>JRYF01004221.1_pt1 | contig 13417 bp, 12 predicted proteins | sample 235331 | NCBI WGS metagenome assembly JRYF01 (sample SAMN03074217, study PRJNA261475) | activated sludge metagenome | biome: Wastewater Treatment Plant; feature: Wastewater; material: Activated sludge; isolation source: activated biomass of a wastewater treatment plant treating hydrocarbon... ...
GTGATTCCATCTGGGTCACAGATGCAGACCAAAAGGTCCAGGTGGAACGGCTGGTCGGCAGGCGCGGCATGAGCCAGGACGACGCGTTACAGCGCATTCACTCGCAGTCGGCGCAAAAGGAAAAGATCGCGGCAGCGACAGTCGTCATCAAGAATAACGGCTCGATCGAAGACCTGTGGAAGCAGGTTGACTCGGCGTGGAAACGCATCTTTCCCTCGGCGGAGGCTGAACCCGCCACCCAGATCGTTTCCAAGCCCGAGGCGGGTCCCGAGACGTTCTCACTTCTACGCGGCAAACCGCGCGACGCACAAAAGATCGCAGACTTGATCACCAAATTGAGCAAGGGCAAACGCGCCATGACCCGAGATGAAGTGATGGATGCCTTCGGCGACAAAGCCTTCCTCCTCCTTCAATTGGGCAGTGACCTTGTGGGCGTGGCAGGCTGGCAGGTGGAGAACCTGGTCGTTCGTACCCTCGACCTGTATCTCGACCCCAAAGCCCACGCGGATAAAGCCCTGCCCCTGCTCCTGAATGAAATCGAACGCGCCTCGGGCGAACTGCAATGCGAAGCCTCGCTCATCTTCCCGCCAATTGACCTGGTCGGGTTCGACGCGGTGTGGAAGCAGACCGGCTACGAACGCCGCACACCGGATTCGCTGGGTGTGCAGGCGTGGACGGACGCCGCCATCGAATCCATGCCCAGGGGTTCAGCGCTGTTCTTCAAACAACTCCGTACCGATCGCGTTCTCCGTCCGATCTAAATGTGCCACTGATTGGCAATACCATAGACCGGCAGACTGGTTTATCATAGGGCGGGAAGCGCAGGTGGATCCACAAGTCTCAGCGCCACCTTAACCGATTGATGTAGAATACCCTCGGATCTGCGCAAACTCGAATGGCAAATTTTCTCGACAACATCCTTTATATCTTCCAAAGAGTCAACTGGCTGAGCCTCCTCGACATCCTGCTCGTCACACTCATCTTTTTTGGAGTGCTGTACTCCCTCCGCGATACACAGGCGATGGTGTTGCTGCGCGGCGTGATCTTCCTGGTCGTCATGCTGGTGTTGTTCACGGCGCTGGTCGAACTGCCCGCCTTTTCCTGGCTCGTGCAAAACTCATTGCCCGCCCTGCTCCTGGCAATACCGGTCGTCTTCGCGCCGGAGATCCGCCGCGCGCTCGAACGGTTGGGGCGCGCAGGGATATTCACCCTTGCCGCTGCTTCCACACACACGCCCGACGTGGACACCACCCAGGCGCTTGGCTCCATCGTGGAAGCCGCCACACGCCTCTCCGCCCGGCAGCACGGCGCGCTCATCGTTCTCCAGCGGCAGGACAGCCTCGACCAATACATCGAATCCGGTGTGCAAATGCGCGCCCACGTCACGCCTGAACTGCTCCTGCAGATCTTCTACCCCGATACGCCATTGCATGACGGCGCGGTCATCATCGCCGATGGGCGCATCGTCGCTGCGGCATGTGTCATGCCGCTCTCAGCCAGCGGAGTCCTGAACCGTTCGCCGGAGCGTCAGATGGGGCTTCGACACCGCGCCGCTTTGGGGGTGTCCGAGGTCAGTGACGCCGTATCCATCGTCGTGTCGGAGCAGAGCGGCTCCATCTCCATCTCACACGCCGGGCGTATGATCCGCCGCATTGACCCCGAAAGATTGGAAAGGATCCTTGCCGCATTCTTCCAACCCGATACCACCACGCCGCAACGCGTATGGATGAAGCGTTTCTTCCCCTATCTCTTTACCAGGAAGGATGAATAACATGCGCCGTTTCGCCGCGAACATTCGCACCTTCCTGCTCGCGCTGGTGCTTGGCTTATCGGTCTGGGTATCCGCCGTTACCTCCGCAGATCCGGACGAAGTCCGCATCTACCCCAATCCGATCCCGCTCGAGATCATCGGCAACGACCCTTCGCTCATCATCACAAGCGACATCCCATCCAGCGTCGAGATCACCCTGCGCGCGCCGCGCTCCGTGTGGGAACAATTGACCGCACAGGAAGCCTCGGTGCAGGCGACTCTGGACCTCTCAGGACTCGGCGCCGGCGAACATCGCGTGGACATCCAGGTCCGCGTCCTCCTGCGCCCCTATCAGATCGTTCTCAAGGACCCGGAAACTGTTACGGTTATTCTCGAACCGACCGCCACCCGCCCCCTGCCCATTGACATCTCACTCAGCGGTCTTCCGGCAANNGCTGTTCGCGCGCGCGTCTTTGTCAACCTGGACGGTGCGCGTGAGAGCCTGGAACAATCGAACCCCATCCAGATCGAGGATGAGAACAACTCTGTCATCAGGGGGCTTACCATTAATCCCGAAACTGTGCAGGTGAGCGTGCCGGTCAGCCAGCCGAGCGGGTTCCGCGATGTGGCAGTCAAGGTGGTCGTAAAGGGACAGATCGCTGCAGGTTATCGCCTTGAAAATATTTCGGTCTTTCCGCCGGTGGTCACTGTATTTGCCTCCGACCCGGAACTTGTTGCCAGCCTGCCCGGCATCCTGGAAACACAACCGCTCGACCTGGAGGACGCGGATGAGGACATTACCACCCGCCTGGCTTTGAACCTGCCTGAAAATGTGACCCTCGTCGGCGCGCAGACGGTGCAGGTGACGGTGGGCATCTCTCCCATCCAGACCAGCCTGACGCTGTTGAACCAGCCGATTGACGTGATCGGGTTGACCGAGGGCTTGGCAGTGCAGATTTTCCCGCAAACCGTGGATGTGATCCTCTCCGGTCCGCTTCCCGTACTCGACGCGTTGACGCCCCAGGGTGTGAAAGTAAGGGTGGATGTAACCGGTCTCGGGCTGGGGACTCACCAATTGACCCCGGTCGTGGACGTGCTGGTGGACAATGTAAATGTGGAGGTCGAATCCATTTTGCCCGGGACGATAGAAGTGGTAATATCTCCCCCCGGCACGCCGACCATCACACCGTTCCCGACGCCGTAAATATATTCACCGCGCTGAGCGGAACGAGCCGAAAGGCGAGTGAAGTCGAAGCGCCCATATCCTGAAAGCTTATAATCCCAAGAGACCTGCGCTTCGACTGCGAGCGGGACGATCACCCGCTCTCCGCTCAGCGCGAGAGATAAATCATGAGTAAACCAATCGTAGCGCTCGTTGGCAGACCCAACGTAGGAAAAAGCACCCTGTTCAACCGACTTGTCGGTGAACGCATGGCAATCGTGGACGACACGCCCGGCACCACGCGCGACCGTCTTTTCGGGGAAGCCGAATGGAACGGACGCGCCTTCCATGTGGTGGACACCGGCGGCATTGATCCCTCGCACGGCGGTAAAAGCCCTCTTTCCATCGGTTCGGCGGATTTTATCGAGGAGATCAAGTCGCAGGCGCAGGCGGCGATCCGTGAGGCGGATGCAGTTTTATTCGTCAATGACGGGGAAGCGGGGGTCACATCCCCGGATTTGGAAGTGGCAAAAATCCTGCGTCGGTCCCAGAAAAAACTGGACAACGGGACTTTTTATCCCCCGATCTTTGTGGTGGTCAATAAATGTGAGAATCAAGAACGGCGGGACAATGCGGCTCAGTTCTACGAGTTGGGGCTGGGTGACCCGATTCCGATCTCTGCGGTGCATGGAACCAACACAGGCGACCTGCTCGATCTGTTGGTGGCGTCGTTCCCCGAACAGGCGGAAGAGGAGGAAGACGAGAGCGTCAAGATCGCCATCATCGGGAAGCCGAACGCGGGCAAGTCGAGCCTGTTGAACAAACTGGTAGGCGAGGAACGCGCTATTGTCAGCCCGATCCCCGGCACGACGCGCGACGCGACCGACACGAAGATCGAGGTCAACGGCTTGGAAGTGACGTTGATTGATACGGCGGGCATCCGCCGGCGAGGAAAGATCGAACCCGGCGTGGAGCAGTTCAGCGTCCTGCGTTCGTTCAAGGCAATCGAACGTGCGGATGTGGCGTTGCTGATGATTGATGCAACGACGGGCATCACGTCGCAGGATGCGCACATCGCGGGCTTTATTTTGGAACAATGGAAGTCGTGCGTGGTGATCGTCAACAAGTGGGATGCGGTCGAGAAGGACTCGTTTACGATGGAGGAGTACACCCGCAAGATCCGCGCGGACCTGAACTTCATGGATTACGTGCCGCTGCTGTTCATCTCTGCCAAGACCGGTCAGCGCGTGGACCAGGTCTTGCCAATGGCATTACGCGTGCAGGAGGAACGTCTTGCGCGCCTGACCACCTCCAGGATCAACGAAGTCATCCACAAGGCGCAGGACGCGCATCCGCACCCGGCGCACGCGGGACGGCAGTTGAAGATGTTCTACGGAACGCAGGTGAGAAGTGATCCGCCGACGTTCATGATCTATGTAAATGAACCAAAGTTGATGCACTTCTCGTATTTGCGCTACCTGGAGAACCAGATCCGCGCGGAGTATGGGTTCCTGGGGACGCCGATCCGTATCGTGACGAAGGGAAGACGGGAGTAGATTAGCGAACGGTAATCAGTGAGCGGTCATCTCATCAACTTCGTGAGCAGGTCCAACGTTTCGTTCAACCTGTCGCGTCGGTCGAGATGCTTCACCAGGTAACCGCGGGCATTCGCTCCCATTTGCTGAACGCGTTTGGGGTCTTTATAAAGTTCGAGAATTTTTTCCGCAAGCATGGTATCGTCACCAGGCTGGACGAACACTCCCCCATCGGATCTCTCGATCAATGCACGCGAGACCCCGTCAATGACCAGCACGGTGGCGCGTCCCGCCGCCATGTAATCGAAGACCTTGTTCGGGTACGTGGTGCGGAACATCGGAATATCCTGCAGGATGGCGAGACAGACATCCGCAGAAGCGACGACGCGCGGCATATCCTTTTTGGCGCGCACGCCTGCAAAAATGACGTTCGACAACCCCTTCCGCTCCGTCTCGGACTGCAACCGAGCCCTTTCCTTCCCGTCACCAAACAGGACAAAATGAATTTTGTCATTACTCTTCAAGCGTTCCGCGGCACGCAGGATCGTGTCAATGTTATTTGCCTGTCCCAACGCTCCCGCGTACAACACGACGAATTTCCCCTGCAATCCCAACTCGCTCCGAATGGACGAGCCATCCACTTGCGGATTGAACATTTCAATATCTGTTCCATACGCAATATATGTAACTTTCTTCTCAGGCACGCCCTTCGCGATCATATACTCTTTATATGCAGGCGAGTTCACCAGGATATGTGTCGCACGCGCATATAAGAATTTCTCCAGCCAGCGCGCCAACGCGATCACAATCGGATTCTTCAGCACACCCATGCTCACACCGAACTCGGGCCACAGGTCGCGCACTTCGAGCAGGAACGGCACCCGCCGCATCCACCCCACGAACCACGCCGAAACCGCCTGAAAGATGGGCGGCGTCGTACCCATCACCAAATCCACGTCACGTACCTGTAACGCCGTCCACACCGAACTGAACATAAAACTAAAAAACGAGATTACGCGCCAAAAATAACTGCGATGCAAGGCGGGATAAATATATGAACGCAGCACACGCACGCCGTCGAAATTCTGCTCGGCAAACACCCCCATCCGCGCCACCGTGCGCTGACCCGTTTGATAATTCAAGTCACTGGCGATGATGACCAGTTCATGTCCGCGGGATTGCAAAAATTTTGCCATCTCAAAATGGCGGGTATGTCCAGGCTCATCGGGAGAAACGAATGCTTGATTGATTAATAGGATTCTCATCGAGGGAGATTATAGCATTGGGATGTGAACCCGCTTCGGGCTTAAGCGGGAGGCGGGTCCGCGTCAAAAAGCCTTTTTCACACTGAATCCGTTCCTCCATCCGATAAACCATTCGGGCTACGCGCAAATGACGTGTCAAAAACTCTCACTCTTCATGACAAATCCGCAAAGACGCCTTTTTGAGAGTCTTTGATAGCCCCGCGGAATAGAATTACGCTTGCAGAAAGGAACTAACCATGGAAATTCCACGACACTGGAGACTTAAGAAACAACGCTACGGGCTGGTCGGCGAGGTCTGCCCGCACTGCGACGCCAAGATCTTCCCCCCGCGTGACGTATGCCCGAACTGCGGCGACGAAGCCAAGGAACTTTACTCGTTCAGCGGCAAAGGCGAGGTGTACTCGTTTACAACCGTTTATGAAGCGCCTGCCGGTTACGACACCAACGCCCCCTACACCGTCGCCCTCATCAAACTGGACGAGGGTCCCATGCTTACCGCCCAACTGACCGACGTGGACAACTCCGCCGTCGAGATCGGTATGCCCGTGGAAATGGTCACGCGGAAGATGAGGAATGACGGGGATGAGAGAGGACTTATAGTCTACGGATATAAGTTTAGGCCGCGCTTGGCTGTTGCGTAATATCTTTCACCTTGTAACTCGCCCTGACACCTGGACAGGGCGAGTTTTGTTTTTGGCTTACAACTTCTCAATCGCCCTCTGCAACGATGGGCGCTTCGCGTAAACGACGCGCAAATTATCAATATACGCCTTCCATTCCGCGGCTTGACCCTTGTGCCGATATGCCTTCTTCGCCCGTTCCAGCCACCGCGCCGCGGCGGGATAGAGGTTGCTTTGGGTTCTCTCGATCAAGCCTTCTGCCTGCTTGACGGCAACGCGAATCACCCAATCGGGGCGATGAGGGACAAGGGCGTCTGCCACCTTTTCCAGCAGGCGGAATGAACCGAAATCCTTTCCGGCAATTTTGATGGCGTCATCCCATTCCTTTTCTTCGAGATGAATATCCACCAGAATCTCCGAGAAATACATTTCACGTGCTTTCTTCAGGAGTGCAGGGCGAAGGTTCTCCCAATTCGAGCCTGCCAGCCGTTTGATATGACGGTAGAGTTCAATGGCAGGGTGAGCATCGAAGGCGGAACGATAAGCCAATAACGACATCTCGTTTCTTCCCTGGGATTCCTCCAGCGGTGCAAGCCAGGTTCCGAGTTCGTACGCGGAATTTCCTTTCAACTTCAAACCGCGTTCGGCAAGTGCAATGGCTTCATCCAACCTCCCCACCTCGCGCAGTTTTTGGGCTGCGGAAAAGATTTCGCGGTCGTATTTCAAGTTCTTGCTTGCCTTGATGGCTTCATCCACCTTTCCGCTTTCGAGTAATTCAAGAACGTAACGATGTGGATCTGCTTTTTGCGCCAATTTCAGGTATTCGTCCGACCGCCCCTGCCGTTTCAGCACGTTCAGGCGCACCACCTGTAACATGTCAAATACCATCCAGTCGTCTTCATCATACTCATCCCACTGCTCGTCAGGATCGGGGAGTTCCGCCCAGCCGTATTCGAGCGCGGCATGGATAACCTCCAGGTCGCTTGACTCGATGGTCTCATCCAGGTCGTCAAGCATTTCCTCAATAGACTCTTTCAATAACTTGCGCGCTTTCTTATCCATCTCCAAACTCAGGATGGCTTCCGCCATGGGCGTCCCCAAATCCTGGATGAACCCCGCCACGTCGCCGTTGTAATCCATCTCGCCTTCGTAGTCTTCGAGCGTTTCTTCCAACAGGACGCGCAGGATGATGAGCGCGCCTTCCGCGTCGCCTGCCTCGAGAAATTTTTTGGCGGTTTCCAAAATCCCTTCAAGATCGTCGAGATAGGCGGGTTCGTTCCAATCGTCGTAATAATCGTAGCGGCTTTGCTTCAAAATCCTTCGCACTTGTTTGCGATATGTTTCCTCGGACACCTGGGTCTTGCGGTTCTTTTTTGCGTTCCCAGGTTTCGACCCGCCAGCCTCCACAATCGGAATCGCCATTTCGATCTCATCGTACAAGTCAGGGTTTCTCTCCACGAGGCGATTTATGAGTGCAACCAGCGAATCTCTCTCCATATCGGCAAGCAACTCACCCACCAGCTTTTGCTCAGAAAACTCATCCCGTTTGTGAAGATACAATAACAGCAGCGCAACGATGTGTTTACAATCGCCGCCCCAATCATACGGACAGGTACAGGAAGCCGAGCGCACACCGCCCGCGTCCAGTTCAGCGCGCAGGCGGTACGATGGGGCTGTGCTCCCCTCGCAGTGTGCAGTCAACACGATTCCACACTCCACGGACTGCCACGACGGGTTGTAAATGGCTCCTGAACGATAATATTCGCGCCCTTTCTGGTAACTCTGGTCGCTTGCCCTGTCTCGAATGATCTTTTCGGTCAAATTGATGCTCATGTTGGATATTCCTCTCGAAATATTTTACACCCGTCCGCCCGACACATCACGCACCACGCAACAAAGACACTCGTCCCGAATTTTCGCCAAACCTCTTGACAAATCGCCTATTGTGCGTAAAATTAGAACATGCGTTCTAAAATTTCGACATCGGGTCGTATTACTGTTTTACTGGGGAAATATCAAGCCGCGACGGGTGAACGCATGTCCCCGCGCAGGCTGGCGGAAAAGGCAGGCGTGCCGAAGGACTTCGTCTACCGCCTCGATTCGGGCGCGGCGCGCCACGTGGACCTCGACGCCCTCGCCCGTCTGTGCGCGGCGCTCGATTGCGAATTGCATGACATCCTCGTTTGGGAGCCGTCACATGGCGAACCCGTTTGACATCCTCCCCCTCAATCTCTTCAACCTCTTCATCACGCAGGGCTACGTCACCCTCCAGCGTCATTACATGGCGGTTCTCCTCCGCCTTTACGCGCTGGCGGAATTCAATCGCTTCGGCTTGACGCGGGAAAATGTCATCGCGGAGATCGTGGACTACTTGCGGGATGCACATGCCGAAGAGGAGATACAGACCGAGATGGCGAATCAGACTCAGGGTGAGGATGACGCGGCTTCGACAGCGAATCCAAAATCCGAACAGGAGTACGCGTCCTTCGTCATCCGCCGCCTGGAAGAGACAGGCTGGATCGAGCGCGAACAACATCCCGATTACACCGAGACGATTACCCTGCCCGATTACGCGTTTACATTGCTGGAGGCGCTTCGCAAAATCCAGGAGCAAAATCCGCACGATTTTCCCGGGCAGTTGTACGCCGCGCATCAACTCATCACCGCCGCCGACACCAACAAGGATTTTTCGCCCGCGCTGGCTGTGACGCAGGCATACGAGAATGTGCGCCAAATGGTGCGCGGACTGAGCGAACTCAATCAAAACATCCGCCGCTACGTGGAGCGCGCCACGCGTGAAAAGAACATCGCCGATATTTTGCGTTTGCAATTTGAAGATTACTCGCAGACACTAGGCGCGTCGTATCATGCGCTCAAAACCTCCGATCACGTTTCGCGTTATCGCCGCGATATTACGACGCGATTGCAAACTTGGGAATTGGATTCAGACTGGCTGACGCAAGCCGCCGAAGAACTCTCGGTGCAGAGTCGCATGAACCCTGCGCAAGCCGAGGGGACGCTGGCGGGATACGTTCACTTCATCATCCATCAACTCGAAGGTCTCGACCCGCTCATCGAAGACATTGACAAACGTCACGCGCAATACCTGCGGACTTCGCTGAGGCAAATCCGTTATCAGCTGGGCAACGCCGACGGCAGTTTCAAAGATAAGTTGGTTGCGCTTGCCCGTCAGTTGTCCGCGCTCAAAGAAGAGGGCATGGAGTTACTCCCTGACGACGCGCCTGCCCTCCGCCAGCATCCAGTTGATTTGCCCGACCTTCACAGTTACTACACCCCGCCCCAACGCCGCGCCCCATTCACGCCCGATACGGTCATCGTTCCCGTTCTTCACCCCGATGATTTGGCGTCCCTGCGCACCTTAACGATGAGAGATGTGACCCAAGCCTTCTCGCCCGACAAAGTCAATCGCAAAGTCATGGGCTTCTTCAACGGACACAAGAAAATGTGCATCACCGAACTGCCCCGCGAAATCTCCGCCGACTTGCACTGGCTCACCACCATCGTCGCCTACGCCCATCACCCTGAAGTTTCGTATGGATTGGAAATCACCAACGGTGAACCTGTTGACATGGGAACGTATCGGATTGTGCCGTTTGAATTGGTAAAACTGTAGCGTGTAGCGTGTTGCGTGTTGCGTTTCCGCTCTCACGTTCCACGCAACACGCACCACGAATCACTCACCCGAAAGGAATCTCTTCCAATGTCCACCTTCCAACAATGGCTCATCACCGAAGTCCCCTCCGAAATCACCGCCGACTCACTCTGGCACATGGAAGTCTATCGCATCGCGTTATTCATCGGTGACATCGCGTGGTCTGACGTTTCCAAACTTTCGCAAGATCCCAGAATGTTGAAACTCTCCGATCAACTCTACGCCGCGGCAGGGAGTGTCAGCGCCAACATCGCTGAAGGCTACAGCAAAGCATCGAAGAAAGACCAGGCGCGTTTCTACGAATACAGCCTCGGCTCCGCGCGTGAAGCCCGCGACTGGTACTTCAAATCGCGCCATGTACTTGAAAACGATGTCGCCCTCCACCGAATGCGCCTGCTCGTCTCTGTCATTCGCACCTTACTCACACTCGTCCCCAAATTCCGCGCCAAGAAGATAGAAAAGGAAATCGCCGAAGAGATCGCGCCTTACGAAGCATACTCGCTCGAATCGTTGCTCAACGATGTCCCCTTCTCCAACTAACGGAACACGCCCCACGCAACACGCAACAGAGAATAACCATGGAACTCACCCCCCTCACCTCCCTCCCCGAAAAAACCCAACGCGACCTCCCGCGCGTCATCAACCGTCTCCTCGGACAGGTTTTCCTCTATCAAGACAAAGACGACGACAAGGACGATTACTACTTCATCCATCGTCACCGCGCCGCGTGCGAGACTGCGCTCGAACTTGTTGGTTTCAACCTCCTTCACGATGACTACCATCGCATCTTCCAAACCGTCTCCGATTACAGTTACTGCCGCGCCCGCTACAAACTCGACGAGACCCTGATGATCCTCGTCCTCCGCAAACTCTATGAAGAGCGTATTGAACGCCTGAGCCTGGCGCAGGACCCCGTCGTCACGATTGGCGAAGTCCGTGAAGAATATCGCACCATCACAGGCAAAGAACGCGACCTCGGCATGGTTCAATACGAAACACTCCTCCGCCGCCTCCGCACCATGGGACTGCTCGATACCCTCGACGGTCGCACGATTGACGTCCGCGATGGAGAAGCAAGATTGCGTCTGCGCGGTTCTGTTCGCATGATTCTCCCCATCCAAACCGTGGACGAGCTCGACGCGTGGCTGAGGAAATATCGGACGGCTAATGAAGAAGAAGTTGCTGAAGAAACCGTGTAGCGTAGAGCGTGTTCCGTTCGAGCACCACGCTACACGCACCACGCTACACGTAACACGCACCACGTAACACGCAACAAGGAATCCCCATGAAAACACTCACCAAAATTCGCCTCATCAATTGGCACTTGTTCGAAAACGCCACCATTGACTGCACGGGCAGTACCTACTTCATTGGCATCAACGGCGCGGGCAAATCCACCATCCTCGACGCGGTGCAGTTTGCCCTTGTCGGCGGTCAGCGCGATGTNNTACCTGCGCGGCGACGCGACGGGCGTTATCGCGCTCGAATTCCGCAATCCCGATAACACATTCTTCACGCACGGCGCGGTCATTGACGCCTACGAAGACGGACGCGCGCCCGACGTTGTTTATTTCATCATCCACAACGCGGGATTGGATGACCGTTGGTTCTTCCAGGCGGATTCAAATGGACGTCTCTTCGACACCCGCGCCTTCAAACGACAGCTCGATCATTTCGCCCTTCCGCCTGCCTCCCGCGCCCAAACCTTTTCGCGGCTGGAGGATTACCGCGCCCACCTCCTCAACCGACTCGGTCAACTCAAAGATTCCTTCCCTGCCAAAATCGTCAAAGGACTCGCCTTCAGCCCGCTCACGGATATCCGTTCTTTTGTCCACAATTATCTTCTCGATGAAAACCTGCTCGATGTAAAGAACCTGCAAGAGCAACTTGATACCCTGCGTCACTTCGAAAGCCTCTCCGCCGACGTGCGCGAACGCATCGAAGCCCTCAACAAAATTGACGAACTCGACAAGGAACGCCTCGCCAACCGCCGCCGCCGAATCACCAACGGATACATCGCCCGCCGCGCGCGTGGCGAACTTCACAGCGCCGAACTGAAGAATGCCCGCCTCAAATTAGATGAAACCNNTCGCGGCATGGGGAATGGAAGAGTACCTTTAAACACGTGCCAAAATCGCTCGTTTCCGCATTGTATCACGCTTTTACGCGCGCTTGTGAAGACCCTTCCGAACTTGTTGCGTAAACTTGACCAAAGCGTACATTTTGGCATTTTCGTGGTCGTTTCCGCGCACAAAAAGCGCACTGGATCGCGTCGGATCGCGTGAGATGGCTTGGGATCGCCGTTTCCGAACGGTATCCGCGCTGGATCGCATGGGGGAGGGTAGAGAAGGGGAGAAGGTAGACAAGGAAACAAGCAGACAAGTAAACAAGTAGACAAGTAGACAAGTAGATAAGTAGATAAGGAAACAAGTACACAGGTAAACAAGTAGACAAGGAAACAAGTACACACGGTCAAGCGGACGACGGAACACGCTCCACGCAACACGCTCCACGCAACACGTTGCAAGGATTCCAATCTGCCCTCACCACCCTCGCCCAACAATACTCCCGCGAGCAAATCCTCCTCAACGAAAAATCAACCGCCTTACGCGAAGAAGCAACCAGACTCGAAGACGAAATCCGCAAACTGCGCACAGGCGACCGCGAAATCAGTTACGAGAGCGAAGCGCCCAACGCCGTGCGTCTCCGCCGCCTCCTGCGCGCCGAACTCGGACTCTCCAGCGAAGAAGTCGTTTTCCTGTGCGACCTGTTGACCATCCCAAACCAGGAATGGCAGGACGCCATCGAAGGCATCCTCGGCTTCAACCGCTTCACCCTCCTCGTTTCGCCCGCGCACTACGACGCGGCGATGAAACTCTATCGCGAGCGCCGCCACAAGGATGGATTGCATGGTATTGCCCTCCTTGACACAGAACGCATCCTCAAAAACCAAACGGAACACTCATCACGCTCCACGCCCCACGCAACACGCTCCACGCCTCACGAATCCCTTGCCTCCGAAATCCTCACCGACCATCCAGCCGCCCGCGCCTTCGTGAATCTTCTTCTGCACAACTACATCAAATGTGACTCCCTCGAAGACCTCCGCGAACATCGCACCGCCGTCACGCGCGAATGCTTTGTCCGCCGCAACTTCACAGACAGCCATCTCAACCCGCAAGTCTACAAACGCTGGTTCATCGGTGACCGCGCTACACCGCGTCAAATCGAAAGCCGCCAGCAGAGACTGGATGAAATCGTCGAAGAGATGACCGCGCTCAACGAACGCGATCTTGTCCTGCGCGAACGTCTCGCCCTCACGCACGACAAAACCCGCACTCTCCTCGAACTCGAACACGCACTAGAAACACTCGCCGTCTTCCCTCAACGGAACACGCAACACGCAACACTC
>JRYF01004269.1_pt1 | contig 13413 bp, 6 predicted proteins | sample 235331 | NCBI WGS metagenome assembly JRYF01 (sample SAMN03074217, study PRJNA261475) | activated sludge metagenome | biome: Wastewater Treatment Plant; feature: Wastewater; material: Activated sludge; isolation source: activated biomass of a wastewater treatment plant treating hydrocarbon... ...
GTCTGTCAGCAGTGCTGACGGCTGCCCCGGCAGTCGCTCGGTCGATCCAACGAGAAACTCATCGGCCGAGATACACCGCCGTGATCTGCTCACGCTCGTGCCCCAACTCTTCGCTGATCGTTAGCCGCGCTTCGCGGTCGGCCTCGCGCTGCGAGGGGGTGAGGTCTCTCGACCGCGGCCCACCGGCCGCCGGCGCTGGCCATCCGGTCAGCTCGCTGTAGCGGGTCTGCGCGTACTGATGGCGATGGCCGTGGATGCGGTGCGCGCCGGCCGCCGCGCACTGATACTCGAAGCGGCGCAACTGCTCGACGTAGCTTCGCTCGGCCGGGATGAGGCTGCCCCTGCCGGCCAGTGCCTTGGCCGCGTCGAGGACCTGGCGCTGCTCCGCGTTGCGGATCGGGATCTCGCGCGGCCGCCCACCCTTGGTCCAGGTGTCCTTGAGCGCCAGCCGGTCGCCACGGTCGGCCCACCCGGGACGGATCTTGATCGACTCCCCGCGCCGCAGCCCGAAGGCCGCCTGCAGCCGCAGCGACATCGCCGTGTACGGATCCGTGATCCTGGCGAGCTCGCCCCGGGTCAGTTGCCGCGCCTTGCTGACGTTGGTGACGTACTGTCGATTGCCGATGCCGTAGTGGTCGTTGTCGCGGGCGATGACGTTCTGTTTGCCGATCTTCTCGGCCCACCATCGCAGCTCCGCCATCCGGTTCTTGATCGTGCCCACGGCGAGGCCTTCCGACTGCCATCGCTCCACCAGGCCCTCGACGTGCTTGGGCTTGAGGCTTGCTGCGGCCAGGTGTCGGTAACCCATCTCGTGAAGCTGACTCGCCACCAGGTCGAGCACGCGCTCGCGATCGCGCTGGGTCGCGTAGCTGCCGTCGCGGTTGCGCCGGCAAAGCTGCTTCAGCTCGTAGTTCAGGTTGCGCATTCGGTAGCTGCTGTCGGTCGCCGTCCTCGGTTCGGTCGGCTGCCCCTGAGGGCGATTCGGGTTCGTTGTCGCTGGTGTGTCGTCGGTCAGGTCAGTGTTTCTGTCCGTCCCGAACGCCTGGGCGTTGCGGGAACCACGAGGGACACGGGACACCACTCCCGTTTCGTGCCGAGTTACTGCTGGCCGCCGCGGCACGCGGCATTGGCGTCGATGGCGCTTCCTGCGGGAAGGCGATCCATCGGGTGAGCCATTGCCCCAAGGCTCTGGGTGCGCCGGTTGGCGCCATGGCTGACATGGCCCGCGGGGAGCGGGCGGGTGCAGACCGCGTTGCACGGTCCGAGGTTTTGACGCGCCTGGGAGCCCGTCACGTGGGGGCGTCACTTGCGACAGCCCCGACAAAACGCTCGTGCGCTGGGGCAGCGTGCGCGTCGTCACTACTGGCTCGCGCCGCGTAGTGACGACGCGGTTGGCGCAGTGGTGCTGGGGCAGGGCGCGGGCATGATTGCAGCAGTGACGTCTCGGCTGATGCCGCTACGGTGCCGCATGCTCGATTTGGGCAGGGCAGACGCTTCGTCTCCGAAGCCTGACGCGTATCTCCAGACCTTGCGGCCGCCGGTTTTCAGGAGATGAGGCCGGCGTATGCGCCCACGGATGCGGGCAGGGGCGATGCGATGTCGGGCATCAGCCGGGCTGACTCAGCCAGCGCAATCGACAACGATGCTGCGCCAACGTCTTCCGGACCGCAACCGCAGTGGTCGACTGCGGCAGGCACACGTCGGCCAGGCATTCGACAACGTCGTCAGCACTGCGGACGGCCGGACAACCCTCGGTTCGTGCAGGTGACTTACCCACCGCCGCGCGAGTCTTGCGTTAGAGGCGCCGATCGCGCGGCCGTGGATAAGCCTCCCAGACCTTCGCGCTACGCGATCGTCCTACCTCCGCGCTTCATCCCCTTGGGTGCAGCACGGGTGAATGCGAACAGATCGTCAGGGCATGAGATCCCCGGGTGATGGCGACATAGAGATTCCGCGCATCCAAGGCGCCTGCGTCGAGAACCACCGCTACTTCTGCTTCTAGCCCCTTCAACAAGAGAGTGCTGCCGACGGCACGCTTCGGCAGTGGTCGCCCAACAAGTCGGTACTGCTCGCGGGTTCGGATGGCGGCATCGTGGAACGACAACCCGTCAGTGCCACCGCAGAGCTGGAGAGCCTTGATGCAGGCCCTCATGACCGCTGGGCGGTGCGTTCTCACGCCCCCGTCTCGGCTGATTTCGACTAGCAGATCTATTGCGGCACGATAAGAAGGGGCTCGAACGAATCCGAGGGCGGCCCTCTCGGCGTCCGTTGGCGGATTACGCGCCGTGCCCCTGATCAGCGACTGGACGCGCCGCAATAGGTCGGCGGCACCTACGGTGGTCATCATTCCCTGGGCGAACTCTGCAAGGCGCTCCAATGCATCGGGGGCCGCCAGGTCGAACGTTCGCGCGAAGGAGATCAGGTCTCTAAGGTCCACAGCTTCGACCGTAACGGCGCCTGGTGTCTGGCTGGCGAACTGCCGTTGGCTGTCGGGTTTCGTGCTATCGCCGATGATCAGAACGCAGCCATCGCCGTTTGGCGGTCGCACGCGCGCCGCGACCAGTCGTCTCTGGTGATCCTCGGTGCCGTCGAGTTCCACCCACTTCACAGCGGCAGGTGCCATGCGAATGTCAATGGGCTCGCCGCGCAAAAGCTTTCCGCGCACGTCGAGTAGCCACCTTCCCATCGGCTCAGCGTCCGCGTTGATCCATCGCCATGGCGTGTCGAGTTCACCGACGAGCGGGAAGTATGCGCAAACCTGCTCATGCCATTTCGCGAGATTGTCGGTCCCGAACCCGAAGATAGCCTGCATCGGGTCGCCGAGCACGCAGGTTGGCAAGGCCTGCGCAGCGTATGCGACGAGCGCGTGCTGACGGATTGAGCAGTCCTGATACTCATCCACGATGAGGCGCGCATAGCTGGCCGCCAGGACATCGTTCACGTGCCCCGCCTTTAGCAGATTGATCGCTGCGACACGGATACTCGGATAGTCCGCACCAGGATTGGTTAACCGTAGGAGGGCGGGGTCATGGGCGCTCCGCGCTGGAAACGTCGAGATCAGCCGCATGGCCCAACCGTCGATGGTAGTAAGCCGGTAAGCCTTAGGCGGAACTCCGGCGCGGTCGAGGCGCCCCCGCAGGGCTGCGACGCCCGCGTTGGTGTGTGTCAATACGAGGATCGGCTTAGCACTGGTATGGCGAGTGATGGCCTCAGCGATCAGGTGGGTCTTGCCGCAGCCCGCAGGCGCGGTCACCGTGCCCCGGTCGATTGCCAGGAGATCAATCTCATTCGCTGGCATTACCTGCCCACGTGAAGATCGCTTCAAGGAGTGCCCTGAATCCCGCTTCCGTGTTCGCCAGGTCCGGGCCGACGATGTCCCGGGCGACTTCCTCCATCCAGGTCACGGACTTGAACCACCCCGCTTTCCTTGTTCTCGCAGCTTTGCCGAGAATCAGACGACTTTCCATCGTGATGCCGTCGATCAGCTGCTCCACTTGAATGGCGTTCAGATCCTTTGAGTTCGTCGAGGCTGATCTAATGTGATCGTTGATCAATTCATTGCCGTGCAGCTCGACGGCGCGATCGATTAGCTTGATAACGGCAGCCTCTGACAAGCTTGAGAACAGCTCATCCTCCAGCGTCCGCCCGTTGCGCCAAGTGAACACGTCGCCGCCGTCTGCCACAAGCGCCGCTTCTACACCTTCGGTCGGCTTCGTGTCGTCGTCCCTGAAGACGGCGACGCGATATCCCAAAGCACGAAGAGCCGCGGCACGTTTGAACGGCCTATCAGCATCACCACCGCCGCAGTCGACGAGCGCCGTCCCTCGGGCAAAGATGGCGCGGTGGCCGTTGGCTGTTCGATACTGATCAAGGCCCCGCACTAGCCCGACCTCGCTCGCGCCTTCGCACACGATGACCGAAAGGGCGAGAAAGGCGTCGGGGTAAAGGCGGATCGTGCTTTGGATGTCATCCGCCGCGCCGACGGCGAGCACGTCGTGCTTGCCGGCTGACGGTCGCGTGACGAACAGCTGACTCCCGGCCAACTCCTGTAGCGCGACAGGCGAGTGAGTCGTCATGAAGACCTGAAGGGGCGGCGGGGTTTCCTTGGCGCCAAGCGAGCCCAGAAGGCGGATGATTCGGTGCGGCTCCAGCCCATGCTCAAGCTCGTCAATCAAGATGGTCGTGGACTGCACCGCGGCCTTTCGTTGAAGGCCCGCAATGAGCAGTCGGGTCGACCCAGTACCCATTCCTCTTAGCGGTATCCCCTCTTCATCGTGCAATGAGATGGTCCCACCGCCAAAGGACACGGAGTGAGCATCCAGCATGGCCTTGATGTTCTCGCCAATCGGTATGCCAAGCTCTTTCGCCGTGGTTGCGACGATGCTCAACGTTTCGTCGAGCTGGCCCTGCACTTCGTCGCCGAAGGCCGCGCGGGCGTCGCGCGCGGCTCTTGCCAGGGCAGCCGATGCGTCGGCACGTTGCTCCGAAACGCGGTTCAACACCGAACCGCGTCGCCAGCCGAGGTGGTAATCAGCCATCACACCAATGCGCGTGGGCGCAAGTCGAACGCGATCACCCCAACTGAGACTCCGCTCTAGCCCCTGTGCTTCGGCTCGCTCAGAGACCAATGACCATGACGGTTCTAGGTCGCTTGCGACTGTGAGCCTGACCGTTAGCGCAGTTTCGGCATCCTTCTCCGGCTCGTCTTCGATCCTTCCGGAGAGCGGGTCAAAGCCTCTGACGTACATGCCATAGGCTTCGAGGTTCTTTAGGCCGTCATCGAGTTCGCCAATGGTCACTGAAATGACGATGGGCGTTGCGACGTCCAACTGATGAAAGTCAGCATCGGTGAACTGCAGGTTCCGGCGTGCGCCGAGGCAGAAGTCGATGGCGTCGAGTATGGATGACTTTCCGCTGTCGCCGGGACCAATGAGACAGTTGATCCCGGAACTCGGGCACCAGGAGAGTTCCCGAATCCCTCTGAAGTGCCTGATCTCCACTTTGCGTATTCTCGGCATCAGCACACCTCGAAATTCCTTGCCGCGATCGTTCTAGAAATCAGCGGCCTCGGAACGCAGTCGGCAAACTTGATGGACTCGTGGAAAGCCGCGATCTCGTCTTCTGTCAGCTCAATGCGTTCAGGCAGCGTGCCGGTCAGGGCCGCGACAGGTGCCTGCACGCTCAACGCATCGAAGCGAACCTTCGCGGTACCGAGCGACGCCTGGCGAGCCAGGGTGCGGTTCGCTCGCGTGCCGGCGAACGTCCAGGTCTGCGCGGGCGCGCCGTCCGACCGAGACATCACGAAGTTCGTTCCCGAGGACATCGGTATCTCCTCGGCCAGCGTCTCCAATGCTGTTCGTGCGCGCCGAGACAAAGTGACGGTGGGCGAGGCGCCGTTCGCGAGCACTGTGCGGATGCCCTGACACACCTCGCGCCCCAGGCTGCGTGCGCCGCCCATCCAGCGCGCTTTGCCTCCGCCGGCGGCCGGCTCCAGCCAAACGATCCGCTTCGACCAGTCGACGTCGGTGACGCGCCAGCTTCTGCCAGCAAGCAGAAGCAGTCGCTCGTCGCGTTCGCCGGTCAAGACGGTCGGGTCGATGTAGCCGACCTCGGCTGCGCCGTGCCGGCCAGTCAGCAGTTGGGAGCCGCTGAAGGACGCAAGCAGATCGCGGTAGTGGCCGCGCGCGTAGCTGCCCTCGGTCTGCGGACCAACTCGCACCACGCCCTCGGAGCGATCGAGGAACTGCTGGCCCACCAGGTGCTCGACGAGCACTTCAATGTCCGCGATGTGCAGTTCGGGGAACGACCCGTGGAGCAGCCCGACCAACTCCCGCGTCGGGAGCTCGCCTCGCTCGAGACTCAGGACCAACGCCTGTTGCGCGACGATGTGCCATGGCTCTGCAGGCGGCACAGCCGCCTCGACCCAGGCCTCGGACCACTTCTGCGTCACGCCAAGGGCCAGGAGGAAGGCGTTGTCGTTCGTCGTCAGGAAGAGGCAGTTGCGGCGGCCACCGGTCCGCCGGCCGGTGCGGCCCATTCGCTGGAGAAACGACGAGACGCTCGATGGCGAGTCGATCTGGACCACACGATCGAGATCGCCCACGTCGATGCCAAGCTCCAGCGTCGACGTGGCGACGATGACGCAATCCCGCTCCTCGGAGAACGCCGCCTCGGCCTGCCGACGTTCCGACAAGCTGAGCGAGGCATGGCTGACGAATGTCCGGATCGCATGGGTCCGCAACATGCTGCTCAGTTGCTCCGCGCTGCTGCGGGAGTCGCAGAAGACCAGCCGCTTCTCACCGCGGTGCAGCCGCGCGATCACGGTGGCAGCGTTCTCGAGCGAGCCGACGTGGTCGATGGTCACGTCGGCGTCCGTGCTAACGCTCGCACTGCCGACGACGCTTCTGCTTCCGGTGGGTGCCAACCAGGCCAGCAGCTCGCTCGGGTTGCTCACCGTTGCAGACAGGCCGATGCGTTGAAGCGGTCGCTCCAAGTACTGATCCAGCCGGTGCAACACCGATCGCAGGTGCCAGCCGCGGTCGTCGCCGGCGAACGCGTGCAGCTCGTCGACGATCACCGCCTGCAGGTTGCCGAACCATGCAGGCCGATCAACCCTTGCAGAGATCAGCATGGCCTCGACAGATTCAGGTGTCGTGAGCAGGATGTCCGGCACATCCTTGAGCGCCCGGTTCTTGCGCGACTGCGAGACGTCCCCGTGCCAGACCTCGACGCGGCGTCCCACGAGGCCGGCGTAATGCGAGAGCCTGGGCTCCAGGTTGTTCAACAGCGCCTTGATCGGGCAGACATAGAGAACGCTCGTCCCTGGCCAGGCCTCGACGAGCATCCTCGACAGGATCGGGATCGCCGCCGCTTCCGTCTTGCCGCCGGCGGTCGGCGCGAGCAGCAGGCAATGAGTTCCCGCGTGGATCGGCGCGATCGCCGCCAGCTGGGTCGGGCGCAGCGTGCTCCAGCCCAGCGTATTGACGACGTGGTACTGCAGGGAAGGGTGCAGTTGCTCGAATTCGTTCAACCCGCCCCCTTGGCCCTGCGGGCCGTCCCCCCGAGGGGGAGCGAGCGCTTTCGGAGCGGCCGTGCAGCGCTCACAGCTCGATGTCGTCCACTGACGTCGCGCTTGCGGCCGCACGTTCGACCACCGACATCTCGCTCTCGGCCAGCGTCAGGGTGTAGTGCCGGCGTGGATCGAAGTCCTCGTGTAGATCGACACGATCCAGAATGTCGGCGACGAGTTTCTTCAAGAACAACCGCGGCGCCACGCCGATCTTGCCGCCCAAGCCGCCGGCCACAGCGCGGGCCAGCGTGTCGAGGTAGCTGTCGTCCACGACACTGCGCAGGCGCTGCTCGTGGGGGCGGCCTTCGGCGTAGATGTCCCGGACGCGTCGTCCCACGGCCAGCAGGGCCGTATGGTCGAAGGGCGCCAGGCGGATCTGGACCGCCCGGGGGTTGTCGAAGCGACGGTCTGTGCCGAAGTCGACGTGCAGACGTTGGGCCAGCGGCGCGAGGCGCTGCACGCCCTGGGGGCCGTCGAAGAATGCCGGTGTGCCCGTGACGACCAGGTAGAGGCCGGGATACCGCCCCGCATCGATCTCGTCGATCCATTGCCTGAGAGCGTTCAGTCCCTTCTCGCGGGTGTCGGTGCGCATGCGCTGCAGCGTTTCCACCTCGTCCAGCACCATGACCAGACCGGAGTAGCCGCTGTCGCGCAGGATGGTGAGCAGGCCCACCAGGAAATTCGTGGCGCCGAAATGATCGAGGTCACCCTTGATGCCCGCTGCGCGCTTGACGCTGGCTGCCACGTTCGGCTGCCCCGCCAGCCAGCTGATGAGACCATCCGCCAACATGCCATCCCCGGCCGCCAAAGCGCGCCGGTAGGTGCGAAGCACGGCAGAGAACGCCGGGGCCGTCTTGCTGATGGTGGCAATGCGCGCCTCCATCAGCGCATCGGTGCGCGACAGCAGTTCCTCGGCGTCGTTGGGATCGACCGACGCGTCGGCCAGAACATCCTGCTCCAGTGCATAGAACCAGCCATCGACGACACCGCGGAAAGCGCCGCTGGCGGTGTCTGCCGTGCCTAGGTGTTCGACGAGTCGGCGGTAGACCGTCTCCAGGCGGTGCAGTGGTGTTTCGGTTTCGTTGATCTGGACTTCAGTCGCCGCAAAGCCGCGGGCGCGCGCCCGCTCCTGCAGCCAACGCCCGAAGAAGGTCTTGCCGGTGCCGTACTCGCCGCGTACGGCCTTGAATCCGCCGCGGCCGGCGGCGACCGCTGCGAGCTCCTCGTCGAGAGTGGGCGCGAACGATTCGATGCCCACTGCGAGCGCGTCCAGGCCGCTGCTCGGCACGGTGCCGCGACGTAGGGCACCGACGATGTCTTCCCGCCGCGCGGCGCTGATCATCGTTGACCCCCTGGGCCGCCGACGCGGAACTGCTGGTGCAACAGCGCGATGTTCAACTCCACGGTTCCGGCCGCCTCATCGATGACTAGCACCGGGGCTTGGTCCACGTTCAACATCCGCCTGACCGCGCTGAGCATGCCGCCCAGGCGGATCTCCGGCAATGAGAGCCGCTGGGCCAGCGCAGCGCGCGAGAGCTTGCCGCCGCGCTCGGAGAGCGCGGTCAGCAGTGCTCGCATCTTTTCGTCTGGCAGTGCAACCCGCGCAGCCAGTTGCCTTTGCGACGCGTAGATCGTTCCGCTCAGCAAGGCGCTGATCCAGTCTGGAACGGCCGGCGCCGGTGCGGGCGGCAACTCGGTCTCCTCGAAGAGCTGAGGCTGACCCACCTGCGCGGTCGGCTTACGGCCAGCGGGTCGCACCGGTTGTGCGACCGCGGGCTTGGCTTCTTTCGATTTCGGGATCGGCGGCAGCTCCCACCACTCGGGCTGAGCAGGCGGTGCGGGCGTCCATCCGGGCAGGTTCATGCCCAAGGGCACGATCACGGCGAGCGGCACCGTCACCTCCTGGGCTGACAGCCCACCGTGGTAGCCGTTCTTGCGCCCGCCGTATCGAGTGCTTTCTCCCCAGAGGCACACGACCGTGTTCGAGCCATCGCTTGTCACCACGCGCCCGCCGCTCACCGCCACCTCGTGCGGCGCGCGGCTGTCCGTGCCCGGGCGCCAGCGATCGCTCTCGCCGCCGCTACTCACCTGGGTCGTGCCGTCTTCCAGCAGGTGTCCATGGTCGGCAGTGATCACCACCACGCGCCTTGCTTCCCGCGCTTCACGCAGCAGAGGCAGCAGCAGCCGCAGGTCTTCGAGCGTCCAGCGCTGATGCAGCTGGTCGGGGCCACTCAGGTGATCGTCGACCGCGTTGTAGACCACGCCGATCACGCGTTGATGAGGGTCCGCAATCGCCGCGCGAACCTCGGGTGCCAGGTTGGTCGCGTCGGCCAGATCGCCCTTGTGGAACAACCGGGGCGGTGCTCCGGCGCGGCTGTGCGCCAGCAGCGCCGCATGCGAAGCGAATCCCGATCGCTCCTGCGCGGCGGCTCCCAGCGTGAGCCGTCCACAAAGCAGGCTGGTACGGCTGACCTCGGTGACGGTGGGCAGCGCCGCTACGCCGACCAGAGGCTGCCCGAGATCGCTCGGCACCATCTCGGCCCAGCCATGGCTCGCGCTGCGCGCAAACAGTTCCCGGAAGATGCTGATGCTCAGCCCATCCATCACCAGCAGCAAGGTCGGATGGGCGGCAGCGATTGGCGCCACGACATGCTCGAGTACGGATTCGACCGGCACCAGGCGCCCGTCGATGGACGGTTTGTTCGCGTTCCACTCGATCAACGCCTGGGCGAACGGCTTGGCGAACTTGTTCCGCCGCGCGATCAGCGCTTCGCGGCACGCGCCGTAGGCCTGCGAAAGCTCCGGAATCTCGTCGCCGCCGAGCAGACGGAAACGTGCCCAGTCCACGAAGGCGCCTTCGTCCGACTGCCAGGCCACGGCACTCGGCAGCGCCGTCACTGATCGGGGCGCGGTCAACAGCCAGCGGGCAAGACGGCGTGCCATCCCCACGCGCTCAGCGCGCGGCGGCTGGGCCGCCATCAACGTGTGTCTGAGCACGCGGTCGGCCTGCAGCTCCACCTGAGCCAGGTTGGCCTCGGTGGGTTCGGCGACATGCGCAGACAGGGCGAGCGCGAAGTCCTGCATCCGCTGATCGAGCGCAGCGGGAAGCAGATCGCTCAAGTGCGCGAACTCGGCGACGCGCAGGTCCCGCAGCAAGGCATCTGCACGGTCGAGCGTGGCGCGCGCGGTCTCCAAGCCGGCTGCCCGCACCACTTGCTCTGCGGCGCGCGCCCAGGCCCGGCCTTCCGGCACGCCGATGTGCTTGTCGTTGACGAACCGCTCAAGGCGGATGGCAGCTTGGCCCAGCGCCGCCTGGCCTTCGCCTTCCGGTGCGAAGACCACGCCGCAGACTAGCCCCAGTGGCAAGGCGTCGACCGTTCGACCGGCCTCGACGCAGCCCAGGGCCATTTCCCCAGCGCTACCGGCGGTTTCAGCGAGCCAGCGCATCACGTCCGCTCTGGCTGCTGCGGGCAGCTGATCCAGCGAGGCGTCGGCGCCGGTGGTCATCGACCAGGTCAGCAGAGAAACCGCGTCCGGGCGAGCCGCTGGAATCCGGAGAAACCGTTGCAGCACTTCCTGCCACGCCGTCTCCAGGCCGAGAAAGCCATTCGCCACGGGCGGGTAGGAGCCCTGTGCCGCACCGTCGATCAAGCACTGCGGCATCCAGGCGAAACGCCCCAGCCGGGCGTCGGTCTCCTTGGCCTGGAACAGTTGACGGACGATGTCCCAGCCCTCGGGCTGAAAGACTCGTGCGCGCGCCAGGCGCGCCGCGATGTCCTCGGCGATCTCATGTGTCGCCAACGGTGTGAGGACCACCAGCCCCGCCGTTGCCGGGTCATGCTGCTCCACATCGCACAGCGCCTCGCGGATGGCCAAGGACGACTCGCACCACCGCAACGCGAACTGCCGGCCGCGCTGGTTCAGCGTCTCGGGCCACGGCTGGCGGGCTTTCGCCCGGATCGCCAAGGCCACGGTGTATGGATCGCTCGCCAGCACCCGCTCGAGCTGCGCCGCGATCTGCGGGGTCGACAAGCTCATAGCTTGGTGCCCTTGCGCTCAAGCCGCCAGCTGAGGGTGAGTTCCAGATCGCGGTCGCGTGCGATGCGCGCCTTCAGGTCATCCAGCTCCGCCACCGCGGCCGCGCCGGTCAGATGAAGCGCCTGCTTCTCTTCCACCACCTCCGGGCCGTTGTAGCCCGGCGCGGGTGGCAGAACCGGGGGCAGTGGCGTGGGTGCAGCACTCCCGCCAGGCGGCACCGGTGCGGGTGCGGGCGGCTGCGCGGGCGCAGCGGCTGCGAGCAACTGCATGGCGTCTCGTTCGAGCTCCGCCAGTCGCGACTTGAGCGGGACGACATGCTCGTCGGCGGTCAGCACCTCGGCGAGGCGACTCATGATGCCGGCCGCTGCCTCGCGTCGATGGTCCCCGAGATCGCGGACCACGTCGAACAATTGCCAGTTGCCGTTGGTGAGGGCATCGGCGCACGCTTGCGCCTGACCGAGGGTGCGGCTCACCGCCGCCTCCGAGATGCTCAGGGTCGCGGTGGCCAGCGACGTCACGACATCGCCTTCCGCGGCCTGTGTGAGCGTGGCCAGCAGCGCCTGTGCCGACTCCGCCGATTGCTGGCGGGCACCGGAGGCGCCCCCTGCATAGCGATTCGACCGGTCACGCACCTGTGCGACTAGCCGGCCCACTGCTTCGCGCTTGCCGCTGGCCGCTTGCTTCACGTCATCGACCAGACGGCCGACGTTGGCCGCATTGAGCGTCTGCGCGAGCGTCAGGCCGAAGAGGCTGGAGGCCCGCTGCAGCGCCGTCTGCCAGTCGGCGGCGTTGGGCAATGCCTGTTCCTTCAACTCCAGGTCGTCGGACAGGCTGTCGATGGTGGGCTCGACTGGCCCGCCGCGCAGCGTGAAGCGGCGGTTGGTGGACGCGGCGTACGCCAGAATGATCAGGTTCTGCAGCTCGATCGGCAGTCCCATCGGCACCGGGGTGTCGATCCAGCGGCGCAGCTTGGCCACCGTGATCGGCCCGCCGCCGTCGCGCGCGTGGCTCTGCCCGAATCGCGACTGCCAGTGCGGCTCGATCAGCAGGTGGGTCTCGCCCATCTGCCCGAGCTGGCAGGGGTTCACGACGGCGCGTACCAGCTTGCGCGTCGAGCTGTCCTGCACCAGCCCGCGCTGGCCAGGCGATTCGATGGCCTTCTGCACTTCGGGCCAGACCTTCTTGATGACGCTGGCCTTGATCTCGGTGTCGAACTCGGGATGCGCCGGGTACTGGTGGGCGAACAGCTGGCCCAGCAGGCTCTCGAAGGCGCTGCGGAAGTCGGCGCCCACGGGAGGGCGCGGCGACAGCGTCGGGTCCAGCGACTGGAACTGCTGGTCCGCCGTGAGCGGGTTGCTCACCGCGTCCCGCGGCTCGGTGCTGATCCCGTAGGCCACTTCGAGCTGCGACCGGAGCTTGATGCGCAACTGATCGAGCTGATTCCTGGCCAGCGCCTTGGCCTGCACACGGTCGACGAACGAAAGGTGCGCCGCGTAGTTGTCGAAGCGGTCGCCTTGCAGGATGTAGTCGAGCACCACCAGGCGGCCGAGGTCGGCCAGTGCCTTGTTGCTGAGGAAGGAGGGCAGCCACACGAGCGTTCGTGTATCGCCGCCGCGGTACGCGCCCAGGCGCGCCAGATCGTCCGCCGGGCCGAAGTTCGCGTCGTCGAACGGAAAGTCAATCACCACCGACCAGGCGCCCGAGCGGCCACGCAGGCGATCGTCGGTCATCTCGCGGACGTTCTCGTACAGCAGCTCGACCTCACGCCGCGTGCCGCGCCAGACGAACTCATAGGTCGTGAACAACCCGCCGGCGTCCTGAATGCCCAGCTGCTCGAACAGGGTCTCGCGGATCTTCTTGCGCCGATTGCCGGCGTTGTCGTTGGCCTCGGCCGCACGCAGGATCGGCTCGATGTCGACGCCGGTGACCTGGATCGAGATCACCGGGTTCTGGTCCTCGGTGATCTTGATCTCGCCGATCTCGCTGGCCCAGTCGCGGCACTTGCGCAGCACGTCCTGCGCCTCGCGCCCGGGGATGGGCGAGCGGAAGGTGCCGTGGTTCAGCGCGGCCAGGCGCTGCGCGGTCAGGCCCTTGAGCGACTCCACTTCGGGCACCAGCGCGCCGAGCAGCAGTGTCTTGAGCAGCCGCGCGTCATTGCGCAGATTCTTGGCCGCCGTCGGTTCCGCCTGGCCGAGCTTGATGGCCTCCCAGGTGACGCCGTGGTGGCGCTCCAGCATGGGCAGCAGCCGCTGGTTGTACAGGCGCTTCGCATTGTCGAAGTGAAGGCGCATGCCTTCCGAGAACGG
>JRYF01005911.1_pt1 | contig 13410 bp, 5 predicted proteins | sample 235331 | NCBI WGS metagenome assembly JRYF01 (sample SAMN03074217, study PRJNA261475) | activated sludge metagenome | biome: Wastewater Treatment Plant; feature: Wastewater; material: Activated sludge; isolation source: activated biomass of a wastewater treatment plant treating hydrocarbon... ...
AGGATTGGGGTAAGTACAATCACTCATGTGTAATCCGGACTTCCTCAGAAACAGTGTTTTTTCATCGGTTCTGCTGCTGTTCTTCCATACATTAATCCAATCCGGGAGGTATTCCTTTGACAGTAGTAGGTCTTTTTCAGTGGTGTCAATGAATTGGGTTAAATCAAACCACTGCTCGGGAAGTGGAAAGTCATTGAAAAAAGTGATACCTTTATCAAAGAAATTTTGAAAAGCGCTTTGTTTTGACAGTAAGGAATAATCCCGCAACCGCAGTTTTCCTTCGTTGTAATAAGGCTTGCCCGCTTGACTGTAATAGTATGATATTAAAAAGCTGAGTTGCTCGGGGTTTTGAATTTTTGGTAACCTCAAAATGTCAGCTTCAAGTAGAGAAAGGTCGTACCTCGAAGATTTGAACAGATTTCCTAGTCTTGGTATTCCATCTAGTTTAGACTTAACTATAGAAAGTACATCGCTTTTACCTTCAAAGAAAGGGTTTAAAATGGACAGCCTGAATTTTTTCCAATCTCTTTCTGGATCGTCATTGTTAATTTTTACTATTACCTCATCAATGTAACTGAACTGCGCCAGTGGAATATTATCAATGTAAACCTTTGACCTAAAAGTTTCTTCCCGATTATGCTGAATAATCATTGCGATAACCTTGCCTTCAAATTCATCTTTATATCGCTTTGGTTCAGGCCCTGAACTAAGTGAAATCTGGTTCAGACGATTCAAAAAGTTAAATCTCACAGCCTCTCCGTGTCGGGTTACCATGTCTATAAAAGCCCTCTGTGCTCCAAATTTATTTATGAGGGTTTGAGCAAACTGATCACTTGCTTTGTAGAGGTTGTCGTCGTTTTTAAAAAAAGGTTCAAGTTCACTTGGTAGTAAATAGAATTCACCAGTCCCTGCTAAGAATTGATTTAATAGCCTGTCTGAAGAATAATATTGTTTTTCATTTGATGATTTTCTACTTATAAGGTATTGGCCAGATTCATTGCCACTCGATATGATAAAATAGAAGAAAACCGATTCAGAAGACAACTTAATGAAATCTAAAAGAAGAAGCTCGTCTTTCGATACAGCATAAGTAAAGCCTGCCCGCAGCCAATGTTCCGATATTCTTTGCAGACCAATTTCAGGTAAGAAAGCAAAAGCCGCTTTCCTTAAAACTGCTAAATACTTGAAAGGAACAGTTTGGAAGTCAGTCAGCCGCTTTACTGCTTTGCAAAGTTTCTGATAGGCAGTCTCGGTAAGTTGATGCAGTTTAACATTATGAAACAAACTATCGGCAGAAATCCAAGTTTCATCATCGCTCCATATCCAAGATAGATTGGACGGTATCTTCTTTTTTGTTTTAGAGAGATTAAATATGGCCAGTAAATCCTCTGTTGCCTGATTAAAAACCGCCTCTTCAAATGGTGGCGCATTACTATCCCAATCGGCTACAAGCTGATCCCATATTTTCTCCTTTTGCATCAACCAATCATTCATTTCATCATAATAGGCCTCTGAAGCTTTTAACGAATAATCTCTAAGAAGGCCGCTGAGAGCAAGGGTTGAAGCATCCTTGAGTAATTTTTCAAGCGGCCGCTTTTCTCCTGCTTGATTTTCAAAAAGCAGCATTTCGCTTCTGAGTAAATTTTTTGCACCTGGAATATTTTTAAACGTAAGGAAAATAAGCCATTTTTCATCCCGGTTTAAAGTCAGTTCGCAAATTGAATTTGAAAACCTTGTTAAGTAGTCATGATTGTTGTACTTGTTCTGTTGTGATATCAATTTCCCAATTTCAGAAGATTGGAATAATTCGAGCCCTCCGCAAAAAAGGCCATTTCTTCGAAGAATTGGCTCCAATGCGGCCACTTCCGGAGTGATAAAGTATAAATCTTCATCGGTGTCAATCTCTTCAAGCGTATAAGTTTCTCCATTTGACATCCTAACAAGCGGCAATTTTTTCAGCTTGGAAAATGTAACCTTGTCCGCTAATTCTGTCAAAATCTGCTGGTAGTCTTGAACGGATAAATTCAACATCCATTTATCCAGTTTTTCTCTGTCCTGACAACCATTTAAAAGCTCAAAAATGGAAAACGCCTCAATGCCCAATTGGTCGCTTATCTCCTCGTAATAATCACTTAAACTTTCATCCAGCCATTCCCAGTCTTTAAATCCAAAATCAGATGGAGAGACTGGCAGCGCTGTTCGTTTGATTTTAACAGAGTCAGTAGATTCGGCAAAACCTGTCATAGTGGGTAGGGCAGATTCAGTTGCCTCAAGCAACTCCTCATAAAACAACTTTTCTATAAGCTGCTCTTTTTGGGATTTTTTAGTGTCCGTTGATACGATGCATTTGATCAGTTCTATCAGTTCGTTCCGCACTTCACGATCACATAAGTCCGAGATGTGTTGTTTGATGAGTTCACTGATTTTCTTTAGTACGTTTTTGTTTCTTTCGTTGTCCAGGTCAATCCGTTGGCGGTCGCCTCCGATTTCATAGGAATTTGATTGAATGATGAATTTCAATCCATAAGTTGTATCCGTCACAGGAAAATACTGATAAAAATTACACAAATCCACTTCTTTAGGATTTTTGGGCAACCCAAGTGTAACAGGGAAAGACTTATCCTCTCCAATGATCTGAGGCAAGCGGTGCAGTCTGACACTTGTTTTTTTTACCTCTTCCTCCAGCACCTGAACAGTTTTCAGGTTATTCAAAAACACCAGCGATGTCGAAATGCCGGGGAGAAGGCTGTTTTTCAACGATTTCAAAAGTTGCTGACCCTGGCCTTCCCCCAAGGGTATGAAAATCATAGCCCCGTTTGAATAATCTGTCAACTGAATTTTATACCTTATTTTTCTCAGAAACAATACACATCTCATCAATTCTTCCCGGCTAAATAGTTCAATACGGTTTTGCCTGATGGTGTTGGCTGTTTCATTCAGGGTCGAAGGATAATATGAATAAATAATCTTGGCAAGCAATGGCAGGGCGTCATCCGTACATGTTCCGAAACTTATGGACTCTTGTTGCCAATCGAACAGTCTTTCTAAGTCAGCCAGTTGCTGCCAACTAAATAGTATCGGACCTTTTGTTTCTCCAATGATGGCTTTGATCAGTGCATTTTCTTTATTGCTGCCCACCATGTTTTCGTCATGATGGATCGGGGTGAGAAGGTCGTATAAAAGTTTTGAACCTTGCCCATACCTGCCTATAGTAGAATCATCGTCGTACTTGTCGCCTTTTTGCTTCGATAAAAATGATTTGAGCTGACCTTTCCTTGGGGTGGCATCTACCTGTCCGTTGGTTGGGCGGTCGGTGTAAAACGGTTTCCCATTGTTTATGACCACAAAATTTTCATCATCGAAGTAAAAGAAAGCTTTTGATGCGCCTGCATCATCTGCATTCTGAAGGAACTCGTAAAATATCTGAGTTCCCGTTTTAGTAGCAAACTTGGACATTGGCCCAATGTGCGATGGCAAGTTTTCCACGGTACCGGCGAGTTCTTTCAATAAAGGATCATTGGGCGCTCCAATTACCGGAATTTCTACCCCATTGGTAAGGTAGCCGATATATTCTTTAAGGTTTCTGACGGTCATTATCTATTTGCTTTTTTGTTCAAGTATGATTCGAAATTCCACTCTTCGTGATTTATCAAAATTGACTTCTTTTCTAATCCTGTGGTCAACTCGCTTGCCATTATCGTTAAGTGTCCTCGAAAAGGAATAACCGCATGCAATGGAGTATTCTTCCATGAATTTTTGAAATTCACCTGCATATTTCTTTATTTCCTTGTGACTCAATATGTATTTCTGGACTTCAAAGGCCCGTTTACTTGAAAGTTCAAGGTTGTACAAGTAATCGCTTAGCGGGTCGGTATGACCCTCTATTCTGATCTCACGAATAGCAAAGGATTGTGATTCCTGTTGCCGGTATAATTTATTCAGCTCATCCAGGTAAATAGGAATAAATCTATCTAATATGCTTCTGAAATAGGTGGTAAGCCGTGACTCATTTTGCCGGAATAGAGGCGAGGTGCTCGTAGATTTAACTGAAAATCTGATGGTAGCGCTGTCAGCAATTTCTACTGCTTCCCATCCTTTCAACCGTTTACCAAAAATGTCAACAATTTCTCTGTACTTCCCTTCTGGTGTGGTATCTGTAGAATCCGGTTCCAATATTTTTGGATCAGGTATTGATATTTTGGTTTTTTCTTCTGGCTTTATCTGCCCCAACGCCACCAACGAAACCACAATAAACACTATCATAAACCCCGAAACCAGGTCGGTAAAACTAATCCAATGGCTTTGCTCTTCATCGTTTCTTTTTGAGAACATGGGATTCTGATTTAACGGTGATTAGTGTTGGAGATGGCTAATACGCTGCCAAGCCTGTCATTCAAATCCTGTAGTTGATCCACCACATTGCCGATATCGTTGAGCCTGTTACGCATTTCCTCAACTTCTTCAAACTGTTCTGACCATAGATCTAACTGTTGCTTGGCGTTTTCCTGTAACCCGCTCAGTATTTCAATCTGTTCTTCGATCCTGTTTAGAACCTCCCCGTTATTCGATTGGACTCCTTTGTATTCCTCAACAGCCTTTGCGAATTGCCCCGTTGATTCTTCCAGGATGGTCTTTGCCCTGCACTGCATTTCTTTCAGTGAATTGAACGTACTTTCGATTTGCTCCAGGTGGTTTTGCAAAACTTTCTGAGAAGATGACTGTACTTTTTCGTCCATAGAAGAGATGGTTTGGGTTATTTTGCCCAAAGCCTCATTCAATTCGAGGGCTTTTGTACTAAACTGTCCGACCATCTCATTTGTACTGGTTTTGAATCCTTCCTGGATAGTTTGAATATTCTTGGAAGCATTATCATGATGCGCTTGCATTTGGCCTTCCAATTTTTCAACCACCGTCTGCATGACGGGGGTTAAGCCACTAACGGTTTTACGAATGGCTTCCAATGCTTCTACCAATGAATCTTGGTGATTCTTAAGTAATTCCGTCGAACGTTCGGTCGCCTCACGTTGAATAGTCTCGATATTTTCTTTTGAGCTGCGTAAGGCATCAGTTGCCAGCCCTCTGATGTCTTCAAACGTCTGGCTCAATGAATCTTTGTGATTTTCCAGCATTTTTTCGGACAGTTCAGTAAGTTTAGTCTGGATTGCTTCGATATTGGCCCTTGAGTTAGCCAATGCATCAAGCCCCATTTGTTCGATGTGTTTTGTTAGCAGGTCATTAAAATCAGTGAGAGATTGTTGAAGGTTATTTTGAATATATGTGCCAACGTTATCAATTTTCCCCATGAATTCCTTGTGCCGGGAGTCCCGCTGTTCTTCACTGCTTGCGAATCCATTTTCAATAGCTCCCCGGTTTTCCCCAATGGCAGCAATTAACCGAGGCTGGGCTTGGGTGAGTTCCCATAGCAATTCCTGAGGGTCTTTTTGTTTCCACGCTTGGGAACGCTTAAGTTTCAACTCATTTCTCCCGTCGCTGAATTTGATAACCACACTCCATAGAATACTGAAAAAAATACCTATCAATGAACAGGAGAATTTGTTAGAAAGCTGTTGAATCAAATTCGTTATACTTTCTTGATTGGTTCCTCCCTGATTACCTGTTCCTGTTGTTGCCTTCAAAATATTCTCAATATCAATTCCGAGAGTATAGTACAGAACGGAAAAGGTCATGAGGATGCCCACTGAAGTGCAGAAAGGGGGAATATAGCTAACCAGTCTCTCGTTTGATCGAAATGACAATAGTATGATTGCAGGTATGGAAAAGCAAAGACCAATGGTTATCTGATTCCAACCTCCGCTAAAAAGTGTATCAAAAAAGAGTTTAAAATTGAATTGGCTCATAACTAACAGATTTTTAATGGGTTGAGTGTCTGCAAGTTTTTCTTTTAAAGGTTATTTAAAACAACCCAGTTCCAACACTCTCCATGCGAAGCTCCTTCCTAATCGCCCCCTCATAAAACTGCCGAAACATATCTAAATACTGCTGAACAACTTGATCGGATGACCGCACTTCCAGCAACCTCCTGCCCGCAATCACAATCCTTTTCGTCTTTGCCCGGGTAATCGCCACATTAAACCGGTTCGGATGAAACAGAAAATCGGCTTTCTCCTGTGCATACCGAAGGTCGCTGGTGGTCATGGAAAAGATGATTGCTTCTCGCTCCTGGCCTTGCATCCGCTCAACTGTGTCGATGCATAAATCCTTCGGAATACTTACTTTCTGCTCCAGGTAGTTTTTGATGAGCCGGACCTGGGCACGGTAGGGGGTGATAATAGCGATTTCGTTGGCAGGCACGCCGGCAGAAAGCAATTGAGCGGTCATTTCCGCTGCGGCTTCCGCTTCGATTTCAGAGCGGGTCGTATGGCCGGAATGATCGTGGCATACCAATACCTCTGGTACGCCGGGATCGAGTATCTCTTCATAACGAGAAAAACGCCCTGATAACGGCAGGAGCCGGCTGACACAACTGACATGTGGGATTAGTCTGCCCTGGTAGAACTGTCTGCTTGAAAAACGGTTGATCGGTTCGTTCATCCGGTAGGTGACGTCCAGCATAATGCCAGGAGCGTGGTGATACAATAATTCAAAAACAGAGCGGGCCATATCCTTATCCGTTTGTTTGTCGGAAATGATTGGCGGCAATTGTTTGTGGTCACCTATAAAAATAAACTTTGAGCCTTTGACCATGGCTGCGACAGCCAGTGGAATGTTCAACTGAGCCGCTTCATCAAAAATCACCACATCGAATGGCATCCACTCTAGTTTCCGGGTATGGACGGAATAGCAGGTTCCCCCAACAATCACACCTTTACTGGCGCTGTTGTACCCGCTTTTTGCAAAGTCAACCACGTTTTTTGCCGTTGAGCCTCCATAATTAAGATTCTCTTTCTGATTGCTTTTCCCCACTTTGACCACATGCGGGTATTTAGTTATGGAAGAAACCTTCTGCAAAGCATTGTTGATGGCTGTATGAGTAAATGCCGTAATAAGCACATTTTGCCCTTTTTCCGCCAAGGCTTTAGCTATGTAGGCGAGCAAATGTGTTTTACCCGTACCGGGAGGCCCTTGAATGAGGTAGTAATTTTTGGTGGCGTACGCCTTGGCGAAGGCTTCTTTTTGAGTGTCATTGAGTTGCGCATCCATGACCAATGCCCTTGCCCTGTTATCTTCAAGGGGGTCAATGGCAGGAAGTTCCCTCCCGGAAAATATATCCTGCAATTGCTGATAGCGGGCTGGGTTCATCCTAAGCAGGCCCAGTGATTTTTTTACAATATGCCTGATATCCACTTTTGAATTATCAAGCGACCAGCCTGTTGTATTATCGAGTGTAGCTGGTAGTTGTCCGTGTCCCCAACTAATTTGAAGACGCATCTCCTTGCCTTTGTCTTCTACAACTTCACAATCGAAACTATGCCCATGCCCATGAAGCCTGACCGGTGTCGTTTCACGGAATTTTGACAGGTTGTCTTCGCAATAGACAGTCACTTCAGAAAAGAATGGGATGCTGACCCCAAACCCTTCAAGGTTTATGAGTTTAAAGCTGGCTTTTAACCCTCCCATCGCTTCTCCTCTGGCTATTCTTTCCTCGATCGGCAATTTTAGGATTTCATCCACTTCCGCATTTTTGGTATCGTACTCGATGTCAATAAAATTTTCCAAGCGTTGAATCAGGTTTTCCATGATTAATAAATTTAGGGATTAGAATATATCTGGGATTTCAGCAGTCGCACGGGACATGGTCAAATAGCCTCCGTTCGATTTCACATGTTCAATCAGACTTTTAAACAGGGGATTTTTCGAGAGTACTTCCTCGCACCCAAGTACGACCAGGTGTTTTTTTGCACGGGTAAGCGCCACATTTAGTTTCCGGTCTACACCAGCTTCATTGATAGACTGAATATTCCGTAACTGGATATCACTTTTCACAGCGTAAGAGAGAATAATGATATCCCGTTCACTTCCCTGAAATCGCTCAACCGTATCAACTGTGATGCCTTGAAACTTCTCCGGCAGATGTTTTTTGATATTGGCAATTTGTGCTCTGAAAGGTGTGATTACACCGACAGTCTCACTGACGGAAAAGGACGCCCCATACATCTTGCTGGCTGCCTGTATCAAATCCGCTACCAGTAGAGCTTCGTCATCGTTGACTTTTGAACGGATGTCACGCCTGGTGGGGATATAAGATACCCTGGCATTGGTAAAAGCCCGGCCAACCGTACTGGCATGCATTTCTTCAGGGACTTTCAGTGGTGCCAATTGTTCAGGAGTGCCTGTTTGCAATAGACCATTGTAAAATTTGTCATTCGGGAACCTTGAAATGGCTTCATGCATCCGGTATTGGTAAGTGAGCATGACGTGACAATCGTCCCACCCACGTCCGATGGCATTTTTAAGCAACCTGCTAAAAAGAGGATTCCGGAAGTTTGACAATCCAATCCGGTTGAGTTCCTCATCCCTGCACTTTGTTTCATTTTCATCCTGAAGCACCACCGGTGGCAATTGGTTATCATCCCCAATGAGAATGAAGCGTTCAAAATCAGGCAGGATACCCACCAATTGTGGCTCCAGCAATTGGGAAGCCTCATCTACAATCAGCGTCTTGAACTGTTTGAATTTTAAAAGGTCAAGGCTGCCGACGAAGGTGGCTTGCGTTGAGATGAAAATATGGGTATTAGACACCTTCTCATGTAACTCGTTCAGTTTGAGTTTGCCTGAAAGTTCAGACCAGTAATAGGGTGCATTTCCCCGGCCCAAACGGATAAACGAAAGCCCCATTCCCTGCAACTTTTCGCAGATTTCATCCACAGCACGGTTGGTGAAGGCTATCACCATCAGGTTTTCATTATGCACAGAAAGTTGCCGGACAATCTCGCAAAGCACCTTTGAAGTTTTTCCCGTACCCGGCGGACCTTGAATAAGGAAATAGTCTTCGGTTGCAATCGCTTTTTTCACTGCCAACTCCTGGTTTTCATTTAACCCCGGAACAGGTTCTTTCATAAGCGGAAGAAAACGTGGTTCGTTCAAACCGAATATCCGTTCCTGTATCCCTGTATCGGCTTTGGCAAAACGGTAATTCAATTGCAGCATCTTCTTGTAGCCCGACTCCCTGAAGTCACGCTCGATAGCCCAGAACTTGTGTTGTTTGAAATAATCCTTGTCCAGTTGTTTGTTGACAAGGCTGACTTCAACCAAGTCAGTGCTAATGGAAACCACATAACATTTAAGTATCTGACTGCTAAGCGGATTGAGTACTTCCGGGTCAGGAGTGGGGTAGATGAGTGCAATCTCGCCCTCTCGCAAACTGGTGACGCTTCCGGAAAAAAGGTCTGTTTTGATATTGAGGGTAATATGGAAATCATCCGTCACCTTGTTGACCGTCAGATAAACCAGCACATCGTAGTTATCAATTTTCTCCGCTTTGGAGGCTAACCACAGCGAAGCAAACCCGCTGCGTGCATCCATTGTGTTATTGCTGCCAACTTTGGCTGTCTGTAACTCCCGGTAGATAAACTGGAGAAAACCGAAAAAATAACTTCGTTGCAAGGGAGGCAAACCTGAAATGGTTTGATGAAAGTCTTGCAGGTTCGCTTCCTGATATACCGGGAATGCCCCTGCACCATTTGGGTTTAAAGCATGGACAGGTGAAAAATCCCCCTGTGTAATTTTCAGGTCGTTGGCCACAACCTGATTTCTCAACATCAACAATTCCTGGCGGGGAAGGAACTGCTCTTCCGCTACATTCCTCAGCGGATGTTCTGCCACGTTGGCTTTTGAATACAAAATGGAACTCAGCCCTTTTCGATGCGGGTAGGTTGACCGGATTAGCAGGTCATAACAAATCGTCTGTGCTTTATGGTTGGGATACAATCCTTCATAATTGCCCACAGCGGGGAATCCTCCTGATTTAAGTTCCACAATGTCCTTTCGATTGGGGTCGTCTTTTGAAACGGCCAGCATATCGAGGCGTCCCTGCAAACCAAATTTGGCAGAAATGAAAGTCGGCTCAATGGAAAGCCTCATGCCTTTGAACTGTTCCAGTACATGCCGGATGGACGTTTCGTGGTTTTTTGCATCCAGATAGACGCTTTCAATGATATGCCTATTGTACTGCCCATCCTGGTTGGCCATTACCAGCATGCCAAATGAGTTTTCCCGCATCACCTTCTCAAAACTTCTGACGTAATTATAGGCAGGTTCGGTGGCAATATCATCGAGCAAATAGCCTGCGATGTTTCCAATCATGACCTTGTCAGTTACCTCGCCAAGGCTGAAACGGCCTAACAGATAAATCAGTGGATTCCCTCCGTTGAATTGGTAACAGTCAGCCAACTCCTTGGCATCTACCAGGTAGTCAGGTTCCAGCACCACCAACGACCGGTCAGTCGCATAAAACTCACCTTCTTTTTCAGGATAAGGCTTTACCTCGGTGACATAAATGGTGGCGTAGGGATAAACCAGGCTGGCAATTCCCGTGAGGTCACTCCCAAATCCTTTTTCGTTTTTATTGTTCCAGAATTTGATGGTGATGGTTTCAAACTCATCCGTATCGCACGTGAGCACACAATACTTTTTCCCTGCTTCTCCCGGCGGAACAAAAATATCCCGCACGATAGCCTTGAAATCGTAAGATGGTAAAGGCGCCTTCTTTTCTTTCCTTTCCTCCCGGAATGAATCCTGGTAATATTCGAAGGACTTTTGAAGAATGGCAGGCACCGACAGTTTAGCAAAATATCCGATTGCCTGGCTGATTAGGTACAGACAACGAGCATCGTCTTCTGCGGCGACTTCCATACCTTCCTCGTGTACGACACGATTGGCATACTTCCGCAGTTGATTGACTGCATTGGCAATATGCCTTGGTACCTCGTACTCCTTAATGATGTAGGTGCTCCGGGCACTCAGATTGGAGAAGTACCGGCCTGCATCCTGCGTCAGTGCCCGAAATAATTCTTCCAATACCGTCCGGTATTTGGGGATGCGCTCTTTTTCGGTTAATCCTGGCTGTTGTAAAATCTCTTCGATTTTTTCGAAGAGCAGTTGTCCGAGTTTAGGGTCAATAAATTTCATAACTAACAGATTTTGAATGGGTAAGTGTCTGTTAGTTTTCTCTTAGTACACCAGTATATTTTTTATTATTTCACTTGCTTTTACAATTCTATCTTCCAGGTCAATTCCCTCCGGATTTTGCTGCACCTTAAGAATTCCTCTATCGTTAATCCAGCCTGATTGATGAATTCTATCCAGTAACTCTTTGCTGTCATCATCCAAAGCCTCAAATTGATAGCCTTCGTTGATGTTTGTAATTTTCAAAGTAGCGTCATCTTTGACAAGCAATAAAGGGTTACCGTAGTCTTCCAAGGTCAGTTTGGGTTCTTGTGCCTTAATGCACAGTAAAAAAGGAGACCAATGACGCCCGTTAAACTGAGTTCTGAACATCAACGTACAGTCATAGGGCTTACTCTTGCTTTGCTCATTCCAATGAAAAAAACCATCAGTATTCCGATTATTCCATTTTCTGAAACATTGGTATTTTACAAAATAGTAATTCCAATCCTTTGGCTTTTTTGATTGACATATAAAGGAATCCAAATAATTAGAGATGATTTTGTCAAGACTTGATTGAGGGTTCTGGATTAAGTGGGTCAAAAGAGCATATAGAATAGCTTTAGTTTTTTGAAAACTACCTCTTCTCTGGCTTGGCGTAAAAAGTTCCCTCCACACAGAGTTGTTATGGTTGCCAAATCTGTGATGAGACCCGTACTGCTGTGAATAATCACCAAATGTTAGCATAGCTCTACTAATAGTCTCGTAATCACATCCTGTTGTAAATACTTTTTGAAAAGCAGCAGCGAAGTCAACCAGTTCTTCTTCTAAGTTGAACGCAGCGACACAGCCCTGTAATAAATGATGGTCTTCCACCCTGTAAATTGTTGCCCTCAGTTCAGGCTTATCTTCTATAAATAATCGTTTATTTTCCTCCTCTTTCAGCTGTGTTGAATTAAATTTGGAATCACTCTCTACACTTTCATTTTTAACGATTGCTGAAACAGATAACAATAGCGATTTCATGTTTTCCTTACGTACAGTGTCTTCAGAATTAGCTATCAGATTCCTTACCTTTCTAATTCGGGGGTTGAAATCGTTTGTATTATTTATTAAATGCTCGATACATGCAAATAGCATGAGTTGCTCGCCAATAGAGAAGGGATTTATACGCTGTTGGATGTCATACCGGTCAGCACATTTTTTAAACAGGTCAGTTAGTGGATTCTGAAAAAATAATCTTGATTTTTCAACCTTAAAATCCTTCTCTTCGATGTAAAATATTGAATCAAAGAATTCAGGGTTATCTGCATAGGTTACGCTGAAAATATTTAGGCATGAAAACAAAAAATCAACATTTTCAACGTTGCTATATATTTGTTTATACGTTTCGAATTCATTTTGCTGACTCTCGCCATCAATTTCATTTTTGGCGATAAGTAAATCCGTAACAAACTGAAAGAATCGCAGGAAGCCACTATCCACCAGTTTTGCGATATCGTCTTCCTCTTCATTCTTGTACAAATTCCAAAATAAGTCAGACCATTCCTTATCAATTTTATGGTTGAAAATTTCAGAGTGTTCACCACTTAGGATTTGTGAAAACTGCGATTTGAAGTACTCGAAGTCCGTCAATCCTTTCCCCCTTGAGTTCATTTTGATATACAAATCATCGGGTAAGCCCAATTTTTCCATTGGGAGTAAATGAAATACTATCCGAGGCTGGTCTGAAATTAAAAGCGGCCAGATATTCTCAATCTTGCTAAATTTTTCCTGAATTGCATCAAGCATAACAAGCATCGAATTGACGGTCGGGTCATTTTTCCAAGCAGTAAAAAACCAGGGTTGGTCAATGATGACTTCGCTGATGCTTGAGTCTAAACTATTCGGTTTAAAGGCAACTAATTTTTCGCAAAAAACTCTGGAGCTATGACGAGTTTCATAAGTGAATTTTGAGAGCAACTCTTCCGCTTCCGCTAAATGGTTTTCCTTTACTGCTGTAAACCAGTGCAACAAAAACAGGGTGGTTAGTCGCTGCTGGCCATCCAACGGAACAAAACTCAAAATGGAGTCAGTACCATTTTTATTTTCTTTCGTGTAACCATATACAAAATCAAGCTCTAAGGGAGCTTCACTTGAAATAGCCTCATCAAGTGCTTTTAAAAATCGCTCACGAATAACTGGAACCTTGCCCGTTTTTCGCCCTTGGGCATAATCTCTTTGTATAATAGGAATCACAACTTTGTATTCCCTGAGTAATTGCCATAAACTTGTTGCCATAATTAATCTTTGAAAGTTTCAGATTCACTTGGTAAGTATGCGTTCAATACTAGAGTTGTTCTGAAA
>JRYF01007072.1_pt2 | contig 13389 bp, 12 predicted proteins | sample 235331 | NCBI WGS metagenome assembly JRYF01 (sample SAMN03074217, study PRJNA261475) | activated sludge metagenome | biome: Wastewater Treatment Plant; feature: Wastewater; material: Activated sludge; isolation source: activated biomass of a wastewater treatment plant treating hydrocarbon... ...
AGAGATATCAAAGTAAAGATGATTGCTTCTCCCCAGAACTGCCTGACCAATTGAGTCCTGGCAGCGCCCATAACTTTACGGATTCCTACTTCCTTGGCTCTGTCCACAGACTTGCCAACGGACAAAGTGACAAAATTGATAATGGCTATCAGGATTACCATCAATGCCAAACCACCCAGAATATATGAATAAAGAGGGTCACTTGTCGCCCCCGGATAAGAAGTATCCAAACGTAGAGTAGATATGGGTTGGAGTCTTACTGTAACCGATCCTTCAAAATCCGGGAATAATTTTTTGAATAAAGCTTCAAAGTTTGATTCAACCTCTGTGGATTTTAGCGGCTCTTCTAAAAAAGCATAGGTGAAAATATTGACATTAAAAAAGTTGGATCGTGCATTTATAGGTGTATTTTTTATGAAGTTTTCAAATGGAATGACCATATTAAATTGGATCGTAGATTGATTAGGTGGATTTTGAGCGATCCCGCTTACTACGAAATCCACCTCATCATCTCCTATACGGATACGTAGCGTTTTCCCCATCGGGTTTTCATTGGGAAAGTATTTTGTAACATAATCTTCGGTAATAACCAGGTTGTTTAAATCCTTTAAAACGAAAGAAGGATCCCCGGATATTAATGTAAACCCTAAATCAGTAAAAAAAATAGGCTCTGCATTAAGTATATTTTCCTGATAATTTTCCTCCCCATGTATCACAATGGCACTTTCGTTTCCAATTCTAAGGATATCTCTGATTTGAGGAAAATTATCTTTGAGTGTAGGACCTAAAATTTGAGAGGTGGAAGTGGAGAAGAAATTACGTCCATCCGGATAGTTTTCCAACATGGAAACCCGAAAGATTTTCTCATGATCTGGATGGAACTTATCAAAACTATATTCATCCATAATAAATAGAGAAATAAGCAAGCTTAGCGCAATGCCCAGCGAGAGCCCCAAAATATTAATAGCAGAAAACAGCTTCTGTCTTTTAATGTTGCGAATGGTCACCAGAAAATAGTTCCTCAGCATACCTTTTGAATATTTGAATAGTTTATAAAAATCATCCATAGACAATTAAAATGCCATGATTAGTATAAGCTGTGATAAGGCATTTTCAGCGTACTGACATTACTTAAGTGTTCATTATCGAACATTTTTGTTCGCAGGTGAACGTTGCCTTTGCATTAAAGGAGGTTGACCGATACTCCTTCAGACTCAGGGTATATAGTATAATCCTAAATTGTAGAAGATGTCTTTGAAAGTCTGGAATTATTTTCAAATAAGATTTTAAATTAAAGTAGTGGATTTAAAACATAAGGGTTTGAAATGGATTTTCTACCAAAACGTTTTAATAAAGCAATTTCATTATTTTCTGAAATTTCCTCTTCCTTCAACATTTTCTGGATTCGGGGTTGACCTAATCCTGGTATCCTAATTTTAAAAAAAGGCCAAAGAATCTCACTGTAATAAATTTTATTTAAATTTGGAAAACCAGAAATGTAAGTCAATTCACTATTTGATTTGAATTGCTCAGAATAATAAAATTTCCACATGCCATCCTCAACCTCAAGATAACCAATTATCAAATCCTCATACAATAAAGCAAATTTATGGATCGCATCTTCTGGTAGAGTCTTTTTGCTATCATGTTCTCCTTTTGAAAACCAATCAAATAATCTATTGATCATTTTTACTAGTAATTTTTCTTAATCTTTTAAATCTTTCTTTGATTATCAATAAAACAAATGAATTCCTTTCATTAATAAAGTAATGTCTAAATTCGTCGTAGTAAAGATTCAAAACTTGCTCTTCGTTTTTTAACGAAACTAAATTCAAAATTGTTTCATGACAAAAATGATGCTTATCCCATATATAACTGATCAATTGAAAATGATTAATATTGGGATCTCCTTCGATACTAATTCGTGGACATCCTTTAATTATATAATTTTCTATTTTTTTATACCCTGCCTTTATGTTCCTAAAATAGAATGAAATGTCACTATCACTCCAGTTCCAAAGTAATCCTCGAGCTGAATCATAAATTGGTGAAAACCTTGGTTTATTTTCACCCTTTTTAATGCTATCAATAACACCCCAATTATAAAAGTGCCTATCATTATTTCCAACAATTGCGTCAAAAACTATCATCTTTATTAGCTCTAATATCAAATCTTTACTGGAAACATGAAATACTGAATTTATAGCATCAATAATAAATTGGAATGTAAAAAGTTCTCTAGCTGATTTTTTATCGTTAGCAATTTCATCTGCGAAAGAATTATCCTGGAGATATTCTCCACAAATTTCAGCTCCATGTATTAGTTTTTCATTCTCTTGATCTAGAAAATATTCTGAGAGAAACCTTATTTGGCCATTTATTTTAACTAGTTTAATTCGATTCATGTTTAATTGGAGAGTTTCTCCAATTCGATTGATTAAATACTCGATTACTGATTCATGAGGATACCATTTTTGTGCACTTTTTGCTATATAAAGCTTCCAGGTTTTAAAATTTGATTTAATAACACTCCCACCTTGTATATAAAAATATGCTTTTATAAAACTTTTTGGAGCATCACCATCAAATTCGAAAGGTATAATACAATAGTGTCTTTCTTTTAGAACTGGAATTTTTGATTCACATAAGATAACACCGGAAGAGAATTTAAATGGTTCCTTTTCCAATCTAATGGAGTAATCATACTTCATATATATATTAAAGAATTCAAAAATTAGCTAAATAATTTGTCAAAGATATTTGAAAACTTTCGAGTAAATAATTTCAGCAACCTATAAGATTATTATAAATCGATTTGAATTGTTAATTGTATTTCTTTCAAAGACATGGCAGGAAAAACACTGTTTCCCTGCCATGCTTCAGATTTAGATGTCTAATCCGCTTATTTCCTTACTGTTGTAATTTTTGCATTGCCCATGGCCGGAGCAATTTGCTCCACTTTTTCTGTTTGCAATGATTTCTTGTTTAGCCAGATCGTCATTTTATCCGCAGGATTGGTAACTGAATTTACATGGATTACATAGCATTCTGATCCATTCATATCCTCTGTTCCTTTCACTTCCAACAGCATAGTTTTTGCCTGAGCAGTCATCAGATCCGGCATTTCAAACCCTAGTTGATATCCAGTCTCCAATGGCAATCCGGCAGCAACGACTTCTAATGCGGCGCCATCTAAAATGTATGCTCCTTTAAATTCAATGTCAATATTGTTTCCCTGAATCGTCAAGCTGATGCCGTTTTCTTTAAACTTTACGGGAATGGTCATACCCATTTGTTGAATTTCCCGACTCACGGGAGAAAGAGATTCTGTCAATACCAGGACATCAGAGGACTCACCCATCATAGACCTGGAAACCTCAGTGATATTCCATTGTCCATTTTCCCGGGCTATGGTTCTCGTTTTTGTAGCCTGAATATTCTGTCCTTGAATTTCTATACTGATGTCATATTCGCTTTTACCCACAGTCAGGGTATTTTTTAACACAGGCAGACTTCCAGAAGTTTCTACTTCCTTCGGAGGCTCATAGGTAACTGTATTTATATTTACCCTGATTTCTTCCAACCTCTGAGCAACATCTTCTGGCATCTCCTTTTGATAACGACCACCTAATATAGGTGCAAGAAACCGTTCAATTTCTGCATACATGGCCATATTGTTTACAGGTTTTGCAAAGCCGTGCCCTTCATCAGTAGCAAGGATATAACTCACTTGTTTCCCCCTGTCTCTTAGTGCAATAACAATCTGGTCGGATTCAGCCTGTTTCACTCTCGGATCGTTGGCTCCCTGAATGATCAGCAGTGGCCGCTCGATTTGATCTGCTTTAAAAAGTGGACTAGCTTCTCTGATCAATTTTGCTCCTTCTTCTGTATTGGGGTCGCCCACCATTCCATATAAATAGGCTCTGGCAGCTTCCCAATAAGGGGGCACCGACTCTAATAAGGTGAATATATTACTAGGTCCTACAATGTCCACACCTGCGGCATATAATTCCGGAGTAAATGCCAGTCCTGCAAGCGTTGCATAACCACCATAGCTTCCCCCCATGATTGCCACTTTGTCTTTATCTGCAATGCCTTCTTCAATCAGGTATTTTACACCCCAGGTAATATCATCCTGCATCAACTTGCCCCACTGTAAGTCGCCGGCATTCATAAAGTTTTTTCCATAACCGCCACTAGCCCTGAAGTTGGGTTGTAATACAGCATAGCCTCTGTTGGCTAAAAATTGTACAGTTGAATTGTATCCCCAATTATCTCTTGGTCCTTTTGGCCCTCCATGTACTAAAACTACAACGGGCAGATTTTGTGGCTCTTTGCCCACAGGAATAGTCAGATATGCAGGAATGGTTAGCCCATCACTGCTCTTATACTGCACCGGCATCATAGGGGCAAGATATTGTTCTACTGTTTTTAATTTAGTTCTTGGAGTATATTGATGAATAAGCTCACGGGTCTCGGAATTAAAAAAATAAGAATCGGAAGCATATTTGTCTCCCCAAACTGCAATCAAGTACTTTTTCTCATCCCGTGTAGCACTTTGATAACTCACTTCTCTGCCCGGAAACTGCTCAAGAAGATACATGTACTCCGCCTCTTTATCCTTGTTTTTAAAGTATCTGCGGGTTCTGTCGTCGGTATAAGTAGTGTAGAGGAGTTCTCTTGTTAGTCTACTGGCAGAAAGACCCCCAAAATCTACCCGTTGCTCCGGATCGCTTTCAATTTTCGTTAAGTTTTTTGTGTTGGGATCCATCCGATAGAGTGTACTTAGATCCAGGTCTCCTTTATTGGTTACCAGATAAAATTGTTGATTGTCAGGGGTCCAGGCTGCTATGTACGCCTGCTCTGTTACTGATGTTTCGTAAATAGGAATGAGATTGTCTCCTTCTTTATATAGCATAATGGTCGACCCGTCTTCAGTGGTCTGACTTACTACTCGTAAATTTTCATCCCAATCGAAAGTATATCCGGTAATTCTTTGTTTGTTTTCCTGAATTAATGTGAGATTTCCGCTACTGATTTCAAGTCTGTACAAATCATGCCAGGCTTTATCCCGGTCATTTAATCCAATCATTAATATATCCGGATTCCTCTCACTGACCATAAAGATGCGTGCCTGCACATCCTGAAGAGGGGTCAGATTTCGTGACATGGGAACAGAACCCTCTTTAGGAGTCTCTCGTGGATCTACAGCAAAAATATTGATATTCTCATCTCCATCTTTATCCTTTGCATACAAAATATATTTGCTGTCATCTGTCCAGAAATATCCATATAATGGTCTTTTGCTGTCAGTAACCGGTTTGGCATTTTCAAAAGGTTCGTTAAAAGCTTTTACCCAAACGTTCATAATCCCCTCATACTCTTTCAGGAATGATATGTATTGACCATCCGGGCTCAGTTGTCCACCTGCGATTTCGGGATTACCGAAAAAAATCTGCCTGTCAATAATGGGGGTCTGTTCAAAACTTTCCAATCCCATAAAAAGACATACTAGCATAAATAATAATTTAATTTTCATGATAATAAATGGTTTAAAATATATTTTTTGAACTGCAAAATTACGATTTAGTGGTCTTTAATAATAAAAGTATATCTATTAAATCCCATGGTTCATAGAAATTTGATCCTTAACTATTGTGAATAGTGAAAAGTTGAAAGTAGAAAGATTTGAAAAACGCTTAATTATTGATATCAAACTTTGAATGTGGCTGAGCAACGTTCTTCCTTTTCAATCGCCGAAGAGAGGAAATAATCTTTTACATTTGCCGGTGAACTGTCGAAAAAATATAGCAATGAATGTTAAGGAATCTTATAACTTATGGGCTGATCAATACGATTCAGATGAAAATAAGACCCGGGATATGGAAGCTATTGCATTGAAAAAGTCCCTGTCAGGTTTACAGTTTTCATCTGTTCTTGAGCTGGGATGTGGTACAGGTAAAAATACAGAGTGGTTACTTTCCCTATCTGACAAGGTCGTTTCGATTGACTTTTCAGAAGAAATGTTAGCAAAGGCCAAATCCAGGATTCATTCTCATAAAGTTATTTTCTTGCAGGCAGACCTAAATGAAAATTGGATTTTTGCTGACCATGGGCCTTTTGACCTGGTGACTTTTAGTTTGGTTTTGGAACACATTGAAGATATTGAACACATATTCAATGAATTGGATAAGGTTGTAATCAATGGTGGAAGAGTATATATNNGCCAGATTTGAAAATCAAAAAGGAATGCATAAAATACCTTGCTTTGTCCATAACATATCTGACTTTACCAATACTGCTGGAAGATATGACTTTAAAGTCGAGCTTGTCGACGAAGTATTTGATCAAAATGAAAGGTCTAATATTCCCCGACTTTTAGTATTGGTCTTAAGTAAGGAAAATAGTAAAGGAGCTGCTTAATTAACTAAAAAGTTATCACTATGGATTCAAACCATAACCAGCAATATGTGGCCTTTTTGCGAGGGATCAATGTAGGCGGATATCATAAAATCCCTATGAAAGAGTTGACTTTGACTATGGAAGAGTGGGGCTATATGAAAATCAGCACATTATTGAATTCTGGAAACATCATTTTTCAATGTGGAAATAATCATTCTGATCAATTGGAGGAAAAATTGCAAAATAGCCTTCAAGCCACCTATGGGTTTCCTGTGCCAGTAATAATCAGGGATAGATTACAGTTGCTTGCTTTAAAGGAATTAGATCCATTTAATCAGATTGAATTAACTAAGGATTTGCGATTTTATGTTTCCTTTCTAAAACATAGTCCAGCTATTCAATTTGAATTACCATGGGAATCGTTTGATTCCTCTTTTCGTATAATTAATATAGTAGATAAAGCCATCATCAGTATTCTGGATGTTTCTAAAAGCACTACTCCAAACAGTATGGATATTCTTGAAAAAAACTTTGGCAAGGAAATTACTACCAGGAATTGGAATACAATAATAAAAATTGCAGATAAACTAAAATGATAGTTTTAGATTGGTAGTATCGAAGATTATTTCTACAAGCTGGTTGTGAAAAATGATTTTGTTTATATTTCTTACTTTAAAAATGTAAAAACAATGCAAAGACTACAATTTAAAATTGACATTAAAGCAAGCGCTCAATGGGTGTACGAGGTGATGTTGGGATTAAGCAAGAAATCCACTTACGAAGCATGGACATCGGAGTTCAATGCAAGTTCAACCTATGAAGGCAAGTGGGACAGGGGAAGTAAAATATACTTTGTGGGTACATCAGACGATGGAGATAAAGGGGGAATGGTTTCTGAGATTGTTGATAATATCCCAGGACAATTTGTTTCTATTCGTCATATTGGAATTTTGAATGGAGATGAAGAGATTTTGGAAGGGGAACAGGTGGAAAAATGGGCGGGTGGTTTAGAAAACTACNNAGAATCAGGAAATGACAACTGTTATTGTTGACTTGGATGCAATTGAAGAATATGTTGATTATTTTCAGACAACCTATCCTAAAGCATTAAAAAAACTGAAAGATATTACTGAAAAGCGTAATTAAATATTTTGAAAAATTTGAAATGGGGACGGGGACTAAGCGAATACGAAGATATTCCATCTTGAACCAGATATAGATTGATATCTAAAATATAACATTTCTTACTTAGTCAAAGAAATCAAAGTAAAAGTCAGGAAGTAAGCAAAAACTGGAGTTATTGCCCACACAGTAAAATACCTTCTTACAACTTTATTGCGATAAGTATGTTTAAATCCGTTTTTACTAATACTCAAAGCGATGAATGCCGCCACGTTTAACTGAACCAATGAAGTCGGGATACCCTTAACCACTGAAGCAATTAATAGTAAACTTGCTGTAAGTAATGCGATTAAAGTGGCGCTGAACAGACTTACCTCAACAATTTCTTTTCCAGTATTCTTAGTTACCTTATGACCCAAAAGAGAGCTGCCTATGGCAAAGCACGGTGATACAATCAATATGGATGAAATGATAATGGGTAAAAAGTCCTGGATGTTCTCCTGGCCCAATTGATTGGCGGTAAGGGAAGCAATTGGAGCTGCTGCGTTAGCTACATTATTTGCCCCTATTGAAAAAGCTACATAGAGAGAAGATAGAATTAGAATGAATTTTAGGCCTTTTCTTTCTTCGGATTGAATTATTTGATCTCTAATAGGTAGATATTTTTTCAATGGTAGGATCCATCGTGAAATAATGAGCATAATGATGAATGAAATAACCGGCAGGATCACCCATGTAGGAATTACCTCGGTAAACAGTTTCTCTGTATGCAAACCTTCTAATGCTGTTGCAGCGCCCGATATGGCCAAAACAGTGGTTTGGCTGGTAGATTGTGGAACACCCATTAAATTTGCTATTAATAGTGAAAAGCCAATTGCAAATAATATGATAGATGTATTTAATGGAGTAAAAAATGAATATTCCAATATTCCGCTGCCTAAGGTTAAAGAGACTTCCTTTCCCGCTATTAATGCACCCGCTAAAACCATAATTCCAAAAAGACCTGGGATCACACTGCGTTTGAGTACCTGGGCTCCATATGCTGCTGAAAAGGCAGGCGCTGTCCCACTTCCACCCATGTTAACTGCTAAAAACATAGCTAACAGAAATGGGACTAGAAGTTCAATATAATTATAATGCATATAGAGTGAATCATAAAGTTTATTAATGATAATGGATTGCAATGCATTGATCTTCAGAGATATTTTTTGTATTAAGTGTTAAATAAATGCAAGGTATGAAAAAAAATTCATAAACATATATATTCTACAGGAATAATAGGAATAATGAAATGATATCAATCTTTCTATCATATATATAAGAGGAGTGCACTGTAACTTCTCATAATATTTATGTTTGCTACTCATTCGTTTTGAGAACTTTACGAGCTCTGCTCCATTTCACAATGAATGGTACAAGAATTATTGTGGGTAGGAGCCAGGCCAATATATCTGGCATAAACCGATTATTTACAACCAAAAAAGCAGTGCAAGATGCGATATAACTGCCTGTCATTCTTTGTATATGCGTCATCAGATAGAAATTCTTGAATTTGGATTTTCCTTTGAAATTTTTAAAATCAAGATATGAAAAGAAAAAGCCGATCATTCCAAAAACGATATATACTATTCCAAAACCATTTCCTTTGATTAAATTTAAAATACCAAAAATTAGAAACGCTGAATTGAAAATTGTCATCAGGATCATTAAAACCCAATCCCACATGTTTATTCCCTTAACATCCCTATATCTCATTGACCGTATACCGGTTAGAAGCATATAGATGGTAAAAACACTGATAAGGAATAAAAAACCATTGGGATGCAGGTATGTCATCGGTATGGCAACCACAGCGGCTATCAACATGGAATAATAAAATACTTTCCCTAATTTCTTATGGAGAGTGGTACCTTTTTTCGTAATTAAAATATATGATCCCAGTAGAAGACTTAAACTACCTCCTGCTATATGGACCAAAAGTAAAATTGAGAATAGATTCAATCCCATATCTTCAATAAATTAGTGTGATTCCAAAGTCACATTAAAGTAAACCGAATGCCGTCCATACGTATCATAGAATGGTTTTAAAATGACATCATCGATATAAAAATGCAATTGTTCAGGGTCGCCGGATACAGAAAGGCTTATATCTTCAGCATTGAAAGTGACATCTCGCCATTCATTGAGAGACCCTGATTCCTGAGCGGCAAGCAAAATGGGACCATAAAACAAACTTGCAATGTTTTGCTGATCCATCACCGGTTCAAGGTAAAAATGGAAAGGTATATGTAATTCTACTGTTTCTATCCCTTGCCATTCACGCCGAAGTGTAAGATAGCTACCGGGAAGAGCATCTACTTGTACATCTTCGTCGTTGATCTTAATATAAACACCTCTGGATGCCCAACGAGGAATACGGATATTCAAGTCGAATTCGCCACTTCCTTCCACAATAAATCGTACTTTATCTTCTTTGGGAAACGAGGTTTTTTGTGTAATGATTATATCTCTTTCTTTCCATTGTACAACAGAGGATACAAACAGATTTACATAAAGAGCTTGATTGTCCTTGCTTTTAAAGTAAATAGTGTTTTGAAGCTTCGTATTGCTTTCAATGGATGTTCCGTTGCAACATGTAAACCCTCTCATTTCAGGATTGCTGAATTGTTTGATGGATCCCGGTCTTAAAGATACATGATATGTATTTGCAGGCGTGTGCTCCGCCACAGAAGCAAGAATGTGATTGTAAAATGCTCGTTCATAATAATCCATCAATTCAGTACGCTGACTGAAAAGAAAAAGTTCTCTTGCCAATTTGAGCATATTGTAAGTTGCACATGTTTCGTTTTGCCCTCCTGGCGAGAAACCATTTTCATACAATGTGCCGGGTTGATTTACAAAGCATTCTGCATTGGCCGGGTTGCTGGCACCTGCCACTCCGCCGATACTGTACATATAGTCATGGGTTACATTGTACCAAAAATTATCCGCTATATGAAAATATTCAGACTCCCCGGCAACTCGATATATTTCGAGTGCACCCAATATTTGAGGAATGTGTTGATTGGCATGCAATCCTCTGAATAAATCGACATTTTTTGCCAGTCCGTGAGAGTGCAATGCATCACCAAAGAATACCCTGATATTATCAAACCGTTTGGCTGTTTCCAAATAATGCATTTCATGGGTTAAGCGGCATCGTTCCCACCTACNNCATTTCATGGGTTAAGCGGCACAATCTTGCCATTGCATGGTTCATACCTCCATATTCACCGGCAATATAACTGTTCCACATGCTCATTAGCGTCCTTTTAGGCAAACGGATCAAACGTGCATGAATCCAGTCTCCCATACCTTTGACAATTTCAATGGCTTTTTCGTTGCCACTTACTTCGTAAATATCCATTAATCCTGTAAGAATTTTATCCAAAGTATAATAGGGTGCCCAGATTTTGGAAGGATCTGTTCCATAACCTGCTCCGTTTTCAAGCATTATAAACTGGTCCGGAGGATAAGCGCTGATGTACCCAATACCCCAATTCCAATAATCCGTTCTTAATCCTTCTTCACTCAAGTCAGAATCAAAATCTGTTTTGCCCGCACCCGGTGGTACATTTATAGGATCCTCGGTAAAATCACTACCCGGTGTTTGTGGGCGTCCGGACATCTGCGATAATGTATACAACACCTCTACCATATAGTCTATTTTTTCTGCAAACCGGGCTTGTAGTGAAGCATCGTACCCGGTGCTTTGGTATGCCTGTGCTAAAGCTGTCAGATAGTGTCCGGTGGCATGACCTCGCAATTTAGTCAGTTGGCTGTCCCATACCCCCAAAGGTTCCGCATTTTCAGGTTGAGGCTGGCCAAAAGCATTTCGAAACATATATAGGAATTGATCCGGATTGGTTGTGGCCAGTACCTTTAGAAATTTATCCCGGTTTTCAATCAGTTTTGAGTTTTCGTTTTCCTGATCAGGCATTAATAATACTTCATCCAGACGAAATCCTTCCAATCCCTGTTTAGGTGTAACCGGATTAGATTCTTTTACCGTTATGACTGCTTTGGGTTGCAAATCGCTACCCGCTACTTTGCCGGTTAAAGTATATTCGCCGGGAGTAAGTACTTGCCGGTTATCTTCCGGAGCCGGCCAGATCACTCTCACCTGGGGTCCTTGAACTTGATTGTAGTATTCTCCAGGAACAAAACGAGGGAGTCTTGGAAGGTGGTGTAATGCAGTTTCAACATAAATATCTGGTATGTTTGTAAGATAAGTATTATACAATTGAGGGGATGTGGGAGGAAAGGAAGGCAGACTCCGCTGCGGTTCCGCTCGGGTTCTGACTACCGGTTCTTCCAGCTTCAAAGCATTACTGTAGATCCTGCTTATTTGATTTCCACTCAAAGGGATTCTATAAATCCTGAAATCATGTAACTGAGCATAGAGTGGGGGATGGTCAGTGTCAAAAGATTTTCCAATAAATAATTGATTACTATTTCCAGAGTCCAGGTCGAAAATGTTCTCTAAACCCACCTCCNNACCTCCAGATCTTTTACTTCACTGACTTTTTCTCCATTCAGGAATGTGCTCAATTTTTTTCCGGTATTGTCAAAAACGATGGCGAGATGGAGCCATTTATTGGTATGTAATGAAGACCCTTTTGCGATAATCTCACCTTGTTCAGTTTGGATAAACACATAAAAACCATCTTCTTGCTCAGTACCTGAAGGCATAGCATATATATGTGCCCGGCTATCTTTCCCAAAATCGAAAAGAATTTGTCCATTAGCCTTCGATTGTAAGTTGATCCAGGTGGTTATACTGACGGATTCGAGACCTGTCATTGCTTCACCGGGGATTGAAATATTCGATAGATCATGCTTTGATAAAGAAATGACTTTGCCGAAAACAGGATCTTCAACAAATTGGACATTCGCCCCATGAATGGTTGCATGTAAATTATTACGGGACCAATCCTTACCATCATCGTTGAAAAGGTACCTTGCATTTAGATCAGTTTCTCCAATTCCATCCAGAATTTGATCACCGCTTTGGGCATGGATCTGGATAGTATTCCACGAATAAAGAAATAGGATGCATACGATAATTTGCCGGCAGGTTTTCATGATTCAAAGATTTGCTACTAACTATTTTATAAGAACTACGTTCCATTGAAAATATGCGAGATTTAATTTCTTTTCTTAAGCCATCTTTCCAATTCTTTGGTCACTATGAATGTAGGTTTTTTATAGTGAGAGGGCTCATCCAGTGCATCCCTGATGTGTTGAATTTCATTTTTATAATCAAATCCAAATTTTTCAAATCTCTCAGCGGTCTTCAGTACTCTTCTTATATCACTTAAAAATAAGTCTGGATAGAAATCCCAATCCCCGCGTGCATTTTGTATATATTTTCTGACCAGATGAGCTTGTATTAACATCCCTTTTCTTAAGGGTTGTTCAAAACGCGCTGGATCATCCACCTCATTCGAAGCAAGAAATGTAAAAACCTGTGGCGCCCAATCCAATTGTAATAAGCGTATAAGTTCTTGTTGCCAGTCAGGGTGCATTTTGATCCTTGTCAGTGCCTTTTCACGCACGATTGATTTATGATGTACATCTGTATAAACCAAAATCAAAACCATTTCTTTCATCACATCACATGAATCAATAGACTGAAGGGAATTTTGAAGGTTTCGATCTTCAAAGCTTTTATTTTCTTCAAATAACTGTGAATTATTTTCGATTGTATTTTTCAAATAAAGAAACATCACTAACATACATGGCAGCATCCCCAAACCGGCGGATGCCAACAAAGGGATTTTAAAACCTGTACCTCCATTCAGCAGGATAGCGAGTCCGGCCAAC
>JRYF01001552.1_pt1 | contig 13375 bp, 11 predicted proteins | sample 235331 | NCBI WGS metagenome assembly JRYF01 (sample SAMN03074217, study PRJNA261475) | activated sludge metagenome | biome: Wastewater Treatment Plant; feature: Wastewater; material: Activated sludge; isolation source: activated biomass of a wastewater treatment plant treating hydrocarbon... ...
GCCGAGGCCGCGGGCGACGCGATCTTCGTCGCCGACGGTGGCGACTTCGTCGCCACCGCGAGCTACGTGCTGCGCCCGCGCGCACCCCTGGCCTGGCTCGACCCGGGCGCCTTCGGCACCCTGGGCGTCGGCGCCGGCTTCGCGCTCGGGGCGGCGCTGGCGCGGCCGGGGGCCGAGCTGTGGATCGTCTTCGGCGACGGCGCCTGCGGCTGGAGCCTGGCCGAGTTCGACAGCTTCGTGCGGCAGGGCATCCCGGTCATCGCGGTGGTCGGCAACGACGCTGGCTGGACGCAGATCGCGCGCGAACAAGTCAAGCTGCTCGGCGACGACGTCGCCACCCGGCTCGCGCGCACCGACTACGAGCTGGTCGCGGTCGGTTTCGGCGCCGCCGGGCTGCGCGTAACGCGCCCCGACGAGGTGTTGCCGGCGCTGCGCGAGGCACGCGCGCTGGCACGCGCCGGGCGGCCGGTGCTGGTCAACGTCTGGCTCGACCGGACGGACTTCCGCGAGGGCTCGTTGTCGATGTAGCGCCGCGCTACGATCGGCCGCCCATACTTCCTGCACCCTGCCGCGGAGCCGGGATGCGATCCGGCCGGACCAGCCCGATGGACCTGAACCAGCACCTCGCCGAGCTCGATCACCAGGGCTACACGGTGATCCCCGAGTTCCTGAGCGGTGCCGACATCGCGCAAGTGCGGGCGGCGCTGGCGCCGCACCTGGGCAGCCACACCGGCCGCAACCGCTTCGAGGGCGCGCTGACCGAGCGCGTCTACACCCTGGTCGGCCGCGGCACGATCTTCGAACGCATCGCCGAGGACGAGCGCGTGCTCGCGCTGCTCGACCATCTTCTGGCGCCGGGCTATCTGCTGACCGCGAGCCAGGCGATCGAGATCCACCCCGGCGAGCGTGCACAGCCGGTGCACTACGACGACGTCTTCTACCCGATCCCGCGGCCGAGGCCCTCGGTGAGCTTCGGCACCATCGTCGCAGTCGACGCCTTCACGGCCGACAACGGTGGCACCGAGATCGTGCCCGGCAGCCACCGCTTCAGCGACGCCGAGGTGGCCGGCGTCTACGACGGCCGCAACGCCGACGAGCCGCCGCCGCCCGCGCTCGAGCGCATGCTGGTGCCGATGGCGCTGCCGGCCGGCGCCTGCCTGTTCTTCCACGGCACGCTGCTGCACCGCGGCGGCGCCAACCGCAGCGGCGCGCCACGGCTGGCGCTGTCGAACCAGTACTGCGAGCCCTGGGCGCGCACGCAGGAGAACTTCTACCTCGGTCTGACGCCGGCGCGCGTGGCGGCGATGTCGGCGCGCCTGCAGACGCTGCTCGGCTACGCGATCATGCCGCCGTTCATGGGCCATGTGACCGCGTCGCACCCGCTGAAGGTGCTGCAGCCGGGCCATGTCAACGTGGTCGAGGCGTCGCCGCGCGCCGATTGACGGCGTGAGACGGCGCGCGGCGCCGCGCGCCTCACTGCGTGCAGCGGCTCGGGAAGCGCGAGCAGTAGCTGGCGACGTTGCAGCCGGGGAAGGCGAGCGCCTCGGCCGCCAGCAGCGCGCGCACGATGGCGCGCGACAGCGCGTCGGCCGCCGCGCCGCCGATCTGGTTGATGTTTGGCGCCACCGTCGAGGTGCCGGTGGCCAGCGCGAACACGGTGTCGCCGTCACCGGTGCCATGCGCGACGCGGATCGCGCGCGCCATGCCGTCGTCGGCCATCTGCGCGACCTTGTTCGCCTGCGCCTTGGTCAGCCGCACGTTGGTCGCGACGACCGCGATCGTGGTGGCGCGCAGCAGCTCGTCGGGCAGTTCGGTCGGCAGCGCCGGCAACGGGCCCTGCGCGGTGGCGGGCGGCCGCGCGGCGATGGTCGTGTCGCCCGGCGACAGGATGTAGTTGGCGAAGAAGTCGCCCGTGGTGCCGTTGAAGGTCTGGCTGGCCGAGTTGACGGCGACGATGGCGCCGACCACGACGCCGTTGGGAAGCAGCGCGCTGGCGGTGCCGATGCCGCCCTTGGTGCCGCCCGAGCGCGCACCCGCACCGGCGCCGATGTTGCCCATCGCCACCGGGCCGTCGTTGGCGGCCTGGCAGGCGGCGGCACCGAACGAGGCGTCGGGCCGGAACGTGAACGGCGCGCAGCGCCCGGGGTCGAAGAGGATCGCCGACGGCACGATCGCGCCGTTGGCAACCGGCAGGCCTATGCCCTGGCTCTCCTGGCAGGTCATGACGCCGTCGGACGCCGCCAGGCCGTAGGCGCTGCCGCCGCTGAGCACCACCGCGTGCGCGGTGCCGACCGCCTTCTCCGACTTCAGCAGGTCGGTCTCGCGTGTGCCCGGTGCGCCGCCGCGCTGCGTCACGCCGCCGGCGACGCCCTGGCCGGTGGTGCTGGCGGCGAGCACGACCGTCGTGCCGGCGTCGGTCCCGGTGCAATGCCCGACGCTGATGCCGGGCACGTCGGTGATCGCGCTGTGCTCGCCCGGCACCTGAGCCGCCACTGCAGCGGCCGTACCGGCGATCGCCAGACCGGCGAGCGCACGCAGTCCACGGGATCTCTTCGTGACCTCCTGTTCCGTAGGACAGAACGGTGCGGACGGAAACCATAGCCCGCATCAGCGCGCACGATCGCTCCCCGTCACCCCTGGCGAGATCTTCCCGCGCGGGCGCCGCCGGCCCTGTCAACGCGGCTTCGGGTTGCCGTGGATCGCGCGGGCTCAGGCGCGGCGCGACGCCACCACCACCGCGGCCTGCACGCGCGAGCTGAGGTTGAGCTTGCGCAGGATGTGCTGCACGTGGATCTTGACCGTCGTCTCGGCGATCGCCAGCGTACGGGCGATCTCCTTGTTGCTGTCGCCGCGCGCGATCAGCTCGAGGATCTCGCGCTCGCGCGGGGACAGCGCGGCCAGCGCGTCGTCTTCGGGCGGCACCTGCGCCGCCGGCGCCGCAGGCGCTGCGGCTGCCGGTGCCGCNNGGGGGCGGGGGGGGTTACTGGGGGCCCTGCGGGGGGTTTGGGGGGGCCACTGGCGCGGCGGGGGCCTTTGGGGGGGGGGCGGCGGGGGCCGCCGCGCCGAAGGCCGCCGCCAGCTTGGCGGTCATCGGCGCACTGAAGCTCGCCTCGCCGCGCGCCGCGCGTTCGATGGCCTGCCCGAGCTCGTCGCTGTCGGCCGACTTCAGCAGGTAGCCCGCGGCGCCCCCGCGCAGCGCGGCGGCGAGGTCGCGCTCGTCCTCGCTCATCGTCAGCATCAGCACGCGGGCGTCGGGTGCCGCCGCGCGCAGCGCCGGCAGCGCGTCGACGCCGGCCACTCCCGGCAGGTGGTTGTCGAGCAGGATCACCTGCGGCCGGCAGGCGGCGGCCACGCGCTGCGCCTCGTTGGCGTCGGCGGCCTCGCCGACGACCTCGAAGCGGCCGTCGGCGGCCAGCAGCGCGACCAGACCGCGCCGGAACAAGGTGTGATCGTCGACCACCAAAACGCGCAGCGTGGCGCCGGGTCGGTCGACGATGCCCATGGCCGCCGGCCGCTTGGCGATCAGGCCGCCAGCGCCTGCCGCTCGGGCAGGCTGACGGCGACGCGCGTGCCCTGCCCGGGCACCGAGCCGATCTGCACGCTGGCACCGATGCCGGCCGCGCGCTCGCGCATGATGCGCAGGCCGACGTGGGTCTCGTCGCCCTTGTCGGCCTGGCCGTCGAAGCCGCAGCCGTCGTCGCGCACCTCGATGCGCCAGCCGGGCTGCTGGCGGACATCCAGCCACACGCCACTCGCGCCGGCGTGCTTGCGCACGTTCGACAAGGCCTCCTGCACCACGTGCAGCAGCTGGACCTGGACGTCCGGCGGCAGCGGCACTCCGCTGCCGCGCACGTCCAGGTGCGTCGCCAGGCCGGTCTGGTGCTGGAACTTCTGCAGCGTCGTCTTCAGCGCCGCGACGAAGTCGTCGGTGTTGGTGCGGGTGCGGAAGTGCAGCAGCAGTTCGCGCACGTCGGCCGCGCTCTCGCGCACGCCGGTGTCGATCTCGTCGACCGCGCGCTGCAGTTGCGCGCTGTCGCCGCGCTTGAGCGCCGTGCGCAGCAGCTGGACCTGGATCTTCAGGAAGGCCAGCCCCTGGGCGATCGAGTCGTGCAGCTCGCGCGCGAGCAGGCCGCGCTCCTCGGCCACCGCAGCCTCGCGCTCGAGCGCCGCCGCGCGCAGGCTCTCCATGCCGCTGGCCAGGTGGGCGGCCAGGCTCTCCAGCAGCGCACGGTCGGCGGCCGACCATTCGGCGACCGCGCCGCGGTACAGGAGGTCGACCTCGCCCTGGAGCTGGTCGTGCACCCGCACCGGCAGCGTCACCAGGTGCTCGAAGCCGAAGCGCTCGCAGGCTGCCGGCGTGCCGGCGTGCAGCGGCCGGATCGCGATCACGCGCGCGCCGTCGTCGCTGCCGGTGCGCCCGCAGTGGCAGCCGCCGTCGCGCAGGCACTGCTCCTCCTGCAGCATCTCGGCCGGCACGCAGTCGGAGGCCAGCAGCACGAACTGGCGCTGCGCGGCGTCGTGCCAGCGCAGCAACGCGGCGTCGGCCCGGCCGACCGCCCGCAGCCGGCGCGCAAAGCCCTCCGCCAGCGCCTGCAGCGTCGGCGCGCTGGCGACGAAGCCGCTCGCCTCGTACAGCACCGCCAGCCGCTCGCGTTCGGCGCGCAGCTTCTCGGTCTTCTCGCGCACCTTGGCCTCCAGGTCGCGGTAGAAGCCCTGCAGCGTCGACGCCATGCGGTTGAAGCCGAGCGCGAGGCGGCCGAACTCGTCGTCGGTGCCGACGTCGACCCGCGCCGCGAGGTCCCCCTGCTCGACGCTCTCCAGCCCCGCCTGCAGACGCGCGAGCGGGTTGAAGACGAAGATGTAGGCCGCGTACAGCAGGGTCACGCTGCCGGCGATCGCCAGCCCCATCAGGCCGAGCTGGAAGGTCGTCAGCACCGCCGTCCAGCGCGACAGCTGCGACTCGATGGCGTCGACGAAGGCGTCGATGTCGGCCACCAGCGCGTCGGCCTGCGCCGCGACCACGGCCGGGGCCGCCGCACCCGGCCGCAGCCACTGGGCGCGCAGCGTGCCCCAGTGCGCACGCACGCGCCCGAAGGTGGCGGCCGTGTTGTCGTCGCGCGGCACGACCAGCGGGCGCGCCGGGTCGCCGCGTTCGAGCAGCTCGATCGAGGCGTCGAGCTGCCGCACCTGCGCGTGCAGGCGTTGCGGCGCGTCGGCGCCGACCGCCTGCGCGAGCCGCCAGGTCTGCATGCGCAGCCGGCCGGCCTCGTTGACCGCCGCCGCGCCCCCCTCGAGCTGCCAGGTGACCCACAGCGTCAGCCCGATCGAGCCCAGCGCGAGCAGCAGCAGCAACGCGCCGATCGTGCCGAGCTTGGCCGACAGGGAGTGCGAGCGCGGCGACGCAGCCATCGTGGCGCACTGTAGGTCCGCAGGTCGGCGCCTGACTTGACGGTCGTCAAGTCAGGCCGCGCCGCGGCGGGCGGCCATCTCGCGCCCCATGGCCTCCAGCGTCGGCGCGTCGAACGCCGCCGCGGCCGGTGGGTAGGCCTGGGTCTCCTCGACCTCGATGTGCTGCGCGTAGCGCTGCGCGAAGGCCCGCCAGCGGGCCTGTGTCGCGGCCCCGCCATCGCCGTCCCAGCGGCCGGCGGCGACCTGCGCGAGCGCGGCACGCACCAGCGTCCAGTCGTCGGCCATGCGCACATGGTCGGCATGCAGCCGCGCCGCCAGCGCCGCGCGCCCGTGCGTGGCCAGCCACGGCAGCAGGTGGCGCTCCTCGTCCTCGTGGTGCGCCGGGCCGGCGAGATCGAAGTAGCGCATCACGCTGCGCGCGGCTTCGGCCGCCTGCGCGTCGGCGCCATGCTGCAGCAGGTGAGCGCCCAGCCGCATCAGCAGCGCCAGCATGCGCTGCACGCGCGCGTGGCAGGCCGTCAGCATCTCGAACGGCTGCTCGAAGCCGGCCGCCGGTGGGGTGTGCAGCAGGGCGGGCCGCGACGCCTTCACCCGGTGCTCCAGGCACGCGGGCGCTTCATGCCGGCGATGCGGCAGGCCTGCGCCACGTAGCCGTAGGGAAACAGCTCGAACAGACGCTTGCGGCCCTGGCCGGGGTAGCGCTGGTCGAGCAGCTTCATCGCGTGGCGGGCGTCGGGGCTGACCTGGTGGGCCTGCTGGTGGTCGCGCATGAAGCGGATGACGAGCCAGTGGTCGTCGGTCAGCTCGAGCCCCTGCGCGCGCGCCAAGGTCTCGGCCAGCGCCTCGTCCCAGGTCGCGGGCTCGATCACGTAGCCTTCGTCGTCCAGTCCCGTCTCGGGTGCGGTCGCCATGGGGAGGTCAGCGGTCGGCCGGGGCCACTACTGGACGAGCGGCGTGGCCGCCGCGTCGAAGTCGACCCCGCGCAGCTCGGCCGCCCCCGCCAGCCGGTGCAGGTAATGGCGCAGCGCGGTCGCAAAGGTCTGCGCCTCGAGCGTGCGCTGCACCGCGCCGCGCACCGCGTCGTAGGGCGGCGCGGTGCCGACCTCACGTGCCAGCACCTCGACGACGTGCAAGCCGAATCGGCTGCGCAGCAGGCGCGGCAGCACGCCAACCTCGGGGCGGCCGAAGACCTCGCGCGCGAACTCGGGTGCGCAGTCGGCAGCGGTCAGCCAGCCGAGTTCGCCGCCGGCCGCCCCGCTCGGGCAGTTCGACCACTGCGCCGCGGCCGCGGCAAAGCGGTCGCCCTCGTCGGGCGCCGAGGCACGCAGGTCGACCAGGATCGACTCGGCACGCCGGCGCAGCGCGCCGAGGTCGACGCCGGGTGTCACCGCGAACAGCAGGTGGCGCAGCCGCACGCGCTCGCCGACCGCGAAGCGCGCCGCGTGGGCGGCGTGGTAGCGGCGGCAGGCGGCGTCGTCGGGCGCCGGGCGCGCCAGTTCACGGTCGAGCAGGGTCTCGATCGCGACGCTCGCGGCCTCGCTCACCGCGCCGCCGACCGGCAGCGGGTCGTCGGCCGGCAGCAGCCCGGCGGCGATCGCCGCCTGGCGCAGCAGCTCGACGCTGGCGCGCTGGCGCAGCGCCGCGGCGTCGAGCCCTTCGCCGGCCGCGGTCAGCGCCACACCGTTGACCGACGGCGGCTCGACCTTCGAAAGCGTGGAGGTGGTCATCGCGACACTCCTGCGGCTAGGACGCGCGGCGCGGCAGGTTCTGGCCGGCCGGCACGTTCAGCCGCCGCGAGCGCACCACCTGGTAAGGGCGGAACAGGTAGGCGAGCGAGGCCAGCCCGCTCCAGATGTGCACCAGGCGGCTGAACGGGAACAGCAGGAAGATCGTCATGCCCAGCACCATGTGGACCTTGAACGGCCAGGCGATGCCCTCCAGCACGCCGACGTCGGGGCTCAGCACGACGATGCTCTGCGCCCAGTGCGACAGCATCAGCATCGCGCTGGCGTCGACGCGGTGCGCGTACGACAGCGGCAGCGTCACCATGCCCAGCACCAGCTGCACCCACAGGATGATCAGGATCGCGAGGTCGGTGCGGTGGCTGGTCAGCCGGATGCGCGGGTCGAACATGCGCCGGTGCAGCAGCATCGTCAGCCCGATGAAGCACACCAGGCCGGCGATGCCGCCGCTGACGATGGCCAGCATCTGCTTCTGCGGCGCGGTGACGAAGGGCTCGTAGACCCAGTGCGGCGTCAGCAGCCCGACCGTGTGGCCGACGAACAGGAACAGGATGCCGATGTGGAACAGGTTGGAGCCCCAGCGCAGCTGGCGCGCGCGCAGCAACTGCGAGCTGTCGCTCTTCCACGTGTACTGGTCGCGGTCGAAGCGGGCCAGGCTGCCCATCAGGAAGACCGCCAGGCAGATGTAGGGGTAGACGGCGAACAGGAAGTGGTTCAGCGCGTTCATGCGGGCGCTCCTTCGCTCGCTGCGCGAGCGGCTGGCTTGACGATGCGGATCGGTTGCGGCTGGCCGGGGCGCGCCTGGCCGGCGGTCGAGCAACCGTCGAAGGCGGCCGGCTCGGCCCAGGCCTCGTCGAGCCCGGGTTCTTCGGCCAGCTGCACGGCCTCGGCCTTCTCGCCGGCGAGGTCGAGCAGCGCCGCCAGCACGCTGGCGTAGCCGCTGCGGCGCGCGAGCAGGGCGCTGAAGATCGTGCGCAGGATGTGCGCGATCTCCTTCAGGAAGTCGCGCGCCTGCGCCGGTGGCTGCGTGCTGGCGAACTCCAGCGCCACCGGCAGGTGGTCCGGCAGCTCGCCGGCGGCCAGCATCAGCCCGGCCGCCTCGTAGGTTCGCGTCAGGTCGATCATCGCCTGCCCGCGGTCGCGGCTGTCGCCCAGCACATGCTCGAACAGGTGCAGCGCGGTGCGGCGGCCGCGGTCGAACAGCTCGACGTAGTCGGCCTCGCTCTTCAGGCCGGGCCGGGACTGCAGGCGGGCGACCAGCGCATCGAGCTCGCCCAGGCGGGCAGCGGACAGGGCACGCTCGGCGTGCAGCGCGTCGCGCAACTCGCCGAGGTGGGCGCGCAGTTCGGCGTCCGGGTAGCGCAGCAGGTGCGCCAGCGCGCGCAGCGTGTAGGTGGCCTTGGGGGCCGTGTACAGGAAGCCCACCTCAGACCTCCGCCTTGATCGGGATGGTGCGCTTCTTCTCGCTGCCGAACAGGCTGGTCTCGGTGACGCCCTCGGAGCAGCCGTTGCCGAAGCTGAAGCCGCAGCCGCCGCGCACGTTGAACGCGTTCTCGGCGTACTCGCGGTGCGTGCTCGGGATGACGAAGCGGTCCTCGTAGTTGGCGATCGCCATGATGCGGTACATGTCCTCCACCGTCGCCTTGTCGAGCCCGACCTGCGCCAGCGCCGCCAGGTTCTCGACCCGGTCGACATGCCGCGCGCGCTGGAAGGCACGCATCGCGAGCAGACGCTCGAGCGCGCGCACCACCGGCACCGTGTCGCCGGCGGTCAGCAGGTTGGCCAGGTACTTGACGGGGATGCGCAGCTGGCTCACGTCCGGGATCTCGCCGTAGGTGCCGACATGGCCGGCCTGCGCGGCGGCGGTGATCGGTGACAGCGGCGGCACGTACCAGACCATCGGCAGCGTGCGGTACTCGGGGTGCAGCGGCAGCGCGACCTTCCAGTCGACGGCCATCTTGTAGACCGGGCTCGTGCGTGCGGCGTCCAGCCACGCGTCGGGGATGCCGTCGCGCCGCGCCTGCGCGATCACGGCCGGGTCGTTCGGGTCGAGGAAGATGTCGAGCTGCGCCTGGTACAGGTCCTTGTCGCGCTCGACGCTGGCGGCGGCCTCGATGCGGTCGGCGTCGTACAGCAGCACGCCGAGGTAGCGGATGCGGCCGACGCAGGTCTCGGAGCACACGGTCGGCTGCCCCGCCTCGATGCGCGGGTAGCAGAAGATGCACTTCTCGGCCTTGCCGCTCTTCCAGTTGTAGTAGATCTTCTTGTACGGGCAGCCCGAGACGCACATGCGCCAGCCGCGGCACTTGTCCTGGTCGATCAGGACGATGCCGTCCTCCTCGCGCTTGTAGATGCTGCCCGACGGGCACGACGCGACGCAGGCCGGGTTCAGGCAGTGCTCGCACAGCCTGGGCAGGTACATCATGAAGGTGTTCTCGAACTGGCCGTAGATGTCCTTCTGGATGTCGTCGAAGTTCCTGTCCTTGCTGCGCTTGGCGAACTCGCCGCCGAGGATCTCCTCCCAGTTCGGTCCCCACTCGATCTTGTCCATGCGTTGGCCGGTGATCAGGCTGCGCGGGCGCGCGGTCGGCGCCGCCTTCATCTCGGGCGCCGAGTGCAGGTGCTCGTAGTCGAAGGTGAAGGGCTCGTAGTAGTCGTCGATCTCCGGCAGGTGCGGGTTGGCGAAGATCTTCATCAAGAGCTGCCACTTGCCGCCCTGGCGCGGCACGATGCTGCCGTCGGCCTTGCGCACCCAGCCGCCGTTCCACTTGTCCTGGTTCTCCCACTCCTTGGGGTAGCCGATGCCGGGTTTGGTCTCGACGTTGTTGAACCAGGCGTACTCGACGCCGGGGCGGCTGGTCCAGACGTTCTTGCAGGTCACGCTGCAGGTGTGGCAGCCGATGCACTTGTCGAGGTTCAGCACCATGCCGATCTGGGCGCGGACTTTCATCGCTTGACTCCTTGTCCGGTTGGGCGTTGCGCGCGGTTCAGGGGTTCTCGCCCTGGCTCTGGTAGGCGCGGGCGAGGTGGTCGTCGCGCGGCGTGTCGAGCCAGTCGACCCTGGCCATCTTGCGCACGACGACGAACTCGTCGCGGTTGGTGCCGATGGTCCCGTAGTAGTTGAAGCCGTAGCTGTACTGCGCGTAACCGCCGATCATGTGGGTCGGCTTGGTGACGATGCGCGTCACCGAGTTGTGGATGCCGCCGCGCACGCCGGTGATCTCCGAGCCCGGCGTGTTGATGATCTTCTCCTGCGCGTGGTACATCATCACCATGCCCGGGTTGACGCGCTGGCTGACGACCGCGCGCGCCGCGATCGCGCCGTTGATGTTGAACAGCTCGACCCAGTCGTTGTCGGCGATGCCGGCCTTCTTCGCGTCGTCCTCGCTCAGCCACACCACCGGCCCGCCGCGGTTGAGCGTGAGCATCATCAGGTTGTCCGAGTAGGTGCTGTGGATGCCCCACTTCTGGTGCGGGGTGATGAAGTTCAGCAGGATCTCGGGGTTGCCGTTGGGCTTGAGCTGGTGGATGCCGGCGGTGGTCTTGAGGTCCACCGGCGGCCGGTAGCTGCTGAAACCCTCGCCGAAGGCGATCATCCACGGGTGGTCCTGGTAGAACTGCTGGCGGCCGGAGAGGGTCCGCCAGGGGATCAGCTCGTGCACGTTGGTGTAGCCGGCGTTGTACGAGACCTTCTCGCTCTCCAGCCCCGACCAGGTCGGCGAGCTGATGATCTTGCGCGGCTGCGCCTGCACGTCGCGGAAGCGGATCTTCTCGTCCTCGCGGTGCAGTGCCAGGTGGGCGTGCTCGCGGCCGGTGGCCTTGGACAGCGCCTCCCAGGCCTTGACCGCGACATGGCCGTTGGTCTCGGGGGCGAGCTGCAGGATGACCTCGCAGGCGTCGATGTCGGTCACGATGCGCGGCCGGCCGGCGGCATCCACGCCGTTGAGCTCGCCGAGCTGCTGGACCTCGGTCTCGGTGTTCCAGGCGATGCCCTTGCCGCCGTTGCCGGCCTTGGCCATCAGCGGGCCGAGCGAGGCGAAGCGCTCGTAGGTCGCCGGGTAGTTGCGCTCGACCACCGTCACCTGCGGCGCGGTCCTGCCGGGGATGAGGTCGACCTCGCCCTTCTTCCACTCCGCGACACCGAAGGGCTGCGCCAGCTCGGCCGGCGTGTCGTGCATCAGCGGCGTCAGCACGACCTCCTTCTCGACCCCGAGGTGGCCGACGCAGACCTCGCTGAAAGCCTTGGCCAGGCCCTTGTAGATCTCCCAGTCGCTGCGGCTCTGCCACACCGGGTCGACCGCCGCCGACAGCGGGTGGATGAAGGGGTGCATGTCGCTCGTGTTGAGGTCGTTCTTCTCGTACCAGCTCGCGGTCGGCAGCACGATGTCGGAGTACAAGCAGGTCGTGCTCATGCGGAAGTCCAGCGTGACCAGCAGGTCGAGCTTGCCTTCGGGGGCCTTGTCGTGCCAGGCGACTTCCTGCGGCTTCGCATCATCCTTGCCGAGGTCCTTGCCCTGCACCCCGCTGTCGGTGCCGAGCAGGTGCCGGCAGAAGTACTCGTGGCCCTTGCCGCTCGAGCCCAGCAGGTTGGAGCGCCAGACGAACAGGCAACGCGGCCAGTTCTGCGGCGCGTCCGGGTCCTCGCAGCTCATCTGCAGCGTGCCGTCCTTCAGCGCCTTGACAACGTAGTCCTTCGGGTCCAGCCCGGCCGCGGTGGCGTCCTTGACGACCTGGATCGGGTTCGTCCTGAGCTGCGGCGCGCTCGGCAGCCAGCCCATGCGCTCGGCGCGCACGTTGTAGTCGATCAGGCTGCCGCCGAAGGCCGCCTTGTCCGCCAGCGGCGACAGGATCTCGGCCACCCCGAGCTTCTCGTAGCGCCACTGGTCGGTGTGGGCGTAGAAGAAGCTCGTCGAGTTCTGCTGCCGCGGCGGGCGCGCCCAGTCGAGCGCGAAGGCCAGCGGCAGCCAGCCGGTCTGCGGGCGCAGCTTCTCCTGGCCGACGTAGTGCGCCCAGCCGCCCCCGCTCTGGCCGACGCAGCCGCACAGCATCAGCAGGTTGATCACGCCGCGGTAGTTCATGTCGGCGTGGTACCAGTGGTTCATCGCCGCGCCGATGATGACCATCGACTTGCCCTGCGTCTTGTCGGCGTTGTCGGCGAACTGGCGCGCCACCGTGATCACCTGCTCGCGCGGCACGCCGGTGATCTTCTCCTGCCAGGCCGGGGTGTAGGGGGCGTCGTCGTCGTAGCCCGCGGCGCCCGAGCCCAGGCCGCGGTCGATGCCGTATTGCGCGGCCTGCAGGTCGAACACGGTGGCGACGAGCACGTGGCGCTCGTCACCCTCCTTGCCCAGGCGCAGCCGCACCGCGGGGACTCGCGCGAGGTTCAGCTCACCCTGCTGCTTGTTGCTCGGGAAGTGCGGCACCTCGGCGCCGGCGAAGTAGGGAAAGGCGACGGCTAGCACCTCATGCGCCTGCTCGCCCTCCTCCAGCACCGACAGCTTGAGCCTGACCTCGCCGCCGTGGCGCGCCTCCTTCGCCTCGAGGTTCCACTTGCCGGCGTCGTCGCGGCCCGCCGGGCCCCAGCGGAAGCCGATCGAGCCCTGCGGCAGCACCGCGCGGCCTTCGCTGTCGAAGGCCACCGTCTTCCACTCGGGGTTGTTCTTCTGCCCGAGCTTGCCGTTGAAGTCGCTCGCGCGCAGGTAGCGGCCGGGGGCCATGACCCGGCGGCCGTCCGCCAGCGTGCGCTCCTCGAGCATCACCAGCAGCGGCAGGTCGGTGTAGCGGCGCGCGTAGTCGTCGAAGTATTCGCTGCGGCGGTCGAAGTAGAACTCCTTCAGCACCACATGCCCCATCGCCATCGCGAGCGCGGCGTCGGTGCCCTGCTTGGGGTGCAGCCAGAGGTCGGCCAGCTTGGCGACCTCGGAGTAGTCGGGTGTCACCGCGACCGTCTTCGCGCCCTTGTAGCGCACCTCGGTGAAGAAGTGCGCGTCCGGCGTGCGCGTCTGCGGGACGTTGCTGCCCCAGGCGATGATGAAGTTGCTGTTGTACCAGTCGGCCGATTCCGGCACGTCGGTCTGCTCGCCCCAGATCTGCGGGCTGGCCGGCGGCAGGTCGCAGTACCAGTCGTAGAAGCTCATGCACACGCCGCCGATCAGGCTCAGGTAGCGGCTGCCGGCGGCGTAGCTGACCATGCTCATCGCAGGGATCGGCGAGAAACCGATCAC
>JRYF01006221.1_pt1 | contig 13367 bp, 6 predicted proteins | sample 235331 | NCBI WGS metagenome assembly JRYF01 (sample SAMN03074217, study PRJNA261475) | activated sludge metagenome | biome: Wastewater Treatment Plant; feature: Wastewater; material: Activated sludge; isolation source: activated biomass of a wastewater treatment plant treating hydrocarbon... ...
GCCGTCAATACCAACTGGCAGAAGTACATCATTCCGCTTCCCGATCCTGCCAGGCTTACCGCTGAGCGGGGCATGTTCTTTTACTCCGAAGGCCCGGAGAACGGCAGGGGTTACACCTTCTGGATTGATGAACTGAAATTTGAAAAACTCGGCACCTTGGCCCATCCGCAACATGCCATATTGGACGGCCAGGATCAAACGGAAGTCTCTTTCAAAGGGGTCACCAAAGTCATCGGTGGACTGAGTTCCACCTTTAACCTGCCCAGCGGTGTGAACCGGTCCGTCAATGTAGGGCCGGCCTATTTTGAGTTTGCCTCGTCGGATGTGTCCATCGCCACCGTGAACCAGCAGGGAGTTGTCACGGTGACAGGCGGGCCGGGTACAGCCACCATCACGGCCACCGTGGGCGGCGTGGCCGCACGGGGTTCGTTGACCATCCAATCTGTAGGGGACTTTCAACCCGCTCCTGTGCCAACCAGGCCTGCTGCTGATGTGATTTCCATTTTTAGCGATGCCTACACCAATGTGCCCGTGAATTACTACAACGGCTATTGGGCACCCTTCCAGACCACCCTCTCGGCGGATTTCACCGTAGGCGGTGACAATATCTTGCACTATACCAACTTCAATTTTGTGGGCATCGAATTCAGTTCGCCGACGGTGAACGCCAGCGCCATGTCGCATTTGCACCTGGATATTTACCTGCCGAACGCTTTGACGGCTCCTGCCCAATTCAGGTTTGAATTGGTTGATTTCGGAACAGGCGGCACAGGATTATTCACAAGCAATATCGCCGTTGCCCAGTCGCAGCAATGGATTAGCCTGGATATACCCTTGTCCAATTTCGCCGGGTTGAGCAACAGGTCTAACCTGGCACAAATCATTTTCGTGGATGTCAACAACAATATCCCCAGTTTTTACGCCGACAATATCTATTTCTACAAAGACGGCACGCCGCCCGTTGCCCCCACCACGCCTGCACCTACGCCCACGCACCCTGCGGCAGGGGTGATTTCGGTATTTAGCGATGCCTATACCAATATTGCGGGTACTGATTTGAACCCATTTTGGGGACAGGCTACCGTGGTGTCGCAAATATCCATTCAGGGCAACAACACCTTGAAATATACCGGCCTTAACTATCAGGGAATACAATTGGGTTCGCCGCAGAACGTATCGGCGATGAATTTCCTCCACCTGGATTTCTGGACGGCCAATTCGACGGCACTCAATGTCTTTATCATCAGCCCCGGCCCGGTGGAAACGCCCTTCACACTCACCGTGCCAACGTCGGGCTGGTCGAGCGTTGACATTCCTTTGTCGGCCTTTGCGCCGGTCAATCTGAGCGATGTCATACAGTTCAAATTCGAAGGAAACGGCGATATATTTTTGGATAATATCTATTTTAGAAATTAAAAACCTCCCCCCAACCCCCTCCAAAGGAGGGGGGCTACGCTACGGTAGCCCCCTCCTTTGGAGGGGGTTGGGGGAGGCCCTCATCTCAAATTCTCAAAACATGAAGTCAACCTATAAATTCAGTTTCATAATTCCGACAGCAATCATCCTGCTGGCTATATCTTTCTTCGGCTGCAACCCCGACGAATTTCAAAAATTGCCAGAGCGCAACTGGCGCCTGACCTGGAGCGATGATTTCGACGGCGCTGCAGGCACCCTGCCCGATGCCACCAAATGGACGTATGATATTGGAACCGGGCAAGACGGCTGGGGCAACCAGGAACTGCAATCCTATACCAACAGCCCCGCTAATGTGTCCCTGGACGGCGAGGGCAACCTGGTCATCACCGCCATACGCAACGGCAACAGTTTTACCTCGGCCAGGGTAAAAACCCAGGGCCTTTTCGAGCAGCGGTACGGCCGTTTTGAAGCCCGGATGAAAACGCCCTACGGGCCGGGCTTGTGGCCTGCCTTCTGGATGCTCGGCTCCAATATCGAAACCGTCAACTGGCCACAGTGCGGCGAAATTGACATTATGGAACTCCGGGGGCAGGAACCCCACATCATTCATGGCTCCCTTCACGGGCCGGGATATTCGGCAGGCAACGCCATCACCAAGGGTTATGCGCTTTCCAAAGCCCGCTTCGATAATGAGTTCCACATTTTTGCCGTGGAGTGGTACGAGGACAAGATTGACTTTTTCGTGGATGATTTCCTCTACCAGCGCATCAACCGGGAAGATGTGCCCGGAGAGTGGGTTTACAACACCCCGTTTTTCCTTATTCTCAATGTCGCAGTCGGTGGCACTTATGTGGGTTTCCCAACGGACGGAACACCTTTCCCGCAAAAAATGACGGTTGATTATGTGAGGGTGTATCAGGCAACGAATTAATAGGCAATAGACTTTCCAAGTTTTAAAAACTTGGAAAGTCTTGTTCCAATATCATTATACAGGACAAATGGTAATACATGACAACGAAAACTACTTGAAAATATCCAATCACGATGCCATGCGGCCATTCTTCATGAGTATCGTGAGCGATGCCAATCACTGGATGTTTATTTCAAGCAACGGAGGCCTGACTGCCGGGCGCAAAAACCCCGAATACGCTTTGTTTCCCTATTACACGGACGACAAGGTGACGGAATCTGCCGATATCACCGGCAGCAAATCCATATTTCAGGTACATACCAACGGGGAAGTGCGGTTATGGGAGCCTTTTTCCGACCGCTTCTCGGACAGGTACGCCATCAGCCGCAACCTGTACAAAAGCATCTACGGCAACAAAGTCATTTTCGAGGAAATCAACCACGATTTGGGTTTGACCTTCCGCTACCAGTGGAATTCGGGCAACCAATTCGGTTTTGTCAGAAAAGCCGAACTCATTAATACCGCCAATACCGACTGCCGGATTACCCTGCTCGATGGCATCCAAAATATCATGCCCTACGGCGTGCCCAGCGACCTGCAACGCTCCACCAGCAATTTGGTGGATGCTTACAAAAGAAGCGAACTGGAGCCAAACACGGGCCTCGGCATTTATGCACTTAGTGCCATTATTGTGGACAAAGCTGAACCGAGTGAGGCACTGAAGGCCAATGTCGCCTGGTCTTATGGGTTGGAAAATGTCACCTATCTCCTCTCTTCCGGCCAATTGGGTACATTCAGAAAAAAACAGCCCATCCAGGCAGAGTACGACATCAAGGGCGAGAAAGGCGCTTATTTTATTTCCACAGAAATAGTGCTGCCGGGCAACTCCAACAAGAAGTGGGCAATCGTGTGCAATGTCAACCAAAGCCAGGCACAAATCGTCAGCCTTTGCCAACTCATAGCCAACAACAACGGCCTCGAAAAGCTCGTCCAGGAGGACATAGACGCCGGCACCCGCAACCTCATCCGCCTCGTGGCCAGTTCGGATGGCCTGCAATTCACCTCCGACAACCTCAACGACACCCGCCATTTTTCCAATGTGCTGTTCAATATCATGCGGGGCGGCATATTCGACGACCATTATCAAATTGAAAAAAAGGATTTCGTCCAATACCTCGCCAATGCCAATAAGGAAGTCGTCGCCAGGAATGAAGATTTCATAAGTGGCTTGGATGAAATATTCAGCCAGCCCACCCTCAAGGAACGCTTGCTGAAAAGCGAAGATGCAGATTTGACGAGGCTGGGCATGGAGTATTTGCCCCTGAAATTCAGCCGCCGGCACGGCGACCCCAGCCGCCCCTGGAACTATTTTTCCATCAATACCCAAAACGAAACGGACGGCTCCAAAATCCTCGATTACGAGGGCAATTGGCGGGATTTGTTCCAAAATTGGGAGGCGCTGTCCTGCTCCTATCCCGATTTTTTGGAGGGCATGATTTTCAAATTCCTCAATGCCACTACCTTCGATGGCTACAACCCTTACCGGGTAACAAAAGGTGGCTTCGACTGGGAAACCATCGAACCGGACAACCCCTGGTCGTATATCGGTTATTGGGGCGACCACCAGATTATTTATTTGCAAAAATTCCTGGAACTGATTGAAAAATATCAACCTGGTACTTTGCCCAATTATTTCGACAAAGATTGGTTTGTATATGCCGCCGTTCCGTATATTATCAAGCCTTACGAAGACCTGCTGCGCAACCCGAAAGATACCATTGCCTTTGACCATGAATGGGATGCTAAAATTCGCCAGCAACGGGATGCTATGGGAGCCGATGGCGCTCTCCTCGAAGACCACGGTCAGGCGATATATCATGTGAATTTTCTGGAAAAAATATTGGCAACGGTACTGGCAAAACTCTCGAACCTCGTGCCGGAGGCCGGTATCTGGATGAACACCCAGCGCCCCGAATGGAACGATGCCAATAATGCGCTGGTGGGCAACGGCGTTTCGATGGTCACGCTGTATTACCTGCGCCGCTTCCTGAGGTTCTTCCGGCAAACACTGGAACATTCGGACCTGGAGAGCGTGAAGATTTCCAGTGAATTGATTGAATATTATCACAGCGTCCGGGAAACTTTCCGGGAATTCCGACCCTTGCTGGCAGGCAGCATTTCCGATGAGGACAAAAAAAGTATCCTCGACAAATTGGGGCAAGCCGCCTCAGACTATCGCCAGTATATCTATCGCAATGGTTTTTGGGGCAAAAAAAGAAGTGCTTCCTTGGCCAGTCTGAAAACCTTTGCGGAATTGAGCCTCGATTTCATCGAACACGCCATCCGTGCCAACAAAAGGGACGACTGCCTGTACCACGCTTACAACCTGCTGACGGTACATGACCATGCCGTTTCCATTGCCCACCTGGGCGAAATGCTGGAAGGGCAAGTGGCGGCGCTCAGTTCGGGCTATTTGTCTTCAGAGCAAGCACTGGACGTGCTGGATGCCCTGAAAGCCAGCGCCCTGTTCCGGGACGACCAGTACAGCTATATCCTGTATCCCAACAAAAATTTACCCGGTTTTTTACATAAAAACACCATCCCCGACGCCGATGCCCGCCGTTCGGAATTGATACAAAAAATGGCCGCCGACGGCAATAAAACCGTCGTCGAGCAGGACATACGTGGCGCTTTTCACTTCAACGGCAATTTCAAAAATGCAGGCGACCTGGAGCGTGCCCTGAGCGAATTGGTCAACGGCGAATATCAGGCATTGGCGGAGCAGGAAAAGGGACTGCTGCTGGATATATTTGAAAAGGTATTTCACCACAAAGCGTTCACCGGCAGGTCGGGGACTTTCTTCTCTTACGAGGGGCTGGGTTCCATCTATTGGCACATGGTGTCCAAGCTGCACTTGGCCGTGCAGGAGTGTTGCCTGAAAGCCATTGTTGAAAATGCCGCCCCCGCAGTGATTGGCCGGTTGCTGGAGCATTATTACGAAATAGAAGCCGGTATCGGCGTTCACAAACCCCCGCAATTATACGGCGCTTTCCCCACCGACCCTTACTCGCACACGCCCATGCACCGGGGCGCCCAACAACCCGGCATGACCGGACAGGTGAAGGAGGATATATTGGTGAAGTTCGCAGAATTGGGTGTGTTTGTGGAGCATGGCAAACTGTATTTCAATCCCTGTCTGCTCCGCAAAGGCGAATTCCTGCGGGAAGTGCATACCGTCGAATATGTCAACGTGGAATCCGGGCGAGAAAAAATACAATTGGCGCCGCAGTCCCTGTGCTTTACGTTCTGTCAGGTGCCCGTGATATACAGTATCCAGGATAAAAACAGGCTGGAAGTGGTTTTTACCGACGGCAAATCACTGGTCACTGATTCGCTGGAACTGGACGGGGAAACCAGCCGCCAAATATTTCAACGAAATGGCAGGGTGCGGAAGATTTTGGTGGGTGTTACGGCGGAAATATTGAGAGATTGAATGTAGGAAAAAGTTAGTAGTTCGTGAAATGAATTGTTGATAGTATTTGATTTAAGAAGTAAGATAGACGATATGTGATTTTAGATTTTCGTGACATATACGGCCGTTTCGTGTCACGGGAAATCTAAAATCTAAAATCTTATATCTTATATCGTCAATCAAAAATGAAGTTATGAGATGACACCTTTTTGCCCTTCAAAATCCTGCTAAAGATTGACAGGTGTAGTGGGCAAAAAGATGTCACCTCAAAATCATAATGGTGGCCAGAGGTGACATCTTTTCGCCTGCTCGGGATTTCAAATTTCAGCAGGCAGTTGAAGGCGAAAAGGTGTCATCTCGTTTGGTTTTCACTTCGAGATGACACCTTTTTGCCCTTCAAAATTCTGCTAAAGATTGACAGGTGTAGCGGGCAAAAAGATGTCACCTCTTAATTGGTCAAAAACCCTTTTTTCATGAAAATTTTTACCCTCATATTGGCTATATGCTTGGTGGTTATACTTATTATTTCCTGCATGCCCAAACCGGAATTGCAGGAAAAAACCGCCGCCGATATATTGGGAAATCCAGCTTATCAGGCCATTTCCTTTGGCGCCTATCGTGAAACAACGAGGGATATACAGCCCACCATCCCCCAACTGAAAGAAGACCTGAAAATATTGTCGGCCATGGGCATACGGCTGCTCAGAACCTACAACGTATATCTCGATGAAGCAGCCAATTTGCTGGAGGCCATCCATCAATTGAAGCAGGAAGACCCGGCCTTTGAAATGTACCTCATGCTGGGCGCCTGGATTGATTGTAAAAACGCCTGGACGGAACTGCCGCCCGACCACGACCAGGAAAGCGAAAAGAACGCAGGGGAAATTGACCGGGCCTTAGCATTGGCCAAAAAATACCCTGATATCGTGAAAATAATCGCAGTGGGCAACGAGGCCATGGTGAAGTGGGCAGCGGCATATTATGTGCAGCCCGGCGTCATTCTCAAATGGGTAGAGCATTTGCAGGGTCTCAAGCAAAAAGGCGAACTACCGAAAACATTGTGGATTACCAGCTCCGACAATTTCGCCTCCTGGGGTGGCGGTGGCGAGGAGTACCACGTGGAAGACCTGAATAAATTGATACGAGCAGTGGATTACATATCCATGCACACCTACCCGATGCACGACACCCACTACAACCCCGACTTCTGGGGCGTGCGGGAAGAAGAAGCCAGTTTATCAGACCTTGAAAAAATAGATGCCGCCATGCTCCGGGCAAGGAATTACGCCATGGAGCAGTACGAAAGTGTGGTGCAATATATGAAAAGCCTGGGCGTGGATAAACCCGTGCATATCGGCGAAACCGGTTGGGCCACTGCTTCCAATGAACTTTACGGCGAAGAAGGCTCTATGGCAACGGATGAATATAAGTCGGCCCTGTATTACAAATCCATGCGGGAATGGACGAATAAAGCCGGCATCTCCTGTTTTTACTTTGAAGCCTTCGACGAACCCTGGAAGGACGCTGCCAATCCGGGCGGTTCGGAAAACCATTTCGGCTTGTTCAATTTACAAGCCCAGGCCAAATATGTCATCTGGGATTTGGTGGACGCCGGTACGTTCGAGGGTTTGACCCGGGACGGGCAACCCATCACCAAAACCTTTAACGGCGACCGGGAGGCGATGATGAAAACGGTGAAAGTGCCACCGACAAATGCGGAAATACAGGCTCGTAAACATCAATAAAAAAGCCTCCCCCAACCCCCTCCAAAGGAGGGGCTACGTCACGGAAGCCCCCTCCTTTGGAGGGGGTTGGGGGAGGCTTAGCCATAGCAACTATGCAAACAATCACCAACTATTGGCCGCTCCTGTTCCCAGCCATGTTGCTGGCGGGCAGTTGTTCAAAACCGGCAACCATGGAAGTGGATATTTTTGAAACCTCCGAAAGTGGCAATAAACTCACAAAAGTGACGACCGTTGCCAGAACAGGCGAGATGGCGGAAATTGCCATTTTACCCGGTGAAAAATACCAGACCATCACCGGTGTCGGCGGTTCTTTCACCGAGGCTTCCGCTTCGTTGCTCAACCGCTTGAGCAAGGAGAACCGGGCGAAAATATTGGAGGCATATTTTGGGGAATCCGGCGCAAAATATTCCCTGACCCGCACACATATTGGCTCCTGCGATTTTTCCCTGGGAAATTATACTTATGCGCCGGTGGAGGGCGATATGGAATTGAAACAGTTTTCCATAGCGGAAGATATGGACGATATAATTCCCATGATAAAAGACGCTATGGCCATTTCAAAAGAGGGTTTCAAAATCATATCCTCGCCCTGGACGGCCCCACCCTGGATGAAAGACAACAAGGATTGGAAGGGCGGCAAGTTATTGCCCGAATACCAGCCTGTCTGGGCCTTGTTTTTTTCAAAATACCTGGCGGAATACAAGGCGCAAGGCATTGATATTTGGGGAATTACGGTCGAAAACGAACCGCTGGGAAATGACAGCAACTGGGAAAGTATGCACTTCACGCCACAGGAAATGACTGATTTTGTTGTAAACCATTTAGGCCCAAAATTGCGGGCGGACGGGCATCAGGTGAAAATATTGGGATTTGACCAAAACCGGGACGAAGAACTGCGCAAGTGGGTGGACGTCATGTACGCCGATGAGGCAGGGAGGGAATATTTCGACGGAACCGCCGTGCATTGGTATGCCAGCACCTTCGATTATTTTCCCGATGCGCTTCAATATGCTTACCAAAAAGCCCCGGACAAACACCTGATAAATTCGGAAGCCTGTGTGGATGCGGAAGTGCCCCGCTGGCAGGACGATGCCTGGTATTGGTCACAGGAAGCCACAGACTGGGGCTGGGATTGGGCGCCCGAAGACCAAAAACACCTGCACCCCAAATATGTGCCCGTGTTCCGTTACGCCCGTGATATCATCGGCTGCTTCAACAACTGGGTGGACGGTTGGGTGGACTGGAACATGGTACTCGACCGGCAGGGCGGCCCCAACTGGGCCAAAAACTGGTGCGTGGCCCCCGTCATCGTTGACCCCGAACAGGACGAGGTCTATTTCACGCCGCTGTATTACACCCTGGCGCATTTCAGCCGCTTCATCCGGCCTGGCGCTGTGCGTATCGGTTTCAAAAACCCCGATGCGGACCTGCAGGTCACTGCCGCTCAAAATCCCGATGGCTCCATTGCCGTGGTGGTTTTCAATCCAACGGAAAGTGAAAAACAATTCAAAATATCGCTCGGCGAAAAATCTACCCCTGGAAAAATCAGCGCAAAAGCCATTCAAACCATCCTGATTAAATAAACGAAACGCCAACAATGAGTACATCAGCAACAACATCGCACAAAGTCCCTTTCGGGCAAAAGGTTGCCTTCGGATTGGGAATGCTCGCCAACCAAATGTTCCCTGCTGCGCTAGGGATATTTATGGTTGTATTGGTTCAGGATTTGGGATTCCCCGGTTGGATGTGGGGCATCCTGTTTTTCCTCCCACGGGTATTTGATTCCATCACCGACCCGATTATGGGTTTTATTTCCGATAATACCCGTTCGGTGTGGGGCAGGCGCAGGCAATATGTATTTGTTGGCGCCATCATCATGGGTATTGCCTTTGTAACGATGTGGCAGTTGTACCGGGAAAACGGCGTGGAATACAACTTCACCTACTTTTTGTCGCTGTCTTTTGTGTTTTATCTGGGGCTGACCATATTCAGTGTGCCGTATGTGGCCATGGGCTACGAAATGAGCGATGATTTTCACGAGCGCACCGACATTATGGCCGTTGCACAATGGATAGGGCAATGGGCTTGGGTGATTGCCCCCTGGTTTTGGGTGGTGATGTACGACCCGAATTGGTTTCCAAATGCGGATACTGCAACCCGAACACTGGCATTTTGGGTGGGCATGTCCTGCATGTTATTGGCGATGATACCCGCTATTTTTATCAAAAGCAGGTCCACAAAAGATGATACCCACCTCATTCCGTTGAGTTTTAAAAATATTGGCGGCAGCCTCAAGGAAATATTGAACGGGTTTGTGGAAGCCTTCAAGTCCGTTCCGTTCAGGAAATTGTGTGTCGCTACCTTTTTGATTTTCAATGCTTTCAATACGGTGGCAGCCTTTTCATTTTTCATCGTTGTTTATTATTTGTTCAATGGGGATGCGGGGGCAGCCGGTGTGTGGCCTACGCTTTTTGGAAGCATTGGCGCTCTTGTGACTACCTTTGCCGTTATACCCACCGTTGCACGGATGTCCAAAAAAATGGGAAAGAAAAATGCCTTTATGCTTTCGCAGGGCATTTCCATTATTGGCTATATCCTGCTTTGGTTCCTTTTTGTGCCGGGCAAACCTTATATGTTCATATTCGCACTTCCTTTTTTCTCCTTCGGAATAGGCAGTTTATTTACCCTGATGATGTCCATGACGGCAGATGTGTGCGATTTGGATGAAATGAATACGGGCAAAAGGCGGGAAGGCATTTTCGGTGCCATTTACTGGTGGATGGTGAAATTCGGTTTTGCCATTGCCGGATTGTTGAGCGGCGCTATTATGACGGTGGTTGGTTTCAGCCCGGATTCAGGCGCCCAATCGGAATCGGCCATCACGGGACTTAGGCTTTTTTATTCGGGCGTACCTATTTTCGGAACCGTCATTGCCATGTTGGTCATGCGCAACTATGACCTTTCAGAAGCAAGGGCGCATGAAATAAGGGCGGTCATAGAAGGTAGAAAAGAACCGAAAAAAGGTTCGTCCGCTTATTTGTCAGGCAAATTGCTTCTGCTGAAAAAAGGATTGAATTTGGGCGCACCGACCGGATTGAATTTCAGCGGTAAATCCACAGCAGAAATCAAAGCCCTGTTTTCCTCTACTCTGAACAATGGCCTGCACGGATTGTGTTTCAGCCCTTACGTCGAAGGTCAGGAAACGGGTGATATTTTGTCCGAAACCCAAATTCGCCGAAGGATGGAAATCATCATGCCGCATACAAAATGGATACGTTCTTTTTCCTGTACCGAAGGCAATGAATTGATACCGAAAATTGCGCACGACAAAGGCCTGAAAACAATGGTGGGCGCATGGTTAAGCGACGATAAGGAACGCAACGAAAAAGAAATCAAAGCCCTCGTAAAACTGGCAGAAGAGGGCCTTGTGGACATAGCCGCAGTAGGCAACGAAGTATTGCTGCGCAATGAACTGACGGAGCAGGAAATCATTCAATATCTTCACCGGGTAAGAAAATTACTGCCCCGGCATATTCCGGTTGGATATGTGGATGCCTATTATCATTTCCTCGAAAAGCCCGGCCTGGCCGATGCCTGCGATGTGGTTTTGATCAACTGCTACCCCTTCTGGGAAGGCGCAGATACTGACCATGCCCTGCTTTACATGCAACAGATGTATGCTTTAACGCAGCAGGTAGCCAAAGGCAAAAAAATAATCATTACCGAAACCGGGTGGCCCAGCAAGGGGCAAGAAGTGCTGGAAGCCAAACCCTCGGCGGAGAATGCCATGAAATATTTCATCAATGCGCAAAAATGGGCTAAAGACGAAAATATCGAAATGTTCTACTTCTCCTCTTTCGACGAAGCATGGAAGGTTTATTATGAAGGGGAAGTCGGCGCTCAGTGGGGATTGTGGAATAAGGATGAGAAACTTAAGTATTGAACAACAAAAAAATAAATCATGTCATACAGAGCCGAAAACTATCTAAGTTTCAAAGCGTCGGGCCTGACGCCAAAGGAAACTTTCTTCGACGACAAGTCCGACGAGGACATTCAGGGCCTGTTCCTGGAAATACTGCAAGGGGGCATCCACGGCTTTTGTTTCAGCCTCTATGAGGATGGGCAGAAACCCGGCGATACGATTACCGCTCCGCAAATCAGGCGAAGGATGCAAATACTGCAACCCCACTGCCAATGGGTACGCTCGTTTTCCTGTATCGAAGGGAACGAGTTGATTCCCCAAATCGCCAAAGAATTGGGCATAAAAACCCTCGTAGGCGCCTGGCTGGGAACCGATGAGGAAAAGAACCGCCAGGAAATTGAAAACCTCATTCAATTGGCCAAGGACGGCTTTGTCGATATTGCCGCCGTGGGCAATGAAGTGTTGTACCGCCGGGACCTCACGGAGGAAGAACTCCTCGACCGCATCCGGCAGGTGAAGGAGGCCATACCGAACGTGCCCGTCGGGTATGTGGATGCCTATTATGAATTTTCAAAATGCCCGGCCATCACGGAAGCCTGCGACGTGATTTTATGCAATTGTTATCCCTTCTGGGAGGGCACGGATTTCCGGTATTCCCTGCTCCACATGCAGCAGATGTACAATCAAGCTCGCCAGGCCGGGCAAGGAAAACGTGTTATCATCACCGAAACTGGCTGGCCGAGCCAGGGCGAAAGTTTGGGCGGCGCAGTACCCTCGATGTTGAGTGCGATGAAATATTTCATCCAAACCCAACTGTGGGCGATGGACGACAACGTGGAGGTCTTTTATTTCTCCTCTTTCGACGAGTCCTGGAAAGTCGGCGCCGAAGGCGAAGTGGGCGCTTATTGGGGGATTTGGGATAAACACGAAAAACTGAAGTTCGGGAATGGACACCTTTAAAGCCTTGAACCTTGCGCCGGGCAGGGCGATATGTTACTCCGGTTTCCGGGAAGGCCAGCAACCCGGCAGCGTTTATCCCAGCTATGACGAAGTGAAGGAAGACCTGCTGCTCCTGCATGGCCATTGGAAATACCTCCGGCTGTTCGACTGCGACCCGCACGCTGCGACTGTCATCGAGGTTATCAACCGGGAAGGGCTGGACTTTCGGCTGATGATGAGCGCTTACATTGCGGCTGAAATGAACAATTTCAATTGCCCTTGGGGCGGTGGGGTGTATTCCGAAGAGCAATTGGAACAAAACTGCCTCGAAAACCAAAACAAGATTACCCGGTTGATAAGTTGGGCCAATCAGTTTCCCGACCTCATTTTTTCACTTTCGGTCGGAAATGAAGCCTGTGTAGAGTGGACGGATCACTATGTTCCCGAAAACAAGGTGCTGGACTATGTAAAACAAGTACAGGCAGGGGCGAAGCAGCCGGTCACCTTTTGTGAAAATTATGCACCCTGGCTGACCAAACTGAAAAAACTGGCCGAAGCGGTGGACGTGATTTCCATACACACCTACCCGGTTTGGGAGTACAAACACATCGGTGAGTCGCTCGATTATACGAAGGGGAATTACTATGATGTGGCTGAAAAATACCCGAACAAGCCGGTCATCATCACCGAAGCCGGCTGGGCCACCAACTCCAACGGCAGAGGCATCAACCCGGAGCATGTCAACGAAACCTATCAGCAAATCTATTTCGACCTGCTGATGGAATGGGCGGAAAAAGAAAACATCCTCGCCTTCTTCTTTGAAGCCTTCGACGAGTCCTGGAAAGGCTCGCCTGAACCCCTCGAACCCGAAAAACACTGGGGGCTTTTCAAAATCGACAGGACACCCAAGTTGGCTGCGAGGCATGTACAAGTTGCGGGGCCACAAGTTACGGGGTCGCTTCA
>JRYF01001316.1_pt1 | contig 13366 bp, 10 predicted proteins | sample 235331 | NCBI WGS metagenome assembly JRYF01 (sample SAMN03074217, study PRJNA261475) | activated sludge metagenome | biome: Wastewater Treatment Plant; feature: Wastewater; material: Activated sludge; isolation source: activated biomass of a wastewater treatment plant treating hydrocarbon... ...
CATCGGTGAGCAGGGCGGGCGGGCCAGGTTCCACGAGTTGGCAGTCGAATTTGCCGGGCCGGGGGCTTAATATTTTCAGCGGTTCGCCCTGTGGACTTTCGAGCACCTGCCAGTGTAGCAAGTCGTCAGAGGTGGCGGCAAAAATGTCTGTGTCGCCCCAGTACATCCAATATTTCCCGTTGATTTTTGAAGCAATGAGGCGGTCGTTTTCCCGGCGGCACACGATGGCTCCCGATTTTGACCAATGGTCCCGGTATTTCCCGTAACCCAGGGCGAGGCCGTGTTTTTGCCATTTTATCAGATCGCCGGAAGTAGCGACCAAAAGGCGGGCAACATGGCCGTCGTAGGCCGTGTAGGTCATAGCGTAGCGCCCGTCCTCGGTTTCCACGATGCGGGGGTCTTCAATGCCGCCTTCCCATTCCCAGGTTTTCAGGCTGTCGTTGTCGGGATAAAAAACAGGTTCTGGCAGGCGCTCGAAATGGAATCCGTCAGCGCTGGTGGCCAAGCCAATCCGGGAGGTGCCGGCGAATTTCCCGACGGTATCTTCGGCCCGGTACAGCAGGAAGATTTTACCCTCCCGAACGATGGCGGCAGGGTTGAACACGTCCTTTTCTTCCCATTTCACCACAGCATTTCGCACGGGGCAGAGAAAACTGCCATCGCCGGGTGTGAGGACAGGGTTCAGGTCATCCATCCGCTCAAAGGGCAGGATGGGCCAGGTTTTGTCGGCAGCGGATTCGCCGCCCTGGTGGTTGCCGGCATGGTTGCAGGCAGTCAGCCAGATTGCCGTCAATAGTGTGAGCAGGATTGCTTGTTTCACCATGATTGAAGTTTACGTTGCGGGTGTTGCTATCTTTGCGCCCGTTTCTCCGCCGGAGCGCAGAATTTATTCCGCCAACATTTGACTCCTTCGGAACGGGGATGAAAAAAGGGTGCGACCCCCAACCACTTCAACAACTACCCAAAATATGTACAAAGGTAAAAAAGTCATCGTCGTCCTGCCGGCTTACAATGCTGCGCTGACATTGGAAAAAACGTTTGCGGAAATACCATTCCCGCTCGTGGACGAGGTGATCCTTTGCGACGAATGCCAGCCGGGACAACACGGTGGAAATGGCCCGTTCGCTCGGCATTCGGCACGTCATTGTTCACGAAGAAAACAAAGGCTATGGGGGCAACCAAAAGTCCCTCTACCGGCGGGCGCTGGAACTTGGCGGCGACATCGTCATCATGCTCCACCCCGACTACCAATACACGCCCAAACTGATCCCTTCCTTTGTCAACATCATCGGCGAGGAGCTTTACCCGGTGGTGCTCGGTTCCCGCATCCTCGGCAAAGGGGCGCTGGATGGCGGGATGCCCCTTTACAAATACATTGCGAACCGCCTGCTTACCCTGGCCCAAAACCTCCTGATTGACTACAAACTTTCGGAGTACCACACGGGCTACCGGGCTTTCAGCAGGGATGTTTTGATGAAAATCAACTTCGAGGCCAATTCCGACGATTTTGTTTTTGACAATGAAATGCTGTCGCAAATCATTTATGCCGGCTTCGACATCGCCGAGGTCACCTGCCCCACGAAGTATTTCAAGGAAGCATCTTCCATCAATTTCCGCCGGAGCATGAAGTACGGATTCGGGGTGCTGCGGGTATCGCTCTGCCACTTCCTCCAACGGACGGGCATCGCCAAATTCAGCATGTACGGGAGGTGAAACACAGGCAGCGGCGAAACTGTCAGGATTCTTTGCGCTCGATAAATTCAATGGCTTTGATGCCAAAATAGATGGCGGCAAGAACAAGGGTATATGTGAGCGTTGCAAGCATATTGGTCAGCGGCAATAGTAACTGAGGAGCAAAGGTAGGCAATTGTTTTATGACAACAGACCTGAAATCATATCTGGACGGCCTCGTGGAGAAGTACGAGCGCCCCGGTTTCATCGAGGCCGACCCCATCTGCATACCACATCGTTTCACAAAAAAACAGGACATTGAAATAGCGGGATTCTGGACGGCCATGCTCGCTTGGGGGCAGCGCAAGACCATTGTCCAAAAGGCCGGCGAACTAATGGCCCGCATGGACGGCGCACCGCACGATTTCATCCTGCACCACCGGGAAGCGGACAGGGAGCGCTTCCTCGACTTCAAGCACCGCACTTTTCAGGCTACGGACACGCTTTATTTCCTGCATTTTCTCCAGTGGTTTTATCAAAACCACCACTCGCTGGAGGAGGCTTTTTTGAAAAACATGCACCCCGGCGAGGCGCATGCGCAGGGAGCATTGACGGGTTTTCATCGCCTGTTTTTCTCGCTGCCCGATGCACCGCACCGCACGCGCAAGCACGTGGCCACGCCGGACACCAAGTCCACCTGCAAACGGCTCAACATGTTCCTCCGTTGGATGGTGCGCAGCAATGCCAAAGGCGTGGACTTCGGCATTTGGCAAAATATCAGCACGGCGCATCTCCTCGTGCCGCTCGATGTGCATGTGGAGCGCATCGCCCGGCGGCTCGGCCTGCTGGAGCGAAAACAAACCGACTGGTTGGCCGTTTTGGAACTGACCGACCGTTTGCGTACCTTCGACCCCTCCGATCCCGTGAAATACGATTATGCGCTCTTTGGGGCCGGTGTGCTTGAAAGCAGGCAGCGCGGGCCTATCCGATAACCTGACACCATTGCATTAAAATGAAAAACACAACGACACGCCAACCCGGCCTTCGGACCATCCTGTTGCTCTCCTTTTTTATTGTACGTGCAACCCTGTCGGCACAGCCCTACCAGATCGGGCACACGACGATCACCTTCACCGATCCCGACCGGAACGGGCGCAGCATCCCGACCGAGGTCTATTACCCTGCCACTGCTGCCGGGACAAACGTTCCCGTGGCTGCCGGAGAAGCGTTCCCCGTGCTGAGTTTCGGGCATGGGTTCGTGATGACATGGGAAGCATACAAAAACGTGTGGGAAGCGGTCGTGCCCGAAGGGTTCATCCTTGCCTTCCCGAAAACGGAGGGCAGTTTTTCGCCTTCCCACCTCGATTTTGGCAAAGACCTGGGCTTTGTGATCGCACAAATCACGGTACTGGGAAGCGATGCCACCTCCCTTTTTTACCAGCGGGTGAGCGACATGAGTTGCGTCATGGGGCACAGCATGGGCGGCGGGGCATCTTTCCTGGCGGCCAAACATTATCCCGGCATTTCTGCCCTGGCAACCTTGGCACCTGCCGAAACTTCAACCTCGGCCATTGCGGCAGCAGTGGAACTCACCCTGCCGGCCCTCGTGTTTGCCGGCAGCAACGACTGCGTAACGCCTCCCGCAGGGCACCAGATTCCCCTTTACAATGCCCTCGGCAGCATCTGCAAGACCTACCTGAGCATCACGGGCGGCAGCCATTGCCAAATGGCCAACAGCAATATTTTCTGCAACATCGGCGAGACAAGCTGTACCCCGCCGCCTGCCATCACAAGGGAAAAACAGCACGAGGTGCTCTGGCGCTACCTCCTGCCCTGGCTGAAATTCCAACTGAAGGATGACTGTGCCGCCGGCGAAATGCTCGATTCCCTGATCGCACAGGATGCCGACATCACTTTCGAGCGCACCTGCGAATATTGCAGCACCACCCGGGCCGTCAGCCGGCCCGGACGACCTATCCCCTCCGTTTATCCCAATCCTTTTGATGAAACACTGAACGTAATGGCCCCCGGCAATCCACCCTCGGAAATCATCCTTTACGATGCCGCCAAACGCCCGGTGCTGCAACGGGCCTTCACGGACTCCGTCACCCTCGACACGCGCCGCTTTGGCAGCGGGGTTTATTTTTATGAAATAAAAACGAGGGAGGGGGTTGTTGGCAGGGGAAAGGTCGTGAAAATGTAAAGGTTCCGGTATTGTTACCCGTAGGGGCGACCCTTGCGGTCGCCCATTGTGGTCGCCCATTGTGGTCGCCCATTGTTTCTGCAGCCCATTGTTTCTGCCGTTTGATGCCGTTCAGAACTCCATCTGCACAATCCATGCGCAAAGAATTTGGGAAATGACAGACTGCTCGCCTATTTTTTCACCACCGTCATGACCCTATCGTAGCTCAGCCCGGTAAAAATGCCGATGGCCCCGGCATCGCCCTTCAAATTGGATATGACGGCGCTCGGTTGGCCGAAGGGGTTGCCGTTGGCATTGATGGCGTTGAAGGTACTTTCCCAAAAATCGTAGTAGGCCCGGTCAATGTGGAAGAGGGTGTTGTAGATCGTATCGCCTTCCTTGAGGTCGTACCCGCTTCCGAACACGATGACCTTGTTGTCCACGAAGTCGTCGTTGGTGGTGAAATCCTGCTGGGGAATGGAGTCCAGCGAATGGTAGTGCAGCATCCGGCGGTAGTAGTTCTTCTGCGCAGGATCGTCGGTGAGATAGGTGAGCACGCGGGCCAGGGTGTCGCGGCGTTCGTCGAACTCCACAACCACACTGTCAATCGGCACGACGGGCAGCAGGCGCGTCGCAGCGGTGATGGTCTTCCCGTCGGGCGTAGTGATGCGCAGCGAGAAGTCGTTGTCGTAGTCTTGTGGCACTATTTCCGGGGAGTGGTAATTATATATCTTGGTGGCGGTGAAAAGGTAAGCCACGTCTATCTCGTTTTTCAGCACATAGTCCTTGCCTGCATGGGAAATGACCACCTCGGCGCTGTCCACCAATATCCTGTTCAGGAATACTTCGGGGTCGGAGGGGAAAGGCTCGAAATAGGGTACGCTCCTCGTGAGCACGAGGCGGAAATTGTCGCCCGGTTCGAGGTAACATTCCACGACGTATTGGCTCTCGTACACGGGCAGTTTGAGGTCAATTTCTTTTTCCAAATTGCCGCAGGCGACAAAAAAGACGGTGGCGGCAAGGAGAATGGAAAGGATGCTTGCGTATTTCATAACAGAGAAATTGGGTATTAAAATTGGGTCCACTCCGAAAAGTCATGATACTTCGTTTATGGCACAGGCAGAAGAATATTTAGAGAGAGAATTTTATTTGAAAGAAAATTTTTACAAAAAATTTTCTTTCAAATAAAATTCTCTCTCTGTTAGTTTTTTCCACTTGCTCCGACTTTTCGGAGTGGACTCAGAATTTAAAGTTCCAGGTGAACGCCCCGATGATCGGGAAAAGGGACACCTGTTTGGCGGCCACGCCCGTCGGGATGGCCAGGGGGTCTTTTTCGGGGTCCACGCCTTTGGGGTATTGAGGTTCCAGATAGAGGAAAAAGGCGTTTCGTCGGTTCGTGGCATTGAACACGCTGAAGGTCAGGTCGCTCTCGCCCCATTTCGGGAAGAACTTATAGACCAGCCCGAGGTCGGTGCGCATGAAATAAGGGAGCCGGAAATCGTTGCGTTCGCCGAAAACGGGCACGATGGGCTGGAAGTTTCCGCCATAGACATCCTGAAAAGTGAAGCGGCCCACCGGCAGCCAAGTGCGGTCGCCGCTGCCATATACTACTGTGCCCGAAACGGTGATGCGGCGGGAAACATCGTACATCAGCACCAAAGACAGGTCGTGCCGCCGGTCGTAGCGGGGAAAGAAATACCCATCGGCACCGCTGAAAACCCTGCTGTCGTCAATCGGCTCGAACTTGCCCCGCCGCACGAGCGCCAGCGTGTAGCCTGCCCAGCCCTTCAGCCTGCCTTCCTGCTTTTCGATGCCCAGTTCCATGCCGTAGCCATAGCCCCTGCCAATGGCAAATTCCTGCTCCAGGTCGTTGTTGGCGAACAGCCTTGCCCCGTCCACAAAATCCACCTGGCGGCGCAGCCATTTCACGTAATACTCATTGGTGACGAGATACCGGCTGCCGAGCAACTTCTCAAGTCCAATGGCGATCTGGTCGGAGCGTTGCGGTTTTATCAGTCGGGTAGTGGGGTACCAAATATCGGTCGGCAGGGCGAGGCCCGCCGTCGAAACGAGGTGGAGGTACTGGTACATGCGGGCGTAGCTTCCCTTGAACGACAGGCCCGGGTTCACGTTGTAAAGCGCTGCCACGCGGGGTTCCACGCCGGGGAAAAACTTGCCGTCGTTGGCAAAGCCGGAGAGCCGAAGCCCTGCATTCACTTTCCAGTGAGCGCCCAGACTCATTTCGTCGGCCACGTAGGCCCCGAAAGAGAAACCAGTGAAATCGTCGCCACCGGAGAACGAGATGGAACCGTCGTCGTTGCTTGCTTTCAGGCGGCCCACCCCGAAGCTGTGGCGGGTCACGTTGCTGCCATAGCGCAGTGTGTGGCGGTTGTCGAGGCTGTAATAAAAGTCGGATTTGAGGTTGATGTCGCGCACGTCGGAACCGACATTGAAGGAAAAGCCGGTGACCTTGGTTTCGATGTTGTAGTCGTAGTCAGAGTAGGTGAGGGTGAGGTTATGGAATAGTTTGGGTGAAAAGACATGGTTCCAGCGAGCCGTTCCGGTGGCGTTGCCCCAGTTGAAGCTGAATTGGAAGAAATCGCCCTCGAAGCCGAACACATCGCGCCCGAAATAGCCGCTGAGGTAGAGCCGGTCCTTCTCGCCAAGCGTGAAGTTCACCTTCGTGTTGAGATCGTAAAAATAATAGTCGGGGATGGGGTTGTAGTCGGGATTATCGGCGTTGGACTTGTTTATCATGCGGGTAAACACATCGGCGTATGTTCGCCGCCCCGACACGATGAAAGAGGACTTGTCTTTTTGGATCGGCCCCTCCAGGGTGAGGCGGGAGGTGATGAGGCCGATGCCGCCAGTGCCTGCGAAACGCTGGTTGTTGCCGTCCTTTATGCGCACGTCAATGACGGAAGAGAGCCGCCCGCCGTACTGTGCGGGGAAGCCGCCCTTGTAGAGCTTGAGGTCTTTCACCGCATCCGTGTTGAAGGTGCTGAAAAACCCGAACAGGTGGTTGGCATTATACACCACCGCCTCGTCGAGCACGATGAGGTTTTGGTCGGCGGCACCACCCCGCACGTACAGCCCCGTCGTGCCTTCCGAGCCGGAAGGAATGCCCGGTTTGAGTTGGATGATTTTGAGGATGTCCGTTTCGCCGAGCAGGGCGGGTATTACCTTTACTTCTTTGGTCGAGATTTCCTCCACGCTCATTTCGGTGGAGCGCATCCGTTCCTGGTAGGAATTGGCTTTCACGACGACCTCCCGCAGTTGGATGCCGGTGCCGAGGCGCACGTTCAGCGTCTGGTCTTTTTTGGGCAGTATCCGAAACGTTCTGGACTGATAGCCCACATAGCTAAATTCGACAGAGATGGAGTCTTCGCTGATGGGCAAGGCCAGCGAGTAGAAACCATATTCGTTGGTAGCGGTGCCGTTGCCCGTTGAGAGGTCGAGTATCGTGGCTCCGATGAGTGTTTCCCCATTGCTGTCGTCCTTGACCGTGCCGTTCAAGGAGATGGTGGCCGTTTTTTGTGCAAGCAAAAAACCGCCGCAGCAAAGCAACAGCGAAAGGGGTAATAGTTTTTTTAAAATCATGCCGGGTGTTTTGTGAGTCATTTCACCGCCTGGGCGGCGCTTTTTTTTGAAGGGGCAAAAGTACCCCCTCATACGACCCCGGCTTAACAAAATTCTACCAACGTGGGTTTTTTGGCGAACGAAGGAAAGGAGTTGGCGGGGTGCTTCATTTGGAGCACCCCGCCCGTGTAAATGCGACCAAAGGTAATGTTCAAAGTTGAAAATATCCTGTTTGATTTTGTCTGCTTCCAGCAACAGGTCAACTCCGGAAAAAAGGTCTTGCAGGCGGTTGTTCCGCACGTTGCTTTCTTTGGAGATGTAGCTGGAAAACATGCGCATTTCAAACAAATCCTCCCACGTCATGCGGGCAGCATCGTTGTCATTTACAAAAACGGTCTCCCGTGCCAACACCGCTCTTGCGCTGGGGTAATGTGCCCAGAAAAGCGGCTTTTCATATTTGAAATTGCCCCGCTCGTCCAGCACGTCCCTCAAGGCAGCGATACCGAGAATACGCACGCCGAGGCTTGATTTTTTGCTGTCAAAATACCAAACCTCCTTTATCCGGTACCTTTTGATGTCTTCGTAATAAATTTCATTGGCCACTACCGCCAGTGTTGGGGCCTTATGACTTTCGTCCCAAATCTCTATCGTATCGTACCGTGCCAACAGTTGGTCGAGGTCTTGGGCAGACAGTGGCCTGGAAAAATCGTCCGCATCGGGAGCGTAGAGCGTCAGTTCGCCCTCGATGGCAGCCTTTTTCAAAACTTCAAAAAAAGGCGCTTGGGGATAGATGAAGGGCAGGTTGATTTTTTCCCGCACATCAATCACGCGCCAGACGGTTTTTTGCCAAAGGATGTCCCTTTCGTCGAGGATGTCCCATGCGAGCACGGGCTTTTCATGCACCACCCTCCGGTGGGCGATGTCGTTCAGGGGCTGGGCAAAGAGGGGGAGGGCAGCGCAGAGAAGCGCCGCAAGGAAAATTGCATTTTTCATCGTAAAGAGATTTGGTTATTTAATGGTGAAGATCATTCCGCCGAGGTTGCGGGGGCCTCCGTCGGCGGGGCATTTGACTTTGATATTGTCGAAATAAAAAACATCGCCGCGCTGTGCGCCGTCCATGAGGCGGCGGGCCTCTGTGCCAAAGCGGCCGGTTTGGTTCTGCACCTCCACGGCATCGCCTTTTCGCACCCGCACGAAAATAAAGTCCTGCACGTCGCATTTAGCTGCAAACTCAAAGCCATCGAGCAGGGGAAAGATGCCCGTTTGCGCCTTGAACTCGCCCGCCGAAATCTGGCCGCCCCGGTGATTGCTCATCACCATCACGGGATCGGGGATGCGTTTCACCCGGTACTCGAACGTGGTGGGACTGAGGCCCCCGCCGGAAACGGTGATGGAGGCCATGCCTGTTTTTTGGGGGCTGGCGATGAACTTGCCATTGCCGGCAGGCGAGAGGTCGAGGCCCAATGCCGACACGCGGAGGTCTTTGGTCGGCACACCTGCTGCCACGACGGAAACGGGGTTTTCCACCCCGACGTACATGACGTTCATCTTGTCGGCACTCACTGTTACGGAGCGGTCGCCCACCTCGTAAGCAAATTGTTTGCGGAAGGTTTCGGCCTGCCCGGTGAGCGGGTTGGTCAGGCGGATGGTCATCTCGTGCAGCTTCGTGCCAATGGTGGCGGGCGTGGCAGTGAACATGGCCTTCCCGTCCCGGACAACGAGCGGCCTGCCATCCACGCTGACGGCAATGTTGCCTGCCGTGCTGCTGTACGCTGCCAGGAATATTTCACCCCGAAATTCCTCTCCCCGTATGACGTAGTTTTTATCGGATGAAATAACGGGGGCGAACTTGTCGGGCTTCACGGTCGCTACGTCCATCTTGGCGGCAAAGTGGTTGAGGATGGCCGCCTCCGCCACTTTCGCATCGTTCTGGAACTTGGTGAGCGTGGGCAGCACGGCAGCGACCGGCATCTGCTGAAACGTGTGCTGCGCCCAGCTACGCTTGTCCTTTTCTTGCTGCAATTCGTTGATTTTCAGCGGGATGTTTTCTGAAAGGACTTGCCGGGCTTCTGGGTCTTCCACAAGGGCAAGCAGTTTTTCCCGCGTTTCGGTGACCCTATTTTTCAAAACATCCCCTCTGCCCTCGTTCACGAAGAAACGGGTAGGGATGTCTTTGTCGGCTTTTCTGATGGGCAGGCCGTCTTCGCCCGTGCCGCCTGCCGCCTGCACGATGCCGTCTTTCAGTTGGGCGACATGCGCAAACAATTCAGCAGTCAGCGCCTGTGCTTGTTCGGCCTTTTCCCTGTAAGGCTCGAACTGCGCGTAGGCGCTTGCTTGTTCGTGGATAGCGCCGGCCAATTGCCGGTTTGTGCCGTCAGCGAGCCGGTTGCTTTCACTGAGGCTTTTGTCCATGCTGAAAAATGCCTGAAGGATTTCCGCCGAAACGTTCAGGGCCAACAGGGCGGTCAGGACAATGTACATGAGGTTGATCAAAAGCTGCCGAGGCTCTTTTGGAATAGACATAGTACAAATAGTTTACGGTGATGAAATATGGATGAAATGTAGCAGTATTACATGGCAGGATGTTTTTTCGGTCGGTGTTTGGTCTCTTTATAGTCAGTCAAGTGATTTTTGACGAGTTTTCAGCTCGTCAAAAACACAATAAATNNGAACGCACTTGTCAGAATTTATTTGACTAACCACTTAATGCGATGATTGGAAAAAAGGAACAGGGTGGGGCGTTTTTTAACAGTTGAGCCAGGTTCCTATCGTGGCAACCAACTTTTGCTGTTTCAAAGTTTGCCTCCGTCAGATAGGAGAATGGGACAGCCCGGCTATTTTTTGGATGCCCTTGTCCCTTCGGCCAGCATTGCTTCGACTTTTTTGGGTTCCATGTCGAGTTGGGCGGCGATGTCAGCCACTTGCAGGCCGAGTGCGTGAAATGCGAGGACGGATTTCAGAAGGATGGCATCTGCTTTTTGAGCGGCTGCAATCCTGGCTTTTTTCTCTTCGGTTGCCTTTCTTTTTTCTTCGGCTGCCCTTCTCTTTTCTATTTCGGCTGATTGGAGGGCGCTTTCTTCCCTTTTTTTGGACTCTTCTATCAGTCTGTTGATATCAGCAAGCCGTTCGGCAGCCATTTTTTCGGCCATCTCTTGGGGTAAGGTGCCGAAGGCCCTTTTGTACATGACTTCGGCGAGGTTGCGATTGGATCGTGTAATGGTCATCTCTGATTTTTTTGATGGTGCTGCACCCAGTTTCGATAAAAAGATTTCTTCCCATTTCGAGGGAAGGAACACGAAGTTGTCCACAAAAATAACCAATCGGGCCAACTTATGTTCCTCCATTTTTTTCTGCATGGCCAGTTCAAAGAGTTTTTCCTTGAACAACATGCGGTCTTCAAATTTCCCTTTTGTCTTGAGTACGTACTGAATGGCCAAAACGACCAGGGCAAATGGGTTGGGGGAAGCAATGAGAAAGGACTCGTCCTGCTCCCAGGCCTTATATACGTTGAATTTGTAGGAGATGGAAGTGCCTGCAAACGAATGTTCGAAGCGGTCAACCTGGTTGGAGTTTTTTTGGCCGGCATAGAGTACCACCGCTGCCACATCGTATATCTTGTGCTTGATGATGATGAGCATCAGATACTCGAACATACGCCTGCCAAACTCCCGCTTGGGAACGGTTTCGATTTCCAGGTGCAGGAGCACCCAGGTCTCGGCCGTCGAGGAGCCAGAGTTTTACCAGGAGGTCACATGATTTTGTTTTTTTGAAATGGGTTTTGTGCAACCTGCGAAGTTCCTGTTCCAGAAATTCGGGCGGCTTTGACCAATCCACCTGAGCGGCAAGATCAGCGTGAAGGAAGGTAAGGGCATCTTGGAAAAATTCCGTAACGATTTCTTTCAGGTTGCCATCGTAGTCAACCTTTTCTTCGGGTGGATTGCGTGGTTTTTTCATAGTAGCCGGTTTTCAGACGGCAATTTGTGTATTTTATTTGTTGTCAGGAAAATTTGGCAGAAATGGCCAGCCGACATAATAATAGGAGAAAAAAGTCTTGGTGTGCTTCGTTGTTTATCGTAATTTTGCGATTAATTTTTTAAAACAAGTGTACTCGTCATGATCATTCTTTTACTTATTGCTTTAGCTGTCAATCTAAACAACATGGAAAATCAAGCCCTTCACGAAAAATTGGCCGCCTATTGTGCCGGCCTCGAATCCGAATTTGAGTTGATACCTGCGGAACGCAAGGAAAAACTCGAAGAACTAGGTGCTTATATTGAGGAAAAAAGAAGTGCCGGAGAACCCATCCGGATCAATGTCATCTGCACCCATAATTCCCGCAGGAGCCATATCGGTCAACTATGGCTTCAAACCGCCGCTGCCTACTATGGGCTGGAGGGCATGGTAACCTGCTCCGGTGGCACGGAGGCCACAGCTTTCAATCATCGCGCCGTGGCAGCCGTGCAGCGGGCGGGGTTCGAGGTGAACCGGCGCAGCGATGCGGAGAACCCGGAATATGAAGTGACCCTTGGGCCGGCGCTGCCACCGTTGTTGATGTTTTCCAAAAAATACGATCATCCGGCCAATCCCCGCTCCGGCTTTGCCGCCGTCATGGTCTGCTCCGAGGCCGATGCTGCCTGTCCCCTCGTGCCGGGTGCCGATGGCCGCTTTGCCATTCCCTTTGAGGACCCGAAAAACTTTGACGGCTCCCCCCTCGAAACGCAAGTCTATGACGAACGCTGCCGACAGATAGCCAGGGAAATGTTCTATGCGGTACGGATGGGAAGGGGAGTGGGGAATTGAAGAAAAGACGCTTTGATTCTTCGGTCATTGGGGGTCATTTCATCCCTCATACCTACATTCCTCATCCCTCATTAGCACTGCCCTCATGCCGCATCGAACTTGTACCCGAAACCTGTCACCGTTCGGATGTATTGCCCACCGATTTTTTCCTGCAAGCGAAGGATGTATTTTTTGATGGGGGCGGGATCGCTGGGTTCCTCATAAGATAGTTCCCGCCTGATGTCGGAGGTGGAGAAGACCTTGCCCTTGTGGGAAGCCAAAAGCCAGAGTATTTCAAACTCGCTGTCTTTGAGGCGGAGGTAGCGGTCGGTCGTTACGATTTCTTTCGTGACTTTGTTGAGCACCAAATCCTTGAACTGCAGCACGAGCGGCTCCTCGCTGCGCAGTTTTCCGAAACGGTAAAGCAGGCCCCGGATGCGCCCTGTGAAGTCGAGCGGGCGAACAGGTTTCACCACAAAATCGTCGGCATGGGCGACCTCCATCGCATGGCGCGCAAACTGTGGGCTGCCAGCAGTGAGGAACACCACCACGGCATCATCGGCCCGGCGGCTGTTTTTCAGGCGGCTGCACACGCGGATGCCGTCACATTCGGGCATCATAATGTCGAGGATGATCAGGTCGGGCCGCTCCCTAATCGCTTTTTTGATAGCCTCCAAGCCGCCCGTTGCGGTGATGATATGGAAACCTTCCTTGGCCAGGTTGTAGCCAAGAAAGTCCAGAATGTCCGGCTCATCGTCCACGAGCATGATCTTGACAGGTTTTCGGTACTCCATTTCAAAATGGTCAAATGCGTGATGGTTGAGGCAAAAAGAGTGTCCAGGCCGTTTTTTTCAAAACCTCTCATAGAGAGGACTGCCGTCAGGCCGGCAAATATTCCTGAACGGCAATGTTGCGCATTGGTGATTAACTGGATGTGAAATTTGGATTAAGTTATCGGAAAGGTTTTGTTCATCCCCTTTTTTAATGAGGGTTAGGGCCAGACATTCCAAGTTTTCAAAACTTGGAATGTCTTTGTGCTGCTTGGTTTCATCGTAAAGAAGTGATGAGCAAAAGGTTTTGCGCTGGATGGCTTGATTCTGCACTATTGCGAAAAATTCAAATCCAAATAAAACACCCAAAAATGTCTCCCCCGTT
>JRYF01001820.1_pt1 | contig 13359 bp, 15 predicted proteins | sample 235331 | NCBI WGS metagenome assembly JRYF01 (sample SAMN03074217, study PRJNA261475) | activated sludge metagenome | biome: Wastewater Treatment Plant; feature: Wastewater; material: Activated sludge; isolation source: activated biomass of a wastewater treatment plant treating hydrocarbon... ...
TAAAGAGCTGCTTGCCGTTCTCCGCTGCCTTGGTGAGTGTTTCCGTGGACGTTGATGTTTCGGGCGCAATAACCACAATGCCCTCGTAATCAAATAGTCCAAGCTGATCCGGACTCACGGTAGCAAGCATCCCCGCTACCATGTGCCCTTGTGCCATGATCTGTTGAGTGAGACTTGCTGTAACAGACCCGGTGCCTACAAGTAATACTTTCATTATTAGTTCCCTTCCGCTGTTGGCGTTGGGGTAAATGTTGGTGATGGAAGAGGCTGAGGCGTTGGGTTGGATAGAGAGTCCTTGTATGCTGCCTCGCGCTCGTTCTTCAACCATTCTTCAAAGTCCCAATAAGAGAAGCCTGCTGTTGATGCTTCGCTGCCACGTGAGAGGAGCGAGATGACCAGCATGTCACCTTCCTGCAGAGCCAGTGCCAATTCTTCCCTCTTGTTGTCCGGGACCAGAAGGATCAGTGTTTTGGGTTTGTTAAAGTCAATGTATCCAGCAGCAGGATCCACGGTGTCCCCGGTATCCGCGGATGTGTCCACCAATTTAGTTCCTCCCTGGATCTCGATCACCCGAATACCTTCGGGGAACAGGTCCTTCGATAGAGGCGGGTAAAGAAGCGCTTTCGATTTGTCGAGTTCTGTATCGAGAGGGACGGGTGTGGCAACCACCTGAGGGGCAATGCCGATGTATGGCGAGTTGCCGGTGATGAACTCCGGCATCACTGTGGGTGTTACGGGAGGCTGCGGTCTGGAACTGATAACAACTGTGATACTGACAAGATCGCCGGGCAGGAATGTGTCAATGTCCGGTGACACCACATTGGCGAAGTCCAGCGGTAATGGGAAGAGGCTTCCGCCTTCCGGGTAGTTGGCAAGCAGAGCCGACAGGCGGTTGCTTTCACCAGCGCGTGCGACAACCGATGTGCGCAAAATGGGCTGTCCAACGAAAACCGGAACAACGATCGTGCCGTTTGCCACTGATGCAATACCTTCTTCATCTGCAGCAATATACATGGATGCGTTATCGTCCACAAAGACAGTTTTGACGACAAGGTCTTGAGGGGCAATTGCTTCCCCGACACCCAGATCCCTGGCAGCCGCCAGGATTTCCACGGTGTCTGGTTTTTGCGAGTTCGCGATGCCGTTCACCACAAAGAACGCAACGAGAAACACTACGATTGAAATGACGATGACGCCGATGTTGGCGCCCGTCTGACCTAACTTGCTGAAAAAATTTTTCATGGGGACTCCTATGTTTTACTAATTTGATTTCCAGTCAGGGCGACTGAGTTGCATTGCCTTTATATAGGCAGGATTGGAATTGATGGCTTCTCTTAGTGCATCTAGGTTCTCCTCAAACAGTTTGAAAAGGACGATCAAGACAAAATCCGATCTGGCATCATCCATGGCGAGCCTGGTGGTGGTTACGACTTGCAGGCAGGGTCTCATCACTTCGGACAAAACAAGCGCCGATGCACTGCTTGTGGGCATATCGGGAAAACTGGATGTCAGAAGATCGACCATGTATTTCTCGTCTACCTGATCGGATGCCAGGTGTTCCGCTTTGCCAGTGTCTTTCCTTTCCGTTTCAGCCCCTCTTGATTCCCGTGCCTTTTTGATAAGTTCATCTTTCTCTACGAGACCAGTTGCATCCTTTAGGACAGACAGGTAGTAGGAAATGAGTGGCAGATCTTCTTCGGTAACCGCGCTCGCGAGCAACATTCGCTGATCTTCGGGAAGCGCTTGAATTGCGTCAACATTCCGCAAGGCAACCTGGTTGAGCGGAGATGGAAAAGAGTCTCTGATATTTCTTCGGCGTGCAGATTTGGTTTGTGATGATTCAGGCATGCTGAAAATAATAAATGCCGTTTACGGGGGGTCCCCCCCTCCGCGCGCAGGTTTGTCATTACCCCACGCGTGGGGTGTGAAATAAAGCCGCCCATCCGTACTTGTTTTCGATTACCCCACGCGTGGGGTAATGGTGTTGTTCTTGATCCATAGAAACATACATGTTTCTGACGGCTTTCTGTATGGATTACGACCGTTATTCAGGTGCCGTTACCTGTATTTGTTGAACGCATTACTCCCAGTGATTGTGCAATGAAGCCAGGAACCGGCGGTTTACGTTTGAACTGGGTACCTTTTTTCGATTTTCCTAATAATCTTCGCCACTATTCCTAGTCCGTGAACTCTTGTTTTCTGGTGACAAACGCCCCGCTTCGGATGCTTTCTGCGGTTGTTTTGAACTTGATAACTTCCCAGCTTCTTGATACTTATCTTCTTGATCTGGGAATCTGGAGATACAAATTCCTGGTCAATTCTCTGTCTGCTTTCCCGTATCCTGTCTTGTATTTTTTCTTGGATGGATTTGCTCCTGGCATCGGCAAATCCTCAGTTGATCCGGCTGACGAGCGCGACGATGAAGTGTCAATGACGCTGGCGGTTGGTTGTAAGAGTGTGGTCGGCTCCGTGGGCGCGCTGGTGATTTTTATATATCCCCTTTATCTGAATGCCATCGGCATGATCATCTGCAAGTAAGCAGGCTACGGTGTGTCAAATGTCACCTTTCGTGGATGTTACACGCTTTTATCCTTGACAGAATAAAAGGTCGTCCCTATAATGCGCACATTCTAATTTCTTAGTTCGATCCACAGTTTATCTTTCTCTCAACGCCCGACATCCGTTGGGTGTTCTTGTTTCCAGTGACACACAGGGCTGCTTACTACACTTCAAACAAGACCCTCGCTTTACCCACACTCAATACTCAATCTATCCATAAACAAGCAAATAATTACCCGTTACTTTGCAAAACAACGCATTGTTGTCGGGCCCGTGCTGGTGAAAGGTCAGATCGTCCGTCTGGATGTTCCCAGCCTTTGACAACGTATCTTTATCCGGCGCCACCCCACGCGTGGGGTGAATCAATCTTGCGATCATAGTTTGCTGCCATGCAGTCAGGGTCTTCCTGTCTGCTCTTATGTGCTTTTCAGGCGTAGTCGGCTCAGCCGGCTGCGCCTGTTTGCGTTCCAGCGACTGGTTCGGGGTGAAAAGCCCGAGACCAACCATATTTCAATTCAAACAGGAGTTTCACATGTTCCACAATTTCGATCTAACCACAGTTCCATTTCTCATCAAGCTGGCGATCTTGCTTCTTGGGTTCCTTCCGGGAAGCGGCTTCGTCATAATCATCTTTCGTTCCCGCCGTAATCGGGCAAAGAAAGAACTAATCCCGACGACTGCCAATGACACAATGGTCGTATCCAGGGAGCGTCTGTTCAAGCACATGTCCCACAGCGAATAAAGCTTGTTACCCCACGCGTGGGGTGTACTCAACGATGAGCATGGGAGATCGTGCAAGGATTGTACGAAGAGTGCAGCGTCTGCTGGTTCAGCGGATAAGGTACTCGCGCTCCTCTTGAGCGCTATCGGGGCAATGTGTTCCAAAAGGGACAAACTTCCGTGCAGGAGGTTTGTCCCTAATATCTCTGTGGTCAAACCGCAAACGGGCTCGCTCCAGATTGCCCAGGGACAACAAAATATCTGTATATCATGTTGTGCCTTCTAGGAAAGCGGTTCATGGTGGAAAGATATATCCTGGGATGGTTCTCGTCAAAGCACGACTAACACGATCGGATAACGTGTAAGCTCAATGCCAAACGGGAGTCGCAAGATGAAACGGCTTGTTGAAAAACGCCGGCTGCTTCAGTCCCCAACGATTACTTGGGTGAGGAATACCTCAACGATTTGCGGGTCGAATTTCCTGCCGCCCTGCTCCCGAATATAGTCAATTGTCTGCCCGCGCGACCATGCTTTTCGATAGGGCCGGTCCGTGGTCAACGCATCCCAATTATCCACCACGGCAAAGATTCTTGCGGTGAACGGGATTTCCTCGCCCTTCAGCTGATGAGGGTATCCCGTTCCATCCCAGTTCTCATGATGGGAACAGGGGATCTCCAAGGCAGGTTCTAAATAGTCAATATTGCCCAGAAGCCCTGCGGCCAAATCCGGATGGCGCTTAATGGTATTCCACTCCTCGGTGGTCAATTCGCCCTCCTTATGAAGGATTTCATAGGGAATCGCCAACTTGCCTATGTCATGGAGAAGGGCGCCCCAGCGGATGTACTCAAGCTGCTGGGGATCATTGATGCCCATTTCTTCTGATAAGCGAAGACATAAGGATGTGACACGCTGGCTGTGCCCCAGGGTCTCCCGGTCATGAAACTCCAGGGTCTTCGCCCAACCTTCCAGTGTCAGAACATAAGCCTCACGGATTTTCTCTTCAGATCGTTGATGGGCTTCAACGGCGCTTTCCCAACTCTGAATGATTCTTTTCTGAAGCGCCGCGACGGACACGATCAATACGGAGACAATGATGATTCGTTCATCACTTGCCAGACTCGGAGGGGAAATGATCCCTGTCCGTTCAAAGTAAACCAGCAATCCAATCCCCAGCAGGAGCACCAGGGCAGCCCTGTAGATCAGCCGGCTCCCGAACAGGAAACTGGTCAGGATGATAAGCAGCGGCAGGGCAACGATACCCGGGTCATAAAGCGAAATACCCTCGTAGAAATTGATGAACAATGCAATGGACCCCATCATCACAAGAATCGAGGCGCTCCAGACATACTTCTGGAAGTAACTGAGGATCAATCCAATCAGACTCGAAGCCGCGAGCGTCCAAAAGGAAGCCGCGGTCAGCCCGGTGTTGATCGAGGCGAAATAGATCGTCATAAAGAATGTGAACCATAGGGCCATGTGAAGGAATCTCACATTGGCATCCAAATGTTCATTCTTGGAATGAGGGGGTAAGAAAATCCTTCGAAATACCTGCATTGGACACTTCCTGTTTATTCAATTGGAGCAAAGTATCTATGAACAATTGCCCTAACGGATGAGATCATGGCTGATAGGTGCCATACCCCTTCCACTGTTTGTAATACTCTCCGAACGAAATCTCATTGGAATCGATATATTGCGCTTCATCCAAAAAAATCACCATCTCAACCGTGGTTGTTCCATCAAGGGCATATGTGTGGCCGTCGATCTGGGGCATTTCGACCGTCATTTTAAGCGAATCCCAAAAGAAACTCATGCGGCTGGTGGGCGCTTCTGCAGAGTCCTCAGCTTGCAGCGAAACAAAATCTGGCTCCCCGTATTTTTCGATGATCTCACCCAAAGAAATCGGAAGGCTCGGATAAAACCCTACTGCATTGACGACGCTGGTTGCTCTATTCACCTGCACAACCACACTATACCCACAGGTGATGGCGATCCATGAGGCGCTCTCCTCGCTTTGACACTCAGAAAGTCCGTTTTGCTCCAACATGGGAATGACCTGATCCAGCGGAGTCTCTCCAATTTGAATTCCATATACACAAGGGGCCGCACATGGCAAACCTGACAACAAGCCGCCATCCCCGATATCTGCTCTTTCTGGAAGGGCCGTGGGCTGTGGTGATTCCAATACAGTCACCTGCGGTGAAATCTTAGTTTCAGGAGCAGTGCATGAGACCAGGAGTATGAGCAGCAAGATCGAGACAGCTATCTTTCTGATCATGATTCGTTCTCCATGTTCAAAATCCATCTCATTCGCTCCTGTATGGAAGTATGCTGCTCATAGTTTTCATGGTTTTGTCCATCATTTTGGCTGCGGCAGGGCTGATAATTGCCATATCCTGTCCATACCGTTTTCTCTTCACTTATCTGTTGTCCTGCTATTGCAATAACATCCTGGTCGTCGGAAAAAATGATCATTTCAATATCGGTCTTTTCGTGGACAGGATAAGTTTCGTCTGCGATCTGAGGAAGCTTGACGAACATTTTGACCGAATCCCAATAAAGCAACAGGCCAGTTGTTGTGCTATCCGAAGTAAACCTCACATAATCCGGGTCCCCATAATATTCAATCACTTCGTCAAGAGGGATGGAGACCGTCGGCGCAAATGCCATGGCAGTATGTATGTCTATGTCTTTTGATGTCTGCACATAAACCGGTTCTCGATGACCACGGCCAATAACCTGAAAACCCAGAGTGAATGTGAAAATCATATAGAAGAACCATAAGGCAACTCCTAGAAAAGCATTTAACGACAATGACGTCAAGAAAAGCTTCGGGGAAAATGCCTGGTGACGGAAGAATTGAATAGCATAGAAAACTATCCAAATGAGAATGCTGTAGAACAGGACGTCAGCAATCATCGTAGGAAGCGGAGGATCTTCAGCTCCCAGCAAGCCCCAGCCTCCTGTCGGAGAACCTCCACCCGGAGCATCTACAAAAGCCGGGATGGGCCAACCGGCTTTTTGTTCTCCAAAATAACATGACCCCTTCGGACAAGGGATTACGTATGACGGATCACAGAAGTTGTAGCAATTTTTCGGCTGAACGTATTGAAATGATATTACCGTGAGCCCGATTGCCAGGAATGCGTTCACGATCAGCAGAAAATAAGGGGAAGTTTTCATTCGATCACAGCCTCCAATTGCACTACATAAGAGGGAGAAGCAGCGACCCAATTGTACATCTTCAACGACAACCAAATGAGTGTCAACCCTAAACCCCAGGGTAATGGCATTTCGATTTTTCTCCGCCAATCTGCGCGAATTTTCCAATCATTTGGATGATGGGTTTCCGACGTTAAGCCTATCTTGAATTCCCACTGGGTACGGGCTTTTTAACAACCGAAAATATTGCCAAACCAAACGCAAATCATGGGCGCCACCTGGAAGATCAGGTGGCGCCCATTTTTGCACGTCCAGCGAGGACACGCCAGGGTGAGAGGCCTGGCAAAACATAAGGAGCTGCTGTGATCACTTTTTCAGAACTTTTTCCCGTACCGCGCTAGGGTTGGCCGCCGACATCTTCGTCATGGCGTGCGTGTATTTCACGCCTCGACGCACCAGGCGCCAATGAGCATGGCCCATAACGTACCAAAACCAAAAATCAAGTCAACAATCCCAGGAGATGAAAATTGAATACCAATCGCAAGTCCCCCAAGAAAGTCGTTCGTGTCGTTTCAGCTTCCGCATATCGCCGGCTTCGTACGAGCGAAGTTCGTGAGCAGAAGCACAGCAAGAAGACTGCCGACCGTAAGGCTGTCCGCCGCATGATGCGAGACGAATAGAACCTGCTCAAATACTACCAAAACCTGTAACNNTCCATAAACCCTGTACCAGCAGGGATTAAAAGCGAAACCCGACGAGTACCAGCTCGTCGGATTTCAGTCAGACAGGAGATCAACCATGAGTAACCGTATTCTATCGCTTGCTAAGCGTTTGTCAACGCGTTTTCCTCTCACCTTTTGCGCACATCACCACCCACCCCCCAATACCCCACACTAAACTTGTCTACAGGAGGAACGTCCAGCTTTTCCAGCCGGCGCGTTCCTCCTGCAGAGTATTTCGGGTAACGGTTGAAGAACCACCGTCCCGGACTACCCGGACGTGTGATCATGGGCCGCCAAGGGGGTACTGTCTTAATTTACATATCATGTCCTCCGTAAAAGAGGGCAGGAAGGTGAAACATGAGAACACAAGCACTGGTGATCGTGCTGGTGGTGGTCGCTGGGAGTGAGCCTGCACGCCTGCTCGCCAGACTCATCACTCAACTGCGTGAATTCCTGAACCTATTTCGCTGACTGCACAGAAAGGAGTGCTTATGGCAGCAATAGACGAGGGCATCCTCAAAGATGTTCGTGAGATCCTCGGACAAGAAATAAATATAAACAAACAGGGCTGGGCGATCTACTGGTGTCCCAAGCACCCGGACGAACAACGGGCCGGGACATCAGGAGAACCTAACTTCGGTGTCGATCTCAGCACAGGTCGATACAACTGCTTTCGGTGCGGGTTCAAAGGTGGATCTCTGCGTCGGCTAGCAAAAGAGCTTGGCTCAGATTACAGACCCAAATCCACACCAGATGGCAATNNTTATAGCGTCACAGATGTCTACGAAGCTGTAGCGGATGCACAAAGCCGGATACTCTCGTCTTCAGCACTGAGGTATCTGAACCATCGCGGCGTAACTTCCTATACCGCCATGGTTTATGGTCTGGGATATGCGGTCGGATATCCCCGCGTATCCAGTGAGACCGTGCAGGCTGGTTTCAAACTCGGTATGATCGCCCGCAATACCTGGCTCTGGTCTGAAAGCGTCATCTACGCCGACCCTGTTACGGACCCCAGGGTTTTGAATGTGCGATACCTCCCAAGTGAATACATGCGCGAGGAAAGGCCTTTCAAACTGGGCAAGCATCCCCATCGAACATGGGGTGACAGGACTACGCCTCTGGGCGCATGGCGCATCACGCCGCAGACCCGCCATTTGGTGGTCGTCGAAGGGCTGTTCGATATGTTGGTCGGCGCCCAGTTCCTCGACCAGAAAAAACTTTATCCTGAGTATGCGTGTGTGTACACGAACGGCGCATCGCCATCCTTTGACATGCTTCAATGGTTTGCGGACCACGATTACGACTACTCGTTGATCTGTGACATGGACGAAGCCGGCGAAGGATGGGTCAAGCATCTCTCCGAAGCATTCCGTTCCCAGGATCGGAGATACAACGTTTTATTCCCGCCTGATGGTCTTGACCCTGATGAAGCTTTCCTCAACGGTTGGTGGCCGCCGATCATTTCCTAGAAGAAGGAGGTTCTACCACAAAAACAAATCACTCTTCTGCCCACAAAACACACCCCTGTCATTTGGCAGAGGTGTGTCTGTTTTTTACCCAAATCAAATCCAATTTACAAATCCCATCAGGAGGTTCAAATGAAAACCCTTCTCTTGATCGCGCTTGCGACCATCGTTCTGTATTTCCCGTCGAAATCGTCGCCGGCGTCCGTGTCTTCTTTTATGTCTTTCGCAGAAAGAGCGATCCGATACGGTCACAACTCTCCCACTTACTGGGTGAGGATGCCTGGGATACAATCCCAAGTCAAACATTCGAGAGTATAAGAATCCGCGCAATGAAACCAGAATATCTATCTCAATCACGCATCAAAAGCGAATTTGGACTCACCGAGACACAGATCCGTTCTCTGGGGGAGCCGGATGCCACCCGCCCGAATCCGCATTACCGAAGCGGCCCGCCGATGAAGCTCTACCTGCGGAAGCGTGTGGAGCAGTGGATTGCCGAACACCAGAGTGAGATTACGGCTTCGCAACCGCGCAGGCAGGCAGCTCAAAAAGCAGTTCATACAAAACGCAAAACGGCAAAGGTAGAGATTGCCAGGCTGGTGCGAAGCCTGGAACTGGAACCCATCGTCAGCCGTGCAAGGGCGCGAAAGGAAGCGGCCGACTTCTTCTTCGAACGATACGAAGATTTCAACGGCGAGGTAACCGAGAAAGGCTTGTGTTCGTTCATCCGCCATAACTACACCAACTATGAGGAAATCCTGTCGGTGGTCAAGGGGAAGGTCGGGGCTTCTGATCTGTACGTGAACGTGAAAGTCTACCTGTGCTGTCGAATCACTGCCCACTATGGACTGAACGTGAATCCGCTTCACGCGGCCTTTGGCTTTGGCGAACGGCTGCCCTATAACGAAATACCAGAGCGTTTCCGGCTGCCCGAGGATGAAGATCTGGAGGCTGTGGTGGCTGGGATGCTCGGCATCGAGGATCCACCATGACCCGCACATGCAGTAGTATACATATCGGGAGACGACTTACACCTTCAACACGGTTGACGAGTATGTTGAATTCCTGGTGAGGCGACACACTGCTTGACACGTCCCAATTCACGGGGCCGTTCACATTTATCTGACCGTGGTTTCCAAGACTGGANNCCGGGGCGGGTCTGTTTAATTCCATCCATATCAAGGAGGCTTATGACAACTTCTCCCCTTCTTCTCGACATCCCCCGGAATGAAACCTGGCTCGACGTGAGTGATATTGCACGCGGTGTCGGCTTCACAACCGAAGTACAGATCAGCATCGCCCTAAACGATGCGCTTCAACCTCTCCAGAACGAAATGGACGAAAACCATGACCAGCGTCTCTACGACTGTCTCTGGCTGGCGCACTTCAAATCGTCGCTTGACCGAAGTCAATCCGTCACATTCAACTTTACCTTCCCGCGCAAGGACCGCAAGACCGCCGAAATGTCTGAAACCAATTTGCGAGTGAGAATGGAAACGCAGAAGCAGGTTGTGCTACTCGGCTTGTTACAGGATTTTCAGGAGGCAGCATGAAAATCTATGAATGAAAGACAGTGCGGGCTGACCTCACCTCCCTGCCAAAGCATCGCACCGCGCTTTCCGTGTTTGGTTCGGTCGCGCCAGGCGACGCGCGCCGGGATAGCGATGTGGATATTTTGATTGAATTCAGTCATCCCGTTGGCTTATTCCAGTTTATCAAACTTCAGTTTTCAGTCTTCATTACGCCTGGAACAACGTATCGGTGATTGATTTCAGCCACACTCAAAAGAATTAGAACATCGCAGCATAATCTAAGCAGCCTATCATAACCTGCTTAGGAAGCGCTGCAGATGATGTGGAGGGAGTGTAAGATGGCACCAAGGCGCCACAATTCCCGCTCAAACCACAAGTCCGCCGGCTTCACCGCATGATGTGCCAAGGCAAATCATGCGGTGAAGGTGTCAGCGGTGGGTTGCTCCCCCACACTCAATCTGTTAAACCAATCCGATATTCGCTCAGCCCCAAAGATAATAAACCCTGGGGCTTTTGGATTGTGGAGCATGGGCGGTTTGAACATCACCAGTGCAAGTGAACATGCCAGCAAATCATAACGCCAAACCATTTTGAAACTTCACCTCACATATACAAACAAGAAAGGAACGATCTCATGTCATATTACTCTGAACACCAGCGCATGAAGCCCGTGCTTGATCTGGCACGACAACTCGATATCGCCACCAATCCACCTCCGAGCGCTGTCTTTGAAGCGGATAATGACGGAATCGAGTAAGAGAATTTGACAAATTTGTTATAAGAGGATTATACTAATCTTGTTATAACAAATATGCCGACCAAAGGAAAATATGCATGCCTGACAAACCATTTGTTGGACGCGAAGCTGAGATGGACATACTGCGATCTCAATGGGCGTCTCATGACGCCGAATTCATGATCTTGTATGGGAGACGAAGGGTTGGAAAGACGCGGTTGATCACGCACTTTTTGGAATCCACCGATCCGGCTCCTCGAGCCATATACTGGGTCGCTGAACCAACTTCATCCGCGGCGCAGCTGCAATCCTTTTCCCAGGCAATTTTGGCTTTTGAGACCGGTGTTCCCCAGGCTAATATAGACGTCAACTTCAGCTATGGCAATTGGCGGCTGGCATTTGACGCTGCAGCAGCTCTAGCCAAGGAAAAACGTCTGCTCTTGGTATTGGATGAATTTACTTATCTCATGGCGGTATCAAGAGGTATTGCTGGAACCCTGCAAAACGCCTGGGACCACCAACTCAAGAAGGCAAACATCTTTCTGATCATTTCAGGCTCACACCTGGGAATGATGGAACGCGAGGCCCTGATGCCCAGAGGGCCCCTCTATGGCCGGGCAACATCCAAACTCAAATTGGAACCTCTCCCCTTCAAGGATACAAGTGACTATTTTCCAAATTACCGGACCGACGAACGTGTGGCTGTATACGCAATCTTCGGCGGTATCCCTCACTATTGGGAACAGTTCAATCCAAACAAGAAACTAAATCAAAACATCAGGGAAGTGCTGTTGTCCCGTGAAAACCTTTTCTTTGACGAACCACAGCTCCTTCTTCACGATTTTGTTTCAGAAATAGGCAACTACGCTTCCATTCTGCGCGCCATTGCCCATGGCTACCGCACCCCGACGGAAATCGCATCTGTTACCAGCCTGGCATCGCCAAACATTTCAATGTATCTGAAAAACCTGATCGACACCCGGTTTGTCGAGCGGCGTGTGCCGGTAACACAGGACGAAAAATCCCGTTTTGGGCGCCATTACATCACAGATCCATTCCTGCGTTTTTATTATCGTTTCCTCGCCGGCAGGCAAAGTGAGCTGGCCCGGGGAATTACCGAATTGGCAGTAGCCGAGTTCAAGCAGCACCTAATAGATTTTATCGGAACACACACATGGGAAGAAGTGTGCCGCGAATGGCTGCAGCGTTCAGTTGCTCGCAAAGTCCTCCCGTTTGTTCCAGACAAAGTAGGCAGCGAATGGAATCGGAGCGTGCAGATCGACGTGTCCGGCATCAATTGGATGGAAAAAACGTTGATCCTTGGGGAATGTAAATGGGGTCGCAAACAGATGGATCAGGATGTCCTCGAGAAGTTGATCGAAGGGGCCAACCAGGTCGTCCCAGGCAAAGGTTCATGGAGAGTCTACTTCATAGGCTTTGCCAGGGATGGATGGACTCCGCAGGCTCAAAAATTTTCCGGCAGTATAAAGAAGGGTCAAGTAAGCGGCGCAAACTGGCAAGCCGAGGGAATGTTGCTCAGGACGCTTGAACAAGTGGATAAAGAGTTAAGCGACTGGACCGAATAGTGCCTTTATGGATAGCAATCACGCTGTCTCTCTTTCTCGAGCTCATGGTATGAGATAGGCATGGTTTCGCAGTCGAAAGGCGCTGAAGTTGCAGGACTTCCAAGGGCAGAGTTTTTGACTGCTCTGGAACGATTCTCTGTCTCACCATTCCAATCCAGCGCGGACGAGATCAAGGCAGAGAGCACGGATGAGTGATCCTGGGTCGTAGGGCGGCTCCACTGATTGCCCAGGGGGAAGATCGGTCAGCATTGCGTGTTTCATGAATATATTCTCAAACGCCCTGCCTGGGCGTTTTGATTCCAATGGAGGCCTAACAAAAAAATACAACTTTCCATATCTGTAGCGCCCCGGTCCGATGACCGGGGCGCGTCCGTTTAATTCCATCCAGTTCAAGGAGGACCATGACAACTTCCAACCCGCTTCTTCCCCACGTCGCCTCGCAATATGACCAGCCCAAACTCAAAATCCTGCCCTTGCGCGAACAGCCTGCTTACCGTGTGAGCCAAAACGCAACTGCATGCAATCTCACCGAGCTGCTGGCAGTATTGATCGGCGGGCAAAGGCAAATCGAAATCTCCCAGGCATTGCTGGCATGTTTCGATGGGGATATTCGCCGTTTGTATCAGGCACACCCTGCAGAACTTGCCGCGGTGAAGGGTGTCAGCCAGGCAACCGCGGTGCGAATCAAAGCCGCCCTCAATCTGGGCCTGCGATTGAGCATTCCTTACGAAGAACGCCCTGTCATCAATTCGCCTGCCGATGCCGCCGCATTGGTCCAATACGAGATGAGCCTCCTGGAGCAGGAACATTTGCGTGTGATCCTGCTCGACATTCGCAATCGCGTGCTGGACATTGTGGAGATTTATCAGGGCT
>JRYF01002105.1_pt1 | contig 13352 bp, 11 predicted proteins | sample 235331 | NCBI WGS metagenome assembly JRYF01 (sample SAMN03074217, study PRJNA261475) | activated sludge metagenome | biome: Wastewater Treatment Plant; feature: Wastewater; material: Activated sludge; isolation source: activated biomass of a wastewater treatment plant treating hydrocarbon... ...
GATCGCCGACGCCGACGCCGACGCACTCGGGCGGCTGGGCATCGTGCGCCAGCGCGCACGCGCGCTGCAGGCGCTGGCGGCCGAGGTCGCCACCGGCCGGCTGGCACTGCACGCGGGCGCGCCCCTGCAGGCCACGCTGGACGCGCTGCGCGCGCTGCCCGGCATCGGCGACTGGACGGCGCAGCTGATCGCGATGCGCGCGCTCGCCTGGCCCGACGCCTTCCCGGCCACCGACGTCGGCCTGCTCGCCGCGCTGCAGCCGCTGATCGGCGGGCGCGACCCGGCGCGCGCCACCCAGGTCGCCGAGGCCTGGCGGCCGTGGCGGGCCTACGCCGTGATCCGGCTGTGGCAGGCGGCCGACGAGCCCGCAGCGGCCGCCCGCGTGGCAACCGCACAGCCACGGCACCACCCGATGGAGAACCCCGCATGAACCGCCTGCCTGCCGGGCTGATTGCCCGCACGACGCTCGCCTCGCCGCTCGGCGCGCTGACCGCGGCCGCGACCGCACGCGGGCTGGCCCTGCTCGGCTTCGACACTGCGCTGCCGCCCGATGTGCCCGAAGACCCGCACCAGGCCTGCCTGGCCGCGCTGGCGGCCGCGTGGGCGCGCTACTGGCGCGAACCCGAGACGCGCTTCGAGCTGCCGCTGGACCTGCAGGGCACCGCGTTCCAGCGCGCCGTCTGGCAGGCGCTGCTCGCGATCCCGGCCGGCCGCACCTGCAGCTACGGCGCGATCGCGCACGCCATCGGCCGCCCGGCGGCGGTGCGCGCGGTGGGCGCGGCGATCGGCGCCAACCCGGTCGCCATCGTCGTGCCCTGCCACCGCGTGATCGGGCGCGACGGCACGCTGACGGGCTACGCCGCCGGGCTGCCGCGCAAGGCCGCGCTGCTGCAGCACGAAGCGGCGCGCCAACGGGTCCTCGCCTGACGCACGGCCCGCGTCCCCTGGTGTCGTGGTTCGGGGCGCCGGTGCGATGGGATCGGATGCAGGGAAACCCGCTGGCGGGAACCGTGGCCGCGCACTACGGTGACAGGCACAACAACCAGCCCCGCCGGACCGCGGGGCCCATCGAGGAGACCCCCGCATGCCGCGCCCGCCATTGGCCGCACTCGGTGCCGCCATCGCCCTCGTCGTGTCGCTGGCCGCGCAGGCGCGCCCGCCGGCAGCGCCCCCAGCGGTCGAGCGCGTGCCCAGCGTCGCCGACGCGCGTTCCGGCGCGGCGGCCCAGCGCGGGCAGCTGGCGCTGCGCGTGGTCTCCAGTGCGCCGGCCTACGTCTCCGGCGGTGATGCGCGGATCGAGGTCAGCGCGCCGCCCGGGCTGCGCGCCGGGGTCGAGCTGTGGCTCAACGGCACGCGCATCGACGTCGCGCTGACGCCGGTCGGCGAACACCTGCAGGGCGTCGTCGAAGGCCTGGTCGAGGGCCGCAACCGGCTCGAACTGCGCCACCCGGGGCTGCCCGGGCAGCGGCCGACGCTGATGCTCACCAATCACCCCATCACCGGCCCGATGTTCAGCGGGCCGCAGCAGCATCCCTTCGTCTGCACGACGATCCAGGGCGCGGTCAGCCGGCAGCCGCTGGTCGACCGTGCCGGGCCGCCCGGCTACCGCGTCACCGACGCCGGCGGCGCGCTGATCGGCTACAGCCGCGACTGTTCGATCGAGCGCTTCGTCAGCTACCTCTACCGCAGCACCGGCGGCAGCTTCCAGCCGCTGCCGGCCGACGGCAGCCGGCCGGCCGACATGGCCACCGTCACGCTGGCCGACGGCCGCACGGTGGACTTCGTCGTCCGGCGCGAGATCGGCAGCATCAACCGCTTCCTCTACAGCATCGCGATGCTGGCACCGGCCGACGAGGACCGCGCCGGTGCGCCCGACACCAGCCTGTGGAACGGCCGCCTGCTGTACTGGTTCCAGGGCGGGGTCGCGATCGGCCACAGCCAGGGCACGCTGCACGGCGGCTCGATGAACGCCGACATCCTCGCGCTCGGCTACGCGATCGTGCACAGCAGCGGCAACAACACCGGCACCCACTACAACATGACGCTCGCCGGCGAGACGGCGATGATGACCAAGGAGCGCTTCGTCGTGCGTTACGGGGTGCCGCTCTACACGGTCGGCCTCGGCGGTTCCGGCGGCGCCATCCAGCAGTACCTGATCGCGCAGAACCAGCCCGGCGTGCTCGACGCCCTGCTGCCGGTGCAGAGCTACCCCGACATGGTCACGCAGACCATCCACGTCGGCGACTGCGAGCTGCTCGAGCATTACATGGACGCCACCGCACGCGACAACCCGAAGTGGCAGGTGACCAAGAACCGCAGCTGGCTGGTCGGCTTCAACGCCGAGCAGAACCCGCCCGGCGGCCCGAACACACGCGTCAACGACCCGCTGGCACCACTGAAGACCATGCTCGGCTACGCGACCGCCGTCGGCAGCACCGAGTGCATCCCCGGCTGGCGCGGGCTGACGCCGCTGGCGATGAACCCGCTCTTCGGCCAGGCGCCCAACCAGCAGTTCTACGAGCCGCAGAGCGACATCGCGGCGATCCGCTGGACGCACTACGACGACCTGCGCAACGTCTACGGCGTGGACGAGAGCGGCGCCGCGCGCGTGACCTGGGACAACGTCGGCGTGCAGTACGGCCTGCGCTCGCTGCGCGCCGGGCTGATCACGCCGGAGGAGTTCCTGCACCTGAACTGGCACATCGGCGGCTGGAAGCACCCGAGCGAGATGGTGCAGGAGGGCTTCCCGTTCTTCGGCACCTCGGCCGCCGAGGTCGGCAAGGCGCTGAGCATCCCGGGCTACTTCGACCCCTGGAGCAGCCGCAACATGCGGCTGGCAGCGTCGGCCGACGAACCGGCGCCGCGCACGCGCGGCGACCTGCAGGCGATGCGGCGCGCCTACACCACCGGCCATGTGTTCGACGGCCGGCTCGACGTGCCTGCGATCGACCACCGCCAGTACATGGAGCGCGAGCTCGACATGCACAACGTGCATCAGTCGTTCGCCGCCCGCCAGCGGGTGCTGGCCCGCATGGGCCACAGCGACCATCTGGCGGTCTGGTTCACCGACACGATGCCCGGCGTGCCGAAGGCCAGCCAGACCTTCGAGGCGCTGGCGGTGATGGACCGCTGGATGCTGAACCTGCGCGCCGACCCGGCCGCCGGCATCGCCGCCAGCCGCCCGCCGGAAGCAGCCGACGCCTGCTTCGACCTGCAGGGCCAGCGCATCGCCGAGGGCGCCGGCGTCTGGGCCGGCATCCTCGACGACGGCGCGCCCGGCGCCTGCACGCAGGCGTTCCCGATCTACGCCACCTCGCGCATCGTCGCCGGCGCGCCGATCGAAGGCGGCATCTACCGCTGCGCGCTCAAGCCGGTCGTGCGTGCGGTCGCCGACGGCACCTACGGCGCCTGGGTGCCGACCCGCGAGCAGGTCCGCAGCCTGCAGCGCATCTTCCCCGACGGCGTGTGCGACTACAGCCGGCCCGACCGGGCGCGGCCACCGATGCTGCGCTGAATCCGGCCGGCCGGCGCGGCCTCAGCCGCGCCCGGTCGAGCCGAAGCCGCCGGCGCCGCGCGCCGAGGTCTCGAAGGCGTCGACGCGCTCGAAGCGCGCCTGCACCACCGGCACGATGACCAGCTGCGCGATGCGGTCCAGCGGCTGCACCGTGAACGGGTCGCGGCCGCGGTTCCAGCAGCTGACCATCAGCGGGCCCTGGTAGTCGCTGTCGATCAGCCCGACCAGGTTGCCCAGCACGACGCCGTGCTTGTGGCCCAGCCCCGAGCGCGGCAGGATCATCGCCGCCAGCCCGGGGTCGGCGAGGTGGATCGAAAGCCCGGTCGGGATCAGCTCGGCCTGCCCCGGCGCCAGCACCAGCGGCGCGTCGACGCAGGCACGCAGGTCCAGCCCCGCGCTGCCGGCGGTGGCGTAGGCCGGGCCGAGCTCGTCGAAGCGCTCGCCCAGCCGCGGGTCGAGCACGCGCACCGCGATCGTCGTCATCGCGCCGGCAGCCGCTCGGCGATCTCGCGCACCAGCATGCGCGCCAGCGTCAGCTTCGGCCCCGGCGGCAGCTCGCGCTCGCCGGCGGCGTCGACCAGCAGCAGCGTGTTGTCGTCGCGCCCGAAGGTCGCCGGGCCGAGGTTGCCGACGATCAGCGGCACGCCCTTGCGCACCAGCTTGTCGCGCGCGTGCTTGACCAGGTCGTGGCTCTCGGCGGCGAAGCCGACGCACCACGGGCGGTCGGCCGCCGGCAGCCGGGCGACGGCGCCGAGGATGTCGGGGTTCTCGGCCAGCTCGAAGGCGGGCGGCTGCTTCTTGCCGTCCTTCTTCAGCTTGTGCCCGTGCGCCTGCGCCGGCCGCCAGTCGGCGACCGCGGCGGTGGCGACGAAGACCTCGTGCGCCGGCGCCAGCGGCAGCACGGCGTCGTGCATCTGCTGGGCGCTGGTGACGTCGATGCGCGTGACGTGGCGCGGTGTGGGCAGGTGCACCGGGCCGGCGACCAGCGTCACCTCGGCGCCGGCCTCCTGCGCCGCGCGGGCGACCGCGAAGCCCATCTTGCCGCTGGAGTGGTTGGTGATGCCGCGGATGGGGTCGATCGCCTCGAAGGTCGGCCCGGCGGTGATCAGCACGCGGCGGCCAGCGAGCAGCTTGGGCTGCAGCGCGGCGATCAGTTCATCACGCAACTCGTCGGGCTCGAGCATGCGGCCGTCGCCGACCTCGCCGCAGGCCTGGTCGCCGCTCGCCGGCCCGAGCACGGCCGCGCCGTCGGCCACCAGCTGGGCGAGGTTGCGCTGGGTCGCCGGGTGGGCCCACATCTCGCGGTTCATCGCCGGCGCCACCAGCAGCGGCACGCGCGCGACGCCGCCGTTGACCTGACCGGCGGCGTGGTTCAGGCCGTGGTGGTGGTTGGCGCCCTGCGGGCGCGCCAGGCACAGCAGCGACAGCAGGTCGTCGGCGCGGCCCTGCGCCAGCTTGGCGATGAAATCCGCACTCGCCGGCGCGACCAGGATCGCGTCGGCCTCGCGCGACAGGTTGATGTGCGCCATGTTGTTGCCGGCGCGGGCGTCCCACTGGTCGGTGTAGACGGGGTGGTTGGACAGCGCCTGCATCGTCACCGGGCCGATGAAGCGGCACGCGGCTTCGGTCATCACGACCTGCACGCTGGCGCCGGCCTTGACCAGCTCGCGCGTCAGCTCGGCCGCCTTGTAGCAGGCCACGCCGCCGCTCAGCCCGAGCACCACGTGCTTGCCGTGCAGGTCCAGCGGGGCAGACATGCACGCACTCTAGCAGGCTGGGCCGGGTTGCGACCGGCCGAATTGGCGCTCCAGCCAGCAGGCGGCGCCGCGGCGGGCCGCCGGACCGGCCTTCGATCTGGTCTACCCTCGGTCCATGGTTCCCCCACTCGCCGAGATGCTCGACCCGGCCGCGCTCGGCGCCGGCCTGCTGCCCTGGGCGCGGCCGCTGCTGGCCGCCACGGTGGCGGTACTGCTCGCCGAGGCGGTCTACCTCGTCGGCGCGCGCATCGTCGGCCGTGCCGCCGGATCGATTCCGGCCGCAGGCGCGGTGCTGGGCGCGGTGCGCCCGGCGGCGCGGCTGCTGCTGCCGCTGCTGGCGCTTTCGATGGTCTGGCAGGGGGCGCCGGCCGAGCTGCCCGGGCTGGCGACGGTGCAGCGGTTGACCGGCCTGGCGACCATCGCCTGCGTGACCTGGCTGCTGGTGCGCGCGGTCGCCGGCTACGGGCAGGCGGTGATCGCCGCCCACCCGGTGACGGTGGCCGACAACCTGCACGCGCGCCGCATCCACACCCAGACCAAGGTGCTGGTGCGCACCGCCGGCAGCGTGATCGTGCTGGCCGGCGTGGCGATGATGCTGATGACGATCCCGGCGGTGCGCCAGGTCGGCGCCAGCCTGCTCGCCTCGGCCGGCGTGATCGGGCTCGTCGCCGGCTTCGCCGCCCGGCCGGTGCTGGGCAACCTGATCGCCGGCCTGCAGATCGGGCTCACGCAGCCGATCCGCATCGACGACGTCGTCATCGTCGAGGGCGAGTGGGGCGTGATCGAGGAGATCACGAGCGCCTACGTGGTGGTGCGGATCTGGGACGACCGCCGGCTCGTCGTGCCGCTGCAGCACTGGATCGAGCACCCGTTCCAGAACTGGACCCGGCGCACCGCGCAGCTCACCGGCACGGTCACCCTCTGGGCCGACTACCGGCTGCCGCTGGCGCCGCTGCGCGCCGAGCTGCAGCGCGCCTGCGAGGCCTCGCGCGACTGGGACGGCCGGGTGGCGCTGCTGCAGGTGGTCGAGGCCGGCGAACGCGCGATGCAGCTGCGCGCGCTGGTCACCGCGGCCGACGCCGGCCGCGCCTGGAACCTGCGCTGCCATGTGCGCGAGGCGCTGATTCACTTCATCCAGCGCGAGCACCCGGACTGCCTGCCGCGGCTGCGCCTGGACGGCGAGCCTGCACGCGCCGCGTCGCCGGCGGCAGGCTGACCGGCCGCCGGGGGCGGCAATGACCGCGGGCCGTGCGGCCGCCGGTAGTGCGGCCGCCAGCAGCGGGCCGCTGCGTACACTGCACCGGATGCACCCGCCGATCGCCCCGTTCCGCCACGGTTGGCTGCATCGGCCCGACGGCGCCGAGCTGTACTGGGAGGTCGCCGGCCACGCGCGCGGCCAGCCTGCGCTCTACCTGCACGGGGGGCCCGGTGGTGGCCTGGGCGCAGGCGGCTACCGGCGCCGCTTCGACCCCGGGCGCCATCTGATCGTCGGTCTCGACCAGCGCGGCTGCGGCCGCAGCCGGCCCTGGGCGATCGACGCCCCCGGCTCGCTCGCCCTGCAGACGACGCCGACGCTGATCGACGACATCGAGGCGTTGCGGGAGCACCTGGCGCTGCCGTCCTGGCTCGTCCATGGCGTGTCCTGGGGCTGCACGCTGGCGCTGGCCTACGCGCTGGCCTGCCCGGCGCGCGTGCGGGCGCTGGTGCTCACGGCGGTGACGACCGGCAGTCGCGAGGAGATCGACTGGATCACCGAGGGCGTCGGCGCGGTCTTCCCGGAGGCCTGGCACCGGCTGGCTTCGGGTGTGCCGGCCGGCGAGCGCGTCGTGGTGCACTACGCGCGACTGCTGCGCGATCCGGATCCGGCGGTCCGGGCGGCAGCCGCCGAGGCCTGGGACGCATGGGAGTCGACGCATGTCTCGCTCGACCCGCACTGGCAGCCCGGGCCGGTGCACGCCGATGCGCGGACAAGGCAGAACTTCGCCCTGCTCGTGACCCACTACTGGGCCAACGACTGCTTCCTGTCCGATGGCGAGCGCATCTTCGCGCGCGCCGGTGCCCTGGCCGGGATCCCGGGTGTGCTGATCCACGGCCGGCGCGACATCAGCGGGCCGGCGATCACGCCGTGGAAGCTCCACCGCGCATGGCCCGGCAGCCGGCTCGAGATCGTCGAGCACGAGGGCCATGGCGGGCCGGACGAGATGGAACGGGCCTGCGCCGCCATCGATGCCCTCACCGGCGCCGCCGATCGCCGCGGGCCCTGACGACCTCCTGACCCGCTCGGGTGCACGCGGCTGCGGCGTCGTTCCCCTCGCGCGTACCATCCTGGCCCGCGCCCTCCCGGCGCGACGTCGCCGACCCCAACTTGCGAGCCAGGCCATGCCCCACCTGCGCCCCCTCGACGACGAGGAGATCCCGCACGCCGACATCGTCGAGCGCTTCCGCCACTACGAGGCCACGCGCGGCTTCGTGCCCAACAGCATCCGCACGATGGCGCGCCGGCCCGACATCGTGCGCGCCTTCATGGCGCTGAACCAGGCCGTGCTGTACGAAGGCAGCGTGCCGACGCCGCTGAAGATGCTGATCGCGGTGGCGACCAGCCTGGCGGCGGGTTGCCGCTACTGCCAGTCGCACATGGCCAACCTGTCGAGCATCTGGCAGGTGCCGGACGAGAAGATCGCCGCCATCTGGGAACTCGACCGCAGCGCCGCCTTCACGCCGGCCGAGAAGGCCGCGATCGGCCTGGCGCTGAAGGCCGGCATGGTGCCCAATGCCGCGTCGGCCGAGGACTTCGACGCGCTGCGCCCCCACTTCGACGACGCGCAGGTGGTCGAGATCGTCGCCACCATCGCGCTGTTCGGCTACCTCAACCGCTGGAACGACACCATGGCCACGGCGCTCGAGCCGCTGCCGGCCCAGGTCGCCGAGCGCGTGGCCGGCGGCGTCGGCTGGCAGCCCGGCAAGCACGGCTGAGCGATGCGCCGGCGTACACCGGTCTGGGCGCGCTTCAACGCGCCGTGGGTCCCGTGGTTCCTGCGCCGCAACGAGATCTGGCTGCGCGTCGCGTGAACCCCGCGCGCATCAGGGCGAAGGCGCTTGCCTACGATCGATATCGCGTCCCCCACCTTGCCCGCCGAGGAGCCTCCGCGATGACCGACCCCGTCCGCGCATCCGACACCCCGTTCGCCGTCGCCGTCGAAGCCGGCAAGGACTACTGGTGGTGCGCCTGCGGCAAGAGCAGGCGCCAGCCCTTCTGCGACGGGTCGCACCAGGCCGACGGCGTCTTCGTGCCGGCCAAGTACACCGCCCAGCAGACCACGACCGTCTATTTCTGCGGCTGCAAGCAAAGCGGCAACAAGCCGCTGTGCGACGGGTCGCACAAGCGCGCTGGCTGAGAGCCTGTGGGCGCGGCCGCGGTCGACTCGTCCAGCCAGCCGCGCACCGCGGCGTGGTACTCGGCCGGCTTCTGCAGCATCAGCCAGTGGCCGGCGTCGAAGCCCTGCACGCGGCAACCGGGTGTGGCGGCCAGCGCCGCCAGCCAGCGCGCCGAGTGGAACATGAAGGGCTTGCGCGTGCCGAAGCAGAACAGGGTCGGGATCCGCGGGCCGAACACCTTGTCCACCCGCGCCACGCCGCGCAGGCCGCCGCAGGCGCCGAACCACCGCATCGCGTAGGGGTAGTTCATCGGCCAGCCGATGCGCGCGGACGGCGCGCGGCAGCCGACCCGGCGTGCCATGAAGCGCGTCATGCGGTCGGCCAGCCCGGGCAGCCAGCGGCCCAGCGTCCAGGCGACGGCGAGCCAGACCTGGTAGCCGGCGATCAGCCCTTGCTGCCTGAGCGTCAGCGCGCGCAGGTAGGCGCCCGAGTTGGTATCGCCGACGTCCGTGCCCACCACCCGCGCCACGCGCTGGGGATGCCGCGCCGCGTACTCGTAGCCGAAGAAGCAGCCCCAGTCGTGCAGCACCAGGCTCACCGGCTCGTCGGGGCTGACCGCGTCCACCACCGCCGCGACGAGCGCGCACATCTCGTCCACCGACACCGGCCGCGGCGGCCGCGACAGGTCGTAGCCGGGCAGCGCGAAGCGCACGCAGCGGTAGCCGTCGCGCAGCGCCGCCACCGCGCCGTCCCACAGGGCGGGGGAGTCCGGCCAGCCGTGCAGCATCACCACCGTGGGGCCGCTGCCCTCGATGGTCACGCTCAGGCCCTGCACGTCGAGGGTGTGGCCGATGGCCTGGGGTGCGTCAGACAAGGTGCCGGCGATCGTAGCGCGCGCCCGGGGTACCGGCCACCGTCCCCGAAGTGCGCCCGCCATGCAAGGCACGGCAGCTCTTCAGCATGCCGGTCGGCGGTCTTCCGGCTGCGAACGCCGAAGTGCCCGGATCGGATCGCAGCCTGCCGTTGGTGGACGCCGGGACTCGATCCGGGGCCGATGACACGCGATATGTTCAACAATGCGGCTCGACAGTTCGAGGTCCGCATGCTCGACCTGCCGGCGCACGAATCACGTCGAGTCGAGCGCGCTGTACCGACCATCGTCGACCCGGCTCTGGGACGCCTGATGGCACTTCCGGAGTGCTGAAATCACGCCCACCTGCGCCTTTGCCGTGCCCGGCCGCCGACGTCGCCCGTCCGGCTGCTTCGCTGCCGGGCACCCCCGTGCCGACAGCGCACTTCGGCCCCTGCCCCTGAACCCGCCCGCATGAACCAGCAAGCCCTCTCGTCGCTGATCTGGTCCGTCGCCGACCTGCTGCGCGGCGACTTCAAGCAAAGCGAGTACGGGCGGGTCATCCTGCCGTTCACGGTGCTGCGCCGCCTGGACTGCGTGCTGGAACCGACCAAAGCCGCGGCGCTGGCCGAATACGCTGGCAAGCAGGCCGCCGGCATCGCGTTCGAGCCCTTCGTCAGGCGCGTGACGGGGCTGGACTTCTACAACGTCTCGTCGCTCGACATGGGCAAGCTCATGGGCGACCAGGACAACATCCGCGCCAACCTGGACAGCTACATCCAGGGCTTTGCGCCCGACGTGCGGTCGATCTTCGAGCACTTCGACTTCGCCGCCACCGTCGAGCGGCTGCACAAGGCCAGGCTGCTGTACCTCGTGAGCGAGAAGTTCGCCCGCATCGACCTGCACCCCGAGGCGGTCGACAACGTGCAGATGGGCCTGGTGTTCGAGGAGCTGATCCGCAAGTTCGCCGAGCTGTCCAACGAGACCGCCGGCGAGCACTTCACGCCGCGCGAGGTCATCCGCCTGATGGTGAACCTGCTGTTCATCGAGGACGGCGACGCGCTGACCCGGCCCGGCGTCGTGCGCACCCTGTACGACCCGACCGCCGGCACCGGCGGCATGCTCAGCGTCGCGGCCGAGTACCTGTTCGAGCTCAACCCCAAGGCCCGGCTGACGCTGTTCGGCCAGGAGCTGAACCCCGAGTCGCACGCCATCTGCAAGGCCGACATGCTGATCCGCGGCCAGGACATCAGCAACATCGTGCTCGGCAACACGCTCAGCGACGACGGCCTGCTGGGCAAGCTGTTCGACTACATGCTGTCCAACCCGCCCTTCGGCGTCGAGTGGAAGAAGATCGAGCGGGCCATTCGGCAGGAGTACGAGAAGCAGGGCTACAGCGGCCGCTTCGGGCCCGGCCTGCCGCGGGTGTCGGACGGGTCGCTGCTGTTCCTGCTGCACCTGCTGAGCAAGATGCGCCCGGCGGCGCAGGGCGGCAGCCGGATCGGCATCGTGCTCAACGGCTCGCCGCTGTTTACCGGCGGCGCGGGCTCGGGCGAGTCGGAGATCCGCCGCCACGTGCTGGAAAACGACCTCGTCGAGGCCATCGTCGCGCTGCCGACCGACATGTTCTACAACACCGGCATCAGCACCTACGTCTGGATCCTGAGCAACCGCAAGCCCGCCGACCGCAAAGGCTTCGTGCAGCTCGTCGACGCCAGCAGCTTCTGGCAGAAGATGCGCAAGAGCCTGGGCAGCAAGCGCAAGGAGATGAGCGACGAGCACATCGCCACCGTCACCCGGCTGTTCGGCGACTTCGTCGAGGCCGGCCTGGTGACGGTGCTGGACGCCGGCGGCAAGGAGCTCGGCCGTCAGGTGCTGATGGACGGCGAGGCCTTGCCGCCGGCGCCCGCGGGCGGCAAGGTCAGGAAGGTGCCGGTGTCGCGGATCTTCAGGAACGAGGACTTCGGCTACCGCACGATCACCGTCGAGCGCCCGCTGCGCGACGAGCACGGCAAGCCGGTGCTGGGCCAGAAGGGCAAGCTCAAGGGCAAGCCGCAGCCCGACAGCAGCCTGCGCGACACCGAGAACGTGCCGCTGGCGCAGGACGTCGAGGCGTACTTCAGGCGCGAGGTGCTGCCCCACGCGCCCGACGCCTGGATCGATCACGAGAAGACCAAGGTCGGCTACGAGATCCCGTTCAACCGGCACTTCTACGTCTTCGAGCCGCCGCGCGAGCTGGCCGAGATCGACGCCGACCTGAAGAAGGTCACCGACCGGATCAAGGCGATGATCGAGGGGCTGAGCGCATGAGCAAGATGGCGACCGCAGCGAAGGAAGACTTTTCGGAGGTGCTGCGCATCATTCGAACGGGCCGCGCCAAGGCCTTCGAGGCCGTGAACGTCGCCCTGATAGACACCTACTGGGCGGTAGGCAGCTGGCTGAGCCGCAAGGTCGCCCAGGCAGGCTGGGGCAAGGGCGTCGTGAAGGAGCTCGCAGGCTGGATTCAGGCACAGGCCCCTGAAGTCAAAGGCTTCTCGGCGCAGAACCTGTGGCGGATGAAGCAGTTCTATGAGGAGTTTTCCGCGGATCCCAAACTCTCGGTCATGCCCAGGGTCTTGTCCTGGACCCACTACTGCATCCTGCTCGGGCAATGCAAGAGCCCTGCGGAGCGCTACTTCTATGCGCTCGCGAGCGAGCGGGGACGGTGGTCAAAGCGAGAGCTGGAGGCGCAGATTGCCCGTTCGTCCTTCGAGCGTACGATGCTGGCCGAGGCAAAACTCTCACCACTGGCGAGAGTTTTGCCCACGCAGGCCGCAGGCGTGTTCAAGGACAGCTACCTCCTGGACTTCCTGGACTTGCCGGAGCGCCACGCTGAAACCGATCTGCAAACCGCGCTGCTGCGCAACCTGCGCAAGTTCTTGATGGAATTGGGCGACGGCTTTGCCTTTGTCGGCGAGAAGGTGCGCGTCCAGGTGGGGACCCAGGACTTCGAGCTCGATCTGCTCTTCTACCACCGCGATCTGCAATGCCTGGTGGCTTTCGAGCTGAAGACCGGCCGCTTCGAACCCGAGCACATGGGCAAGCTGGCGTTCTATCTGGAAGCCCTGGACCGGGACCGAAAACGCCCGCACGAGAACCCCAGCATCGGCGTGCTGCTGTGCCGCACCAAGGACGATGAGGTCGTGGAGTACGCGTTGAACCGACACCTCTCCCCGGCTCTCGTCGCCCAGTACGAAACGCAGATGATTCCCAAGGCGGTCCTGCAGCTCAAGCTGCACGAGTGGAACCAGATGCTGCAAGCAGACGGGGTGGCCGGCGAGGACGAGGCATGAGCTTTCCGCGGTACGCCGAGTACAAGGACTCGGGTGTGAGGGGACTGGGGCCGGTACCGGCGGGATGGCACGTTCGACCATTGAAGGCGCTCGCTTCGTGCAACGACGAGGTCCTGCCCGAGGGGACCGATCCGGAGATGCTGATCGAGTACGTGGAGATCTCTGGCGTAACCGAAGGCCAGGGAATCGTCGAGACTGCGAGCATGTCGTTTGGCGCAGCGCCGTCCCGCGCGCGGCGAATCGTGCGCGACGGTGACGTCCTGATCTCGACCGTGCGAACCTATCTGCGCGCCATCGCCACGGTTTCGCAGCCACCTGAAAGGTTGATCGCGTCGACGGGGTTCGCGGTCGTTCGCCCGAGGGCTGTCCTGCCAAGGTTCCTCGGCTACATGCTCCACTGCGAGTTCTTCATGTCCGAAGTGATCGCCAGGTCCGTGGGCATCAGCTATCCAGCGATCAACGCCAGCGAACTGATGGCGCTGAAGGGGCCAGTCCCATCAACGGACGAGCAGGCCGCGATCGCC
>JRYF01007698.1_pt1 | contig 13349 bp, 16 predicted proteins | sample 235331 | NCBI WGS metagenome assembly JRYF01 (sample SAMN03074217, study PRJNA261475) | activated sludge metagenome | biome: Wastewater Treatment Plant; feature: Wastewater; material: Activated sludge; isolation source: activated biomass of a wastewater treatment plant treating hydrocarbon... ...
GCAACAATAAGACTTGACCGACGCGCTGAAGGCTCTTCGAGAGCAGGGTTATCAAGTTGTCGTCAACCTCCTCCCGGACACAAGTGAGTACGCCATTCCCAATGAGCGGGAGACCGTCGAATCACAAGGAATCGAGTACGTCTACATACCCATTGACTTCAAGCAGCCCACATCCTCGGACTTTTTGAAGTTTTCCGAAGCTCTGGATCGGGTGAACGAAAAGAAGGTCCACATGCACTGCGCTGCTAACTACCGAGTCAGCGCCTTCTATTCCCTGTACATGGTTAGTAACGGCNNAAAAGGCCATGGAGTTCATCTGCAGCATATGGCAGCCGACCGAACATTCCGGCTGGTCAGATTTCATAGCTAGCGTCCTCGCGGAAATCATCGCCCAACAAAGCGTTCCAGCAGATCGCCGCGAAAACTTGGCGCCCGCTGAACGCTGACGTCAGGCGTTCAAACTCAAAGTGCGGACATTATGAATCGCAATCTTGCCACACCTCGTTTTCTCGACGCGCTGCGTTACGCCACCGAGCTTCACGGATCTGATATGCGTAAGAGCAGCCAGGTGCCCTACCTCGCGCATCTTCTTGGGGTGTGCGCCTTGGTCCTGGCGGATAAGGGCACTGAAGTGGAAGCGATTGCCGCCCTGCTTCATGACGCGCTGGAGGACCATCCTGACATCACATCCCCGGAGGAGATAGCCCAGCGCTACGGGCTGGATGTGCTGGAGCTGGTAGAGTCTTGCACCGACACTCCACCCGCCTATCGGGGGGGACCGAAGCCGCCTTGGAGAGCGCGTAAGGAGGCCTACCTAGCCCATCTCGAAGTCGCGACTGAGTCGGCGCGGCGGATCGCTCTCGCAGACAAGCTGGATAATCTGTGATCGATGATGGCCGACTTCCAGATGGCGGGAGATGCTCTCTGGTCCCGGTTCAACGCTGGCCGGGACGAGCAGGTGTGGTTCTTTGCGGCGCTCAGGGAGATCTTTCGGCGGGCTGGACCGGCGGGATTGCTGCAGCGCGAGTTCGACCGCACCGCTTCCGAGTTCATTCGGGTCTGCGGTGGCGCCTGACAGCGGCATGCAGCGGCCGGCGCTGGCTCGCCACCCCGTTGGGCCTTTTGATAACGACTGAAGAGTTCAAATCTAAAAAACGACCACTTGCGACGCTCGAGATGTCGCCACGATGGTCGGTGAGTTGTTGACCGAAATCATCGACGCGATTGGTGTTCAAACGCTCAAATTTGACCTCACCGAAGCGACCCCCAGACTCGAAGATTTCAGTCCTGTAAATTTTTCTGCGATCAGATCCGCAGCGCGGGCTAGTAAAGATTCTTCCCGGAGAATACCCTGTGAGCGCCGTCAATCCCCTACCCGTCATCTCCGAACCAGTGCGAACCGCTCTGCGGTTGCTGATCATCGGTTCGCTACTGCTGGCTGTGCTCTACATCCTGCTGCCGTTCCTACCCAGCATGTTGTGGAGTGCGTTCATCGTGATCACGGTGTGGCCGGGACTGGCCTGGCTGCAAAACCGCTTTCGCTGGAACCGGGTGATCTGCGCGCTGTTGCTGGCCGCGGCGCTGATCGGTTTCTTCATCGGTCCTCTGCTGGCTGGTATCTTCACGCTCGCCGAGCACGGCGAAACCTTGTTTCAGGATGCCAAGACGATGATCGAGAAGATTCCCTCTGAGGCGCCGGCTTGGGTGGGAGATCTGCCAGTAGTGGGCTCGTGGCTGGCGCAAGCTTGGCGGGATGCCGCCAGTGGCGACGCCGGTCTGCAGGCGCGACTCGGTCCGGCGGTGCAGGCCAGCGGACGCTGGCTGTTCGATCAGGTGGGGGCGGCCGGAAAACTATTTCTCCAGTTTCTGCTGGTGGTGGTTTTTACGCTGGTGTTTTACCTAAATGGCGAAACGCTGGATAAACTGACCCAGCGCCTCGCCGTTCGCCTCGGCGGGGCGCAAGCGCTCCAGGCCCGCGATCAGGCGCGGCAAGCCATTCGCGCCGTGGCGCTTGGAGTGGTGCTGACCGCCCTCTTTCAGGCTGGCCTGGCGCTGATCGGCTTGCTGGTCGCCGGGGTGCCCCTGGCGATCTTGCTTGCCTTCGTCTGTTTCCTGCTGGCCATCGCCCAGTTCGGCGCCGTCCTGCCGTTGCTGGCCGTGGCGGGATGGCTGTATTGGGGACAGGACGAGATCGGCTGGGCCGCGTTCATGGCGATTTGGAGTTTGGTCGTGGTGGGGGGTGCCGATAACATTCTTCGACCCTTGTTGATGAATCGCGGCATGAGCATGCCGTTGACGCTGGTGTTTCTCGGCGTGATCGGCGGCCTGATTGCCTATGGTCTGATCGGGGTGTTCCTGGGGCCGATCCTGGTGGTGATCGCCTATACCCTGTTGCTGGACTGGCTCGCGGAGCCGCAAACCGATTAACCCAACGGAGTCCGAGCCGGTTTTACAATAGCCCATGCGCTCGAGTGGCTCGTCCTCTACCGCGGATCCGCCGCCCGCTTCCAAATCAAGCAATCAGCGACGGGCTCGCCGAACTCATCCATGTGGAACCATCGACCGAGGAGAATCGCACCCATGACCGAACCTGCCGTCCATCTCCCACACAACCTCGATGCCGCCGTCAAGGCTCTGCGCGTCCATCTCCTGGAAAAAGGCAATCGCTTCGAGCGCGGCCCCGCCTATGCTGGCAACGGCAAGGTGCTGGCCAGCGTCCAGGCGGCCGTAAAGCTTTACGAGGGACTGGGTTACGCCAAGCTGTTAGAGATCGGCGAACCACCTTTTTACGCCTTCATGCAGCGCGGCCACCGGGAAGCACACCTTTTTCAACCGCAAGATTCGGACCTCCGGCGGTGGTTGGAGGACGGCGCGGCCGATTTGAACGATTCGAAAATCCGCGAACACCAGTTGCGGCAAAGCGGTTTGAGCGAAACGGATATCCCGGTGGCCCGCAAGCCCCATCATTTTCACGTCAACGAAGTGGACGGCGTATTTATCGCCACCGCCGACGAGCACGATTGAACGAGGGGAATACGGGGCTGACGTTAAAGCGCAACCGATTGAAAACCCACCCGATGATCCTCGCAACCTGGGTTAAGGTCAGGAAAACATGTAATGCTTGCGGATCGGCGCCTCGACCCGCCACGTGCAACTCATGCCTCTGGGAAATGTAACCAGATCGCCCGGCCCGATTTCGACCGGCTCCCCGCCATCGGGCGTTACGACCACCCGGCCTTCCAGGACGTAGCAGGTTTCCTCGGCATCGTATTCCCAAGGGAATTCGGACACTTCCTTGGTCCAGATCGGCCAGCGATCCAAGGCCAGCGCCTCCACGCGGGCGGGATCGAGATTGCGTTCGATACGAATTTTGCTCATGCGTTATTCACTCGGGTTGGGAGAAAGGCTCAATCGATCCGATAACCGCCACGCCGCATGTCGTGCAGCCCGCCCTTGTTTTCGACCTGGTGGTAACCCAGTTCGCGCAAGGTCTGTTCGGCGATGCCGGAGCGGCGACCGCTGCGACAGTAGAGCACGATCCGGGCGTCGCGATCCGGAGCGAAAGCCGCGATGCGGCCGGCGATCTCGTCGAAGGGGATGTTGACCGCTTCCGACACGTGGCTCTGACGGTACTCGCCTGCGGTACGCACGTCGATCACCAGCGGTTGGCCGGGAACCAGCGGGTTGCCGTGCTCGGCCAGCGTCGCGGTGGCAAACAACAGCGCCGCCAGAAAAACCATTATCTTGTTCATCAGTTGGCCTACTCCGAATCAGGATGTCATCGAAAACGAGAAGGTTGATCGGGTCTTTTATAGCGGGTTTCAGGGCTTTCTTTCAACAACCTCGATCACGGCGCCGATCGGGACGGTTTCTCCTTAGTCGAAAGCGTCAGAGGTTCCATCGCGCCCATTCGAACCATCCCCTGAACCCGATATCCGCATCTCTCACTCGATCAAGGATGGGTCGCGTCCAGCCAGTCCAGGACCTCGTCCCACCAGGGGGCCAATGGATTCACCGGCCAAGTGTTGTGGCCAGCTCCTGGAAAGACCCAGCGCCGCTTGGGCTCGCGCAGCGCCTCGTACAGACGCTGGCTGTGGCGCGGCGGAATGATCTCGTCCCGTTCGGCGATCAAGATCGCGACCGGACCCGGATATTGGCTCAGGTTGGCCCGGTTGTCGTAGCGGTCGCGCAGCAGCCAGCGGGCCGGCAGATACCAGTACAGGGCCTGCGCCAGGTCCGGCAGATTGTCCCAGGGCGTGATCAACACCACGCCGGCGACCGGTAGCGCGCGGTCGGCCGCCACCGCGGTCGCCACCCCGGCGCCGAGTGATTCCCCCCACAGCCACAGCGGTCCACCGAACTCCGCCAGCGCTCGCCGGGCGGTCTCCCGCCCGTCGGCGACGAAGGACGCTTCGCCGAGTTCCCCATCCCGGCCGCCGTAACCCGGATACTCGGCCAGGATCACCCGATAGCCCCGGGTTTCGAGCGCCATCAGATAGTAACCCCGGTCGCGGGCGCTGCCGGCGTTGCCATGAAACACCACCACGGTGCCGCGCCCGGCAACCGGTATTACTGGCTCGGCGCTGACGTAGCCCCGATGCCCTGGACCGCCGGTCGCCGGCCAGACCGCCAGCGCCGGCCCGTAAGTCGGGCGCAGGTTGGCGGCTGAAGGCGGCGCTGAGTCGGGAAAATACAGCATGCGTTGCTGGGCCAGGGCGGTAATTCCAACCAATAGCAGATAACCTATTATCAGGTAGAGCAGAATCCGCATCGATGACTCTCCTCGGGGTGCTGACGCCCGCGTTTCGTAGAGTATAGGACCGTATAATGAATGTCGGGTCCGTTCGAGCGTCACGCCAGTGGATCGAATTCGTGAGGCGAACACCTCGCGTTCGCCGAAAGGAATAGCGGCGGCATTAAGGCTATATTCAGCGGAAGTTTTGTAACTCCATCCTGGTTCCCGCCCTCGATTCTTCCTTCCCAAGGTCTCCACGCCATGAAAAATCATTTCTCACTGATCCTGCTCTCCACCCTGCAATGCAACGCCGACTGTGAATATTGCTTCGAGAATAAGACCACCGACCGACTGACGCTCGACCGGTTGGAGGAAATCATCCGCAAGGTGCTGGACGCCATGGTGGAGAAATCGCTGGCGGCATTGACCATTTACTGGCAGGGCGGCGAGGCGATGCTGTTGCCGCCGAGCTGGTACGAACAGGCTAACGACCTGATTCGGCGCGAGGCCGAGGCGCGCGGCAAACAGGTATTCCATAGCCTGCAAAGCAATATGCTGGCCTACAGCTCGCGTTGGAACAAAGTCATCGCCGAGATGTTCGGCAACAGCGTCGGCACGTCGCTGGACTATCCCAACCTGCACCGCAAGCTGCTGGGACAGAATCCGGAAACCTACAACGAAATCTGGGGGCGGCGGGTGCGGGAGGCGCGAGCGGCCGGCATCCAGGTACAGGTGATCGCCGTGCCCAATCAGGCCACGCTGGAAATCGGCGCGGAACGATTCTACGCCCATTTCGTGGACGAACTCGGCATCATCGATTTTCAGGTCAACACCCCGTTTCCGGGCGGCGAGGCCACCGCCGCCAAAAAAGCGCTGCCGGTGGGAGAGGTGGAACAACTCAGCCGCTTCTATCTCGATCTGGCCGAGGTCTGGCTGGCGCGCGGCTATCGTCGGGGAGTGCGGGTCGGACCGCTCGACACCCTGCTCCAGCACTTCAGTCACGAGCCGGCCACCCTGCCCTGCATCTGGGGTGAAAATTGCGCCAACGCCCTGGTCTCCATCGACGCCCGCGGCTTCGTGGCGCAATGCGACTGCTGGGTCACCAGCTATCCGGAATACCACTACGGCAACATTTTTGAATGCGAGAATTTCGGCGAACTGCTGCAAGCCAGCCCGGCGCGCCAACAATTCCACGAGCGGCCCATCCAGCTCATCCAGCGCGACTGCCTGAACTGTGATTATCTTTCCCTGTGCCACGGCGGCTGCCCGGTGCGGACCTACACGGTTCACGGCACGCTGTTCGAGAAGGATCCCTACTGCGAGCTGTATAAGGCCCTGTTCGGTCGGATGGAACGGGCGGCGCGGGAGCTGGCGCGGGAGGCGGTGGCGGCTCGAACGTTCCGCGAACAAACTTCCGGAATATGCCACGTGGAATAAGAACCGGCTCTTTCATCCCTCGCCAATCTGGAAACTCCGGGTCAAGCTCGACTTCATATCGAACCCTATTTGTTTCTCATTCTTGACAATAACCCCGCTTTGAATAGAATGAGAAACACTATGCCTGCCCGATCGCCTGTTATCATCGATGCCACGGCCAAAAAGCTCGAAGCGCTGGGTCGGCAAATTCGCGCGCACCGCAAAACCTTGCGCGTGAGCGCCACGACGGCGGCCGAAGCAGCGGGTATGTCGCGGGTGACGTTGCACCGGATCGAGCGCGGCGAACCGGCGGTGACCATCGGTGCTTACCTCAACGCCATGGCGGCGTTGGGCCTGGAGTTTGGCATCGTCGCGCCGTCCAACCCTGTCTCCGACGTCAGTGACGACCACCGAAAGGGCTGGATTCCCGCCCGCATCCATCTATCGGACTACCCGCAACTCAAACAACTCGCCTGGCAAATCCACGGCACGGATGCATTAACGCCCGTCGAAGCGCTGGATATCTACGAGCGCAACGGGCGCCATCTGGATTTTGCCACCATGGAGCCCGGAGAGCGGCATCTGATCGAGGCGCTGCGCCTGGCCTTTGGAAAAAGTTGAACCCATGTTCGAACGGCCGCGTCACCAACAGCTTGCCCAGGTTTTGTTTGCGCTCGATGGACCGCTGTTGCGCGAGAACCATTGCCTGTTCGGCGGCGGCACCGCAATGGCGCTGCGTTATGGAGAATACCGCGAGTCGGTCGACCTGGATTTTCTGGTGTCCGATGTCGGCGGCTATCGCACCCTGCGGCAGTTGCTAACCGGTCCACAAGGCATCACGACGATTGTTCGCGAGGGCGCGGCGCCCTTGACCCAAGCCCGAGAGATACGAGCCGATCAATACGGCATCCGGACGATGGTGCAGGCGGCGGACCAGCCGATCAAATTTGAAATCATCCTGGAAGGGCGCATCGAACTGGCCGCGCCCGCTTCCAGTGATGAGGTTTGCGGTATCGCCACGCTGACCTCCCTCGATATGGCCACAAGCAAGCTGCTGGCCAACTCGGATCGCTGGGGTGACGATGGCGTTTTTAGCCGGGATTTGATCGATTTGGCCATGATGAGTCCACCACTGGACCTGCTGCGACCAGCCGTGGCAAAAGCCGAACAGGCCTATGGCAAATCCATACTCCAGGACCTTGAAAAGGCGATCAACCGAATGCAAACCCGTCATGGTTGGCTGGAGCGCTGCATGCAAGCCCTGGCGATGAGCTTACCCAAAGCGCGGCTATGGCAGAAGATTCGTGCGTTACGAAGAGTGCTGCCTTGAGGAAAGCCAGTATTCACCAGCGTTCGCCGGGCAAGCATAAGGTGAATATCTCGGTTTTATAAGGTCGGTTTATCAGGCCGGATTTGTTTTTCGACGAGGCCGGTCCGGATCTCGGCAACCTGCCGCTCGGTCGGCGCGGGAGGTAGTGGCGGCTCGAACGTTCCGCGAGCAACCTCCCGGAATATGCCACGTGGAATAATGCCCTGATCTCACTCCATCACCCACGGATCTGGAAACCCCGAGTCAAGCCCGCCAGTCTGGATCGATCCGGCCATCCACGATGCCGATGCACCGGTCGGCGGCGCTGGCGAAGGTGAGATCGTGGGTGACGGCAACCACGGTTTTCCCCAAGTTCCGGGTCAGGTCATGCAGGATTTGCCGGACGTTAGCCGAGGCGCGGCTGTCCAGATTGCCGGTCGGCTCGTCGGCCAGCACCACCGGCGGATCGTTGGCCAACGCCCGGGCGATGGCGACTCGCTGGCGTTGACCGCCGGACAATTGGTGAGGGCGCTTGCGACCCTGATCGTGCAAGTCGAACTGCCGCAGCAGATCGTCGGCTCGTTCCCGGGCGGCGGCTTCCGAACGCGCGCCCAGCCGACGCATCGGCAGCAGGATGTTGTCGAGCACCGTGAATTCGGCCAGCAGGAAATGAAACTGGAACACGAACCCCAGCTTTTCCAGCCGGGTCGCCGCCAAGTTGTCCTCGCCATAACCGGAGGTGTCCCGACCGTCGAGCAGCACCCGGCCAGTGGTCGGCGTATCGAGCAGGCCGAGCAGGTACAGCAACGAGGATTTTCCGGACCCGGACGGCCCCATGATGACCGCGAACTCGCCGCGCTCCACCTCCAGAGTGATGTCCTGCACCAAGGTCACCGGCACTTCGCCGGGCAGAGTGCGTCCGAGTTGTTCGGCGACCAATATGGGACCCAATCGTTCGCTTCCTTCCGCTCCCACGGAAGAGCCGACGCCGAGCGGAGTCGCAACGGAAATGGGGGTTAGAGGGTTGCAATTCACCCCATGCCCCGCAGGATCATCACCGGCTGGACCCGGCCGGCCTTGCGTGCCGGCAGATAGGCCGCCGTCATCGCCGAGGCCAGCGCGAACCCGGCCGCCAGCAGGTACTGTTCGTAACCCCAGTAGATCGGCAGATGCACGAGGTCGGTGGCGCCCGGCGGTTTGATCTCAACCTGGGCCAGCAGCCACATCAGACCAAGGCCCAGTCCCAAGCCGAGCAGGCTGCCCAGCGAGCCCAGCATGATCCCTTCGGCCAGAAAGATGCGACGAATGTCGCGGGCGTGAAAGCCCATGGATTTCAGAATGGCGATGTCGTGGGTTTTTTCCATGACGATGGTCGAGATGGTGTTGTAGATGCCGAAGGCGGCCACCACCAGAATCGCCGAGACCACGCTGTACATGATCAGATTGCGCACCAACAGCACGCTCATCAGGTCTTCCGAGGCTTCCAGCCAAGATACGGTCTTGTAGCCGATCCGCTGCTCGATGACGGTCGCGACTTCGCGGGCGGCATAGGGATCATCGAGCTGAAGCACGAAGCGGTTGACCCGATCGGGCCGGTCCAACAACCCTTGTACCCGCTTGAGCAGCGCAAAGGTCTGGGTTTCGTCGTAACTGGCGTTGCCGGTGCGAAAGATACCGACCACTTTCAGGGTGCGTACCTCGCCCCCGGGCGAGGCGACGTTCACCACGCTGCCCATGCCAAGGCCGAATTTCCTGGCCAAACCCTCGCCGATCACGATGCCGTTGGGATTGACGGCCAGCGCGTCCAGCGAACCTTGGGTCATCTTGTCTTCGATGGTCGAGACGCCTTTCATTTGCGCCGGCACGATGCCGCTGAAGGTGACGCCTTCGATGCGTCCCGCGAAAGTCAGGACCACCGATCCGACCAGGACCGGCGCGACGCGCAGTTCCGGCAAGGATTCGATGAACGCCTGTTTTTGAGCGTGGCCGCGGATACCGCGCACCTCGGTCAGCGGTTTGACCCGGTGCAGCTCGACCGCACCGTCGGGCCAGCGCAGCATCGCCGGCTGCGGTTGGGGATGGCGGTATTCGTCGGAAACGGTGATGTGCGGGCTATTGTCCACCAGCCGCTTGATGAAATCGCGCTCGGAGCCGCACATCAACGACGACACCGCCAGGAAGAACGCCACGCCGAGAGCGATGCCGACCAGCGAGACCAAGGTCGGCCGCCTGCGGCTGATCAGATGGGTGATCGCGATGGCAAACTGAATGGACACGGTAAATTTTTGGCCAGCGACCAGACCCGAAGCCGCAAGTATTGTGATTCAGGTATGTTTGCTCTATACGCTAGGAAAGTCGAGTAGTGTTCTTGACGTGAACTCGAATCGGGAGAAAGCTCGTGCAAGCGATCACGCAATTTTTATCGGATTACGGCTGGTTCATCGGTATTCCGGTCGCCTTCATTCTCGTCGTGCTTTATGTGTTCCGTCCCAGCGCCCGAAAAAAGTATGAGGAGCACGGAAAGATCCCTTTGCAGGATCGACATTCAAAGCATGACTAATCCGCTGAATATTCCACGTGGCATATCCGGCGTCAGATCGAGAGTCAGCGCCTGAGTCGATCCGCAATCGGCTCGAAGTCGGTCTCGACCAGAACCGCGTTTCGGCTTGACAAGCTTGCCGTCGCGCGGCTCTATTCCGAGTGGGATAAAGGAAATCAGTGATTAGCGGCGATTGATCCAGCTACCGCCGCCCCCATACCAACCGCCTCGCCGGTTGACCCAGCCACCGCCGCCGCGATTGACCCAGCCACCGCCGCGATTGGCCCAACTGCCGCCGCGGTTGACCCAGCCACCGCCGCGATTGATCCAACTGCCGCCGCCGTCCCAATCGCTGCCGCGATTGATCCAACTGCCGCCGCCGCCCCAATCGCCACGCCGGTTGATCCACTGGGCGTTGGCTGGCTGGGAAACGGTCAGCGCGCCGCCGAGCAATATGCCGCCGATCACCGCCTGCGACCACTTGCCCAAGCCGCGCAGGAATTCGCGCCGCTCCTCGGTCACCGTAGGATCGGTCATCGCGGATTGCCGTTCATCAGATTGATCGCTCATGTCGGCTCTCCGCTCATTCGGTCTTGGGCTTGTCCGCCGATTCCGGGGCCTCTCCTTCCGTTTCTTCCTCCGGCGGTGGCATGTCGCTGGTCAGATTGGAAAAATGCAGGCTCTGAAACCGCCAGCCGTCTGCGGTCTTGAGCAGCACCGCCGAAACATTGAGGCCATACTCCCGAGGCTCGCCCTCCGGGGTGGTGTCCTTCATATCGCAGGACGAAGCAAACCAGGCGACATCACCGTGTTGACCGGCGGCTCTTTCCGGGCATTCATAACTCAGCGAGCCCGCCTTGAAGTCCGCGAAAAACGCCTGGTAAGCGTTTTCCACCGCCTCCCGGCCTCGCCAGAATTCGCCGGGTCCCGTGCCCATCATGGCGATGTTCGGCGCGTCGACGTACAAAGTCAGTACCGCCTTCAGATCTTGTTGATTCATCGCTTCGTCGTGCTGGCGCAATACCGCGCGGAGTTCTTCGCTCAGTTTATCGGCTTCTTCAGCCGCCCAGACTGGCGCGGTCAAGAGGCAACCAAGAGTGGCGATCAACAAAAGACTGGATTTGCTCATGAGAATCGATCCTTATCATGGACGGGTTGCATGGAGCCCCACGCCAACCCAGCGGGGACAGGCTGAATAAACATTACAAGCAAGGTTATTTTAGCCGAATTCCGGGCAATGCGCGCGGGTTGAGAGCAGGGCTCATCCTCACGGGAGAGTCCGTGCCGCGGGGCGCGGTCGGATTTTCTGTTGCGAGTGCTGCCAGCCAAACGAAATCGGGGTCCGGTTAGAAACCGGACCCCTATCACTCCCGAGTCTACTCAGCCGGCGCATCGGTGGCGGGAGGAGGCACAGATGCTTCCGGATCTGGCATGGCCAGCATTGCAATGTCTTCGTCCGCGGGCGCGGCGGCCGTCGCTGGCGGTTCCGGAGCCATCAAAGCCGTCAATCGATCGCCCAGGATGGCCTTGGCCTCGCCCAGGTGCCAAGCGACGCTGTCCATGTCGGCGTGCGACTTGTGAACCCAGTCCTCGCCCCAGTAGAAGTTGCAACTGGTTTCTGCGCGCAGGAGCCGCCAATGCGCCTCGTTTAACACCCGGGCCAGTTCGGGATTGGGATCGCGAGCGTTCGCCGCCGCTTCCGCCACGAGATGGAATTCCCGGCTAAGATCATGGACCCGGACCATCGTGTCGCGCTGCGCCCAGGAACCCTGCCATTGATGGAAATCCCAACCATGATGCGTGTCGGTATTCCAGGCGCCGCGCCGCACCGTCACCCGTCCGTGGGCGCCAAACCGGTTCAGATAATCGGTGATAAAAGTGGGTCGCATCGTCGAATGGCCGGCGCGGATTTCCTCCATCGCTTCATAATAAAAATAGGTCCAGAAGTTGGCTTTTTCCGTGACGTTGCGGAACCAGCCGCCGTTGTCGCCATCGGTGGCGGTGGTTACCAGCGGCGGGAAATCGCACCATTTGGTCCGCTCGTGCAGTTCGTGATAAAACCAGCCATAGTCCATGCCGGATAGTTGGGCGTCGGACAATTCGCGGTCGCGCACGATGATAATCATCTCTTCGCCGCCATACTCAGCGATATGCGGCCGGTAGCGGACTTCCTGCCATTCCATCGAATCCACGGGATCGACGTACTCGCAATCCACCATCACGTAGCGGTAGCCGGCTTTCTTCAGATGCGGAATCAGCCGCATGTCGAAACCCATCTCCGGTGGCCAAAAGCCGTTGAACTGGTTGCGCCAAAACAGGTGGCGGGCCATGGCTTGCCAGCGGGCGATGTGTTCGTCCCAATCAGCTTCGGGGGTCAGGGCCAGTACAGGATGGTAATAACCGGTGCCGAGGATTTCGAACAATTGTTGATTTTGCAGGTGCCACAACAGCTTGCCACAATCCACAATGCCGTAGGCGCGTTCCTGAAAACCGGGATTGGACAGGGATTCCAGCAGCGTGCCGGACAGCGACAGGTGGACGCGGGCGATGTCTTGATAGTCCCACAGCACGCGCGGCATGCGGTCGTAAGCAAACAGGATTTCCTTGGCTTCCCACGTATTGGTGTCGAGCAGGTGGTCGAGGTTGCCGGGGGGCTGGTGCATGTTCAGCACCAGGGCATGGTAAATTTCTCGCATCGCGCGTCTCCTCGTTATCGTTCGGTGGGCGATGGCCAAAAATTCATGTGGGCGCGTACGGATCGCGAATCATCATAGTAGAGAGGGTTCCGCCGGTTTGCCAGATTTTCCACAACCGCCCCGTCTCCGCGACCTTCCTTTGTGCCCAAGGCAGTGCAAAGATTCGGCGCCACCGATCTTTTATCCCTCAAGGGGAGAGAAGATTTTTTTCTGCTTCGCGGAACAAGGTAAATGTACTTGCCATCAGCGCGCTGATGTTGCTCAATATCATGTGTGTCATGAAGTGACGGCCGCCTATGGCACGGAAACCTTGCCGCTTTGGCGGTTGGTCGGAGTTATCAACGCCATGTTGCAACCGACCCGCAATTTACTGTCATCCAGTATTATGTTTTGGAGGCGCAGTCGTGAATGGTGATTCCCCTTCGAGACCACGCTTGGTTTTCGATGACCCATTTCGAGTCGTCGGATACGTCGGCGAACCTGCCGAGGAGATGGGCGTTTTACTCTGGTCTGGCATCGATCCACGCCGTTTCTTCAATCGGAGCGATCAGTCCGGGACCGAGTCGTTCCGACATCTGTTGACGTTGGACTACACCGGACAGGTGGTGGCGTGGCAATCGATGCAAACCGATGATCGAGGACACCGATGGTTGG
>JRYF01000875.1_pt1 | contig 13345 bp, 10 predicted proteins | sample 235331 | NCBI WGS metagenome assembly JRYF01 (sample SAMN03074217, study PRJNA261475) | activated sludge metagenome | biome: Wastewater Treatment Plant; feature: Wastewater; material: Activated sludge; isolation source: activated biomass of a wastewater treatment plant treating hydrocarbon... ...
TCTAACCGACTGAACTACCAGGCCATTAAACCGCCCCCCCTACGGAAAGCGGTCGCAAATGTAGAACGGTTTTTAATGCCGTGCAACACGTTTTAAAAAAAATCAAAAAAAAATTGCGGCGGGCCAAGCGGCTCTTGGCAGTTTGCTAACTTTGTCATCCACAAAACATGCAGGGCGTTGCGGCACGGCCATTTCTACATGCTGGGGAGGTGCATTTTGCGCAGTTGTTTTCAAAAAACCTTTTCAAGAACGGGATTTTTGATGAAATGATTCCTCAGAGGATATGCTTTTCTCCGAACCGTAGTGCAGCCTCGCAACGAAAAAACATAAACACATGGTTTTTTTGGATTTTGAAAAACCGCTTGAGAGCCTGTTTGAGCAATTGGAAAAAATCAAACAGGTCGGAGAAGAAGGCGACTTGGACGTGTCGCCTATGATAGAGGAGTTGGAGAACAAGATCAACGCAAAACGGAAGGAAATCTACGACAACCTCACCCGGTGGCAAAAAGTCCAGCTTTCCCGCCATCCCGAACGACCTTATACGCTTTTTTACGTCGGCCAAATCTGCCAGAAATTCATCGAACTGCACGGCGATCGCTGCTTCGGCGACGACAAGGCCATCGTGGGCGGCTTGGCCGAACTCGACGGCCAGACCATCATGGTCATCGGCCAACAGAAGGGCACGAATACCAAGATGCGGCAGTACCGCAATTTCGGAATGGCCAACCCGGAGGGTTATCGCAAGGCGCTTCGACTGATGAAATTGGCCGAGCGGTTTGGCTTTCCGGTTGTTACGTTCATTGACACTCCCGGTGCTTTCCCTGGCATCGAGGCGGAGGAGCGCGGGCAAGCCGAAGCCATCGCCAAGAACCTCTTCGAAATGGCAAAACTCGAAGTGCCTATCGTCAGCATCGTCATCGGGGAAGGAGCTTCAGGTGGTGCCATCGGCATCGGGCTGGGCGACCGGGTCTACATGCTGGAAAACACGTGGTATTCGGTCATTTCACCGGAGTCCTGTTCTTCTATCCTTTGGCGCAGTTGGGATTACAAGGAACAAGCCGCCGAGGCACTGAAGCTGACGGCCAACGACATGCTTTCTTTCGGTTTGATTGACGGCATCATCAAGGAACCACTCGGAGGCGCACATACCGAACCGGAACAAATGGCAGCCATTTTATCAGAACACATCAAAAAGGCACTGGCCGAGCTGAGGGAAATGACACCCGAAGAACTGGTCGAAGCCCGCATCAACAAATACAGTTCCATGGGCGTTTACGGCACAATGGCCGAAGAACCTACCGAAGTAGGGGCGGAAAGTTCCGGGGCCTGAAACTGCGTAGGGGATTAGGTAAAACGTGTAAATTTTCTGGTTGCCGTCATTCATCAGAGCGATTGACAATCAAATTTAACAGTTTGTGCTACGCCGAACTTTCACATCAAATTTTCCTGATTGATGCAATTCATTGAACAAATACGCACCCGGCTCCACGTTTCTTTTCTGAAAAAAGAAATGACCACCCGCCTGCCCTCCCGGAGTTCCGTGTATCTCGACAACGCCCATTCTGTGGGAATCCTGTTCGACGGCACTGATCCGGAGGACAGGAAAATCGTTGCCGATTTTGCCGAAAAGCTCAAAACAGGCGACATGAAGGTCTCCCTTCTCGCTTTTTTCGACAACAAGTTAAAAAGCAAGGATTTCGTTTTTCCATTCTTCAATCGGCAGCATTTGGACTATGCACTTCGCCCGAAAAGCACCGATGTCCTGGAATTTGAGTCAAAACAATTTGACCTGCTGCTCAACCTGACCAACCGCACCTTGCTGCCGCTCGACTACATTGCAGCCCGCTCCAAAGCGAAGTTCCGGGTAGGCCCTGTCACCGATCAAACATTTTGCTACGATCTGATGCTCGACCATGGCGGCAAGAAAGACCTGGTCGTCTTCATCCAGCAGGTTGTTTTTTACCTGAAAAAGTTGCGACCCACCCATGAAGCAGCAACTATTTAGCGGAACAGGGGTCGCCCTCGTCACGCCTTACAACGAAGACCACCGCATTGACTTCGATGCCCTTGCACGAATCATCGAGCATGTCATTGCCGGAGGCGTGGATTTCATCGTATCGCTCGGCTCCACGGGCGAGGCCATCATGCTCACCACTGCCGAATGTAAGGAAGTATTCCGTTTTACATTGGAAAAAGTGAATGGGAGATTGCCGGTCGTCGCCGGGCTTTTTGGTGCCAACAGCACAGCTCATCTCATAGAGCGGGTGCGCAATTACGATTTGGAAGGATTTTCAGCCATCATGTCCAGCAACCCATCCTATGTAAAGCCCACACAGGAAGGAATTTTCCAACACTATATGGCGCTGGAGGCCGTTTCGCCCCTGCCCATCATACTCTACAACGTGCCTGGCCGGACAGCCTCCAATATGGCTGCCGAAACCACCCTGCGACTGGCATACGCAAGCCAAAAATTCATCGCCGTGAAAGAGGCCTCCGGCAATTTAGAGCAGACTATGCGCATCCTGAAACACAGGCCCGAAGGATTTCTTGTGCTTTCCGGCGACGATTTGCTCACCCTACCTATCCTGGCCTGTGGCGGCGACGGGGTTATCTCCGTCATTGCCAATGCCTTACCGGCCCAGTTTTCCAGCATGGTGCACAATGCACTCGACGGTGATCTCGCAACTGCCCGCCGCCTCAACTTCTCGCTGCTCGACATTCACCCCTGGCTCTATGTGGACGGCAACCCTGCGGGCATCAAATCTTTGATGAAGGAAATGGGACTTTGTTCCAATGCTGTACGCTCCCCGCTCGTTCCGGTAACGGAACAAACAGCCGAGAATTTGAAAAAGGAGTGGACTAGAATTGTGTAAGTCACGCGTTGAAATGGACTTGTTGTTGAGGGTTGAGAGGTTTGAGTTGGTTGAGTGCTCCACCAACTCAACCTGAAAACAGGTACATCTTATTTCGTACACGATACCAAAGTAAAAAAGACATACTATGGCCAACATTTACGATAGGGTCATCAAAGAAACAATCGAACCGGCACTCAAGCAGTTGGCAGAAATTGCGCTATCTCTTCACATTGATAAGGCAGAGGAGATAGAGGACAAAATTCAGTACACACTTGAAAGGGAGGGCGATCACTTGAAAATGCTGGTTTTTGAGGACAAATCGAAACGAGAGATACTGCACATGGAATTTCACTTGCCCGATGAATCCATTGGTGAAATCATGCTGTTGAAAAAAGGGATGCTGCTCGTTTTGTTTAAACTGCCTGTCATCCAATTCGTTATTTATCTGGGGAATAAAAGAAAGACAAAGCACCTTAAAGACCATTTCACCGATGAACATACGAGGCATACTTTCAAGGTGATCTACATTCGGCGTATCAGCTACCGCAAGTTCTTGGAATCCAACGTGCCGGAGGCGATTATTTGGGCCATACTTGCCGACTTTGAAGGCAAAAAGCCGGAGGAGGTTATCCGGGAAATCCTTCTGCGGGTGGATGAACTGACAAATGACAAAATCACAATGGGTCAACACATTCGCCGCTTGGAGGTATTGTCCAAACTGCGTAAATTGCAACCACTTTTCATCAAAATATCTGACGATATGGCGTTCACGTATGATTTGAAAACAGATATCCGGTATAAACAAGGCAAGCTCGAAGGCAAACTGGAAGGCAAACTGGAAGGCAAACTGGAAGGCAAGCTCGAAGGCAAACTGGAAGGCAAAACCGAAGGCCTGGCAGAAGGCAAAAAAATCGGCATGACAGAAGGCGAAATAAAAAAAGCAACGACTGCCGCAACAAAAATGCTCAAGACCCAGCGCTTCACGGTCGAAGAAATAAGCGAATTTCTTGAAGTATCCGTTGATTTCGTACTGGCCATCCAAAAGAAACTGGAAAAAGGCCGCAGCAGCACTTCCGCCAAACCCAAGAAAAAATAACACGCTCGCCTCCCCTATTTCCCCTTCCCCTGCATCAACACCAGCAAAGTGTAAAAGATGATTTTCAGATCGAGCGCCAATGACATGTTTTCGATGTAGAGTATGTCGTATTGGAGGCGTTGCAGCATTTCTTCAATGCTGGAGGCATAGCCGTATTTCACTTGGCCCCAAGACGTGATACCGGGCCGCACTTTGAGCAAGTGGCGATAATGGGGCGCTTTCCCAACAATTTGGTTGATGTAAAATTGGCGTTCGGGGCGCGGGCCAACGAGCGACATGTCGCCTATAAGCACGTTCCAAAAGTTGGGCAGTTCGTCGAGCCGCCATTTTCGCATGGTAATACCCCAGGGCGTGCAGCGAGGGTCTCCTTCGGTGGAAAGTTGTGGGCCATGCTTTTCAGCATCCATCCACATCGAACGGAATTTGACCAACAGGAACGGCTTACCGTTCAGCCCAACCCTTTCTTGCCTGAAAAAAATCGGGCCGGGCGAAGACAGCCTCACCCGTAGCATGATGTATAACAACAACGGTGAGAAAAATACGAGCACGGCTGCCGAAGCGCCAATATCCATCAGCCGTTTCATCAGCCGCTCCCATTTCGGCATCAGCTCTTGTTTGATCTGGATGAGCACGGCCCCGTATATCTCGTTCATCCGCACATTGCCCAAAAGAATGTCGTACATGTCGGGGATAATCTTGACGTGTATTTTTTCACCAAAATCAAAAAGGAGATCCAATATTTCCTTTAAACGTCCATGCTCGGACGTCTCTACGGCGATGATCACGTCCTCTACCTTTTTTTCATGCAGCACGGATGCGAGATCGCCCAGCCCGCCCAGGCAGGGAAGCGGCAACTCGTTGCTACTTCCGTTTACTTCAATGTAGCCAATGAAGTCATAACCGAGTTTTTTTTCCCTGTTCGTGATTTCGGTAAAAAGTGCTGCCGCCCTCCTGTCGCTGCCAATAAGCAACGCCGGAAAAGCAACGGCCCCATTTTGCAGGCGATGGTGCGCACGGGTCAGGTGCATCATCCGTCCGATAGCAGTCAGGGCAAAATGCAGCCCGAACAATACCGCAAACGAAAGATAATAAGTGGAATAATCCCGCACGAAGTCGTCGAGGATTAGGGTGAAAAACAGGAACACCACCCCAAAAAAAGTGAGGAAAAACGTGCGTTTCAGGGTCGCCAACCTCGACAGGCGATATACGTCCCGGTAGTCGTCGAAAAGGGAGTAAAACAAGAACCACCCCGCAGGAATGATAAGGATGCCGAGGAAGAAGTTGATGTCGTTCAACATGTTCAGACCGATCGGGGCACCTTCCAGCCATTTGCGATAAACAAAAAACAACGACCAAGCCAACAGCCCCGTCAGGAAGTCGGTCAAGCGGTAGTAGTAGGTTGCTCGCCTTCTCAAAAATGGATGAGTTTGATGTTGTCCAGAAAAATTTCAGCTTTTTGCAGCACCGGCCTGTCGCCATCGAAAGGAATGCCGCCCCGAATGACAAAAACAAAACGGTCGAAGGAGGCCGTTGCGACGAGGTCCGTCATGTCGAAATATATTTTGTTCCATTCGTTGCGGGCCAGCACGATGAACTCGAAGTTCGGGTATTCAACGCCCTGCGCATCAATGTTCAGCACACCAAACTCAAGCGGTACGTCCGTCTTGTAGTTTACCTCCATGAAAACTTTCCCGATCTGGTTGAACGAAAGTGTATAGACAAACTTCGAAGCCACGACAAAGACGTTGTTTTCGGGATCGAGGGTCACTTTACCGGAGTAATTGCCCTCAAAAACATCGTCTTGGGATAACTCGATGGAAGTATTGGGGTTGTCGTCCCTGTCAACATCGAAGATGTGTTCCGGGCCTTCAAAATCCTCGATGAATTTGAACACGGCGTTGTTCACGTAGGTTGTCAAGGGCTTGACGGTAACATCTCCGTTGGGGGTAAGGCTCAAATCTTGCCGAAACCTGTTGTAAAAAGGATAAATCTGAAGGTACAGGGTATTCCCGTTTGCCTTGATCATCGGGTCAATGTTGATTTCCTGCTCGCCTGTTACCAGCGAGGTAACGGTTCCCGGCAGGGTCAACACACCCAGCCCATGGGATTCACCGGTATTTTTATCCAAAAGAAAAATCCTTGCCTGGGTAATTTTTTCCGAAACGCTGCCATGCACTTCCGGGTCGGTAACCTGTAGCGAGAACGGCTCAATGTGCAGGTACGCCGGCACTTGCACCTCTTCCGTGTCGCAACCAGTCATTGCGAACGACAGCACCCACATCATCAGTGGCCAATAGACTTTATTGAACCTTACCATAAGGCAGGGGCAGTCTTTACCGGTAAATTTTGTTGTTTCTTCCTTATCAAACATTTTTTTCATCTGCACCATACTGTTTTGTCGCTGAAGGCCAACCAATGCGATTGCTCCTCGGTGCAATCGTATTGGTAAACAGACTCATCCCAACGAACGACGCACTGCCTGCGTTGTCCGTTGTGCCGCCAGGAGTGCTTTTCGGCCAATGGCCGACTTTTGGGCAGCAAAACTAAGACTTCGTTGCCATATCCATTTCACAAAAAAGGCCCGCAACCTCTGGCTGCGGGCCTCTTTTATGAGCATTGTTTGTCAAATCATTCGATGACTACCTTTTTGACGATAACTCCGTCCTGCGTCCCTACTTTCACGAAGTAGAGGCCGGCGGGGAGGTTGCTCACGTCAAGGCGCAGGTTGCTGCTGCCGTGGACGTTCAATTTGCGGGCACTCACTTCCCGTCCGTCCAACGTGAGGAGGCTGAGCGTCACTTCCTTGTCCATCGGGCTGGACAGCGCAACGTTCAGCAGGCTGCTTGCCGGGTTCGGGAACACGGCAACGGACACATCGTTCAGTCTTTCCGAATTGCTGTTGATAGGCCCTTCCTTAGACTCGACGATGGTGCCTTCTTCTGGAGCGACGGCGCAGTTATTGTCCCCTTGGGCAGATGTAACGCAAGCCTCGCCGTTGTAGCTGAGCATGTCCATGAACTCGAAGTCATCGAGCACCCAGCCGAGCGGTGCCCCAACGGCATCGTTTGTACCAAAACGGAAACGCAAAAGAATTTCTTCGTTGTTCCAGTCGCTCAGGTCAACGTAAGTGGCGATGAATTCTCCGTTGGTTGTGCCAGACCAAGCCGAGAGGTTGGGCGTGACGAAGGTATTGTAGCTGACGAAGCCGGGATAACCATTGCGGAGCATCTTGTTGGGAACTTGCGACCATGAGGGATCTCCGACCCTTTTTATATCCAATAATCCACCGTCCACACCGGCTTGGGTATCGTAACGGTGGTAAAAACGGAACACAGGCCTGTTGCCGGATACTTTCCAGGGCTCCAGCAGTTCCATGGCTGTCGTGCTCTGTACGGCCGGATTGGCTGCCCGCCAAGCGTAGTTTGGACTGTTGAACACGCCGTTTTGAACCAAGAAAAGATTGTTGTCCAACGAACCAATGATATAATAATCCCAAATAGCCTCTGCGGCAATCTCATCCACCACCTCGTCATAAAACTGCTGTATGGAATGTTTTCCCGGATCGGTCGTCAAGGTATAAGTAATCGTTTTCGTATCTTCAAAAGGCATATCGCCCAGCGAGAAGGATACCGTATTGCCGGATACCGTGCCCGGCACATTGGAAGAGCCAACCTTGAAGCTGACACCCTGCGGCAATTGATCCGTAACGACCACATTGGTACGGGTTTCGGTTTTGCAGTTGACCACGTTGAGGGTCACGTTTATTTCCTCGCCTGCATTGATAAAAGGCGTAACGGATTTAAAAATGGACACCTTATCGCGACATTCGCAAGGAATGTCGAAAGCTTCCGTTTCGTCGCCCACTGTGTTGGCAGACCCTTGGCTGGCACTCAGCCCCAAGCCCCTGCGGGCAAATACTTTCCAAATAAGGCATTTGTTGACACCGCCGTAGAGTGCTTGATCGGCGCCCAGAATAGCATCGCGGCCATTCACAAAACCCGGCGAGCAAGGCTGCGTTTTCATGCCTTCAAATACCAGACGAATGGCCATGTTATTGCCGCCCGTGCCCTCGAATATATCCTCGTCCCAACCATATTCCTCTGTCATGGCCCAGTACAAATCCCAGATCATGGTACACCAAACAGCGCCTACGCCGTGCGGAACGGAAACATTGGGCAAAGAGGCATAAGTAAAGGGATTGATGCTCATATCCGTCGTATAGGGGTAGGGCCGTATGCCCTGCCCATTGGCAGGCCTGCTGCTGGCATAGTTCCCGATGCCTCTCACTTTTGTTGCTGTGTCACCAGGTTTCACGGAAGTAATAAGGGACATGAAATCGCTCCAGCCCTCACCCATTTGCTCTTGATTGGAGAGGCACCCTGCTGCGGAAGGCCCTCCCGTCAGGCGGTTGGAGATGCCGTGTCCGTATTCGTGGGCAATGATGCCGTTATCCAAATCTCCATCTATCTGCGAGGGGCCGGCAGAACCCCCTGGCAGTTTGATGCTTGCCACCAAACCTGCTCCGGCATATTGGCGGATGGTCTCGCAATGGTTGGCTGCCAACATAATGACGGGTATATTGACTTGCGGCCCGTGAACACCTCCGCCCATGCTTAGGGTTGTATTTTCAAAATTGCAAATAATAACCCCTACAGCGCCTTTATTCTGTACGTGCCTGGCTTTCCAGCCAAACTCGCAGCCGCCCCGGTCAATCAGGGCAATCCTGCCCTGCAATTGATCGGCATTGGTCAAGGTGTCGCAGGCATCGGAAAAAAGCGGGTTGGCCAGCACATCCGTAGCGACAACGACCTCTGCGGTCACGCCCGTGGCCGATGCGTAAGCGCCAGGCCCCCAGCCACCAGCAGGTTCGACCGAAGGATACGGGCCGATTACTTCAATAGGTTCAAGCACCGTGAAAACATCGCTGGAACCTGTGTTCCAAAGGAACATCTGCATACGTCCGCTGGAGCCATCTGGCGGGGTAGCGAAGTTGGCGTTGTTGGTACCGCCACCATCCTGTGCTTCTGCCCTCACAAAATCGCCGGCAGCACCGCCGTTGCCGTAGTTGTTCGCCTGGAAGTTGCCGGCAGCTTCGGTAAAGCCGTACCGATAGGCCATATCGTGCATGATGTTGTTCCAATAAAACAAGTTCACCACGGCAGCATCGGTATATTCCGCCGGTTCGGTCATCGGGTCGAACGGGAAGTCGAAGATGAGGTCTGGCCCGCCGTCCGGTTCGTTCCCGGAGGAGGAGTTGGAGTCGTTGCTGTCTTCGTAAGCATGGACATTGTTGCCCCTGGTAATGGTAAATTCAGGGCCGGGTTGGCCGTTGGTGTCGTGCCAGCCGAAGGGGGAGGCCACAGGGTCGTGCGGCTCGGTGACGATTTGGCGATTGCCGTGAATAGGGCTTTCCACCGGCCAGGGCCATACGTGATAGGTGCCGCCGGAGGCTGCACCGGCAGGCGGAGCCATTTTCTTCACCTTTTGGATTTGCTCGTGGTTGGAAGCACAGGCATCGTCGTGGACATGGACAAAGGAGCGGCTGTCCACTTGGCAATAGACCGTCCAGTTGGTCAGGTCCAGCACTTCGCCTGTTACGGCATCCACCCGGGCACTCCACATATCGGAGGATTTCACGGGGAAAAGTTCCACTTCCCAGGCGAGGCGCACGGCATTCCCGCTCAGTTGATAGCGCTGGCGCACTTTAATGTCTTCCGTGGCGACCGTGCTTTTTTCAAAAACAAACTCGCCCTGCTCGTTTTGCGCCAGGAGACGGGGTGAGGCTTCAGGCAGTCCGAGATGCTGGGTCAGGCTTTGCACGGCCGTGGCGGCATCCAATACCGGAGCAGTTGTGTTCACCTTGTACGCAAGGTTGGGCACGAATCGGTTGCCCGTAAAAAACACCTGGCCGTCTTTGGCAATACTCAGATTGAGGATGGCATTGTAAACGCCGATGCCCTGGTGGCGCTGGAGGAAATAAACCCTCGAAATGCCGGTTTCTTTGTCGGTGTACATATCGTTGACGGTCATGCCGTCCATGTCCTGGAGGCTAAGCCCCAGTTCCTCGTGGTGTGTGCGAACGTATTCGGTCGCAATGTCCAGTGGATTGTGTTGCTGCGCAATGGCTGCTGACCAGGCAAACAGCCCCGCAAGCGCCAGCCACAGCCGGCTCGTAAATTTCAATTGCATACAGGAATCGTTTAGTTAGATAAATAATTTTGAACAATGGTAAGATAGGCGGGCAAAAATAATAGAACATGCCAATCCAACAGAAAAAAAATAGGAAAACACCTACTCGGCGACAAAATTGGGGACTGGAAATACTCCTCCCTACCTGTATGAAAATAACTCCATTTTGTTTTTGACCAATTTGCTCTCTTTGCACTGCTAAAATCTCCGACAGGGATAGCTGTTTCCTGAGGCATTTTATCCAACCGTTTCAGACCAATGTCAATAACCGACTTAAATGTCATGCGCAAAAAAATAGAACAACTTGCACTGGAATCCAAAGCACTGGAACCCGAACCTGCCCAACGGCTGGAATGGCACGATGCCGTTCGCGGTTACGCACATCATTATATAGACCACTTGCCGGAAGAAAAAGCATTTCACAAAAAAGAAAACCCGGCGGCGGGCATCCTCGACCACCCTATTGGCGAGCCACGACCGATGGAAGAAATTTTGGCCATTTTACAAAACAACCTGCCCAACGCAGGCCTCAATCCCGCATCGGGCGGACACCTCGGCTACATCCCCGGTGGCGGCATCTATCCATGTGCCCTGAGCGACTACCTGGCCGCCGTGACCAACGAATACGCCGGCATGTTTTTCGGCGGCCCTGGGGCCGTGCGCATCGAGAACATGCTCATCAGGTGGATGTGCAACATGATCGGTTACCCGGAAACGGCATTTGGCAACCTGCCCAGCGGCGGCTCCATCGCCAACTTGATCGCTTTCGTCACGGCGAGGGATGCCATGGGCATCACCGCCGAAAAGGTGAGGAAGTCGGTCGTTTACCTCACGGGGCAGGTTCACCACTGCGTCCACAAGGCCATCCGTATTGGCGGCATGGCGGAGGCCGTCATACGGGAAGTGCCGATGGATACCCGCTTCCGAATGGATGCCGGCCAACTGGCAAAAATGGTGGCGCAGGACATGGCCGACGGGATGAACCCGTTTCTCGTGGTGGCCTCCGCCGGCACGACGGACACGGGTGCCATGGACCCGCTCGACAAGATAGCCGACATCTGCCAACAGCATGGCCTCTGGTTCCATGTGGACGCTGCTTATGGCGGTTTTTTCATCCTGGCCGATGTGGAATACCCCGATGGGACAACCATTCAATCCGCTTTCAAGGGCATCGAAAAGTCGGACTCGGTCGCCATTGACCCGCACAAGGGCCTTTTCCTGGCCTACGGCCTGGGGGCGGTTTTGATAAAAAACGTGAAAGCCCAAATGGAGAGCCACTACTACCGGGCAAATTACATGCAGGACACCTTCGCCCTCACCGAGGAACCCAACCCCGCCGACCTCTCCCCCGAACTGACCAAACACTGGCGGGGGCTTCGCCTGTGGCTGCCGCTCCAACTCTATGGTATTCAACCTTTTAAAGCTGCTTTGGAGGAAAAAATCTGGCTGTGCCGCTATTTTTACGATGAAATTCAAAAACGCGGCTTCGAGGTGGGGCCTTACCCCGATTTGTCGGTCTGCACTTACCGCTACGTGCCTGCGCAAGGCGATGCCAACGAATTCAACTTGCGGCTGGTGGACTACCTGCACCGGGACGGGCGGATTTTCATCTCTTCCACCACCATTGACGGGCAGGTTTGGCTCCGGTTGGCCGTGCTGTGTTTCCGCACCCATCTGCGGGAAATAGACATCTTGCTGGAGATGCTCGAAAATGGCCTCAAAAAATTGGGAAATAGCTAACTTGGCTTCCAAAACTTGCCTGCCATGAAAAAATACATTTTCACGATCTTCCCCGCCCTCGCCCTTCTCATTTTGTTTGGGTGCAAAAACGAACCCGGACACAACCAGGCCGGCGTGCTGTCTCGCGGGCAACCCCGCCACCTCGACCGATTCGAACTTGAAATCCAGAAATTTGAGGAAGAAGACAAGGCAAAACTTCCGCCTGTGGGAGCCGTGCTTTTCACGGGAAGCTCCAGCATCCGGCTGTGGTCGTCATTGGAAAAAGACTTTGCTCCGATACCTGTTGTCAACAGGGGTTTTGGCGGTTCCACCCTGCCAGAAGTGAGCTACTATGCCAAGCGCATCATCTATAAGTACCGACCAGGCGTGGTCATTCTGTACTGCGGCGAAAACGACATCGCCGAGAATACGGCCCCACCGGTGGTGTTTCAAAATTTCAAAAGATACATCGGCGAAACAGAAAAAAACCTGGCGGGCACGCCCATCCTTTTCCTATCGGCCAAGCCCTCGCCGGCCCGGTGGGAACGCTGGCGGGAGTTCCAGCAGTTCAATACAATGGTAGAGCAGTTTGCGCAAAATCGCCCCGATCTGCATTACCTGGATGTGGGCAGTGCCTTGCTCGGCCCCAACGGGCAGCCCGACCCCCGTTTCTTCGATGCCGACGGCCTGCACCTGAACGAAGAAGGCTACGCTGTTTGGGCAGGCCTGATCCGTCCGCTCCTCTCGGAGCAATACGAAGCAGTGAAGGCAAAGCAGCACGGGGGATAAGAAGCTGTTTAAATTTTCTTGCCGGAGATTGAAAAGAGCCATTTTTTGTCCTGCGGTTATCAATTTTTGAGCGAATAGCAGCGCTATTGCTAAAAAAATTGATAGCCACAGGGCAGAAAAGGGGCTTTTATAGCCCGGTAAAGAGAATTTAAACAGCTTCTAAGTTCAATTCCCGCCCCGGTGGCCAGGCCCAGGGCCAATTCGCTCCTCCCGACGGATTTTAAGTTCTTCAAGGAGGGCACGCTTAAATTCTGTGTCAATCCTTTGCAACAGGGCCACCTTTCGCACAGGCAACACTTCTTTGAAACGTTGCACGTATTCCCGGCGGAGTTTCACCATTTGCTCCTCCATCTCCAGGTGTTTGGATAAAAAATCCTCCACTTCGCTGTCGCTCATCAGTTCGATGCGCTTTCCTTCAGGGTCAAAGCGGTTGCGCAACGCCTCCCGCTCGTTTTCAAATTGATTGAAAAGCGGCCAGAAGCGCTTTGATTCTTCGGGAGTAAGCTGAAGCCGGTCGGTGAAAAAGGCGATTTTATATGCCTCTATGCGGTCTTGTACCTTCCCCGTTTGCGCCTGAGTGGCAATTGCAGCGAGCAACAAGAAAGCAACCAACGATAAAATTTTCATGTCTGCGTCAAGTTTGAGAGTTTGTTTGCGTTTTGGGTTCCGAGGGAAAAAGCGTCAATTTTTTGATGAG
>JRYF01007202.1_pt1 | contig 13299 bp, 12 predicted proteins | sample 235331 | NCBI WGS metagenome assembly JRYF01 (sample SAMN03074217, study PRJNA261475) | activated sludge metagenome | biome: Wastewater Treatment Plant; feature: Wastewater; material: Activated sludge; isolation source: activated biomass of a wastewater treatment plant treating hydrocarbon... ...
TCGCCAGACCCAAAGGGGCCGCAGGACACTTTGGGTCGCAAGCCGACATCACAACCCCCAATGCGGGATGTGATGCGACCCCATCGACACGCACACGTTCTTCGGCTCCAGGAAGACCTCGTAGCTCCAGGTGCCGCCCTCGCGCCCGGTGCCGCTGGCCTTGGTGCCGCCGAAGGGCTGGCGCAGGTCGCGCACGTTCTGGCTGTTGACGAAGCACATGCCGGCCTCGATGCCCGCGGCCACGCGGTGGGCGCGGCCCAGGTTCTCCGTCCACACGTAGCTGCTCAGGCCGTAGCGCGTGTCGTTGGCGATCTGCACCGCCTCGGCCTCGTCGGCGAAGGGGATCAGGCAGGCCACCGGGCCGAAGATCTCGTCCTGCGCGATCCGCATGGCATTGCGCACGTCGGCAAACACCGTCGGGCGCACGAAGTTGCCGGCCTGCAGCGCTGCCGGCAGGTCCGGCGCGTCCAGCCCGCCCACCAGCAGCTCGGCACCCTCCTGCGGGCCCAGCTCGATGTAGCGGCGCACCTTGGCCAGGTGATCCTTCGAGATCATCGGGCCGACGATGGTCTTGTCGTTCAGCGGGTCGCCGACCGGGATCTTCGCCGCGCGCGCCGCGAAGTCGGCCGCGAAGCGCTCGTAGATGCCGCGCTGCACCAGGATGCGCGAGCCCGCGGTGCAGCGCTCGCCGTTGTTGCTGAAGATCATGAAGAGGGCCGCGTCCAGCGCGCGCGCGACGTCGGCGTCGTCGAACACCACGAACGGGCTCTTGCCGCCGAGCTCCATGCTGAACTTCTTCAGCCCCGCGCCGGCGATGATGCGCTCGCCGGTGGCCGTGCTGCCGGTGAAGCTGATGGCGCGGATGCCGGGGTGGCGCACCAGCGCCTCGCCGGCGGTGCGGCCGTAGCCGTGCACCAGGTTCAGCACGCCCGGCGGCACGCCGGCCTCCAGCGCCAGCTCGCCCAGGCGCGCCGCGGTCATCGGCGAGAGCTCGCTCATCTTCAGCACCGCCGTGTTGCCGAAGGCCAGGCAGGGTGCCACCTTCCAGGTGGCCGTCATGAAGGGCACGTTCCAGGGGCTGATCAGCGCGCAGGGCCCCACCGGGTGGAACAGCGTGTAGTTCAGGTGCGTCGGCGTCGGGTAGGTGTGGCCATCCACCCGCACGCACATCTCGGCGAAGTAGTGGAAGTTGTCGGCCGCGCGCGGCACCAGGGCCTTGCCGGTCTGGGCGATGACCTGGCCGGTGTCCTGCGTTTCCAGGCGTGCCAGCTCGGCCACCTCGCGCGTGATCAGCTCGCCCAGGCGGTGCATGATCTTCGCGCGCTCGGACGCCGGCCGGGCGGCCCAGGCCGGAAACGCGGCCTGGGCCGCGGCCACGGCGGCCTGCACCTCGGCTTCGCCACCGCTGGCCACCTCGGCCAGCACCTGCTGCGTGGCGGGGTCGACGGTGTGCAGGTAGTCGGTGCCGGCGACGGCCTTGCCGCCGATCAGGTGGTCGATGCGCTTCATGCGGCTTCCAGCGTGTTGATCAGGGTGCCGACGCCATCGATCTCGCATTCGACGACGTCGCCGGGGTGGACGTTGACCACGCCCTCGGGCGTGCCGGTGAGGATGATGTCGCCAGGCTGCAGCGTCATGAAGGCGCTGAGGTACTCGATCAGCGCCGCCACGCCGTGGATCATGTGCGCCGTGCGGCCCTGCTGCGTGACGGTGCCGTTGACGCGCGTGCGCAAGGCCAGGGCCTGCGGGTCGGGCACCTCGTCGGCGCTCACCAGCCAGGGGCCGAGCACGGTGCCGCCGTCGCGGTTCTTCACGCGCAGGTTGGGGCGATACCAGTTCTCGAGGTGGTCGCGCACCGCGTAGTCGTTGGCCACGGTGTAGCCGGCCACGTGCGCCAGCGCATCCGCAGCCTTCACGCGGCGCGCGGTGCGGCCGATCACCACCGCGAGTTCGCACTCGTAGTGCATGAAGGCCACGTCGCGCGGGCGCGGCGTGCGGGCGCGGTGGCCGATCACCGACGAGGCGGTCTTCAGGAAGGCCAGCGGCTCCTCGGCCGACACGCTGCTGAGCTCCTTGCTCAGTTCCTTCACGTGGTCGGCGTAGTTCAGGCCCAGGGCGACGATGGTGCCCGGCACCACCGGCGGCAACCAGACCACGGCGTCCTCGGCCAGCACGGTGCCGTCGGGCAGTTGCACGCCATCGGCGTGCGGCACCACCGTGTGCATGGCGCCGTTGTGGGCGATGCGGCCGGTCCTCATGCCACGGCCTCGGCCACGAAGCCCGCGGCCAGCGGCGCCAGGCCCGGCGCGGTGACACGCACCGCCTGCCCGGCACGCACGCGCGGCGCGCCATGGGCCACGCCGGTCATCAGCACGTCGCCAGGGTTGAGCGTCATGAAGGCGCTGACATCGGCGATCAGCGTGGCGACGTCGCGCACGCGGTCACCGGTGCCGGCCTCGTGCACCACCCGGCCGTCGACGGTCACGGTCAAGGTCAGCGCGTCGGGCGCGGGCACGGCGCTGCGCGGCACCACCGCCGCGCCCAGCGGGCAGAAGCCGTCGCGCACGCGCCAGCGCAGCGCGGGGCGGTAGAAGACCTCGTGCGGCACGAAGACGTCGCCCACCAGCAGCCAGCCGGCCACGTGGTCCAGCGCGTCGGCGGCGGCCACGCGGCAGGCCGCACGCCCGATCACCGCCGCCAGCGTGGCGCCGAAGACCAGCTCGGGCGCATCCGCCGGCACCGGCACCTCGCCGCCGCTGGCCACCCAGGTGTTGCGCGGCTTGGCGTACAGCACCGGCGCCTTCGGTGGCGCCTTGTAGGGCGGCTGGTGCACCGCGTCGCCCAGCGCCGCCAGCGCCGGGCGGTGGTTCATCAGCACGCCCAGCACCGTGCCCGACAGCGCCCAGGGTGCCAGGGGCACGCTCACCGGGACCGGGGTGGCGGGTTGATTCACTAACATGTTAGCAATATAGTGCCCGGCCATGGCCGATGTCAAACCCGGGCTGACCCACCGCAACCTGCCGCTGCTGCTGCTGCTGGCGCGCGAGGCCGTGATCACGCGCTTCCGCCCGGTGCTCCAGGCCCACGGGCTGACGGAGCAGCAGTGGCGCATCCTGCGCGTGCTGGTGGCCGAGGCATCGCTGGAGCCGCGGCAGATCGTGCGCCTGTGCGGCATCTCCAGCCCCAGCCTGGCCGGCATCCTGGCGCGGATGGAGGCCCAGGGGCTGGTCACGCGCGAAGGCCTGGCGCACGACCGCCGCCGCCAGGCCGTCTCGGCCACCGCGAAGAGCCGGCGGCTGGCCGCGCGCATGGCGCCGCAGATCGAGGCGGTCTATGCGCGGCTGGAGGCGCAGCTGGGCGTGTCCCGCGTCACGCAGTTGTACGGTGCGCTGGACGAGGTGATCGCGGCGCTGGGCGGCGCGGAATCGCGCGCGGCCCCAGGGGCCACGCCGGACGGCGCGGCGCCCCGGGAGGCTGCACAGCCGCTCAGACCGGGTACAGCCCCCGCCCCTGCGCCATCAGCCGCACCAGCCCGAACAGCGCGTCCAGGTTCGGCGTGACCACGCCCACGCGGGCGGCGATCTCGCGCACCGCGGCGACGATGCCGTCGAGCTCCAGGCTGCGGCCGGCTTCCACGTCCTGCAGCATCGAGGTCTTGAAGGCGCCGAGCTTGCGCGTCACGGCGTGGCGGTCCTCCGGGCTCTGGTCGATGGCGCAGCCGATCTGCGCGCCCACGGCCGCCACCTCCACCATCACCGCCGAACAGAAGGCACGCACCAGCGGGTCGTCGAGGATGCGGTCGGCGGTGGCGCCGGTGAGCGCCGAGACCGGGTTCATCGTGACGTTGCCCCAGAGCTTGTACCAGAGCGCGCGGTGGATGGCCGGCTCGGCGGTGACCTCGAAACCGGCGCGGGCCAGCAGCTCCGCCACCCGGCCCAGGCGCGCGCTGGTCGACCCGTCGGGCTCGCCGACGATCAGGCCCCAGCCCATGCGGTGCTGCACCTGGCCCGGCGCGGTGGTGCCCGCGGCGATGTGCACCACGCAGCCCAGCACCTGGGCCGGCGGCAGCACGCGCGCGATGACGCCACCCGGGTCCACCGTGTCCAGCGCCATGCCGGCGGCGCTGCCCGGCAGGCCGCGGCCGAACCACCAGGGCACGCCGTTCATCGCCGGCAGGATCACGGTGTCCGGGCCCACCAGCGGTGCCAGCCTCGGGGCCAGCGGTGCCAGCGCCTGGCCCTTCACCGCCACCACCAGCAGTTCCGCCGGGCCCAGCGCGGCGGCATCGTCGCTGGCCGCCTCGACCCTGGCGTGCCAGTGGCGGCCGGCGCTGTCCATGCGCCAGCCGTGGGCGCGCAGGGCCTGCAGCGTGTCGCCGCGGGCATAGGCCGCCACCGGCACGCCGGCGTCCAGCGCCAGCCGGGTGCCGATGCAGCCGCCGATGGCCCCGGCGCCGACGATCACGGTGCGCATGGCCGTCCCTTCAGGGCGCGATGCGCGCGAAGGCGTCGTAGGCGTGGTTCATCCACAGCTTCAGGCGCTGGCGCTCCATCAGGCCGAGACCCGGGCCGTCGATGGCGCCACCGTTGCGCGCCGCCCAGAAGCTGCTGTTGCGGGCATCGATCTTCTGCACCACGGCGTCGTGCAGCTTCTTCAGGTCCATCACGCGGGCGCCGAGCCCGAGCGCGCGCTCGAGTTCCCCGCTGCGCTCGAGGATGCCGAAGTCGTCGCCGCGCAGCTGGTTCTTCACGAGGACGTAGCGCACGCGCTGGCCGAAGCGGTCGAGCAGGCGCTTGAGCAGGTCCACCGAGTCGCGCCCGGCATCCATCACGTGCCAGTAGTTCATGCCGATGCCCGACAGGTCGGCCATGTCGAGCACGCCGGACTCGTCCATCCACTTCACCAGCGGCTCCTGCGTCTGGGCCGCCAGGTCCACCAGCACGCGGCGGCCGGGCTGCTCGATCGCGGCCTCGACGATGCGGTCCAGGGCCTCGTAGCTGTCGGTCAGCGCCGCCGACGCGAACTCGGTGTAGAAGCGCAGCAGCGAGCCGTGCGAGCGGTCGGTGTCGAAGCCGACGAAGGGGATCTGGTGGTCGATGAAGTACTGCGCGAGCAGGCGCGAGACCATCGACTTGCCGACACCGCCCTTGCCCGAACCGACCGCGATGGCGTTGCGGATGGGCATGTTGACCAGCCCGCGCATACGACCGTCGTTGGGCACGTCCGAGTCCATTTTGATGGTGACCTCCTTCACGCCTCCGACGGACATCACAGCTTGCCTCGCCTCCGATTCGATCTTTCCCCGCAGCGGGCAGGCGGGCGTGGTGAGCATGACAGTAAATGAGACCTTATCCCCTTGAATTTCCAGTTCGCGGATCATGTTCAGCGTGACCAGGTCCTGATGCAGCTCAGGTTCCTGCACCGTGCCGAGCGCCGCGAGTATTGCTTCTTTGGTGATTTGTGTCATTTGGTTTACCAATCAAGTTTTCTCGCGCTGAGCGGAGGTCTGAGCAATCTTTGCGAAGACCGCAATCGAAGCATGACTTTGCAACCAGCGCTTCGTCTGCGCTATCGCTCAGCGCGATGAAATTGTTACGCCGGCTTCGCGGCTGCCTTGGCGGCTTTTGCCGCTTCCTTTGCCTTGCGTTCCGCATCGTTCCGCTCATAATTTTCAGGGCGGATGCTCTTGTAATAGGAAGCAGGCTTAAGCAGTTTATCCAGCCCATACACGTTGCGCGTGTAGGATGCAATGTCGAAATCGTGGTCCATCATGATCGCGTCGAACGGGCAGTACTCGGCGCAGAAACCGCAGTTCATGCAGATATCCGCATCAATATAGAATTCGGTTGGTTCGGGGATGGGACGCCCTGTGTTCGGGTCGTTCGAGCGCACGATCCAGATGCACTGCGGCGGGCAGACCTTGGCGCAGATGCCGCAGGAGGTGCAGCGCACTTCCTTTTTGCCGCCCTCGCCCTCGTCGTACACAAGGAACGGCACATAGCGGAACTCTTCCGGTGTGATCAACTGCTCTTCAGGGTATTGCACCGTGAAAATACCGCGCGTGTGCTTGCTGGCGCGATGCTTCACGCCCTCCTCAGTGAAGTAACGTTTTTTACCGCTTAGCATCCACGAAATATCTTCGAGATACGTATCCCAGAATCGCTTCCAGGTGACGCTTAGTCCTTTGAGAATACCTTTACCGTACATGTTCATCTCCTCTTAGCGATCCAACTCGCCCATCACGATGTCGAGCATGCCGAGCAATGCCACAAAATCCGCGATCTTGGTGCCGATGCACATCTGCTCGAGGCAGGTGATGTTCACGAACGATGCGGGACGCGCGTGATAGCGCCAGGGATTTGGCTTGCCGTTCGAGACAACGTAGAACGCCAGTTCGCCCTTCGGCGACTCGACGCGACCATACGCCTCGCCTGCCGGGACCCGCACCTGATACTGCGGTTTCTGGGAGTTGATCGGTCCATCAGGGATCTGCTTGACAGCCTGCTCCAAAATCCGAAGCGACTGGCGGATCTCGTCCACGCGGATGAGGTAGTTATCCATCATGTCACCGTTCTGGCGGACAGCCACGTCGAAATCGAAGCGGTCATACACGCTATACGGATCGGCGCGGCGCAGGTCATACGGCACGCCCGCGGCGCGCAGGACAGGACCCGTGACCGAGTATTTGACAGCAGTCTCTGCATCCACAACCTTGACGCCCTTCAAGCGTGATACCAGCACTTCGTTCTCGCTTAATAGGCGTTCAAACTCATCGGTCTTGGCAGGAAGACGGTCGAAGACCAGGTCCTTGATCTTCTGCAAAACGTAAGGCGGAACGTCGCGCACCACGCCGCCAAAGCGCAGGTAGTTGCACATCATACGTGAACCGGCGACCGCTTCGAAGATATCGAGGATCAATTCGCGTTCTTCGAAGGCGTACAGAGCCGGGGTGTACATGGCGCCAAGGTCGTTGATCAACATGCCGATGAAGACCAGGTGGTTCTGGATGCGGCTGAGTTCCGCCATGATGACGCGGATGTATTCCGCGCGCTCGGCGACCGGGATCTTCATCAATTTTTCGACGGTGGTGGCATACCCGAAGTTGTTTGCCATCGAGTTGAAGTAATCGAGACGGTCGGTGTAGGGCATGTTTTGAAGGAAGGTATTACGTTCGCCAATCTTGTCGTGGTTGCGATGCAAATATCCGACGACCGGTTTCAAGCCGACGATGGTCTCGCCGTCGAGCGTGAGCGCGGCGCGGAACACCCCATGTGTGGAGGGATGCTGCGGTCCCATGTTGACCACGATGCGGTCGGTGCTCATTCCACCTTCGCTCTCGACGGTGTAGCGTTTGAGGGATTGATACAGCATCTCGTCGTTCTCGGGAACCCACTTTTCAGGGTCGAAGCTCTGCGGAAACTTGAGATTGTCCTTGAACGGATTCTTTTCCTCCGCCATTGTGTGCTTGCCATCGGGCCAGCGGCTCTTGAAGGGCTTGTTATCCTCTTCGTAGAACGGTTCCTGCCAATCCTTGCGGAGCGGGTGACCTTCATACCCCTCCCACATCAGGATGCGGCGCAGGTCGGGGTGACCGGTGAATTTGACGCCCATCAAATCCCAGGCTTCGCGTTCCTGTAGATCGGCGCCGGGGTATACGTCTATCAAAGATGGCACTTCGACCGGGTCCACGCGCGGGACTTGTACGCGGAAGACGAGCCCGGGTCCGCCGGTGGTTTTGTAGGCGTGGTAGACCACTTCCATTTTGTTTTCGGGGAGATAGTCCACGGCGGTGACGGCGGTGAGCAGGTCGAAGCCAAACTCGTCGCGGATGGCGGTGGCGACTTCCACGAGATTGTCTTTTTCGACGATAAAACCTGCGTAGCCGGGGCGGGCGTCAGCGGTGACAATGCCCGGGAAACGCTGAACCAGATCAACGGTTGCCGTAGAGGCGGGAACGGTCATCATGCACTCTCCTGTGTCGCCTTTACAGCGGCAACGGTTTTGATCTCACCATAACGGCGCGGGTCCATCAGGTCCGGTCCGAGGATCGGGATGGGAACTTCCATCGCATCCGGTCCCTTGCGGTACCAATGCACTTTCTTAATGGATTGTTTATCGATCTTTTCCTGCAACTTGATCATGCCGGCGATCAATGCCTGCGGGGTGGGGGGACAGCCGGGGATGTACACGTCCACAGGCAGGAATTTGTCAATGCCTGCGACGACGTTGTAGCCCTCCTTGAACGGACCGCCGCTGGACGCGCACGCGCCCATCGCCACCACGTACTTCGGTTCGGGCATCTGGTTGTACAGGCGGATGATGGCAGGGAGCATCTTTTTGGTGACCGTGCCGGAGACGAGCATCATGTCCGCCTGGCGCGGGGTGGGGCGCATGACTTCCATGCCGAAGCGAGCCATGTCGTAACGGCCGGCCTGCGCCGCGATCATTTCGATGGCGCAGCACGCCAGACCGAACATCAGGGGCCACACGGACGAACGACGACCCCAGTTGTAGAGGCGGTCGAGCGTGGTGATGGCTACGGCATTCTGAATGTCTTCGGGAATGTCGTATTGGGGCAGACTTAGTTTTTCATTGTCCATGGATGTACTCCTCGTACCAGTCTTGATAGATTGCGTAAAGGATGTCGTCGTTCGCGAGCGCGGGATCATCCTCGAATTCCAAAAGTTTTATTGTCCAGTCATAGATCTGTCGCAGGGTTACATCTTCGATATTGATCTCTGGATGCTGCCTGCGTAACTCCAAAGCGATGGCGTAGGTGGATTCCCAAGTCAGGGTCATTGGTAAATGGTAATTGTTGTATTGCTATGGCAACTCGAATAAATTTGGTGCTTTCTATCACAATTTCGATTATACCTTTGGCGCTCTCAAAGTCAACTGAATTATGTAAAAATATCTTTGTAAAATTAAGAAAGTGAGTATAATCACATTCCATTATGTAGAACGTCCCGAAGGCTTTTTGCGAGGACCCCCGTTCAACTTCTCAAACCTTCGGGACGGTGGATCAATACGTTTCAAATGACAACCGCCCGCCATAAAGTTCTGACCCATCTCACCAAGAACCGCAGCGCCTCCGCGCGGGAGATTTCTCGCGCGCTGAAAATGTCCGCGGCGACGGTGAGGCACCATTTGCGGGTGATGACCGCGGATGGGCGACTGGAGATGGAGTCGGTGCGAGGGCGCGAGGGACGCGGCAGGCCCGAGAAGGTGTATTCCCTTCCACGGGCGGCGTTGGGGGATAATTTGTCGGCGTTGAGCGAGGCTCTTTTGACAGAGGCAGGTGCGCTCCCGAAGAGCATCGGGACTATAGTGAGCGGAGACGAAGCGTCTCGAATGGACGCGCTGGCGAAGCGGCTGGCTGGTGAATCCGATTTTGCGAGTCAGCCGATTGCAAAGAGATTGAATCTCGTTATCGAGAAATTGAATCAAATGAATTATCATGCGCGTTGGGAGGCGGGCGCGGAGGGACCGCGTGTCCACTTTGGGCATTGTCCGTATGCGGTAATCGTTGCGAAGCATCCTGAACTTTGTGAGATGGATGAGAGGTTGGTATCGCAGTTGATCGCCCGACCTGTTTTGCAGGAATCAAAATCAGAAACACAAAGGAGCGTTTGTCCGTTTGTGTTTCTGATCCGTTAGTTGCCCGCTCATCGGTGAATCTTTTAGCCGCGAATTGCACGAATTAGCGCGAATCCTAAAAACATTCGCGTGAATTCGCGGCTAATGGATTCAACTATCAAACCCCAACCCAAGCCGATCCATGATCTTAAGCCAGAGGTTTTCTTTCCCTCCGTTGCGATCCACATGTTCCATGGACCAGCGCGAGAGGTTGATGCCCATGGAACGTAATGGCTCGGGCGGGAAGGGAAGCGGCTTGGTACGGACGAATTCGAGTTCGGTCCGTTCGGATTTTCTATCGTAAAGCAGGTCGAGCATGACGTTTGCCCCGAAGCGCGTTGCGCCAACGCCCAAGCCTGTGAAACCCATCGAGTAGGCTGTCTTGCCGTGATGCGCCGTCCCCCAAAAAGGACTGTAGCGTGAGCAGGTGTCAATCGCGCCGCCCCAGGCGTGAGAGAAGTTTAAGCCCTCGAGTTGCGGAAATGCCTGGAAGAAATGCTCCGCCAACTTTCCAAACATTTCCTGTGAGGCTTCGAGATGTTCGCCAAAACCGTTGTTCCAATAATAGACCGCGTCGTAGCCGCCCCAAAGGATGCGACCATCCACAGTGGTGCGGAAGTAGTGGAATTGTCGGCTTGTATCGCTGAGACCTTCACGTCCAAGCCAGCCGATGGACTCGCGTTGTTCAAGCGTGAGCGGTTCGGTCATGAGGGCGTAGTCATAGACTGGGACAACGTAATATGAAAGCCGTTTCAACAGCGGCGGATATGCGTTTGTCGCAAGTGCAACATGATTGGCGCGCACGCGTCCGTTTGGTGTGTGTGCAATAACAAAATTCCCGTCATCTTCCAGTTTTGTGACGGGGGAGTTCTCGTATAGCTGCACCCCCAAATAAAGACAGGCTTTCCTCAATCCCCATGCGAGTTGCGCAGGGTTGACCATCGAGGAGTCCGAGTGTTTCAATCCCGCAATAAATATCGGGGAGTTGACAACAGACTGCAACTCATCGCGATCAAAGAATTGGAAATCAAGACCGTATGGCTTGGCGAGTTCCAATTCCTCTTTCATCTCTTCGATGTGATGCGGCTCGGTCGCCACACCGATCTCGCCTGAACGCATATAGTCACATTCGATGTTGTAGCGTTCGAGCGTCTCTTCGATCTCGTTCAGGTTTTGGAATCCCATCTTGAGCAGGATCGGCATTTCATGTTTCCAACGCGAGAGTCCGTTGCTGAACCCGTGCGTGATGGATGCGTCCATGAAGCCGCCGTTGCGCCCCGAGGCGCCGATGGCAACTTCGCCAGCTTCAAGTATTACGATGTCTCGGTTGGGGTTTTCCTCCTTGGCGAGCAGGGCTGTCCACAAGCCTGAGTAGCCAGCGCCAATGATGAGGAGGTCGGTGGATGTCTCTTTTGTGAGAGCAGGTTGGAGGGCGGGGCGAAGCGGGTCGTCCAGCCAGTAGGGAACGTTCTTTACATTGGAAAGGGACTTGAGTGTTTCGGGTCGTACGTTGTTTGAATAGGTCATACTATCATGGGGGTTTTATACCTTCGTGGGTAGATTTTTTAGGGAGGCTTTCGCCTCCCCAGTTGTTATTTTACCCGTTCCCCCTTCGGGTCGTATAGGGGGCGCAGGGATGCCTTTGCTTTGTAAAATGTCCCTTCGATCTCGATCTCGAATTTTCCGTCTGCGATGTACTCTGCGGTGATGGGTTCATCATCTTCGACAAACCCTAATCCGACCGACGCGCCGAGTGTGAATCCATACGCCCCCGAGCGGATGTATCCAACGCGTTTGCCGTTTCGATGGATTTGCTCCGCGCCGAAAAGTAACGGTTCGGGGTCTTCCAGCAACAACTGGACAAAACGCTTCTTCATCGGACCTTCAGCCTGCTTCTGTTTCAACGCATCTTTTCCAATGAACCCGCCTGGTTTGTTGAAATCCACGATAAAGCCGAGACCTGTTTCGAGCGGTGTTTCAGTGACATCCATATCGTGACCGTAATCTCGATATGCTTTTTCAACACGCAACGAATTGAGCGCCTGCAAGCCTGCCAGTTTCAACCCCAGATCTTTACCATGTTCCATCAACACATCGAAAACTGTCGGCGCAAACTCGGTGGGAATGTAAAGCTCATATCCGAGTTCGCCAAGATACGTCACGCGGAAAGCGAGCACTTTTGCGTAATGAACATTGATCTCCCGCATGGACATATACGGGAATATCTCATTCGATAAGTCGGCATCCGTGACGCGGCTCAACAATTCGCGGCTCTTCGGTCCCTGCACATTGATCATCGTATACGCGGACGTGACATCCGTGACGAAGCAATGTGCCTCCTCAGGGACGTGGCGCTTGAGCCAGGTTTCCACGTGGCGGTGTGCGGCGTCAGAGCAGATGACCATGAAGGCGTCGTCCGCAACTTTGGTCACGGTCAGATCCGCTTCGATTCCCCCACGTTCGTTTAACCATTCCGTATACACGATCTTGCCGACAGGCACTGCAACATTATTTGTCGAGATGTGATTGAGAATACTCTCCGCATCTTTTCCCTGCACAAGGAACTTGGACATCAGCGACAAGTCCATCAAGATGACATCTTCACGACAGGCTTTGTGCTCCGCTTCGTGATACGGGAACCAGTTCTGGCGATCCCATGAATACTTCTCGACCTTCGGCTCCACGCCATCGGGCGCAAACCACTCGGCATACTCCCATCCCGCCGCATTGCCCCAGAACGCTCCAGCCTTTGCCAGCCGTTCATGCAAAATGGATTTGCGTGCGCCGCGCGCAGTGTGATGTTGCGAATTCGGGAAACTTTCTTTGTACATCAAGCCGAGGATCTCCACCGTGCGGTCCTGCAAATACTTGGGCGTGTTCTCGAACCGTAACATGCGGTCAATATGCACATCGCTGACATCCACAGGCGGGATGCCATCCACGATCCACTGTGCCAGTACCTGTCCCACGCCGCCGCCCAACAAAATGCCGAGCGAGTTCATCCCCGCAGCGACATAAAAATTTTTCAATTCAGGCGCTTCACCCATCAGCATGGTCATATCAGGTGTAAAACTTTCGGGTCCGCAAAATAGTTTGCGTACGCCAGCCGTTTGCAGCGCTGGTACACGCTCCATCGCGGTTTCGATGAACGGCATCATGCGATCCCAATCGGGTTGAATTTCACCGAACGCAAAATCCTTCGGGATACCCTTCATGCCCCACGGCTTGGCGACAGGCTCGAACAACCCAAGCATCAACCCGCCGACCTCCTCACGATAATACGCAAACCGATCCACATCCTCGAGCACAGGCAGATCAGCAGAGACTCCCTCGATGGGTTCCGTCAAAAGATAATAATGCTCTGCCGCCTGCAACGGGATGCTGACTCCCGCCATCTCCCCGATCTTCCTTGCCCACATGCCGCCGCAATTGACGACATACTCCGCTTCGATCTCATCTTTGCTTGTCAAAACTCCCGTTGCCCTGCCATTCTTTGTCTTTATCCCTGTCACTTCCGTCTCTTCGAAGATACGCACACCGTTATCACGCGCCCCCTTCGCCAGCGACATGGTCACATCCACAGGGTTGGCACGTCCATCTTCGGGGGTGTAGAAACCAGCCTGCACGCCAGTCGGGTCCGCCAGAGGCCACAGATCATGGAAT
>JRYF01002972.1_pt1 | contig 13272 bp, 7 predicted proteins | sample 235331 | NCBI WGS metagenome assembly JRYF01 (sample SAMN03074217, study PRJNA261475) | activated sludge metagenome | biome: Wastewater Treatment Plant; feature: Wastewater; material: Activated sludge; isolation source: activated biomass of a wastewater treatment plant treating hydrocarbon... ...
TCGCCGAGCAGCGCCGCCGCGCCTTCGGTGACCTCGGCGTGCAGCGTCGCGATGTCGGTCAGGCCGCTGCGCAGCGTCGCGACCTGGCCCAGCATGTACATGCCCTGCGCGTGCTGCGCGGCCTCGTCGAGCGACTGCAGCCGGCCTTGCTCGTCGCGGGCGCTGCCCTTGGAGGCGATGCGCAGCCGGCCGAGGATCAGGTCGTCGAGCACGCGCCGGCTCTCGTCGCCCGGGGTACCGGCGGCGCGCAGCTCGCGCCGCCTGCGGAAGAACTCCTCGGCGAACGGCGTGTAGCCGCAGCGGCTGGCGTGGCCGGGGCCGGATTCCAGGTTGACCGTGCGCTCGCAGGCCAGCACCTCCTGCTGGAAGCGCGGCACGATGGCGCCGCTGGCGACGATCTCGCGCGTGAACAGGTAGGCGCTGCCCATCAGGATGCCGACCTTGACGCCGCGCGCGGCCAGCGGCGCCGTCATCACCTGCACCATGGCCGCCGACACGGCGTCGTGCACGCCGCCAGCGAACAGCAGCTGGATCTCGTCGGCCGGCGCCTTGCGCGCGTCGAGTTCGGCCAGCAGGGTGTCGACCATCGTGCTCCACAGCACGAAGCTCGACAGCGGCCCGACGTGGCCGCCGCACTCGCGGCCCTCGAAGATGAAGCGGCGCGCGCCCTCCTGCAGGAACAGGCCGATCAGGCTCGCCGACGGCACGTGCAGGAAGGCCGGGATGCCGGCCTGCTCGAGCCGCACCGCCTGGTCCGGGCGGCCGCCGGCGATGATCGCGTAGCGCGGGCGGTGCGCGAGCGCGGCGGCGAGCTGTTCGTCGAGCAGCGCCTGCGGCGCGAAGCCGAGCAGGCCGATGCCCCAGGGCCGCGTGCCGAGCAGCTCGGTCGTGCGCGCCAGCAGCGCGGCCAGCGGTTCGCCCTTGAGCAGCGCGAACGCGACCATCGGCAGCGCGCCCCCTTCGGCGACCGCGAGCGCGAACTCGGCGACGTCGGACACGCGTGTCATCGGCCCCTGCACGATGGGCAGCCGGGTGCCGAGCGCTTGGGCGAGCGGCGCACCGGCGGCCAGCGCTGGCGCTGCCAGCGCCTGCCGCGGCAGGTCCCGCACGGCATCGTCGATCGCCGCCAGCAGCGTCGCCAGCCGGCCGTAGCGTGCCTTCCACGGCGCGGCGAAGCAGACGTCGTGGCCGACCGGCAGCAGGCCCTCCTTGGGCGCATCCCAGCGCACCCGGCCCCGCACATGGTCGGCCAGCGCCGCCCGGTCCAGGCCCTCGCCCGCGTCGGCGAACGCACGCGCGACCGCATGCCCGGGCCGCATCAGGATACGGAAGTAGGTGCCGCGTTCACCGTCGCCGACGGCCACCGTCTCGGTGCCCGATAGCGACGCCAGCAGCGCGCGCGTCGGCTCCGGCAGCCGGACCTCGTCGAACAGCAGCAGCTGCGAATCGAGCACGCCGCCGGCCACGCCCACCGCATGCGCGGCGGCAGCGACCTGCGGCGTCAGCCCGCCGCGGATATGCAGTGGCAGCGCCGTGCGCCCCAGCCACTTCTGCAGCAGGATGAACGACGAGTCCTCGCCGACGAAGCCGCCGGCCTCGTTGCCTTTGACGATCAGCGCATCGACGTCCGCCTCGCGCAACCCGCCCGGCCAGGCGGCGTCGATGAGCTCGACTGCGACACGCAGGCCTTGGGTGCGCAGGCCAGCCCAGAGTGCGGCGCCGTCCGCCGCGTCGGCGGCGTCGACGATCAGCCAGCGCAGGCCGCGCGCCACCCAGGGCTGGAGCGCTTCGGCGGCCGGCTCGTCCAGCCGCTGGAGCTTCAGGCCGAAACCCGCCGCGCCGGCGGCCTCGAGTTGCTGCAACCGCGGGCCCCACCATGAGGCAGGCTCGCCCAGCTCGGCGTTGACGACGCCGATCGCACCCGCGCGGCAGGCGGCGACGCACGACGAGGTCTCGCCCCAGCCGACCGGCGACAGGGTCCATTTGACGAAAGTTGTCATGCTCTCCAACCGCGATGGCTGCGTCGCGCGCACCGGCCGGCAATGCACGACGCCCCAGCCGCGCGTCCTCTCCTGGAAGGTTGACACTAACATGCGCAGGTGACGCCTGCCATGTCGGCGCGTGATCCGCGCCACACCCTCGTGAGGGAATGCGCGCCTCGCGCTGCGGCTTGCCAAGCCGCAGCATCGCGGGCGAAGCAAGTGCGATGCCGACGCCGCCTCGGCCGCTCCCGCGAACAAGGGGGGCGTCGCCGGCCTCAGGGCAGGCCGACGCTGCGCATGAAGGCTTCGACGCGGTCGGTGTACGGCCCGGGCAGGCCGAGGTCGCTGTTGATCGCGCCATGGCCCATCTGCAGCGGCAGCAGCTCGACGCGGCCGCCCAGCCCCTGGGCGCGCGACGCGAAGGCCTGCGCCTGGGCACAGGAGTCGGCCCGCCGCTGCGAGCACACCAGCAGCATGGGCCGCACCCGTGCGTCCAGCCGGTGGTAGGGCGATACCCGCTGCCAGTAGCTCCGGTCGGCACCGAAGATGCGGTCGTACAGCCGCGGGTGCTGGCCCTCCATCAGCGCGACGATGTCCATCGCCGCGCTGTCCAGGCTGACGGTGCCGGCCCACGGCCGTACGCGCCAGCGCTGCTGCAGCGTGGTGTCGGCGCTGACCAGCGAAGCCAGGTGCGCCCCGGCCGAGTGCCCCATCAGCAGCACCTTGTCGCCCGCCCCGCCCCACTGCGGTGCGCGCTCCTGCACGAAGGCGAGCGCACGCGCGACATCGTCGGCCTGCTGCGCCGGATCGGGTGGCTCGGGCTTGCGGTAGTTGGTCGAGACGACGATGTAGCCGCGCGGCAGCCAGCGCGCGACCTTGTTGCCGACCCCGCGTCCGATCGCCTTGTCGCCCAGGATCCAGGCGCCGCCATGGACGAACAGCACGATCGGCGCTGCGCGCGCGCCGGCCGGGATGTAGACGTCGAGCTTGTGCCGGTCGGCCGGGCCGTAGGCGACATCGGTCTCCTGGCGTGCCCCGGGCGGCAAGGTGACGCCGCCACCGCGACGCCCGCCGGCGCCCTCCTCGACGTCGAACACCGGGTCGTCGCTCTCGCGACGCTGGCGCAGGCGGTCGATCACGCCTTCACGCCGCGTCTGCGCGCAGGCCGACAGCATCGTGCCGGCGAGCAGCAGGGCCACGATGGCGCGTTTCCTGCTCGGATCGGGGGGGTCTCGGGACTCCATTCACACACCTTGGGGATGACAGTTGTTCACACTTGTTTCTACGATAGCGCCTGGGCTCGAAAGCAGCAGGCTTGCTGTTGCCCACGCGCCAACCCAGCAACGCCCGGCGCCCCTGTCCGGAGGACTCACGATGCCGACTTCCTTCCCCGCGGCGACGCCGCAAGCTGCCACCGGCGGCCGCCGCCGGCTGCTCGGTGGCCTGGCCGCCGGCGCGCTCGGCCTCGCCTGGCCCTGGGGGGCCCATGCCTCCACGGTCGTCATGGGCCAGCCGACGAACCTGGTCAGCGACAGCGAGCGCATGATCTCGTACCGGCACCAGAACCACATGTGGCAGACCGCCGACGGCGCGCTGCACCTGGTGTTCAACCGCGGTACGCTGCTGCCGAACCCGGGTCTGGCGCTGTGCAGCAGCTTCGACGGCGGCCTGAGCTGGCAGATCGACCACGCACTGCCCGGCACGACCGCGAACTCGTCGGCCGACGGGTTGATCGAGGATGGCGTGCTGCACCTCGTGTACTCGGTGGCGTCGGGCGATATCGTGTACGACGCCTACACCTACGCCGACGGCGTGTGGACGCTCCAGCTGCGCGAGGCGGCGTTCTCGTCGGCACTCAGGCTGGGCATCAACCCGGCGCTCGGCATCGACGCGGCGGGAACCGTGTGGTGCGGCTTCGTCGCCCGCACGCGCGCCAACGCGGCGACCGACATCCGCATGGTGGCGCGCCCGGCCGGCGGCGGCTGGGTCGACACCGGGCTGACCTTCGGCCCCACCGACAGCCGCTCGATCGAGCGCAGTGCGCGGCCGGTGCGCATCGGCGGCGGCATGGGCATGGTCTACAAGGTGCGCGAGAACACCTTCTGGGCCCGGCGCGAGGACGGCAATGCGATCGACGCCGACTGGCAGGGCCACCGGATCCGCAGCGGTCCGCTCGTCAGGCGGCTGACCGACCCCTATTCGAGCCACTTCAGCGTCAACACCACCGACGACGGGGCCGTGCACCTGGTGCTGATCGAGGACTACAACGTGCTGTACTTCCGCGGTGCGGCCGGCGGCCTCCAGTGGACGGCGCCGCTGCAGTTCGACGACGAGCGCGAGGTGGTCTACGCGCAGCTCGCGGTGATCGACGGCAAGCTGGCGGTCGGCTACGGGGCGTCGGCGCTCACCGCGGCCAAGCGGGGTGCGGTGCATGTCAGCGCCGACAACGGCGCGAGCTTCGGCCGCGCCGCCGAGCTGACGCCGGTGCGCGGCATCGCCGGCGCCAACTTCCGCGCCCCGCGCGTCGAGCTGCCGATGCAGGCCAGCGGCCCGCTGCGCATGCTGCAGCAGTTCCAGCAGGACAACCTGTTCCGCGCCCTGCTCTACGTCGTGCCGGTGCCCTGACGCGCAACCGCGGCGGTTCGCAGCCGCCGTCGTGAAGGCGTGCCGGCGTGCCGGCGTGCCGGTACGACGCGCCGGCAGCGGCCGCGTCAGCGCGCGCCGCCGTCGCGCCGGCGCGGCGCCGGCACGAGGCCGGGGTCGGCGCGCCAGACGCCCTCGGAGCAGTGGATGCGGCGGCACGACGACACGTTGCCGCTGCCATCGTCCTCGGGCACGAGCCGGTTGTAGTAGACCAGCGGCCCGCGGTCGGTGACGAAGACCTCGGGGTCGGTGCGGGTGCGCAGCACGCTGTTGTCGGTGATGCGGCGGAAGATCGGCGCGCTGGCGTCGAGGTTGGCGATCCAGATCTCGCTGCGGAACTTGTTCGGGCGCACCGAGGCCGCCATGAAGGCGTAGGACTTGCCGTCCCAGGTGAAGGGCTCGGGCGAGAACAGCTTCATGCCGCGCTTGGCCTTGTGCCCGATGATCGGCGTCCAGCGCGGCACGCCGGTCGCGGGGTCGGGCAGCTTGCGGTACACGCGCAGCTCGATCTCGTCGACCAGCGTGAAGAACACCATCTCGCCGCCGAACTCCGGCGCCGGCCACATGAACATCTGGTACTTGTGGCCGGGGTCGAAGGTCAGCTGCTCGACGACGCCGGTGTCCAGGTCCCGGTAGTGCACCTGGTCGACACCGTCGACGTTCAGCGGGTAGAGCACCGCACGCGCACCGTCGACGTGGTAGATCGGGTAGTTCGACGCCGGGAAGTCGGCGATCGGCTGCTCGCTGCCCGCGTCCCACAGGTTGCGCCAGTAGTGGTTCTCGCGGTGGTCGACGTAGGTGATGCGCGGCTGCGGGTCACCCGGCGTCACGCTGCCGTAGGGTGCCTTGCGCGGCAGGTTGGCGTCGAGGTAGCCCGAGACCCAGGTGCCGTCGGGCAGGTCGTAGGCGTAGCCGATGCGCGAGTTGCCGTCGGTGTGGCGGCCGGCGTACTTGGTGTGCACGATGTGGTCGCCGAGCCAGGTCGAGACCCACTCGGGGCCGTTCTTGGTCTTCTGCGCGTCCTCGAAGCGCATCGTGTCCGGGTCGACCAGGATCGCCTTGCCGTTCGGCGGCTCGAACTCGCCGGTGGCGCGGTTGACCCGGCCCAGCCACAGGTTGCCGACCTCGTCGCTCCAGACGAACATCCCGCGCGATTGGCTGAACTCGGGATCGATCAGGTCCGCCTGCGCCGATACCTGGGTCTCGTTGGGCTTCCAGCGCTGCGCGATGGCCGCATCGGCCAGCGCCAGCCAGCCCGCCGCGCACGCCAACGCCACCGCAAACCCGCGCCTGACCCGGCGCCCCGACCGATACGACATGAACCGCCTCCCTGCCCCGCCGGCCGCCCGCGAACCGGACGGCACCGCGCGTGGCGACGTTCTGGCCGATCACTCTAATCGGTCCCGATCACGGCGCACGGGCAGATTGCGCGGATCGCACGCCATCCCCCCTCTTCGAGGGGAGAGCGCGCCGGCCGCGAGGACGGCGTGACCGCGCGCGTCAGCGCTGGTGCCGCGGCAGCCGCGGGAAGCGCGGCTCGCGCGGCGGCTCGGGATCCGGTGGCGGCGGCGGCGTCCACTGCGGCCCCAACCCCGGGTCGGCCCGCCAGATGCCCTCCGAGCAGTGGACGCGCCGGCACACGCCGTAGCGCCCGTCGTCCTTCTCCTCGGGAATCAGGCGGTTGTAGTAGACCATCGGCCCCAGGTCGGTGACGAACACCTCGGGGTCGGTGCGCGTGCGCAGCACCGTGTTGTCGGTGATGCGGCGGAAGACGGGCGCCGCCGCATCCAGGTTCGCGATCCAGATCTCGCTGCGGAACTTGTTCGGGCGCACCGACGCCGACATGAAGGCATACGACTTGCCGTTGTAGACGAAGGGCTCGGGCGAGAACAGCTTCATGCCGTCGGCCGCGACATGGCCGATGACGGGCGTCCAGCGCAGCACGCCGTCGTCGCCAGCCATGCGGCGGTAGAAGCGGATCTCGCGCTCGTCGACGAGCGTGAAGAAGACCATGTCGCCGCCGAACTCCGGCGCCGGCCACATGAACATCTGGTACTTGTGGCCGGGGTCGAAGGTCAGCTGCTCGACGACGCCGGTGTCCAGGTCCCGGAAGTGCACCTGGTCGACGCCGTCGACGTTCAGCGGGTACAGCACCGCGCGCGCACCGTCGACGTGGTAGATGGGGTAGTTGGACGGCGGGAAGTCGGCGATCTCGACTTCCAGCGACGCGTCGTCCCACAGGTTGCGCCAGAAGTGGTTGCCGCGGTTGTCGACGTAGGTGATGCGCGGCTGCGGGTCGCCCGGCGTCAGGCTGCCGTAGGGCGCCTTGCGCGGCATGCCGTCGCTGTCGAGGAAGCCCGACACCCAGCTGCCGTCGGGCAGGTCGTAGGCGTAGCCGAGGCGCGAGTTGCGGTCGGTGTGGCGGCCGTCGTACTTGGTGTGCACGATGTGGTCGCCGAGCCAGGTCGAGACCCACTCGGGGCCGTTCTTGGTCTTCTGCGCGTCCTGGAAGCGCATCGTGTCGTCGTCGACCAGGATGCCCTTGCCGTTCGGCGGGATGAAGTCCCCCGTCGCCGGGTCGACCCAGCCCAGCCACAGGCTGCCCTCCTCGTCGCTCCAGACGAACATGCCGCGCGACTGGCTGAACTCCGGGTCGATCAGGTCGGCCTGCGCCGACACCAGCGTCTCGTTCGGTTGCCAGGGTGCGGGCTGGGCCGCCTGCGCCGCCACGGCCAAGGGCATCATCGTCACCGCAATCGCCAGGCTGCAGCACCTGGCCAGGGTCGATCGGGATCGCATCTCGGAAGTCCTTTCGCGTCGACGACCGGCCTGCGGCCGGTGAAGCACATTTGCCTGAACATGGATCTTGCCATGGGTGCGCTGCTCATCGATCCCCCCGGCGTCGGACGGTTCCCCCGCGATCGAGGGGCCCCGCGCGGTCATGTGGCACGCTGACCGCGCCTCGTCGCCCGGTGATCGCCCCGCGACCTGCGGGCCATGCCTAGAATGAACGCAGCACGTCGCTGCAGCAGGAGCGTTCCATGTCCGACCAGCCTTCGATCCCGCGCCGCCGCCTGCTGCAGACGGCGGGTGCGGCGGCTGCGCTGGGCTGGCCGATGATGGGCGCGATCGGCCAGTCGGCCACCCTGCCCGAGTATGTCGCGTCGCGGGCGCCGATACCCGACTACGAGTTCGACTGGGGCCGCAACGGCCGCTACGACCCGGCGTCGAATTTCGGCACCGGCAACGCCCGCTTCGCGTTCTCGACCACCAACCTCGAGCTCTGGCTCGGCTACGTGGACTTCGAGACCGGGGTCTTCCTGCCCGAGGACGGCCGCGCCGAGCTGATCGACACCTACGCCGCCAACGCGACCGCGTTCGGCAACGGGCCCGAGTGGCTCGACGGCGACGGCCCGTCGGAGATCGTCTACACGCGCTACCTGCCGGGCGAGGAGCCCTCGCCGGCGACCGCGGGGCTGGGCCGGGCGCGGATGGTCAACGGCAGCTGGCAGGCCGGGTTCTTCCCCGACTCGATCGGCCGGGCCTCGCCGGCCGGCTCGCTCGAACGCGGCGACACCGCCCCGCGCATCCACTACGTGGCGTCCGACAAGAGCGGCATCTACTGGCGCTCGATGGACGCACCGGATGTCGAGCGCGTGATGCCGATCGACGAGATCAGCAAGGGCAACGCCCGGCGCTGGGTTCCGGGCACGCGCAAGGTGATCTTCCAGGGCCGCCCGCCGGGCAGCACGGCCCGCCTGCGCGACCAGGTCTTCACCTACGACACCGACACCGGCGAGGTCGAACAATTGACCTTCGACGACGTCGGCAAGCTCGGCGCCTACGCCTGGCGTGCGCCCGAGTACGGCGGCGAGGTGCTGTTCCTCACCATGCCGCAGTTCCGCCAGCAGATCCTGATCTACCGCAAGATCATGGGGCTGGACGGCGTCGGGCGTTGGACCGTCATCAAGACCATCGGCACGCCGAGCCAGCTTCCTTTCGTCTGGTCACCCGAGGTGTTCACGCACAACGGGCGCACCTGGATCTTCTTCCAGCTCAGCGCCAGCCCCAAGTTCTGGGACCTCGGCATCCCGACCCATATCGCGATGTCCGGCATCGATCCGCTGCGGCAGGACTTGCGCATGCTGACGAACGACTCCACCCGGCCGCGCGTGCGGCTGGACCCGGAGCACTTCATCACCGCGCGCGGGCCGATGATCTACTACACGCGCATCATCCCGCAGACCTCGACCCGCCCGGCCGCGAACGACGGCGTGTGGTTCGTCGACACCCGGCTCGGGCCGCCGCGCTGAAGCGCACCGGCGCGCCGCGCGCGCCCACCGCAGCCGGCGGCCGCCGCCCCAGGTCGGGGCAGCGGCCGCACCCTGTCAGGGAATCCAGGACCAGACCTGCACCTGGAAGAAGCGCTGCAGGGCCAGCGTGAAGGCCTTCCAGACCGGCATCGTCACGCCCTCGACCTTGGCGTAGCCGGTCATGCCGGTGCGCAGGTCGCCGTCGGGGTTCTCGATCTCGGCGATCACCTTGACGACGTTGCCGAACGACTGCGCGGTGACGTCGCGGTCGATCTTGACGACCGTGCCGGCGTAGTCGCGGTCGGCGAAGGCGTTGGCGCGCACGCGGATCGGCTGGCCGACACGCACGTAGCCGACGTCGACCTCGGGCAGGTCGATCTCGGCCTGCATCGCCTGCGTGGCCTCGACGGTCGCGAACGGCGCCCCGCGCTCGAGCACGCTGTTCAGGCGATCCTTCAGCCGCAGCGTCAGCAGCGTGCCGTCGAACGGCATCGCCATCGTCGTGCGCCCGATGCGGCCCTCGACCGCCGCGCGCTCCTCGATCAGCGCGGCCAGGCGCGCCTGTTCGGCGGCGATGCGGTCGGGCGGCGTGCCGACACGCGACAGCGACAGGCTGGCCTCGGCGCGCGCGACCTCGCGCGCATCGACCTCGGCCTCCTTGCGCGCGGCGTCGAGCTCCTCGAACGCGATCACGCGGTCGGCGTACAGCGCCTCCAGGCGGGGCACGCGCGCGGTGCTGAACTGCGCACGCTGGCGCGTCAGGTCGACCATGCTCTGCGCGACCGCGACCTCCTCCGGCTTGGGGCGCGCGCGCAGGTCGCGGATCAGCGCCTCCTGCTCGGCAATGCGCGCGCTCAGCACGCTGGTCTGCGCGCGCAGGTCGGTGGTCGCGATGCGGGCGACGACGGTGCCCTTGGCCAGCGTCTCGCCGCCGTCGAAGTGGATCTCCTCGAGGATGCCGCCGATGTCGCTCGTCAGCACCTGGCGCTCGCTCGGGAAGATCTTCAGCCGCCCACCCGGCTCGTAGGTGTAGGGCAGGAACAGCAGCAGCAGCAGCGTCAGCACCAGCGCACGCCGCAGGTAGACGCCGAGCCGGCTCTCGGTGGCCGGCTCGACCTGCACCGTCTCCCCGCCCTCGGCCGGCAGCGCGCGCTTGCGCCAGCGCTCGAACTGCAGCGCCCGGTTGTAGGCCTGGTTGATGCGGCGGAAGCGCACGATCGCCTTGCCGGTCAGGTACACGCCGAGCGCGCCGGCGATGAACAGCGCGGCGCCGCCGAGCTCGGTCGTGCGCAGCAGGAAGTGCAGCACCAGCAGCGTCGCGATGATCGCCAGCACGTAGGCGTACAGCAGCGACGCCAGCCCGTAGCCGGCCAGCAGGTTGCTGTCCGACTCGCGCAGCCCGCCGCCGCGCAGCTTCTCCATCAGCGCGCGGAACGACTTGCCGCGCAGGCGCCGCTCGTCGATCACGGCGGCCAGCAGGTGGTAGGCGTTGCCGCGCACCAGCGGGTTGCCGCTGGCGACGAGCACGTTGATGGCGGCGATGAAGGACAGCGCCAGCCCCGCGCGCGCGAGGTCGGGGTAGGCGTCGCGCACGTTGAACCACAGCAGCACGCCGAGGCTGAACAGCAGCACGCGCATCAGCAGCGGGGCGCCATGCAGCCAGATGCGCTGCCGGCGCGAGAGCTTGCGCACGTCGCGGATGCGCACCACGAAGCGCGGCAAAAAGCCCATGAAGACGCCGATACCCAGGCTGCCGACGGTGGCCCGGTACTGGTAGGCGACGGTCGCCAGCGTCAGCACCGCGGCCAGGTTGACCGTGAACAGGCTGAAGACCACGTGCGTCAGCAGCGTCGTCGTCGCCGACAGCTGGTCGAGGTCGGCGCGCACGACGTCCCAGTGGTCGACCAGCAGCAGCACCGCGGCCAGCACCAGCAGCGGCAGCACGTAGATGCCCCACTTGAGCGGCGCGAGGACCGGCAGCAGCACCTTCAGGAAGGGCTCGAGCGGGATCAGCTCGAGCACGCGGCGCGTGCGCTTGGGGTCGAGGTTGTCGGCGTCCGCCACACCCGGCGGCAGTTCCTCCTCCACAGCCGGCGCCTCGGCGCCCGGCGCCGCAGCAGCCTGCGCCGGTGCGCCGGCGCCTGCCGCGGCAGGGGCCATCAGCTGCGCCAGTTCCTCGAACGACTTCGGCTTGACCAGCCCCTGCTCGACCGCGTAGCCCTGGCGCGTGAACGGCTTGAGCAGCGGGTGGGCCTCGGCCTCGGGCCCGAGCAGCTTCTGGTCCGCCAGCCAGCCGAAGAAGCCCATGATCTCGGGCTGCGAGATGCTGCGGCCGAAGCGGTCCTCGAACACGCCCTGGAGCTTCTCCGCCGTCTCGCAGCCCGGCAGCACCTCGAGCAGGAAGAACTGCCAGGCGTCGAGGTCGTGCGACTTCGCCATCAGCTTGTCGCGCAGGATGTAGCTCGTCTGGTCGCCCCGCACGATGCGGAAGGCGTCCAGCCGGCGCGGCAGGTAGGCCGGCAGCGCGACCTTCTTCGATGTGTCAGTCATGGTTCTTCGCGCCGACGCGCAGGTCGGCTGGCATGTGATCGGCGACGCCCCAGCTCCCGCCCAGCGCCTTGTAGACGGCCACCAGCGCCAGGGCCTGGTCGCGCCGGGTCTGCCCCTGGGCGATCTGGCCCTCGAGCACCAGCCGTTCGGCACCGAGTGCCTCGATCAGCTCGGCCACGCCGCCGTCGACACGCCGGCGCACCAGCGCCGCCTGGTCGGCCAGCGCCTGCACGTGCGCGGCGCGCGCCTGCGCCTGCTCGGCCATGCGGGCGTGCCAGACCAGCGCGTCCTCGACCTCGCGCAGCGCGGTCTGCACGGTGCGCAGGTAGTCGGTCGCCGCCGCGCGCTGGCCCGCCTCGGCCTCGCGCACCATGCCGTCGATGCGGCCGGCATCGAAGATCGGGCCCAGCAGCGCGGCCCCGAAGCTCGAGACGTTGGACGACAGGCTCAGCAGCCGCCCGAGGTCGGCGCTGGCGAAGCCGTAGCGGCCGGTCAGCGTCACCGCCGGCAGGTACTGCGCGCGCGCGACGCCGATGCGTGCGTTGGCGGCCACCAGCGCCTGCTCGGACGCACGCACGTCGGGCCGCTGCGCCAGCACCTGCGCCGGCACGCCGGCCGGGATCGCCGGCAACGCCAGCGTGTCCAGCGTGCGGCCACGCGCGACCGGGCCGGCGTGGCGGCCGACGAGCACCGACAGCACGTGCTCCAGCGTCGCCGCCTCGCGCCGCTTGGCCGGCAGCCCCGTCAGCAGGTTGGCCAGCTCGATGCGCGCGGCGGCCAGCGGCAGCTCGGAGATGCGGCCGCCGGCGAACTTGCGCTCCAGCAGCCGCACGCTCTCGCGCCGGCTGGCGATCACCGCCTCGAGCAGCTCGATGTCGCGGTCGACCGTCAGCAGCTGCACGTAGGCGGCGGCGATCTCGCCGACGATCGACGTCACCAGCGCGCGCCGGTTCTCCTGCGCCTCCATCAGCTTGGCCAACGCCTCCTCGTTGGCACGGCTGACGCGCCCCCACAGGTCGAGCTCCCAGCTCGCGGCGACGCCGATCTGCAGGTTGTTGCCGACCGGGTCGACGCCCGGCGCCAGCGGCACCATACGGTTCTGGCTCAGCGCGTCGCGCGAGGCGCCGGCCTGGTAGCCGACCTGCGGCATGCGGGCGGCACGGCTGACCTGCAGCGCCGCGTCGAGCTGCTCGACGCGGTGCGCGGCCAGGCGCAAGGCCTTGTTCTCCTCCAGCGCGATCACGATCAGCGCGTCGAGCTGCGGGTCGCCAAACGCCGCCCACCAGGTCGTGTCGACCAGTTCGGCGGGCCCGGTCGGAGCCGGCTGCGGGGCCTCCGGCGCCAGCGGCCGGGCATCCGGGTGTTGCGGGCCGACCGCCGGCGCGGCGCGGCCGTAGGCCGCCGGCAGTTCGACCACCGGGCGTTCGTAGTCGGGCCCGAGCGTCGTGCAGCCGGCGAGCAGCGCGGCGGCGGCGGCCAGCAGCGGCAGGCGGCGCAGCGTGGCCATGCCGCTCACTCCTGCGGCGCGCGCTCGAGCACGTCGAGCGCGAGGGTCTCGATCTCGCGCACCCGCAGCAGCCGCGTCTGCAGCTCGAGCATCATGGCCTCGAACCACTTCACCTGGTACTCCAGCAGGCGCCGCTCGGCGACGATGTCCTCCAGCGGCGCGTTGGCCGGCGGCTGGCCATGCTCGTCGAACAGGATCTTGATGCCCTCGGCGACCTGCCGGTTGGCGTTGATGTACTGGATCTGCTTCTCGACGAACTTCTTCGCCCGCCGCGACT
>JRYF01000232.1_pt1 | contig 13270 bp, 9 predicted proteins | sample 235331 | NCBI WGS metagenome assembly JRYF01 (sample SAMN03074217, study PRJNA261475) | activated sludge metagenome | biome: Wastewater Treatment Plant; feature: Wastewater; material: Activated sludge; isolation source: activated biomass of a wastewater treatment plant treating hydrocarbon... ...
TTTGAAGCGGAGGTGTCCAGCTGCAATCCAGATGGAACGATAGATATATTGATAACGAACCGTTCAACGCAGGCGGAAGATATAGAGAGTGTAACATGGACGGTGAGCGTCAATGGCATGTCAGAGGAATACAGTGGCGATGAGGTATTGTTAAGCGGCTTGAGTGAGGATGCAGAGGTAGAGGTAACATTATTGGTGACGTATAGCAATGGATGTGTATCGACGGCTGAAGGAAGTTTCAGGGCGGGCGATCTGATACCGGTGGCTGATTTTGCAGTAGAGGTGGGGATGTGTAATGAGGATGGGACGGTGACGCTGAATCTGGTGGATCAATCGGATGCACAGGAGAAGATAGTATCGCGGGTATGGACGGTAGAGCTGGAAGGAGAGGAGACGGAGTATACGGGTTCGGTAGTGGTATTGGAGAACATACCATCGATGGGTACATTGCGTGTGAGGTTGGTAGTAGAGTACAACAATGGATGTTCATCGGAGAAGGAGGAGGAGTATGAGATATCAGACATTCTGCCTATGGGCGGTTTTGAAGTAGAATTAACGAGCTGTAATGAGGATGGCACATATACATTGACGGTACGGGATGTATCGGGGATGGATACAGAGAAGATGAGTATATTATGGGAGGTAGAGATCAATGGAGAGGTGACGGAGTACAGTGGCAGTGAATTTGAATTGGTGGTAGAGGGTACAGATGTTGTAGTGATCGTACAGCGAGTAGGATTTGAGAATGGATGTATGGATGAGAAGACAGAGACAATAGATGTTTCGGAATTGATCCCTTCGGCATCCTTTGATGTTAACGTAATACAATGTAATGAAGATGGAACAGTAGATATACAGTTGGTGAACACATCAGATGATCCTGATTTAATTGCATCTATAGAATGGAAAGTTTCTATCAATGGAAGTATAGAAACGTATCAATCGGACATTGTTATTCTTACAGGAGTTAATCCTGATGCAAGCATCGTAGTGGAATTGGTAGTAACTTATACAACGGGTTGTCTGGCCATTTCAGAAGGAAGTTTTGATGTGTCAGAGATCATACCCACTGCAGATTTTGAAGTCGAATTGTTGTCATGTGATTCTGAAAATGATTTGAATATAAGGATTAACAGCACTTCATCAGAAGGAGTAGTAAGTTATTTATGGGAAGTGATTTCAGGAGATCAAATGTTTATATCCCTGGAATCCTTTATTCATGTCACAATCAATAGAGATGAGGTTACTACAGCAAGATTGGAGGTTGCTTTTGAAAATGGTTGTACCGATACCAAACTGGATACATTAGACATTTTTGAATTGCTACCCAAAGCATCTTATAGCGTCAACACAGAAGAATGTCCCACATTAGATTCAGCCACAATCACTTTGACTGAAAATACAGAAACAGAATTTGAAAAAACAGCATATGAATGGTCTGTAGTTTCAGGTGCTGATGTTTTTACTTCAAATGAATCCACCATCACATTAACAGTTTCAAAAACAGATACATTGTTGGTGACATTAAAGGTGACCTTGGAAAATGGATGTGTTTTGCTAGTATTGGATGATGTATTTGTTCCTGGTCCATATCCTTCTCTTGAATTTAGTGGCGATCCTATTATAGGTTGTCCTGGGGATACTGTTTCACTCCTCAATAATTTTAATCCGGATTGGACATATACTTTTGACCCGGTTGAAGGTATCATTCCAGGAGGTGATTTAGGTACTGGCCCTAGAGTAGTTGTTGAAGGGGATAGAACTTATTTTGTTACAGTCAGTGATGGAATTTGCAGCGATTCTTCCTCTATTCATGTTGTAATTGATTCTTCTGCAATTATTATTATCAGCGGAGATGAAATATCCTGTGATGGGAATATTGAATTGACAGCAAGTAGCTTGTCAGGAGGAGGAATTTTTGAATGGTCAACCAATAGAAATTTCAATCCAATACTATTTATTGGGGATACCTTGAGAAGAGTACAAACTGCCAGAAATCAGAAGTATTTTGTAAGGATTTCAGATGGAGAATGTGCTGAGTCCATGGATTCAATTACAGTCATTTATGCAGAAATCGATATTTTCAAGATTCCATTCCAAATATGCAGGGGTGATACTGCTCAAATCAATGTGGTCAATTTGGATCCATCACAACAACTGATGTTTACATTTCAACCAGACCCTCATATCGTACGTGGCGGAGAATCAGGAATGCCTGTATTAGGAATTGGTGAAGACGAAGAAGATCCATTTACATTATATTATTCTGTGGTTAATCAGTTTGGGTGCACGAAAGAAGACTCAGTGATCGTAGAAATTGTTCCCAATCCTTCGATTGATTTTGAAGCAACTCTATTAGAGTGTGGCGCATTTACGGTTTGTTTCAGAATAACCACAGATTATAACGGATTGCCTGTTTGGAATTTTGGCGACCCGGATAGTGGTTCAGATAATATGGCTTTTGATGAAGAAGTTTGCCACACTTACCCGGGCCCTGGGTCATATGATGTACAATTACGGACAATTTCTAATTTCTGTCCAGCCGATCCTTTGATCAAAACTATCATTCTCACTGAATCATTTACTGTGAATCCCATAGAAAATGTCAATGCATGTCTGGGTGATAGCATCACACTCACTGCCGGAGCCACAGTTGATGGATTGAATTATGTTTGGTGTACAGTTGAGGGCGATACATTGGGGGTTGGAGAATCCATTACCATAGTGGCCATGTTGGGTGGTGCTGACGTTCTGCTGAAAGGATTTGATTTTTTCAATTGTAGTGACACCACTTCATTCAGAATCAATGTATTTGATTTTAATTTAGAATTTGAAATCCCGGACTTTGCCTGCAATGGAGATCCTACCATGCTACGTGTCATCAATTTGAATGGAGGGAATTTAAATTATATGTGGGGACCATCCAGTGCAGTGGTTGCCGGTGGTATGTCCGACAGTCCTACTATTGTAATCAATGAGGTGACTGAAATAATTTTCGTAGCAGTGGATCCTTTGACCGGATGTTCATTTGATACTTCGTTTATTATCAATCATTCCAGCATCAGTGCTTCCATTTCGGCTGATCCTTCTGCCAATATCCGAAGAGGAGAAAGCACTACTCTGATTGTCGAAACGGATGGTGTTAATGTTATGTATGAATGGAGTGACCCCGCATTGTCCGGAGCAGTAAATACAGTAATGCCGTTAGAAGATGTTACATATACAGTTACCGTTACGGATGAAAATGGATGCTCGGCAGTTGCTACTATTGTATTAACAGTTATGCAACCGGAATGCGATGCCGACCATATCTTTTTACCCAATGCTTTTACTCCTAATGGGGATGGTGTGAATGATATTTTGTTTGTAAGAAGTGTTTTTGTTGAAGAAATGACGCTCACCATCTATAATAGATGGGGTCAGGAAGTATTCAGATCCAACGATATCAATGTGGGGTGGGATGGTACTTTCAGGGGACAACCATTGACATCTGACTCGTATGCATTTTTCTTACAGGCTACATGTCCTAATCAGGAAGTATTTACTAAAAGAGGAAACGTTTCTTTGATCAGGTAGAAGGGTAGAGCCTCTAATCTTCTGCCGCTTGATCAAATGTGTTGGCAAGATATACGATAATTAACCCCATTACACTGAACAAAACTTTTATCAGGAAGGCTATACCGTTGCCCCAGTTTTCAATAAAGGATAATAATTTTAGGTTTAATCCAACCAATGATAGTATTATGGAAATCATTCCGATAAGAAACATGGTGAATCCTGCTATGGTTAAATATGTCTTTTTCATTCATTAATAGGTGTTCAATGCTTTTTTCAATTCAGCTCATATATAAATCAAATCTTCATTCTGTTTGTTCTAATAAATAATTTTATGACGTAACTTTTTCATGCCTATCAAACTAATAGAGTGCCCCCGCGATGCTATGCAGGGAATCAGACAATTTATTCCCACTGAATTGAAGGCAAAATATATTAACACTTTGCTTAAAGTAGGATATAATACCATTGATTTTGGGAGTTTTGTGTCTCCAAAAGCCATTCCTCAAATGAAAGATACAAGTGAAGTCATTAAACTGATTGATCTTGAAGGGGTTAAGACAAAGCTTTTAGCTATAGTTGCCAATGAAAGGGGGGCAGAAGATGCAAGAAAATATCAAGAGATCAGCTATCTGGGATACCCCTTCTCCATTTCAGAAACCTTTCAAATCAGAAATACCAATGCAACCATCGAAGAGTCACTGGGAAGAGTAAATGAGATTATGAATATTTGTCTTCAAAGCAATAAGGAATTGGTGATTTATATTAGTATGGGCTTTGGAAACCCTTACGGTGATCCGTGGAATGTTGAGATATGTCAGAAATGGGTTGATCATCTTGCAGAGATTGGTGTAAAAACTATCGCTTTATCCGATACCATTGGAGTAGCAACGCCGGAAAGCATATCTTATCTGTTTAAGAATTTAATTCCTCCTTATCCTGATGTAGAATTTGGCGCTCACCTTCATTCTCAACCGCATAATTGGTACGAGAAAATTCACGCTGCCTATACGAATGGATGTAAAAGATTTGACTCTGCTATTAAAGGATTCGGAGGATGCCCTATGGCCAAAGATGATTTGACGGGTAATATGGCTACTGAAAATGTAATAAAATATTTTAAAGAGCGGAATGTTGTGTTGGGATTGAATGATGAAGCCTTTGGAGAAGCATTGGAAATTTCAAGTCAGGTCTTTGCATACCAATAAAGGTTCTTATGCCCTTAAAAATATACTGAATAATACATTTTTTGATGCACTATGAACAGCCTTAATTATGATATTTGCTTCCAGTTTAATTAATAAAAATATCATATGAATTTGGTTTCAAACCAGCACTTCCATTCTGTTAAAGGATGGCTTTTGGGTTTATTTTGTGTTTATTTCCTATTAAGTGCTTGCCAATCCAATGGAGCTGAAGAAAGCCTTTATCCAAAAATTTTTGAGGCAAAGGAAGGGGATTTAGAACTGGATTTTGAATTTTCAAGAATAAAAGTTCTGAAAAGCGGATTGGTGGAAATCCAAGAGATTGGCCCTCTGAGCAAGAAGCTTAGCGTTTTGAAAGGGAAGGTATATTTTGATCTATCCCCCGGTGATTCTTTAAAGTGGAATATGGGTGTCGACTCTTTNNCACGCTCAATTTTCCATTGTGATCCGGAAAGATTTCATCGAAATTGCAGTAAAACAAGGCAGGATTGTAGTAAATCATCCACCGCGAAGAGTCGAAGTCTTTTCAGGTCAACGATTGATCTTTAAAGATAATAACCTGGCTATCACCAGGCTGCCTTCCCGAAATTGGTTTTCATGGGTTGATGGAATTCTTGTTTTTGAGAATGCCAATCTTAGAGAGTTTATCAGGGATTTATCCAATCATTTTGAAATAGATGTCCAGTGGGATAACAAACTGTCTTTGCTCAAGTGCAACTTTAATCATAGATTTGAATCAATTGATTTACAAAATATTATGGAAAGTATGTTCCAGAAGTATGGTGTCGAATCAATACAAGAGGAAAATGGCGCCCTTATGATTGTGCAAACGGGATGCAGCTAATCACTTATAAATGTATTACCTCATCATAGGCAGCGGCTGTAGCTTCCATCACAGCTTCACTCATTGTGGGATGTGGATGGATAGATTTTATGATTTCATAACCGGTAGTTTCCAGTTTTTTGGCCGCTACAATTTCAGCAATCATTTCAGTTACATTGTATCCAATCATATGGGCTCCCAATAGTTCACCATACTTTGCATCATAAATCACTTTTACAAAGCCTTCTTTAGCCCCGGCAGCGCTGGCTTTTCCTGAAGCTGAGAAAGGAAATTTGCCAATTTTTAATTCAAATCCTTTTTCTTTTGCAGCTTGCTCTGTATAACCTACACTGGCTACCTCTGGAATGCAATAGGTGCAGCTGGGAATATTGTTATAATCAATGGCTTTTACTTTGTGTCCAGCGATCTTTTCTACACACGTTATACCTTCTGCACTGGCAACATGTGCAAGCGCTGGACCTGGAATAATATCTCCAATCGCATAAATTCCTGGAATATTTGTCTGGTAGTATTCATCAACAATTACCAAGCCTTTATCGGTTTTAATCCCAAGCAGGTCAAGCCCAATATCTTCAGTATTGGGTGATATACCTGCAGCAGAAAGGATTATTTCACATTCAATACCTTCTTCTTTTTCATCTTTGTTATTTCTAACCTTTACTTTGCAGATATCACCTGGTATATCCGCGGAAACCACACCAGTATTCGCTAATACTCTGATTCCGGATTTTTTAAAAATTTTCGTAATTTCCTTAGAAATATCAGCATCCTCTCTGGGCAGTATTCCTTGTTCCAAAAATTCAACTAAAGTAACTTCAGTCCCTAATGTGTGGTAAAAATAAGCAAACTCTGCCCCTATGGCGCCACCTCCTACCACAACCATGCTTTTTGGAACTCTATCCAATGTCATAGCTTTTCGATATTCAATGACTTTTTTTCCATCAATGGGTAAATTAGGTAATTCTTTAGCTCTGCCACCAGTAGCCAAAATAATATGTTGAGCAGTATATTCAGCTTTTTTACCTTCTTTATCTGTAACTACTACTTTCTTTCCTCTTGCCAATTTCCCATGCCCTTCAATGACAGTAATTTTATTTTTTTTCATCAGGAATTGCACTCCTTTGCTCATGCCATCAGCAACTCCTCTACTTCGGGATATCATTTTTTCAAATTGAGCTTCAACGGATTGGACTTTTATTCCATAGTCTTCAGCATGATGGATATAATTTAGTACCTGAGCACTTTTTAAAAGTGCTTTTGTGGGAATACAACCCCAATTCAAACAGATACCTCCCAATGATTCCTTTTCTATAACCGCAACCTTCATTCCTAATTGAGCTGCTCTTATGGCTGCTACATATCCACCAGGCCCGCTGCCTACAACAATTATATCAAAATTCATAAATCGTCACGTTTAATTTTCAAATTTGTTTAATGGACAAATATAATTGATTATTCTGTACTTGCCGGGAGTCAATGGGTTTGTACCTACATAAAATTTTGTGCAGCAGCAAGGTTTTCATTAAAGTCTTTGATTTCAATAAATACCGGTGGAATAACCATATTGCCATTTTTATCAATATATCCAATCCTATAAGAATGGATGACCCGGGCAAAGCCATGATGAAAGTCCCATGCCAATGGAAATAGTGGAGAGATAATTTCTTGACCCTGTGTATCCAAATACCCCCATTTACTGTTTTTTAACATCAATGCCCTTCCATCCTTGTAGGGATAAATGCTTTCATATTTTGAAGATGTTAATATGTTACCATCATAATCCATAATGCCAAAGAAATTGCCATCCTGGAAAATCCAAACTCCCGGAGCAGCGTAGTAAATTATATCAAATATTTGACTTACCGGATTTTCATCAAAATCTTTGAGAATGTAACCCTCTTTTTCCTTAACAACCAATCTCTCAAGGGATGTGTCGTGGATTTTTACATTTTTATATTGTTTTTTGAATCCTTTCTCTAAACTTTTTACTACTACTAGATCATCTTTGTATAATTGAAATAGCCCATATGAGCTCTTTTTAATTTGATCCCATTCCGGGTCAATAACCCATTCTCCTTTCAAATCAAGTACCCCATATTTACCATTAAAGATTGCGATGGTTATTTCATCCTGAAAAGACTGGACCTTCTCGTATATATTCTGAATAGCAATGTGGCCACTTGTATCTATAAAGCCGTAAAGTCCCTGGCTAATAAACATGGCCAATCCATTCCTGAAAGGATAAATACGGTCAAAATCTGATTTCAGTATAATATTTCCTTCCCTATCGATAACCCAATATTCCAATTCCATGGTTTGGACTATTGCTCTGCTATCGCTAAAAGAGCGGGCATTTCTAAATTGTGGAGGAATGATTATTTCTCCGGATCGTGAAATATAACCCCAGTAGCCTTTTTTATTTACGGCTGCCCGTCCTTCTGAAAAATCACGAACATCATCAAACTCTGGCTTTACCTCCCATTGCCCTAAAAAATTAATGAAGCCCCATAAAAACTCAGGCTGTTCATAATCTTCAAAGTATTTTTCCGTATGAGATGTATCTGATTTTTCCTTTTCATCACTTTTACAAGAGATAACACCCATAATGACTAGGATAAATAGCAGTATATATAGCACTCTCATTAATGAAAGATAATTAATATTATAAATTATACCAAAAAGGTGTTCATTGAGTTTGACTGTTGATAAAAGTAAATCTTTGGAGTTGTATTTCTGAAATTTGGATAATCCAATGAATATGGAGTGGAAGAAAAGTAAATTGATCTGAATGCATAAAATCCACCTTGCTACTCAACATTGATTGTATATCAATTTTCAATGCGCATTCGTTGTATTGTTTTGGATGAACTTTCATATTACTCTAAGAAATGAATACATGGTCTCTAATATTGTTCATTGGTTTTGGGTTTCAAAACGAATGGAAAAAAATAACAATACCTGAATTAGGAGTCTCTTTAATGTCGCCTGGCTATATGATAAGAGTTATTGATGAGTTCAGCACAGATGCAGGAGAGGTAACCGTTTATTCCTATAAATATGAACCTAAAGAAAATGACCCTAATATGTTATATTTGGTTCAAGCATATATTATGACTGAACCGCCTGATTGCAAGGACGATCCCTCACTTTGCCGGGATCTTTTACATGTAGCTTTGGAGAACAGTGTGGAAAAATTAAATGCACAGGTCGATTATTCAGAATACAGTCGGATCATTGGTGGAGAAGCACTGATGTATAGAATCCGATATGCGAATGGTCAAAGAATGATGAAATCCAAAGCAATGATTGCTGGGAACCTATTTATTTCTATGCAAGTCTATTGCGATTTTTCGCAATCCTTAAATACTTCAATGGATTATTTTCTCAATTCTTTCTCACAAAAAAATTAAGGGTTAGATTTGTACTATGAAATCTACCGTACTGTATGAAAACCTGAACACAATTTTTAGTTCTCCAGTTTTACTTCAGTATATTAAACTCTAATTCCGGTGAAGATAGCAGTTTTTCCAGGTTCATTCGATCCCATCACTTTAGGGCATATCGATTTGGTAAAGAGAGCATTGCCACTTTTTGATAAAATCATTGTGGCTGTAGGAGTGAATAATCAAAAAAGCACTTTATTTTTATTAGAAGATCGATTGGCCTGGCTTAATCGCGAATTTGAAGATTTGCCACAGGTAGAAGTAGGTTATTTCTCAGGCCTTACGGTCAATTATTGTAAACAAGTGGGCGCCAGGTACCTGCTAAGGGGGCTAAGGAATGCTTCTGATTTTGATTATGAAAAGACAATTTCTCAACTGAATCATATTATTGGTGATCAATTGGAAACTTTGTTTTTTATTAGCAAACCGGAGTTCTCCCATATCAGTAGTACTATTGTGAGGGAAATTATAAAAGGAAAGGGAGATATTCATTCTTTTGTTCCACAACATATTTTTGAAAAGATTCATGAGAAATATTATCAATGATTAAAATAATGTAAGAGATTATGGCTGATGGAATTTTTGAAGTACCTATTGCAGTAAATGAACCTGTTTGGACATTTGCGCCTGGAAGTGAAGAGAGAAAGATTTTAGAAAAGACGCTGGAAAGGAGAAAGAAGGAATTTAGGGACATTCCCATGTACATAGGAGGGAAAAGAATATTTACGGATAAGAAAGTGGCAATTCATCCTCCACATGAATTAAATCACACCCTGGGGCAGTATAATGGAGGTAATGCTCATCATGTAAGAGAAGCGATTCAGGCCGCTTTGGATGCTAAACCAAAATGGGAAGATATGGCTTGGCATGAGCGTGCAGCGATTTTTCTTAAAGCAGCAGATTTAATTACCGGTCCATACCGGTACGAGATGAATGCAGCCACAATGCTTGGTCAATCCAAGAACATATATCAATCAGAAATTGATGCAGTGTGTGAGTTAGCTGATTTTCTTCGTTTTAATGTTCAATACATGACAGAAATCTATTCACAGCAGCCGGAGAGTTCATCAGGTATTTGGAACAGATTGGAATACAGACCTCTTGAGGGATTTGTATTTGCATTGACACCTTTTAATTTTACTGCTATTGCCGGAAATTTGCCTTCCGCTCCTGCTTTGATGGGAAACACATGTGTTTGGAAACCTGCTGAAACTCAGATTTATTCAGCACAAATGATTATGGAAATCTTTTTGGAAGCCGGATTGCCTGACGGTGTTATTAATTTGGTTTACGTTGATGGACCGACTGCAGGTGAAGTAATTTTTGATCATCCTGATTTTGCCGGTCTTCATTTTACAGGGAGTACGGGCGTATTCAATCGGCTCTGGAACACTATGGCTTCCAAACTACCTATATATCGTTCTTATCCAAGAATTGTCGGTGAAACCGGAGGGAAAGATTTTGTTATTGCACATCATTCTGCGCATCCGGAACAAGTAGCAACGGCTTTACTTCGTGGCTCTTTTGAATTTCAGGGACAGAAATGTTCTGCGGCTTCAAGAGCTTATTTACCTCTGTCTCAATGGCCGGCCATCCAAGCCATCATGCTGGAAGAACTGAAAACATTTAAAATGGGAAGCCCGGAGGATTTCTCAAATTTTATTAATGCCGTCATTGATGAAAAAGCATATGATAAAATTTGTTCCTACATTGAGTATGCAAACAACAGCAGTGATGCTGAAATCATAGCCGGTGGCAGATACAGTAAAGAAAAAGGGTACTTTATAGAACCTACAGTAATTTTAACGACTCAACCGGATTTCAAGACCATGATTGAAGAAATATTTGGACCTGTATTGACTATTTACTTATTTGAAGATAGTGCGTATGAAGAAACTCTGGATCTGGTAGACTCTACATCGCCTTATGCTTTAACTGGTGCAGTATTTAGTACTGATCGACAAGCAATTGTAGCAGCTACACGTAAATTAAGACATTCTGCAGGGAATTTTTATATCAATGATAAACCAACAGGAGCTGTTGTTGGCCAACAACCATTTGGAGGCGCAAGAGGATCTGGTACCAATGATAAAGCCGGATCCATTCTTAATCTCTACAGATGGGTGTCAGCCAGGACCATTAAAGAAAACTTTATTCCACCGACGGATTACAGATATCCTTTTCTTGGATAATTATTATGCTTGCAGAGTTGATTTATAGTACAGGAATCTGAAAAAATCAGGCTCTTATGGGTTCAGTTCTTTTGACTTTCTTCTTTTTACCTTTTGTATTCATTGCTTTAATTATAGCGTTGTGCATATTGATCACACCTCCGGTCTTACATAATTGAGAGAAATCAGCTAATGAAGTACTTCCAGGTACTTTCACTTGAAAATCAATAGGTTGGTTGGAAGTAAGTATGATTTCTTTAACTTGTTTGGCTGTAAGTTCAGGGAAGTATGACATGAGCACAGCCGCTACACCAGAGACCACAGGAGCGGCCATACTGGTACCTTGCAGGAATTCATACTGGTTGTCAGGTACTGTTGAATATATACCCGCTCCAGGAGCAAATATGTCCACCGTTTTTTTGCCAAAATTTGAAAATGACGCAACAAGATCTTCACCACCCTGGTAACTGATGGCACCTACTTCTATCCAATTTTTGGCTTCTTTTTTTGGCCAAAGGAAGAAGCCGGTTTTATTATATCTGGGATTAGGGAAATTGTCATAAATATCATTATTCTGTGCACTGTTGCCCGCAGCATGTACTAAAAGTACCCCTTTTTTATCAGCGTATTTGACTGCATCATCGACTACATCTTTATCCCAACTATAGCCTTTTCCAAAACTCATATTGACAATGGATGCACCATTATCTACGGCATAACGAATAGCATTTGCAACATCTTTGTCTCTTTCGTCTCCATCCGGAACTGCACGGATTACCATAATTTCAACAAAATCTGATATTCCATCCATACCTATTCCATTGTTGCGAATGGCTCCAATGATCCCTGCAACGTGGGTTCCATGTCGAGCATCCGGACCCATTACATCATTATTGCCATAATACTTTTCATAACTATCTTCGTAATTGTCTTTCACTATGGAAGTTCGACTGTCGAAATCAGGGTTATATTGATAGTTTAACTTAGTATTATAATACTTTTCTTCTGATTGTAACTCTTTGCTGATCATATTAATAATCTCATCTAAAACCAATGAATCACCTTCAGTATCTCCTGTAACTTGTTGTAAAATCGATTTGCCGATCATAATCAGTTGGTTGTCCGGTTCGATTTCATCCAAATCTTCCAAGGTGAAAGTACCTTCAGGAAAAACGTCACTCATTGCTTCCAGAGAGGCTATTACAGTGCTGATTACCGGTTCCAGGCGCTCCAGGGCTTCCCTGGCTTTTTCCTGTTCTCTTTCAACCTCCCGCTTATATTTCAGGTAGAATGCATATACTTTTTTTTCTTTATCTGTAAGCGTGAGCGGATCCACATTTTCAAATTTTTGATGGTAATGAGCGTATAGACGGGTTACTTCCAAAGTTTCCCCATCCACATGGCTGCCATCAGGCCCTCCAATAAAATTCCAGCCATTTACATCATCAATATATCCGTTTCCGTCGTCATCAATACCATTATCAGGAATCTCTTTTGTATTAATCCAGATATTATCTCCCAAATCTTCATGATCGATGTCAATACCACTATCAATAACCGCAACTACTATTCTTTTTGGAGTTTTATTATGAAGCAATTCTTCATAGGCTTTAGTCGCATGGGTACCATAGTAACCTTGATCAAGCCCCAAATGCATCCAGTTTTTCGGAGCTGGTTGAGCAAATGTGAATGAATTTAAAAACAGCAGACAATTTAATAATATAAAAATAAATCTCATTGGTTCAATTTTTTATCCTAAATGCACTTATGATTTTAAGTCAAGAACAGTATTATCCAATCAAAGTTTCGGATTTTTCCGAGAGGGGACAAATATAACTGGTTTTTAACCATTGCGAAAAAGCTCTGTAAAAAATACTGTATATTGTATAAATAATTGTAGTCAATTGACGTTTTGAATCAGACTGCTTCCCTAAAGATTTGGAATGAAAGTTCATTGTAAAATCAGTTCAATTTTATATCGCTTCTTTATATACCTATGTTGTAGTCTCTTACTTTGTCAAATATCATTTGCACAAAAATATGAATTGGGGG
>JRYF01005449.1_pt1 | contig 13263 bp, 14 predicted proteins | sample 235331 | NCBI WGS metagenome assembly JRYF01 (sample SAMN03074217, study PRJNA261475) | activated sludge metagenome | biome: Wastewater Treatment Plant; feature: Wastewater; material: Activated sludge; isolation source: activated biomass of a wastewater treatment plant treating hydrocarbon... ...
GCTCGTGGGCGACGGTGACGACGATGCCGGTCTGCCCATACGGCCAGTGCAATGTGCGGATGCCGGCAAGATCGCGCAGCCGCGAGCGCACGCCGTCGGCGGCGACCAGCAGGCGCGCGTGCCGCCCGCCGCCGCCGGCCAGCATGATCTCGGTCGCGGCCGGCCCGGCGGCAAAACCGGCGACCGAATCGTTGACGTTGGTCAGCGTCGTGCGGGTCAACGTCAACGTGACCTGACCGGCGTGGGCGAACGGCGCGCCGGCGGCGACGGCGCACACGACGACGAGGGCTTTGACGGCTTGTTTCACGGCGATGTCCTTTCACGGTGTCGACGGGCCGCACAGACCCCGATGCCTGCGCGGGCCGTGGCCACTGCGCGCCGCGGGCCCGGCCGCCATCGGCCTTCGCACCCGTGGCCGGCAGCAGCCGCCGGCGCGGTGAAATCTAGGCCGGCAAGGCTTGAAGCGAACCGCTGCGCGGCTCCCACTGATTGGGGAGACCGAAGGCCATGTGCGAGCGCGGCGCCAAGCGAAGGCCGAGCTCGGGCCGCGCGCCGAGGCGGCGGTAGGCCTCGCGCGCCTGCTCGCGCAGCGCCGGGTCGACGCTGCCGCGGTCTTCGAGCACACGCAGCCAGCGCTGGCGGGCCGCCGCGCGGTCACCGGCGGCTTCGTACAGCATCGCCTCGGCCGCGACGCGCAGCGGGTGCACCGCAGCGTCGTCGCCACCGAATGCCGCGTTCAGCAGGTCGACGTGTTCTTCGATCGGCAGCGCCGCCGCCAGCGCCAGCGGCGCCGCGCGCGACCGCACCATGCGTTCGTAGACGCTGCGCGCGTCGCGCAGCATGGTGCTCGGCAGCGGCTCGCCGCTGCGGCGCAGCTGCTGCACCAGGCGCAGCTTCTCGACGCCGCCGGGCCCGTTCGGCAGGTTGCCCAGCGCCGACCACTGCAGCGCACGCACCTCGCCGCGCACGCGTTCGTTGCGCGCGGCGGCGTCGAAGTGCGCGCGCGCCGCGTCGATCACGTCGGGCCCGCGCTCGCCCTGCCACAGCAGCCAGTGGCCCCAGAACGCGTGCGCATACGCGTTGTCCGCATCGACGTCGAGCGCGGCGCGGTACTGCGCCGCCGGGTCGAAGCCGCCGCCGCGGTCGCGCTGCTTCAGGAAGTAGCCCCAGCCGATGTGCGCCAGCACGTCGGCGCGCTCGGTGCCGCTGGTGGTGGCCGCGCTGCGCTCGAGCGCGGGCAGCAGCTTGTCGACGACGTCGGAGAACCTGCCGCCGGCGGGCACGCTGATGTGGCGCAGCCACACCATTGCCAGTTCGGCCTGCGCGTGGCGCAGCACCCGGCGCGGCTCGCTGAGCCGGCCGGTCAGCTTGGCGAACTGGCCGCCGGCGTCGGCGCTGGCCAGCGCGGCGTCGTAGCTCGCCCACGCCGCCGCGTAGTCGCCCGCGCCCTGCTGGCGCTGGCCCACGGCAGGCCGCGGCTGGCCACCGCCGCGCTGCAGCCGCTGCTGCCCAGCGCCGAGGACGACTCGCTCGAAGGCCAGAGCCTGCGCATCCGTGCGCAGTTCTTCGACGTGCTGGCCGAGGCCTGGCAGGCGCAGCGGCGGCATGGCCCGGCGCTGACGGCGCTGCGCCACTGGCAGGACCTGCACCGCCGCCAGGCCCAGCTGGCCTCGCAGGCCCGCTACCAGGCCGCGGCGCTGCAGACCGAACTGCTGCGCCTGCAGCACCGGCTCGACGAGAAGGACGCCGAACGCCGCGCCACCGAGCGCGCGCGCGGCGCGCTGGTGGCCATCAACGAGGAGCTCAGCCGCCGCGTGCGCGAGGTGCAGGCGCTGCAGGAGGCGCTGCGCCAGCAGGCCACGCAGGACCCGCTGACCGGCCTGTTCAACCGCCGCCACCTCAACGACACGCTGCCGCAGCTGCACGCGCTGGCGGCACGCGAGGGCCAGCCGCTGGCGCTGGTGATCATCGACCTCGACCACTTCAAGCGCGTCAACGACGGTCATGGCCACGCCGCCGGCGACCGGCTGCTGTCGGCCTTCGGCGAGCTGCTGGCCACCCGCAGCCGGCGCAGCGACGTGGCCTGCCGCTACGGCGGCGAGGAGTTGACCGTCGTCCTGCCCGGTTCGTCCCTGGACGATGCGCGGCCTCGACTCGATGCCCTGCGGCAGGCTGTCGTGTCTCTGCGCCTGCCTCACCAGGAGGGAATATTACCCCCCATCACCGTCTCCATCGGAATGGCGTTGGCGGCCGCGGGGGAAACCGATGCGGCCGCCCTGCTGAGTCGGGCCGACGCGGCGCTGTATCGGGCCAAGGCCCAAGGTCGCGATCAGGTCGTGATCGCCGATCCCGGCCAACCCCGCGAGGCGGGCGGGCGGCGATCCAGCAACGGAGCATCCCCCGTTTCAACCCTCCCCCAACACCCGGCGCCGCAACAGGCGCTCGTCGATGGGGATGAGGATCGCGATCATTAGTAAAAACAGACCGCAGGCGGCAGCCAAGTGGCGATTCGGTTCGCCGGCCAGCAGCAGCAGGCGAATCCCTTCCGCCAGGTGGTGCAAGGGATTCAGGATCAGCCAAGCCTGGGTCCATGGGGAGTCGCCCTCCAGCGGGAAGTAGGTGCTGCTGGCGAACCCGAGCGGCATGATGACCAGAAAAAAGGGGATATTCATGTGGTCGATGGTGGGCACGAGGGCCGTGAACAACAGCCCCAGCGTGGCGAAAGCCAGAGCGGCGAGAAACAACAAGGGGACGAGCAGAAAGACGCTGGCCCAGTGCAGGTGCAACCAGCCGGTCAGAGAGAAACCGGCGAGCACCAGGATCACGATCAGGGCGTAGGCCGTTCCCAACGTGGCGGCCCACAGCACCTCGCCCCAGACCACGTGTTCCAACCGCACCTGGGTGATGAGTTGCCCTTCCCAGGTTTTCTGGTAATGCATGCGGATGTAGGCCGCGAACAGGGCCTGAAAGAAGGCGGTCATGAACGCGGTGTAGGCCAACATGCCAGGGGCCAGGTAGGCCAGATAGGAGACGGGCCGTCCGCGCCAGGCGAACTCGGGGATGAAGCCGCCCAGCCCCACCCCGAACGCCAGCAGGAGGATGATCGGTTCCAGCAAGGGCGGCAGCGCGGCGGTATGCCAGTTGCGGCGGTACACGGTCAGGTGCCGCCCCAGGACGGCGCGGCTCTGCCACTGCCAGGCGGCGCGGTAGTGAGGAGGGAACGTCATGGTTTCTCGGCCAGTTTCAGGAACAGGTCGTCCAGGGTGGGAGGACGCACCTCGAAGCGCAGGTCGCCGAACCGGGCGCTGAAGCGGGCCAAACCCGGCCCGTCCAGGGCGAGATGCAAGGTGGAGAGCACCCGGTTGGGTTCCGGCAGCCCCGCCTGTCGCGCCCACTCGCGGACGGCGGGCGCCGCCGGGTCGCGGGCGTCCAGCACCAGCACGTGCTCGCCGACCAGATCCCCCAGCACCGCTCGGGATGGCCCGGTCGCGATGGTGCGACCCTCGCGCAAGATCAGCAACTCGTCGGACAGGCGCTCGGCCTCGTCCATGTAGTGGGTGGTCAGGACGAGGCCCAACCCGTCGCGCCGGAGGGTGTCGATCAGTTCCCAGACCTCCAGGCGCGCCTGTGGATCTAGCCCGGTGGTCGGTTCGTCCAGGAATAACAGTTGGGGTTCGTGGACCAGCGCGCGGGCCATCATGAGCCGCCGCCGGTAGCCGCCGGAAAGGGTGTCGGGTTTGGCGTTGGCGTAGCGGTCCAGGCCGAAGCGCTCCAACAACGCGGCGATCCGCGCCTTCAGAGCGGGCGGGCGCGGGCGGAAGTAGCGGCCCATTTGCTCCAGGTTGCCGCGCACGGTGAAATCGCTGTCGAAAGTGTCGTCCTGGGTGCAGACGCCCACCCGCCGGGCCACTGCCTCGGGGTCGGCGCGGCGGTCGATTCCCGCCACGCGAATCGTGCCGGCGTCGGGCTGGAGAAAACCGTAGCACAACCGCAGGGTCGTGGTCTTGCCGGCCCCGTTGGCCCCCAGCAGGCCCAGCACTTGACCGGCCCGACAGCGCAAGCCGACCCCATCGACCACGCGGCGGCCGGCGAACTGTTTGACGAGACTGGTGGCCAGCAGGACCGGTTCGTCCGAGGCGTTTGGGTCACCCGCGGGCATTGGGAACTCCCTGGTGGTTGAGTGATGCGGCGGCGGCGATACGCTTATGGGAGCGCATGGATTGAGTATAGAGGGCGAGGGCATACGAATGTTGGATACTGGCACATGCTTCCTCCGGTTCTACGCGGAACTCAACGATTTCCTGCCCCCGGAACGACGCCGGGTGTGTTTTCCACAGGTCTTCCAGCGGCACGCCTCGATCAAGGATCTAATCGAATCCTTGGGCGTCCCACACCCCGAAATCGATCTCATTCTGGTCGATGGCGTGTCGGTGGATTTCGCCTACCGGGTGCGGGACGGCGACCGGATCAGCGTCTATCCGATGTTCGAAGCCCTCGACATCCAGGCGGTGAGCCGGGTCCGCCCGGAGCCGTTGCGGGTCAGTCGATTCGTGCTGGACGGGCATCTGGGCAAGCTGGCACGCCACCTGCGCCTGCTGGGCTTCGACACGCTCTACCGCAACGACTACGCCGACGCCGAACTGGCGCAGGTGGCCGGCGCCGAGCGACGGATTTTGTTGACCCGCGATCGCGCCCTGTTGAAGCGGGCGGTGGTGACCCACGGCTTGTTCGTGCGCGCGACCGATCCGCGTCGGCAGATCGAGGAAGTGCTCGACCGGCTCGATCTGTACCGGGCGATCCAGCCGTTCCAGCGCTGCGTCCGCTGCAACGGCCGGCTGGCGGCGGTGGCCCGGCACCAAGTCTGGGACCGGCTGCCGCCGCGAACCCGCATCTACGTCGAGGCGTTCTGGGCGTGTGGAGCATGCGGCCAGATCTACTGGGAAGGCAGCCATTTTCCGGCGCTCCGTCGGTTCGTCGAGAGCCTGCAAGGCCGCACCGACAGCGCGATTCCGCCCGCTGGTTCTCCAGAGATGCCATCGACTGGAGCCAGCCGGTAAACCGGTTTGCGGGACTTGGGTGATTTCCGCCTCAGCGAGGGGTGAGTCCGAACCCTCCATGAGGCGTTGTTCGACCACCTCCGAGGGAATCGATGAAGCTCGATATCGTGGTCGTTTACCTGCGACGGGATCGTCGCATCCGGCACCGTGGACGCCCGCGCGAACCGTCTTCGTTAATGGGAGAACGGCGCGCACGGTATTTTTATAGCCCATCAAGAGCTGACCCACTTTCGTAAAGGGGCGGGAAATGTCCACGGTAGCGCGGCCCGGATTCGTCGATCCCAGTACTGGTGACTCAACTGGAGCATGCCTCCAACTTCTCACAGGTTAACCGCGCGTCGCAGGGGAGGACCGGTCTTGATGATCGCCAGCGAACGGACGAGGGCATCGTCGGACAGCAAACACGGACTGTTGACGGTGGCATCGGTGATGCAAGGTCTCAACAGGCGAGCATCATGCACCCGTTGGCCCGGACGCTGGACATGGTATTGCAATACGTTGCCGGAGCCGAGCCCGGGCTTCTTCGCGCCCGGAGCCTGGATACGCTCGACGAGAGCGTCGGCGCCCAGGTTGATCAGCCGGTCCGCCATGAACTGAACGGGAATCTCCATGTTTTCCAGATTCAGGAACTTGGCCAGCGTGCCGATACCCAGCCCGATACCGTTCATGGTTGATTCCACCACCGCCACCTTGGCGCCCGAGATCAACGCCTCCTTGAGCTTCTTGCCCTCGATCATGGCGGTGCCAGTCTCGGCGGCGCCCTTGCCCAGCGGCACCGCCAGATAGCCCACGACCCAGTTTTGTCCGCCGTTGACGATACCGATGGCGCCAAAGGTCATGGAACTGGTGAAGGTCATCACGGCGGCGCCGGTATTCTCGGTTTCCAGGTATTTTGCCATACCCTTCAGCCCGCTGACCGCCGTCAGCGCGCGCCAGGCGTGGGCGCTGACCTGGAGACCGCCTGCCCCGACGGGGATCGTGGCCATGATCAATAGGGCGTCGAAGGAGGCGTCCCGCACGAACTGGGCGACCTTCACCGCAGTCTCGCCGCGTTCCACCGTCTGCAAGATGTTTTGTTGGGTGGTGGAAACAGCAAACTGGTAATGCTTCCAGTATTCCCGGCGCCTGATTCGTTGCCAGTTCAGCCAGTTCTTAAGGGTGGCCAGACTGGGTTCCATGACGGAGGAAGACTCCAGATTGTCGCGAAACCGCCGGTAGAGTTCACGGGCCCGTTGCTCGGCCTCCACTTTAGCCTTGTCGAGATTAGTCTCGAAGTGGATCAGGTCCGGCCCGAACCACTGCTTCTTCTTGATGGCTCGCGCGTTGGCCAGCCGGGCGCTGGCCCAGGCATGGGCATGAGCGATGGTGTACACCCCGCCCCAATCCACGGCATAAACGCCGTCGTTCATCTCATAGCTCGCGCATTCGAACAGGTCGTGCATGGTCTTATCCTCGCTAAGGCTTGTCGGAGGAGCGCGGCGCAACCGGAGGATCACGCCACGCCCCAGCACTCAGGGGGTGACGGGATCGGGGCGGACGATCACCGTATTCACTACCGGCAACACTTCGTCGGCGGGCAAATCCGCGCGCCCGGCGTGTTCCACGACGGAGGCGGGATCGGTGGCCTGGTAAATGCAGACGGTGCCCAGTCGGCCCTCCGTGTCCGCGACCACGTAGCTGCGAATCCAGCGGACCTGGTCGGGCATCTCCTCGTTGCCGACCTGAGTCGAACGGGCGGCGGCCACTTCCAGGTCCTGGGGCGTTTGCCAGGCGTTGCGGCGGAAGATCGCATAGGTGTTCATGGCGTTGGTGTTCATGGCGTTGGTGTTCATGGTGTTCTCCTTCAAATGGATGAATGAATGGTTGACAGGGATGCTACTTGGTGGCGAAGAAATTGACGGCCTGGACGAGCAGGTCCTTGGCGACCTTGGCCTCGGCGCTGGTGCCCTGGAAGCAGTGGAAGCGTTGGACGACACGGCCCTGCCGCAGGCCGGCGGCGGCGGCTAGTTCCGGCAACTCGCCTTCCACCAGCGCTCCCCCGATGCAGGCCGCCCACAAATCCGGATTGGCGCGGGCGTCCAGGGTCAGCTCGCGCTGCACCACCACGTCGGCCAGGAACAGCCGCCCGCCGGGTTTGAGCACCCGGTGGATTTCCCGGAACACCTGGGACTTATCCGGTGACAGGTTGACCACGCCGTTGGAAATCACCACGTCCACGCTGGCGTCGGTCACCGGCAGGTGTTCGAAAAAGCCCGCGCGGATCTCGACGATGTCCGCCAGACCGGCCAATTCCGCCGCGACCGTGGCGCAGTCGCGCATCGCCGGCGTCATGTCCACGCCGATGGCCTTGCCGGTCGGGCCGACCCGGCGCGCGGCCAGCAGCAGGTCCATGCCGGCGCCGCAGGCGTGGTCCAGCACCACCTCACCGGGACGGATTTCGCCGATGCGCAGCGGATTGCCGACGCCGGCGAAACGTTGGGTGGCGGCTTCCGGGAGGTTGGCCAGTTCCTCGGGATCGTAATCGAGCATGCGGACCGCGTATTCCGGGCCGCGGTGGAAGTGAAAGTCTCCGTGGGGCGCGCGGGCGACCCGGTCGTAGGTGGCGCGCACCTGAGCGCGCAGATAGTCGGTATCGAAGCCGATGGGGCATGTGGCGGCCATGATGGGTTCTCCTCTGGGTTCGGTGAAGCGAAAGGGTTTTGGTTGCCGACGAACGCCAGGACCTCGGCGATGTGCCGGTCCTGAGGCTCTCGGGCGCCGTCGGCGCGGTGGGTTCGAACCGCGCCGCCGCCGTTGAGGAAACAGCTTAGGGGCGCGTTGTATCGGCGCGGTTGCCGAATGCGCGTGAAAGCGTTGCCGGTTGGTTGCGGATTGGTAACAGCCGACCACCCCGGCCGATCTTGTCTTCGAATACCTTGCCGAAGCGCTCCTCCTGACGCCGCCACGGCTTGCCGCGTCATATCGCGGCAACCGTGAAATATCACGCCCCTCCTCCATGCCCCGCTTTGACCAACTCCATCATTATTAAAATAACTTATTGATCAATAGAGTCATTTATCTTTTCGATCAATGTGGCACGAGGCTTGAAACAGACTCGCGCGGGTCACCGCCGCCGGTCGAAACCTCCAACTCAACCCAGGCCAGCGGATTCGGACCAGTCCGGCGGTACATCCAGACACACCGGGCCACGCGCCAGACCGCGTGGCCCGGCAACGGCGGGAATGCAGTCATCCCGCGAAAGCTTGATGTTCTCAACGCACCTCAATTTCATCAGGAGTCTCGCTCATGAACAGCAAAACCCTCGTCCACTCCGCCCTTGCCAGCGTCCTCACCCTGGGCTTGCTGACCGCCGCCGGTCAGGCCACCGCCGCCGAAGAAAAGGGCGCCGAGAAGTGCTACGGCATCGTCAAGGCCGGCAAGAACGACTGTCAGACCAACACGCACGCCTGCGCCGGCCACGCCACCCAGGATGCTCAGGGGGATTCCTGGATCTTCGTCCCCAAGGGCACCTGCGAAAAGATCGTCGGTGGCAGCACCCAGCCAAAAGCCTGAGGCGATTCCGATGACCGCCAAGCCGGTTCTGTCCAGGCTTGGTCCCAGCCCGATTCCGGCCCGCGCCGGAATCGGCTTGCGGGCCGAACACTACGACGCGGTGCTGGAAAGCCGTCCGCCGGTAGGGTGGCTGGAGGTCCACAGCGAGAACTATTTCGGCGCGGGCGGCAAGCCGCTGGACACCCTGGAACGCATCCGCGCCCACTATCCCCTCAGCCTGCACGGCGTCGGGTTGTCGATCGGCTCCACCGATCCTCTCGATTACCGGCATCTGACCAAGCTCAAGCGCCTGATCCGGCGGTTCGAGCCGGCGCTGGTATCGGAACATCTGTCCTGGGGTTCGGTCGGGGGACGCCATCTCAACGATCTGCTGCCGTTGCCCTATACGGAAGAGGCGCTGTATCACCTGGTCGCGCGGGTGGCCCGGACCCAGGATTATCTGGGCCGGCAGATTCTGATCGAGAACATCTCCAGCTACCTGCAAGTCGTGGATTCGACGATTCCCGAATGGGAGTTCCTCGCCGAACTCGCCGGACGGGCCGGCTGCGGCGTGTTGCTGGACGTCAACAACATCTACGTCAGCGCCCGCAATCACGGTTTCGATCCCAGCCTCTACCTCCAGGCGATTCCGCGCCACCTGGTCCGGGAAATTCATCTGGCCGGGTATACCGTGAACCGGTTCGCGGACGGCGAGCTGTTGATCGATACCCACAACCGGCCGGTCTGGCCGGCGGTTTGGGGGCTGTATCGTCAGGCCGTGCGGCGCTTCGGCCCGCTGCCCACGCTCATCGAATGGGATAGCGATCTGCCCGAACTGGCGGTGCTGGTGGGCGAAGCCCGGAAGGCGGAGGCGATTTGGGAGGAGTGCCATGCCCGGGCTGCGTGAATGGCAACGGCGCTTCGCCGCGGCGGTGCTCGACGGGGATGCCGGCGATTTCGCCCGACACGTCCGGTCGGCGGGTCTGAGCGGTGCCCGCCGCCTGCGGGTTTACCGCAACAACACCCGGCTCGGCCTGAGCGGCGCGCTCGAGGCGGTCTATCCGGTGGTGCGCCGGCTGGTCGGCGACGGATTCTTCCGTTACGCCGCCGCCCAATACATCACCCGCCATCCATCCCGCTCGGGCGATCTGCACGAGTTCGGCGAACACTTCCCCCTGTTTCTCCAGTCTTTCGCGCCGGCCGCGGAGTTGGTCTATTTGCCCGACGTCGCCCGGCTGGAATGGGCGTATCACCAGGTGTTCCATGCCGCCCGCCATCGGCCGCTCGATCTGGCGAAACTGGCGGCGGTGCCCGCCGTGCGGCAGGGGGAACTGCGTTTTCATCTGCATCCGGCCGCGCGCCTCTTGGAATCGCCCTTTCCCATCCTGCGGATCTGGCGGATCAATCAGGACGATTTCAGCGGCGATCCGGCGGTGGATCTGGCGGAGGGCGGCGTCAAGCTGCTGGTATTCCGCCGCGAGATGCTGGACATCGAATTTCAGCCCCTGGAAGACGGGGAATTCAGTTTGCTGCGCGCCCTGGCCGAGGGCGGCGATTTCGCCACGGCCTGCGAGCGGGCGATGGTCGCGCAGCCGGATTTCGATTTGCCGGCCCGTTTCGGTCGGCACGTTTTACAAGGCGTCCTGGTCGCCTTCGACGGGACCCCATTCCTGGCGATTCACCCCCATCCACCATTGATGACCACCCAAGGAGCCCTCTCATGACGACCGCCACCGATACCTTCGCCAGTCCACCCCAGCAATCGTGGTGGGCGAGAACCGCGCCTCTCCTGCGCAAGGCCGATGCGCTGTTGCGCAAAACCACCACGCTGTTGACGCCCGTGGCCGACTTTCTGGCCCGCTACTGGGTCGCCGGCGCCTTCTTCAGCTCCGGCCTCACCAAGACAGTAACAGGAAGTATCACGCAGATCGGACAGACCTTTACCTATCCGGCGAGTCTGTTGCCGACGGAGAGCACCTTCTTGTTGTTCCAGTACGAGTATCAGGTGCCCCTGCTGCCGTCCGCGCTGGCGGCTTACCTGGGCACGGCGGCGGAACTGCTGTTGCCGGTGTTTCTGTTCCTGGGTCTCGGGACTCGGTACGCCGCGCTGGCGCTGTTCGTGTTCAACATCGTGGCGGTCGTCTCCTATCCAGACCTGATGGCCGCTGGGGTGGCCCAGCATCAGGTCTGGGGTCTGCTGCTGTTGATCACGCTCTGCCACGGTCCCGGCAAGCTGTCCCTGGATCACCTGCTCGGACGGGTCGTCCGCCGCTGACTCGCGGCTTCGAATGCCGGGGCGGCGGCGCGGCCAACCTTGAGGAGAACATCCATGAATAACCTGGTTCAGAGGTCCCGTGAGGAGGAGGTCGTCCGCCCCACCCCGCCCGGGTTTCCGGATCACGAGGAAATGGAGCTGTTGTTAAGAGTCGGTCTTTTCTCCCCGGACGACGCCATCGCCTTGCGAAAATTGTGGCGGATTCTCAGGGGGCAGGCCGACGATTATCTGGATATGGTGCTCGGCATGGTGGCCGCTCATCCGGAACTGGTCGCGGCGCTGGCGGCGTTGCGCGAGGAGGAACCGGCCCTCGGTTCGCTGGACGATGCCGAAACGACCCATGCGCGCTTCCGGCGGTGGCTGTACGAGACCTGCTTTTTTCCCCAGGAGCCTCCCTGGCTTAAGGAACTGTATCTCGAAAAGTCGCCGCAAAATTCCTTGGCGCAACCGTCTCCGACGTTACCGCCGGGGTTCCGCCACGCCGTCGCGCTGGCGTATCCGCTGGTCGCCACGGTGCGTCCCTTTCTGGTCGCCAGCGGCCGCGATCAACCGGAAATCGAGCGGATGCAGTCCGCCTTCCTGAAGGCCATCCTCCTGCAAGTGGCTCTGCTGAGCAAACTCTATGTCAAGGAGGGGTTGTGGTAGCGACGCCATCAAACGGCTTGTGCCCACGCTCTTATCTGTTGTGCGGCTTTCAGTCCTCTCTCCTGTCGTCCAGAAGGAGAGAGTCCTCAAATCCCTCTTCCGCTTGCGGAAGAGGGATTAACCGGCGACGACGGCGGTACCGTCGTCAATCAACCCCAAGACTCCATCTGTCAATGAGGAACCTGCAATGAAGACGTCGAGCAAACTGATTTTCGTCCTGATTTCCAGTCTGATCATGAGCGCCGCGTTCGCCCAGGGGTTCACCAGGTCCATGGCCAAAACCATGGATGCCGATCAGGACGGTAAAATCACCCAAGAGGAATACATGAAGCACAGCAGCGACATGGCGGCGTGGACCAAGATGGACACCAATAAGGATGGAATTTTAGACGAAAGGGAAATTCAATATGGATTTACCGACAAATAATTTCGCTGGCTGACCGTTAATACCGATTCATTGCGCTATCGACGGTGATTTCCAGTTAAAAATAGGGTGGAATAACCGCCACCCTATGACTGATTTTCCTTCTTGTCCTTTTCCAAGGACGGAAGGTCGCAAAACACAACATCATCTGCTATACCTGATCCAGTCATTCTTCAATGACCGAAGTCGTTTCTGGAGGGCTTTCGCATGAATGGAACCGTTGCCCCGCTCGCTGATCGGCGATCCGTCCCCCGCGGCGAACTCACGCCGCAACCCGTCGACGAACAGGATGCCATGCAGGTGGCCTTGCGCACCATCGTCGAAGGCACCGCCACCGCGACCGGCACCGAGTTCTTCTACGCCCTGGTACGGGAGCTGGCTCAGGCCCTGAACGTGCGTTACGCCTTCGTGAACGAACTCCTGGAAAGTAAAACCCGCGTGCGGACCCTGGCGTTCTGGTTCGACGGCAAGTTCATCGACAATATCGAATACGATCTGGAAGGTAGCCCCTGTGAAGTCGTGATCCGGGGCGAGACGGTTTATTACACCCACAAGGTTTATGAAATGTTTCCCCGGGAAAAGGAACTGGCCGAACTGGGAATCGAAAGCTATTTCGGCGTGCCGCTGGTCTCCGAGTCGGGAAACGAAATGATGGGTCACCTGGCCGTGTTTCACGACCAGCCCATGGTCAAGGAATTCCGGGGCATGGCGCTGCTGCGGATCTTCGCCGCCCGCGCCCGGGCCGAACTGGAGCGCAAGCGGGCGGAACAGGCGCTGCGCAGGAGCGAGGAACGGCTGGCCAGCATTCTGGCCAGCGCCCTGGACGCTATCATCACCATCGACGCCGAGCAGCGCATCGCCCTGTTCAACCCCGCCGCCGAAAAGATCTTCCGTTGTCCGGCGGCGCGGACGATCGGCCAGTCGATCTTGCCACTGCTCTCCAAGCGCTTCGGCAATCTCCTCAAGGGCTACTGCCTGGCGGTTCAACCCGCCACCGTGAGTTCCCAACAACTGTGGGCGCCCGAAGGCCTGACCGCCCGGCGCCACGACGGCGAGGAATTTCTGGTGGAGGCCACGCTCTCGCCGCTGGAAATCAACGGCCAGCGGTTCTACACCCTGATCCTGCGGGATGTGACCGAGCGCTGGCGCTCTGCGGAAACCCTCAAGCAGTTGCAACTGGAAAACCTCTATCTCCAGGAAGAGATCAAGACCCGGCAGAGTCCGAGCCACATCGTCGGCGACTCACCGGCCATGCGCGCGGTGTTCGCCCACGCCGAACAGGTGGCGGGCACCGATTCCACCGTGCTGCTGACCGGCGAAACCGGCACCGG
>JRYF01002458.1_pt1 | contig 13241 bp, 13 predicted proteins | sample 235331 | NCBI WGS metagenome assembly JRYF01 (sample SAMN03074217, study PRJNA261475) | activated sludge metagenome | biome: Wastewater Treatment Plant; feature: Wastewater; material: Activated sludge; isolation source: activated biomass of a wastewater treatment plant treating hydrocarbon... ...
CAACCGGGAGTATTAGCGATATCGCGGGCTCGGTTCATGTAGTCGGCCACCGTGGTGCCGCGCAGGAAGCCGGCTTTGGCTTCTTTACTTTCTACGCCGCAGAGTAAGATATCGCGGAGTAGTTTTTTCTTAGGCTTGGTCTTGTAGAGAGTAAATTCGTAAGTGGCGAGTGCCAGGTTCTCGGCGATGGTGGAGTGAAACCAAGCTTCGCTGTATTTAGCGAGGAGCGGAAAATCAGCGAAGTGTAACTCGAGCGCGATCGCTTCCATGTCGTGACCTTTGGCGGCTTGTACCAGAGAGCGCACAGCCGAGCGGAAAGCTCTAGCATCGAGCTTGTCCCACTTCCCTAGCCCGGTCTTGTAAGTAGTCGTACCGTCAGCGTTTTCAATAAAGCGATGACTTGTGACTGGCTCCTCGGTAATTACAAAGCGTGTGTATTTCTTTGGACTATCATTAAGACTCTTCCCGGTAGCGGTGATTTTTAGCATATGGGTATGAGTATACCATTTTATCTGTTTTATTTATTGTGAATAAAATGGCGACAAATCAATGGTAATATCACGAATTTTTGTGTGTGAGAATTCTACAGGTTGATCCATATTATGTGGATAGTTATATGTTTGCGGTCTGTGTACCTGGTTAAAAATACCTATGGTCATAGTGTCTTCATTAATACTTATCTCTGAGAAACAATCTTGTTCAAAATTTCCATCCACACATCCCTTTATATAAGTCTCCCCGGTATTAAGTTCATGTTGGGTATTAAAGATTATTAATTCATTTCCTGTTTGAAGATTGAGTGCTTTGAGTGGTGAATAGTCAAGACAACCAGATAGATCGTAGTAACCATTACAATTGTAGAAGAATAGAGGGGTTGAGTTTTCAAATCTTATCCTTGGACACGATCTGTAAGCGGTATCAAATATTTGTTTGGTTTCTTTTTCTTGATACACAAGATAATTACAACCCTCCGTTTCGTGATGAGGTATAATCCATTTTCTTGATTCAGTCTCATATATTAAATTGCCATAATACGAAAGCATTGCTTGGTAGTCGTCATTATCAGATACTTCATCCAAATCCAAAACACGATCTACACCAAGGTTTTGTTTGTTATCAGTGGTGTCTGGCACAATGTTAGATTCATAACTATACTGAGGTGATTTGTTAGTTGTTGTCACTACAGCATCATTTAAGTGATTAGTAACTATGACATGTTTTGGTTCCTTCGCTTTATGATAAGTGGAAACGGAGATAAGGATAATAAGTACTAAATTACAAAACAGTAAGGTATAGATTTGTATTTTTGGTGACATGTGTCAGTTATAACACATATTATAACAATTAACCGTCAGAAGGTTATTTTTTGACTAAAAAGGTCTGGTGTTTAGACATCGGCCGTATTTCCTGCAGAAGGTAGAACCTTCTGCAGGAGGAGGCTGGAAAGCTATAAGCTAGAAATGAGAACCAAAAACTAGAAATCGGCGGTCTCGCTCTGCTCCTTTGAGGTGAAAGTGTCGATGCGGTTGATGTCGCGGGGGAAGAGGGTAGCTTCTTTCACGTTCCCTACCCCACAGAACTTAGCGGTGAGGCGCTCGAGACCCATACCGATACCACCATGCGGTGGAATGCCGTGCTTGAAGGCTTGGAGGTAGAATTGGAATTTCTCCGGGTCAAGACCCTTGTCTTTGATGCGCTGTACTAAATCGGCATACTTATGCACGCGCTGGCCGCCTGAGCACATCTCGAGACCTCGGAATAAAAGGTCAAAGCTACGGGTGTATTCTGGTGTTTCTGGATCAACGTGGGTGTAGAAAGGACGCTTACTGGTGGGAAAATGCGTCACAAAGACAAAGTCCGAACCAAGATTCTTTCGGGCGTACTCACAAAGAAAGCGTTCATCTTCTGGCTCAAGGTCTGGTTCCTTGGTTTTGTCGACCCCGGTCTCTTTCTTAATTAGTTCCTGGGCTTCCCTGAGGGTCATAACTGGAAATTCTTCTGGAGCGAGTGCAAGTGGTTCTTGAAGGAAGGTAAGCTCGGCGGCGCAGGTCGTATTGACATGAGCTACAATCGCTCGCATGAGACCAGTTACTAGGTTGATGACATCGGTGTGGTCTTTAATGAAGGCCATCTCAAGGTCCATCATGGAAATCTCAGAGAGGTGACGTGTCGTAGCGCTTTTCTCGGCGCGAAAAGTCGGTCCGACCGCGAAGACGCGTTCAAAGACACCAGCCATAATCTGTTTGTAAAGTTGAGGACTGGTGGCCAGCGAAGCTTCGACGCCTTTGAAGTACTTTACTTTGAAAACTTCAGCCCCACCCTCAGCGTCGCCGCCTACGAGCTTGGGGGCCTGGAATTCAACAAAGCCTTGGCTGTTAAGATAGGAGCGGTAAGCCACCAAAATCTCAGCCTGAACTTTAAAGATGGCACGCTCGCGCTCTCGGCGTAAAGTAATGGGGCGATAGTCCAAAAGGGTGTCGAGATTGAGTTCGGCATCTTCAGCAAACGGTAGTGGCTCCGCTTCAGCTAGAATGTCGATAGCTGTAATTTCTAACTCCAAGTCGCCATTTTGCACTTTGTCGTTGCGCATCTTCTCAGGGCGTTCGTTCACTTTACCAGTGATGGCAACTACATAACCAGACCTTAGTTCTTTGGCGATTTCTAAGATTTCGGGTTTGCCAAAGACGACGCCTTGCACGATACCGGTACGATCACGGAAATCAAAGAATGCCATTTTGCCTTGGTTGCGGGCGACGTCGACCCAGGCTTCGATTCTAGCTTCAGCGCCAATATGTTCACGTAGTGAACCAATTAGAATTCTGTTCATACTTTTTGATGTTACATCTGAGAAACGAAAATCGCCCCACAGATACCGAGATGAATAAACTGGAATCTGTAGGGGCGATTTGTGGTCGCGGTGCCACCCTACTTCCCCACCCGTATACGGATGTGAGCACTTTAGGGCGCGGTGTCGGGCGCTAGACGGAGGGTTCTACTAGGTGAAGATTGAGCGCTACAAGCTTGGCTAAGATTTATTACAAACCAGTTCTAGGAGTTTGGCCTAGGAAGGGCCAAACTCAGAACAAAGTTCGCAATAGTCGCTTACGCTCGTTTGCTCACTTTACTTTTTTTCCCTCACCTCGGTGGTGTCAGCCACGTCAGCGGTATATGGGGATTATACAGGTTTATTAAACCTGGTCAAAGCGAGTCCAATTACTTCCTGATGGCGGAAGCAGTCGGTGGTGTGGTCGTTGACCATCCCAACGGCCTGCATATGCGCGTACCACACAGTCGGACCCAGAAACTTAAATCCCCGCTTCTTTAAATCTTTAGCCATCGCTACCGCTAGCGGACTCACTGCCGGGATGTCTTTTGGCTCCTTTCGCTTCTCGTTGCGGGGCTTATGTTTGACCCAAGACCACATGTAATCACTGAAACTACCAAACTCCTTTTGTATCTTTAAGAACGCGGCGGCGTTCGTGATGGTGGCGCGTATCTTCAAGCGATTGCGGACGATGCTAGGGTCTAGTAGAAGCTTAGCCTCCTCCCCGGCTGTCATCTTGGCGACTTTTTTAGGGTCAAAATTCTTAAAAGCTCTACGGTAGCCTTCACGTTTATTTAAAATCGTTTGCCAAGAGAGTCCTGCTTGGGCACTCTCTAAGACGATAAACTCAAAAAGCTTCTGGTCGTTGTAGACTGGCACACCCCATTCTGTGTCGTGGTAGTTTTGATAGTGTTTATCTTTATTCTCTGCCCAAGCACAACGTTTCATACGAATCTCTTTACCACTCAAGCTCCGCTTAGGCTATTCAAAATCAGAGATTCACAACTTTCAAATTCTTCTCTTGTCAGTTTTGGTGTAGCTAGTGTGGAAAGAATCAATTCGCGTTTGCTTGCATTAATCATTACCTCGTATTTTATTAACAGCTCCGCTATCACGTGCTTATACAGATGAGTTGCTGTACCAACTGCAGGGAGTTCGATGTCCGGGTATCTCATCTTTAAATATTGTTCAGTGTCACGAAATTCAAGTAGTTGTTCTAGAGGATTTTCAGGAGATGATTCCATGCTCTGATTAAATTGCTGTGCCGATGAGCTGGCGGACTCGTTCCATCTTTTTAAGAGCCAGTGCACGAGCCTGTGCGGCACCATCTCTTAAGATTGCTCGCACGTCGTCGTCGGTGAGGCTGGCGCGCTTATCGCGCATGGGGGAAATGAAAGCCTCAAGATCCTCTACCAAAGCGTCTTTGAGGTTCTTGTATTTTCCTTTATTCTCTTCGTACAAAGCGGCAAGTTCGGCCTCATTCTTTAGGAGGCGATGAATGGCGTAGACATTTTCGGGACGGTCTCCTCCAGAGTCAGTGACGATACTCATAACTGCCTTCTCGATATCTTCGCGACTACCAAAAAGTGGTATGGTGTTCTTGTAACTCTTACTCATCTTGGCGCCATCAGTGCCCGGCACGACACCGACACCTTTCAAAATCATCTCTTGCGGTGGAGTGAAAGTATCGCCGTAGGCTAAGTTAAATTTACCGGCTGCTTCACGCGCGTACTCGATGTGCTGGCGCTGATCTTCCCCGACCGGCACCACCTCAGCGTCATAGAGAAGAATGTCAGCCGCCATCAGCATCGGGTAGTTGAAGAGTCCGGCATTGGCTTCTAGACCCTTAGCGACCTTATCCTTGTAGGCATGAGCTTGCATTAGAAATGGTACAGTTACGAGACACTCAAATATCCAGGCTAGTTCGGTATGTTCTGGGACATCAGATTGTTTAAATATGATGGCTTCTTTAGGGTAGACACCGACAGCGATGTAATCCTTCACCAAATCGATTAGATTTTGGCGAAGCTGAGCGCCATCTCTTGCTGTAGTCAGGGAGTGCAAATCCGCTACCATGAGATAGCTGTCGTAGTTACGGTAAACATCAGTAAAGGGCTTGAGGGCACCGAAGTAGTTACCGATATGGAGCGTACCCGTTGGTTTCAGTCCGGTTAGTAGTCGTTTTTTATCCATACCTTAATCTTACCAGAAATTGCTGGAGCTGTGAAAGTTTGATTAATGAGTGAGTGGTAAGGTAAAGACAAAGCGTGAGCCTTTCCCTTCCCCTTCTGAGTGAGCGGTGATGCTACCGCCCATGGCGTCCGCCATGCGTTCGGCGACATAGAGTCCAAGCCCGGTGCCTTTGACGTTGACCGAGTTGGCCTTGTCACCGCGCTCGAATTTTTGGAAAATGCTGTTTAGAGTTTCATCATTCATACCAATGCCAGTATCAATAATTTCTACCGATATCTGTTTCTTCTTCAAGTCGTCTATCACCATGACCGTAATGGTGCCTTTGACGGTGTACTTAAGCGAGTTATTGAGAAGGTTGTGAATGATCTGTTGAGTTTTCCCTAGATCAGCGTTTACAATACCGGAACCAGACAATTTTTTCTTATAGAGCAACATAAGCCCGCGCTTCAAAGCTTCAGAACGGAGATCGTCAGCAATGTGCTCGGCTTCGCTAGCAAGATTAAAATCAGACAGCTGATACTTCATATTACCCGATTCAATCCGCGAGACGCTCAGGTAATCCTCAATAGACTCAGCCATCATGGCCGCTGAAGCTTCAATGCGTTCAATGGGTTCTTTTAGCTTAGGCGATATCGGGCCATACGAGCCTTCACGGATTAGCGAAGCGTAACCCCGAATAGACGTCAACGGACTGCGTAACTGATGTGAAGCAATCGAGACAAACTCGGATTTGAGCTTATCAATTTGACGGAGACGAGTATTGGCCTTTTCGAGACTGTTAGCTAACTGTTGAATCTGTTCGCGTTGCTTGATTTCTTTGTGTACGCTACGGATTAAGATGTAACCAAGACCGAACGACATAATAATCGTAAATATAGTTATTACTCTGACGTTCTCAATCGTCCTAACGAACAAAATTGAAGTAATTAGTATAGTGATGCCAATCACCAAAGCTTCAGAACCTAGTACCTTAACATTGAATGAGCGGTACCTGACAATCAAATAAGTCAACAGGCCCATAAACAACGGTACCGATAGTAAGCCGTACTGTCCTACTTCCCAGTTTATTTGCAGAGTGCCAACAATGTTGCCGGAAGAAAAAGCAATCAAAAACAGACCCAGTCCTAGAGTTAGTAAGATGATTTCATTCTTCCCAGTACTAGAATAAAAGTATTTTTTGAATCCTAATACGAGAATGTAGATAGATATAATAATTTCAAGGAAGTAAACATACAACACTAGTGAGCCTTCAATCGCTTCACGATTGCAGTTGGTATAGTCGTAAGCAACCAAGTTGAGTTTAGTATGAGCAAAAAAAACAATCGGTAAATAAGCTAGAACGAGTAGGTACTGGACCCACAGATTGAGTGACTTATTGTACAGGTAGTGATGAAAAAAATATAAGGATGCAATATATATCAAGAGTTCAAAGTGGATAATAATAGACCAAAAAAACATGGTGTAGTTGGGGTTGGCAGTAGCCCACAAAACCAGGTCTGAAAAACTCCAGAGGATAAAGGCCAGAGATATGACTGACAGCGATATGATGGCTGGATCGCGGTGAGATTGAAAAAGTAGAAGAATAGTAAAAATCAAAACCGCCACTACCGGTAACAAGTGTGTGTAATATATAAAATCGCCGAAGACGTTATTCGAAAAAATCAGTAAGGTGGATTCTGTATCCCAAGCACAGTAGTTTGGATCGATTGAAAAGTTCATAGTACTATTACTCGTCAAGTACTGGTAGACCATCTTCATTGAAGATAATATCGTAGTCACTTAGGACTACCATCTTGTAGTATGTAATCACTATAGAAAACATGATCATCATAATTATGATGATTGCAGGCAGGTTTTTTTTTATCGACCTCATATCAGTTTTTTGTATTGTGTGGGTATATAGGGAAGATACTTTTTCAAGATACTTTTATCAAGAGTTTGGAAAGAACGGATTATCTTACGGCAGTTTAGTGCCCCACATCTACAAGTGTAAGGCAATTCCCAGTTCTGGTCTATCTCAGTAGTTGAATAGTCAAAAGTAATCTCCTCGCCAATTTCAATATCTCGCATGGCCGTTAATCTTTTCATACCCATGATGCCGCAATTTGGGTCACAAGAGTGATTTAGGTATTTAAAGGGTGGTAGAGGATCAATCCAGTAATTTTTCTTGAAACCAACCCAGTCAGGGTGTGAGCGTGAGTCTACATCGCTTTTGTTCACTTTGTGTTTAATTGGTCCTTTTATATAACCGACAAAATCTCCGCGTTTAAATCTAATTTTGGCGGCTACTCCTTTACCTTCAATTTTGCTTTTGATGACTGCTATTCTATCCATAAAATTATCGCTACATGGTAACACTAAGACTACTGAGATTTTACATTTATCCAGGTTTGTATTTCATATTTTGCATTAAGCTAACGACGACCAGCCAGAACTGCCAATACTCCGTGCAGTACCACGTTAATGACTGGATATAGCATCAAGATATGCCAAAACGTACCTTGTGTCTCGTAAGTTATGAATGTCAATATGACATATGCCAAAGTCCAAATAATCCACGGTGATGCAACTTCTCTTTCGGGATAGAGATAGGTGGTACGCAGAATCGGATAGAAAGACGGAATAGTGGAAAGGTTCGAGAGTAATAGAAAAACAAAGACAGCGATGGCCTTATGATCAGTAGAAATAATGGCGTAGGTGGCTAACACCCAGGCTACCACGTAGCCAATGGTGATGATGATATCGCTGATAAATGACCAGCGTTCCCAAGTATCCTCCGGCCACCAGTCTCTCGGCCACCAGGCCTTGGGGTTCATCGCTCGCGCCTTCTTCCAACAACGGAAAGAGACATAAATAGACAAGACAGAACAAACAGCAGGTAGGATCAGTTCGGGGACTGAAGCATCCTTATCCCATTCGAGAATAGTTAAGAGACCGGTGCCGTAAGCAAACATGAACCAAGTTACCGGGTTAGGATCGATTTTGTCGTCAGCAATATAAATCCAGTAGCCAACCACCTGGAGTAGTCCAGCAATAATGCCCCAAAATAACAAGTTATCGATAGTCAATAATTCAGTCATACTTAAAACCTGGATCGTTTAATTTAGATAAAGCAGAACTAGGGTGACGACGAGCCAGAAAAAGTACCAGCCGGTTTCGGTCAGAAACTTTATAGTACCAGACTCCAGCGGAAGCAGACCAGCTAGGCCAAGCTGACCAATGGCAATAAAGAGCGTGATACCGGTACCAGCCAGGGCCAGACTCAGCTTCTTGAGAAGACTTTCGTAGTAGTGCTCACGGTATTCTTCGGGCATGAGACGGCGCATAGTGAGGGTGGTGAGTGTGGTCATAATAGAAAATATCCCTAATGCCGACGCCAAATAAGTCCACTCCCCCACTTTTCCCAGTAACAATTTATCTTTGAGTGGTAAATATGTAAACAGTAAGCTAGCGAAGATAAGACCACAAACGATATTGATAACTGCCTGCCTACCCCAGATGATCTGGATCCCCAGATAAACACTAAACACCGACCCAATGATGATCAGATCGGTGAGATGAGTGATAAGTAATTCGAGACTAAACATCGTCTAGTGCTAAATGCACCAGATTATTATATACCCTCCTCGCGCAATTCTTCGACGAGCTGTTTGGCTTTACGGGATAAACTCTTAGGGATTTGAATCTTAACTCTTACTAGCATGTCGCCGCGGGTACTGCGTTCAATCGGTACACCTTGGTTCTTGACGCGGAGTTGTTCGCCGTCACGGATACCGGCCGGAATGACAATCTCCACACTGCCGTCGATGGTCGCGACTTTGTAGGTGTTACCAAGTAGCGCGTCACTGAGCTTAATCGGTAGGTCGGTGAGGAGAGTGGTGCCGTCGCGCTTGATGGTGGGGTGTGATTCAACGGCCACCTTGATATAGAGATCGCCAGCGGTACCACGCGGCATCGCCTCGCCCCGACCAGTCATGCGGATAACTTCCCCGTCGTCGATGCCGGCTGGGATTTTGATTTCGACTTCCTCTTGGCCGCGGGTGATACCACTACCAGCACAGTGCGGGCAGCGCTCCCTAGGTACTTCACCTTGTCCGTTACAGACTGTACACTCACGCACGGTAGTGAAGCTGCCCATGATGCTCTGGCGAGTCTCGCGAATCTTGCCGTGACCGCCACAGGTGGTACAGGTGGTCATACCAGCTCCCGCCTTGGCGCCGGTGCCAGTGCAGTAGGTACAGAGAATGTTCTTCGTGATGAGTACTTTCCTGGTGGTGCCGAAGATGGCCTCTTTGAAAGAGAGGTTAATTTCAATTGAGACATCACGACCACGCGTGGGGCGCTTCTGTGCACCACCAAAGCCAAAATTTTCGAAGATATCGCCCAGGTCAAACTCAAAACCTTGGCCATTGAACCCTCCCGCCTGCCCGGCGGCGAAGTCAGCCCAAGAAAAGCCGCCAAAGCCGCCTTGCGGCCCACCAGCACCCGAAAAGGCATGACCGTAGCTATCGTACTCAGCCTTCTTCTTTTCATCGCTGAGAACCGCGTAGGCCTCGGTAATCTCCTTATATTTGGCCTCATCGCCGGTTTTCTTGTCGGGATGGTACTGCGCGGCCAGCTTGCGAAAAGCCTTTTTCACTTCTTCTTTTGAGGCTCCTTTCGGTAACCCCAGAATCTGGTAGTAGTCTTTCATAGGATACAGGGTCAACCAATAATCGCGGATTATGCCACGGTCGGGTTAAAACTGCAAAGCTATTGACAATCTTGCCTATTTGTCTTCTGTTTTGGAGTCCCCTTTGACCTCAGCGTCACGGACATCATTATTTTTCGACTCAGCTTCCTTAGCGGCCGCTTCAGTTGCCGCTTTTTGCATAATCTCACCGATCTTTTGTAGACTGTCTGACAAGGCCTCCGTCTTAGTGGCAATCTCATTTTTATCATCCTTTTCCTTGGCTGATTTTAGATCAGAAATCTTCGCTTCAATTTCTGACCTTGTCTCGGCTGGTACCTTATCGCCATGATCCTTAAGAGATTTCTCAGCGGTATAGATGAGTTGCTCGGCAGTGTTCTTAGTCTCGATCAAATCTTTCTTCTTAGCGTCTTCGGCCGCGTGCTCTTCGGCTTCCTTTTGCATCCGTTCGATATCAGCTTCGGACAAGCCTGAGCTGGCCTCAATACGGATCGACTGCTCCTTGCCGGTCGACTTGTCTTTAGCGGTCACTTTAAGGACACCGTTACTGTCAACATCAAAAGTTACCTCAACCTGTGGTACGCCACGCGGAGCCGGTGGAATACCGTCGAGGACAAACTTGCCGAGCGACTTATTGTCGTTAGCCATCGGGCGCTCTCCCTGGACGATATGAATTTCGGTTGAGGTTTGATTGTCAGAAGCAGTAGAAAAGATCTGTTGTTTCTTGGTCGGTATATGAGTGTTCTTCTCAATTAGCTTGGTGTTTACTCCGCCCATAGTCTCGATTCCGAGTGAGAGCGGAATCACATCAACCAGCGTAATGTCTTTAACATCGCCTTGGAAGATACCGGCTTGAATCGCGGCACCGAGCGCCACTACCTCGTCTGGGTTGATGGTCTTGTTGGGTTCCTTACCAAACAACTCTTTGACAGCATTTTGAATGGCGGGCATACGCGTCTGACCACCGACCATGATGACTTCGTCAATATCTTCCTTTTTGAGACCAGACGCCTCAAGAGCCCGCTTGGTGATTTCGATTGATTTGTCGACATAGGTGTGAGCGAGCTCCTCAAGTTTGGCCCGAGACAGTTTGATCAGTAAATGCTTGGGTCCATTCTGATCTGAGGTGACAAATGGGATATTGATCTCCGTCTCACTGGTTGAGGAGAGTTCGTGCTTGGCTTTCTCGGCGGCTTCATCCAATCGCTGAAGAGCCAACTTGTCTTTTGAAAGATCAATGCCTTCGTCTTTCTTAAACTGTTCGATCAAGAACTTAACCACCTCCTGATCAATGTCCCGACCACCCATGTGCGCGTCGCCGTCGGTCGACTGGACTTCAACCACGTCATCCCCCACCTCAAGCACGGTCACGTCAAAAGTACCGCCACCGAAGTCGTAGACGACAATCTTCTCATCTTTCTTCTTATTAAAGCCATAGGCCAAAGCAGCAGCCGTGGGCTCATTGATGATGCGCTTTACCTCAAGCCCGGCAATCTTGCCCGCGTCTTGAGTCGCCTTGCGCTGACTGTCGTTGAAGTAAGCGGGAACAGTAATTACCGCTTCAGTGATTTTCTCCCCGAGTTTGGCTTCTGCGTCGGCTTTAAGCTTGGCGAGAATCATCGCCGAAACCTCCTCCGGACGGTAGTCTTTATCCCCCATCCTAACCATCGCACCACCATCACCTCCCTTCTTTACTTCATACGGGACAATCGCCTTGTCTTTCTGTACCGCTTCTTCCTCGTAGGTATGCCCCATGAAGCGCTTAATACCATAGATGGTGTTGGTCGGATTGGTAACCGCCTGACGCTTGGCGATTTGTCCCACTAATCTCTCTCCAGTCTTTGAAATTGCAACAATTGATGGTGTGGTGCGGTTGCCTTCACTATTTTCGATAATCGTCGGTTCACCCGCTTCAATGATCGCCATGGCGGAGTTGGTAGTTCCTAAATCAATGCCTAAAATTTTTGCCATATTATTACTTTTCTGGTTTAAGTTTCTAATTATTTTTTTCGTAATTGCCAATTATCACTCGAGCGGGACGAATCAATTCGGTACTGCCATCACTATGTTTTACTGCGTACCCGCTCTGGATGACTTTCACCACAGTATCATGCTTGGTTTCGTCATCTACCATCTCGGTACCGAGAGCTTCGTGCTCGGTCGGATTAAAAACCTCACCAAGTGGTTTTAGTACGGTAACCTCGTAACCCTTTAACAGTCTAGATAACTGGGAATGAATGCCCTCGACACCCTTACGCCAAGTCTCATCGACGCTTTGCCAGGTGATCTGGTTACCCATCGCTAGCTCAAAGCTATCAGCCAAGGGCAAAATCTCTTCAATGTGGCTAATTTTTTGGCGCTGCCGGTCTCGTAAGCGCTCCTCCTCGAGGCGGCGCTTGGCGTTTAGGAAGTCAGCTTTAGCACGCTGACTCTCTTCCAAGATTTCACGCTTTTCTGTCTCGAGGCTCTTAATCTGCTTCTTTAGCTTACTTATAATCTCTTTCTGATTGTCTTCCTGGTCTGCAATATCAGGGTCAAAATCTTTATCGTCGTTGGTGATTTCAATTTCTTCGTCGTTGTTATCGTTTATGTTTATATTCACCATGACGCGCATTATAAATTCAAAAATCTCTGGTGTCAAAAACAAGACAGCCCCACCTATAGAGACAGGGCGTCTCTTTGGTGAGGCTGAGGCTCAAGCGAGCGGCCGGTAAAACCAGTCGCCTTGAACGAAATGCTCGCTCAGGTGCCCTGCTTCGGTCAGACGTCGCAGTTGACGTTTGACCGAGTTCTTTGCACGTCCCGTATGGCGGGTTGCGAAGCTCAGGGGTAGTCCGTCGTGGAAGCGGGCGCGGTCGAGCAGGACTTGTTTCAGCCCACACTGCTTCACTTCCTCGGCCCAGCCGGGAACGGTTTTCATGGCGACCTCCTGAATTCGCCCCTACGGGAAATCACTGCTTCCAGCGATGCTCTCGGACCGCACTGCTGCCGGACATGTTGGTCAAGGGTGTCGAAGTCGTACTCACGGCTCCTCACTTCGAACGACACCTTCTCCCCAAACCCGCCATGCGGATTCATGATCAGGTAGGCGTACATGTGTTCACCCAGACGTCCTCGACTGTGGTGGAATCTGACCTCGACAGCGCCCAGTCTTTGTGCTGGATCTCGACGGAAGGGTCCGAGAACATGTCTCGCGGCTGGTTCCATGTCGCCTTGAGAAGTTGCGGAAGCAGGTCGTTGAAGACCTTGCCCACCAACGCGACGACCTTGACGAAGCAGTACCTCTTCCCAGGTGGTTCATAGACCACCTCCACCAGGTATCGCAGGTATGGTTCTGGAGTGACCTGGTTCGAACTGTCCAGGAACACCAGATATCCACTGAAGCCTGGACGCTCGCCTACCAGACGACCATTGTCGCCGTACTTGAAATTCGTGACCATGAGTGTTTCCACAGGTCTCTCCTCGGCCATATTGCATGTTATGACCGTTATGAAAGTAAAGATGCATGCACATCCCTCCAGATACCTTTGAAGT
>JRYF01000947.1_pt1 | contig 13216 bp, 15 predicted proteins | sample 235331 | NCBI WGS metagenome assembly JRYF01 (sample SAMN03074217, study PRJNA261475) | activated sludge metagenome | biome: Wastewater Treatment Plant; feature: Wastewater; material: Activated sludge; isolation source: activated biomass of a wastewater treatment plant treating hydrocarbon... ...
TGGATCTTTTCGGAGAGGTGCGCTCTTAAAGTGAGGGAGGCTTGCTGTCCCGTTTGAACGTAATATCGGGCGGGAGCAAATTCCAGTCCAGAGGGAGGCGGTTCCAATTTCCCAGTGGATGGCGTGCGACGGTCGCTCAATTCCGAAGAGGCGATCACGTTCAACTCACGGATCGTCTTATCCAGTTTCCTGCGGAGCTGTTTGTCGAGTTTGAGTTGTTCATCCTGGATGGCGCGCACACGTTCGATCTGGACGAGAGGCTCAATGCGTTCCTCGACAGCCTGTTTCAACGCCCTTGCAAACGGCAATGACCAGTTGATGCCGTCGCGCGTGGCAGTGAGGACAGGCTCGTCGTTCTTGAGCAGGTCGTGGAGGTAATCGCATTCGAGCGAGCCGTAGAAAAAGGACGCGTACGGATCGTTCTCAAACTTGAGCATGGTCAGCGCGATGACCGTTGCCTGGCTGATGACGAGCAGACCCGCGTCGGCGTAATCGCCTTCTTCGCCGCGCGTGGAGAGTTGCAGGTTGGAGCGCAAAAGTTGCAGATGCGCCGAGGCGGGATAGCCTTCGATCTCGAAATGCTCGTCGAGGATCTTTTCGCCCTTCGGCGGCTTGTACGAAAGGACGTACTCCTCCTTGACCTTGTCGGCGCCCGCAAGGTTGCGCAGGATGATGAGACGTGAAGGACTGCCCATGATGGTGCGCAGTTCGAAATGCCGCTGTAAATAATTGCGCAGGTTTTCGAAGCGCGGCATCTTAACATCTTCGCGCGAGAGGATGATCTCGATGACCGTGCCATTGCCTTCGGGAATTCCGTACTTGTCTCGAAGGTCTTCTGTGGCAGGGATGGGTTCGTCAAGTTCAAAGGTTGGGACACCTTCTTTGAGAAGAAGCGAACTTCGATAGAGTGTTTCATTCCGAATGGAAACAACATAGCCGTAGCCCAAACCAAAGATGGCATCCTTGAGTCCGCGCCCCCACATGCCGCGCACGTGCAGGTCTTCCTTCAAGCCGCTGGTGGCTTCGCCGTAGGTGCCGACGACAACGTCCATGCGGGCATCGTCCATGCCCTCGGCAAAGTCGCGCACGCGGATGACGGAGTTCTTGTGCTTCCGCCAAACATCGATGATGATCTCGCCGCTGGCGTTCCCGCCTGAATCATCGAGACGCGAATAGCTGTCGTTGCTATTGGTGATGATCTCGACCAGGGCGCGCAAAACATCCTTGCGGATCGCTTGATCCGCCTGTTGCAGGGCGACCCTGTCAGCATATTGGAGTTTGCGGCTGATGCTCATAATTCCTTTTTCTTACCACTAAGGGTCACGAAGGTACACAAAGGGGATCGGCTAAAAAACTTCGTGACCCTTGGTCTCCTTTGTGGTTGAAAAGTTACTTCTTTTTTATTCCAAGCAATGACGAAAACTTCTCTTCACAAAATTCCAGGAACGACAGCAAATCCTTGCGTTCGTGGATGTTTATATATTCCTTGAACTGACTCAAATTCCGCGCGAGCGTGGTCGGCGGGGATTCCATCGTGCAGAGCAGCATGCTTCTGAAGTCAAATTCGTTGAGCGGATGTCCTTTTTTGAACTGCCTGTACGCATCGGAGGTTTCGATCGAGCGGATATACTTCTTCGCATGTCTTTTGAGTTCGGGATGAACTGCCGCTTCCTTCCCAGGGACGGCTGGTTTCTCCACCCCAACCTTCGCCACGCGGACGGGTTTCAGCGGCTTGCCGAGCAATTTCTCCACCTTCTCCGCCCGCTTGATTCCTCGCGCCGTGATCTGGAATCCCTTGACGGCGTTTCCCCGCAGATAGCCTTTGCGTTTGCACTCGCCCCACCGCCGACTGACAATCCCGGAATCGGGATACTGCGGGTACTTCCGCATCGAGAAACGCTGGGGGAACAGCACAAAACAGGCAGAGATGATGTCCTCGGATGTGATCTCGAGTCCCTGTTTGTGGAGGTAGTAGACGGAATAGACCACCAGGTCGTTCAAGACGACCTTTGTGTAGTTGGTCGGGTCAAATTGCGGAGGGGGTTTTTTCCTGGTCACGATACCTCTCTACGAAGAATCTTACACCCATTTCACGGACTGCAAAATTTCATTTTTATGCCCGAAACGCCAAAGCCGAATAGAACTCGTTCAAGAAACTGGACGGCGCCTTCCCCAGCAGGCGAGGTTCCGTGAAACCTGCAAACGGCGCAATTGTGCGAAAGGTCTCGAAAGACAATGGATACGGGACCCAGAGATTCCCCTCGTCCGCGTTGTATTCGACGAGGAGCAGGACGCCGTTCGGCTTGAGGAATCCGCGCACGTGACGGAGGATTCCCTCCTTTTCCCTGAAATAGTGCAGGGAATTCGCCATCACGATCCCGTCGAGCGGGGGAAGGCGCTGTGCTGAGCCTGTCGAAGCATCCAGGGGGCGGGAAAAGTCGTTCGGAAGCAGGATCAGGTGCTCGGTAGAACCGAAGCGGGCGAGGTGGGACTTTTTCAGCCTCCGAAGCGCCGCTCCGTCCCGGTCCACGGCGTAGAGGACGGCGTCAGGTCCGACCAGTTCACGCAGAGCGAGGGTGAACGCCCCCTCCCCCGCACCGAAATCCGCCCAGGTCCCGCCCTGACTTAAACCCGCCGGTCGAAGAAGGTTGGTGTGGTCATTATGGTTCATGGTGAAGAGTATAATCGTTTTGGAGGTGTCTTATGATGAACAACCGTCAACTCGCCGACACGTTCACCCTCATCGCCAATTTACTGGAGATCAAGGGTGAGATCATTTACAAAACGCTCGCCTATCGCAAGGCATCCGAGAGCCTGATGGGGCTGGGGCGCGACGCCTCGGAGTATTGGAAGGAGGGCAAACTCGAAGAGATCCCCGGCGTGGGCAAAGCCATCGCGGAAAAGATTGATGAACTGCTCCGCACGGGCAAACTGGAATTCCTGGAAAAACTCAAAAAGGAAGTGCCCGAGGAATTGGCATCCTGGCTCCCCGTTCCCGGACTTGGACCGAAGAAGATCGCCATGATCTGGAAGACGCTCGGAATCACGGCTCTCGCGGACCTCGAATCTGCCGCCAAAAACGGACAACTTCGCGACCTCCCAGGCATGGGCGCCAAGTCCGAGAGCGCGATTCTGGAGGGGATCGCCTCCTTATCCCGCAGGTCGGGGCGGATTCCGCTGGGACGCGCTTATCCGCTCGCGCAGGAGATCATCAAGACTCTCAAAAAGGTGAAGGGAGTCGTCGCCGCTGAATCCGCTGGCAGTTTAAGGAGGATGCGCTCCACCGTTGGCGACCTGGATATTCTCGTCGCGGCAAAGGACTCCGATCCGGTCATGGAGGCGGTTGTCAACCTGCCCGGTGTAAGTCGCGTGCTGGGAAAAGGCGAGACGAAGTCATCCATCGAATTCACGGACGGGGTGCGCGCGCAGGTGTGGGTGCATCCGCCGGAGAAGTTCGGGACGGCTCTGCAATACGCGACCGGCTCGAAAGACCATAACGTGCAGTTGCGTCAACTGGCGCTGGCAAAGGGGTTATCGTTATCGGAACATTCGTTTGCGAAGGTCAAAGGAAAAGGAGAAATCTTTTGTTCAACAGAAGAAGAGGTTTATAAAACTTTGGGCTTGCCGTGGATACCGCCCGAACTTCGCGAGGATCGCGGCGAGGTACAAGCCGCGAAGCAAAACAAACTCCCCAAGTTGATCGAACTCAAGGACATCAAAGCGGACTTGCAGGTGCATTCCACGTGGAGTGATGGGAAACTATCCATGCTGGAGATGGCGCGCGCCGCGGCAAAGCGCGGCATCAAGGTCATCGCGTTCACCGACCATTCGGTCAGCCTCGGCGTCACAGGCGGGTTGAGCATCGAGAAACACAAGAAGCAAGCCGCTGAAATTAAAAAGATTCAAAAACAACTTGGCGATGAAATATTGGTGTTGCACGCCTCGGAGGTTGAGATCAAAGCCGACGGCTCACTCGATTATCCCGACGAATTCCTCGCGACTCTCGACCTGGTGCTGGCGTCCATGCACACGTCGCTGAGACAGCCGCGCGAGAAAGTGACCGAACGCATGCTCAACGCCATCCGCAACCCGCACGTGGACATCATCGGTCATCCCACGGGGCGATTGATCCCCGATAGAGAGGGCGCAGACCTCGACATGGATGCAATCCTCAACGCCGCCGCAGAGACCGGCGTCGCGCTGGAGATCAACGCACATCCATCCCGCCTCGACCTGGACGATATGTACGCCCGCCGCGCCAGGGAATTAGGCATCCCCATCAGCATCAACACGGATTCGCACTCCGAAGGCGATTTCGACATGCTGTTCTACGGCGTCGCCATCGCCCGCCGCGCCTGGCTGACGAAGAATGACGTCATCAACGCCTGGTCAACAGATAAGTTGTTGAAGTGGCTGAAGAAGCGCGGATAATGAGCACAAAAGCGCAAGCGAAAAAGGAATGGATCATCCGCGAGATGCAGGAGGTCCGCTCCGAACTTTTGACCGAGGTTGCCCCGCTTTCCCGCAAGGAACGCGATACGGTCTTCCTGGGCACCTGGTCGGTCAGGGATATGCTTGCGCATCTGGCGGGCTGGGATTATGCGAACCTCGACGCAGCAAAAAACATTATCGCAGGCAAATTACCGTCCTTCTATGAACATCGCGACCGCGACTGGCAGACATACAACGCGATGCTTGTAAAGAAGTACAGGCGGAATACCTTCCGGGAACTCCGCGCAACGTTGAAGAAATCCCAGAAAGAGTTGGTCGCTTATCTGCAAACCATCCCGCCCGAATATTTCAACAGGGATTTCGGCGTTCGTTTCCGCGACCGTAGAGTGACCATCCAACGGCTGCTGCAAGCTGATATCAAGGACGTGCAGATTCACCATCAGCAGATCGTTGACTTTTTCGGTAAGAAAAAATGATCGTTCCCAATATCCAGACTTGAAAGCGAGACAAGATGAAGAATCCCTTCGGCGATCAACAAGTCCCCGGTTCGTATCACAACCTGAAAGAGCGGATGTACAAAAAGGTTTCGGCGGACGTCAACGAGCAGATGCGTGAGATCATGGTCAAGGCGTATGAAAAGGCGCTGAACGAGGAAGCTGTTGTCCTTTCCCGCCCCGAACGGAACCGTCTTCTCTCCCAGATCGTGAAAATGGTAATGGATGACATACTCAAAAGGCTGGATGACTCATCCAAGTCACGATAAGTAGTTCCACTGTCTTATTCAGATTATGTCATGCTGAGCGAAGCATCTCTANNACGCACCGTCCCGAAGGTTTGAGCAAAAATCAAGACTGGATCACGAGTACCTTCGGGACGTCCTGCGTAAGGTGAGTTAGTAAACAAGAACCCGCGTCAGGGATTGCCCGACGCGGGTTTGACGTATGCCTGATTGGGAGGAGAAACGTGAAAAGAGTCTCTTCAGGCACACACGTCCAGATCAGGGAGCGGATGACTGATTCGCCGCCCGACAACTGGCAACCTCCATCAGTGACACATCGAAACATTCATCCAAAACGCCCGGGGCAGGGGACTGGCTTTCAGCGCGGCAGGCAGCGAGTTCGGCAATGGGGACGTCCGAGCATTCACCGAATTGGGAACGATACTCGGAGATTTTGTATGCCTGCTTCGAAAGGGTGGATATCTCCTGACTCCCGCCTCCATTCCCTGTGCCGTTTTGGGGCTCGGACGCGGAGTCCGTCCTGGCGGTTACCATCTGAACTGTAAGAACCAGGAATACCGCCAGGATGCTGGATAGGATAAGCGTACGAATTTTCAACATGGTTTTCTCCTTTCAGAATCACCTATTGGACGTTGAATACATCGTACACTCTTGAACGAATCAATACATCGGTGAACCCACCTAAATTGGAAATCTCACCACCTATTTTCAGTTTCTGGATTGAGGGGGAAGAAATATATTTACCCAGCAGGGAAAAGATCGTCTTTATGCGCCAGCGCGGCAGCCTCATTGCGGGACTCCACCCCCATCTTCTGCAGAATGGATGCAATGTGATGCTCCACTGTGCGAATTGAAAGGCTGAGACTTTTGGCGATGGCAGGATTGCTCGACCCCTTGACCAGTTGCCCAAGCACTTCCATCTCGCGCGAGGTGAGACCAAAGCGATTTTTGCGCGTGGCAGGCCGGGGTCCACGCGGGACGCGGATGCCCTGTGTGCGCATCCGCCCTTTGAGTTTCTCGATGATCGGACGTGCGCCGAGGCTTTCGAAAATCTCCAGCGCCTTGAGTTGTGCGGATTCGTCCCCGTCCATCAATGCCATCCCCTGTTCATAAGGACAGCCGCGTTCCTCCCACTCTTTTGCCGCGCGGCGCCAATCTCCTGTGATCTGTAACGCAAAGGGTCTTGCTATCCATTCCGGAGGCGTAAAGGAGTCGCCCGCGCGCCAGCGCCAGAAGGCGAGTTCACCCGCGATCCATGGATGTTTTTTACCCACTGCGACATCATAGACCGCACGTACATCTTCAACTGCAAGGTCATTATTACCAGCCAGCCATGCCATTTCAGCGCGAGCGGCTCGAGTTGGACCGAGGCGAGGGAGGGCAGCCGCCTGCACTGCCAGTGCAAGCGCCTCGTCAAGCGCCGTCAATGCGTCTGGGTCGCCAAGGCGAATACGAGGGCGCGCCAGGGCAAGCAGCGCGCAAGTGCGGGCTTCGATGTCGAGGTGCTGGCTCTGTAAAACCTTCGAAGCGGTTTCGATCGCTTCCTCCCAACGACCCTGGTATAGACGCACCGAAGCCCTCCATACCAGCATTTGCAACAGATGATAATCATCGTCATTTTCAGCGGCTATTTTTTTGCCCGTCTGACTTACGTGCTCCTGGAAGTTCTGGGCGGTCGCGGAGCCCAGTTCGAAACCTTCCTCGATGTGATCAACATCCGCTCAGGCGGGATAAATATCCTGGGCGGATTTATTGNNTGTTAAGTGTGGCAGGGAATGCCCACCTTAGATTGGCTTGCCGTCCGATGGCAAGGCTGCGCTCCATAAACGCCAGACCGCGCTCGTAATCCATGACCAGCATGGCACAACCCGCATAGTTATAAGCGCGGGCAAGTGTTTCGGAATCCTGGAATTGCTCGGCTAGAACGATCGCCTTTTCACCCCATTCGACGGCTTCCGCGCAATCCCGATGTATCATTCGGACGAAACACAGCCCTCTGTAAGCCCGCGCCAGTTCCGCACTTGGTGGAAGCCCATCCAATACTGCCACGGCTGCCTGGCTGGTCGCTTCCAGTTTGGTGTTCTGCCCAAGGTAGAAGAAAGCTTCAGCCAGGAAATCCAAGATTGCGCTCTCTCTCATGCGATCCCCAATCGAATGCCATACTTCAAGTGCCTTCTGAAGAAGGGTTACCATTTCATCCTTCTGATTTGAAAAGCGTAATTCAACCGAGCAGGCTTCCAGAATTTGAGCATGCCTGGCAGGCGGCAGGCTGTCGGCAAATCGTAACGCCAACTCATAAAGGGAAATTGCCTCACGATGAGAGCCCGCTGTAGAAGCCTGCTGAGCCGCGGCAGGAGCATATTCCAGCACTGCCGACACATCTTTTGTCCCTTCCGCATGATTTGCCAGCCGCGCCAGGTCATGGCGTGTTTCAAGCGACTCCTTCAACACTGATAATATCTTTCGGTGTAATGCCAATCTTCGTTCTGGTGGAATTGTCTCGAGAATGGTCTGTCGCGCCAGTTCATGACGAAAGGCGTAATAATCGCCCTGATATTGAAGCATGCCCCTGGCAACACACTCGTCCGTGACAGCGCCTTCCAAGCCGCCGACCTGGGAAAGCAGCCACGGTTCGATCTTCGACCCGATCACTGCCGCGGCTTCCAATACACCTCGTGCCACCGCTGAGAGTCGCGCTGCACGAGCCAGCACGGCATCCCGCACCGTTTCAGGGATTCCGCTTTCGCCAGCCAGCGCTTCGGTGACGAAAAACGGATTGCCATTCGTCAGGCGGTGAAGTTCAGTGGGATCAACCGCTTTATCCTTCGCCAGTTCGTGAACAGCGTCTTTTGAAAGAGCCGTGACAGGAACACGATGGAGAGCCTGTGAGGAACCGAGATCGCCCAACAGTGTCCGCAACGGATGTTCCATGCCGATCTCATCATCACGATAGGTCAGGATCATCATTGTTGTGGTCTGACGGACTCGCCGCCCCAGATATTTCAGTAAATCCAATGTGGCTTCGTCCGCCCAGTGGATATCCTCTACAACGAGAATGGTTGCCTGTCCTTGCAGTTCGTTCAGGCAGGCGGAGAATAGCGCCGTCCGATTGGATTCAGAATCGAGGCGCTGGAGCAGTTGTCCCTGCAGTTGAAGCGCAATGTCGTGTAAAGGACCCAGCGGGCGCGGCGTGAAGAGCGAGTCACATGCGCCTTGTAATATCCTGCATTTTGACCTGTTTTCATTGACGAAATGTTCGACGAGCGACGTCTTTCCGATCCCCGCTTCGCCATTGACCAGCGCGATACAACCCTCTCCTGCCTGCATTTGTTTGAGGGCGGAATGTAATATCTGTAATTGGGATGCGCGCTCCAGCAATTCCATGGTTCTCTACCGTTAAGGATTGTCGGCGACCGCTGTATAATCCTGACAGTATAAAGCAAATCCTCGACGATTCGAAAGTTTAATGATTAGCGTTTCAAGGAGAACCAGATGAACTCTCAGCCCAACAAACGCACGATCCTCATCGTTGTCAGCGCCGTGGACGCGGTGCTGGGCGCGGTCATACTCTTGATCTATTTTGGTCTCTTTCCCGTCGACATCTCAGGCTGGGGCATTCCGCGCTGGATCATCGGTTTGATCGGGGGAGTGTGGTTCCTGTCGGCAATCGCGGTTCTCGCCTATCAACTGACAAAGACCGATATATCCGAATAGGGAAACCGCCCTTTCACAAGAATCAAGGACCGGGGAACGCGAAAGAGCGAAGACAGAAATCTTATGAGTTCCGTCACTGGCATTGGACATGGGTCGTCGCTATAATGGGTATATCATGCCCGCATGGGTATATCGTAACCGAACCATCACATGCCAAGGAGGGCAGTATGGAGGTCTCGAATTTTGAAGTAGTGGAATCGGGGGTGGGCGAACTGATCCAGCCGTTCGACCTGGATGAGTTCCGCGAATGGAACCGGGCGAAGAAATCCCGCAAATTGGAAGACAAACTCATGTCCGAGGGGGAGGCGGTCAGCCGCTTCGTGTACGACGGCTGTTACATTGGCACGGAACTGTATGGCACGGTGCGTTGTCCGATGTCACTGGCGCGTGAAGTGGTGAGACAGAACAAAAAGGACCTGCGCGTCTGCGGACAGGGCGTGCTCGAACTCGATCTGTGGCTGGCGGCGGGGCTGGTCAAGAAACTGGACATCACCTACATCGGGCTGGAGGTGTACGGCACGTCGTCCGCATTGCGGCGGGCGGTCGAATCGGGACAGGTCGAGAAGTGCGTGGAGTGGTCGAACGGCGCCATCTCGTGGCGGATGAAAGCCGCGGCGATGGGCGTCCCGTTCCTGCCGACCCGTTCCATGCTCGGCACGGACACGCTTAAATACAGCGCCGCAAAAGTGGTCGAGGACCCGTTCACGGGCATGAAAGTCGCCCTGCTCCCCGCGCTCGTCCTGGATGTCGCCCTGATCCACGTCCACCGCGCGGACAGACACGGCAACGCCCAGATCGAAGGCATCAGCGGGTTCGCGGCAGAAATGGCACGCGCGGCGAAGCGTCTGATCATCAGCGCCGAGGAGATCGTCCCGACGGAGGAGATCCGCAAATATCCCGACCGTACGATCATCCCGTACTATCTTGTGGACGCGGTCGTTCACGCGCCGTTCGGTTCGCATCCCGGCGAGATGGCGTACGTCTACGGGCGCGACGAGGCTGAGATCAAAGCCTGGGTGGAAGCCAGCAAGACCGCTGAGGGCGCGCAGGCGTATCTCGATAAATATGTCCACGACGTGAAGGACCACGACGAATACCTGAAACTCGTCGGCGAGGAACGCCTGAATCAATGCGTGGAACTACGGGAGAAGAGGATCTAAACATGAAGGCTTGCACTGAGCCCGCGAAGTGACACAAAGTTCCCAAAGGTTTTCCTTTGTGTTTCTTTGTGTCCTTCGTGGTGAGGAGAATTCACCATGACCGAACAGACTTACTCCAAAACCGAATTGATGATCTGCGTGGCAGCGCGTCTTTTTGAGGACGCCTCAACCTGCTTCATCGGCACCGGCATTCCCATGCTGGCAGCCATGCTCGCTTCGAAAACCACCGCCCCGAACCTTGTCCCGGTCTTCGAGTTCGGGGGGATGGGAGCGATCCTCGAAGACCTGCCGCGAGCCGTGGGCGAAGCGCGCACCTTCCACAAGGGTCTCGCCGCCTCCGGCATCTGCGACACGATGGAGACCGCCCAGCGCGGCTTCATTGACTACGGCTTCCTCGGCGGGGCGCAGATCGATCCGTACGGCAACCTGAACAGCATCGTCATCGGCGACCACGACCACCCGAAGGCGCGCCTGCCCGGCTCCGGCGGCGGCAACGACGTCGGCTCGCATTGCTGGCAGACCGTGGCGATCATGGGACACGACGCGCGCCGCTTCGTCCCCAAAGTGGATTGCGTCACCACCCCCGGCTATTTGACCGGACCCGGCGCGCGCGAGTCCGCCGGGCTGCCGCGCGGGACGGGTCCCGCGTACGTTGTCTCGACCCTGGCGCTGATGGACTACGAGCCTGAAACCTGCCGCATGCGCCTCAAAGCGACGCATCCCGGCGTGACCGTGGAAGAGGTCATCGCGAGTACCGGCTTCGAGTTGGTCGTCCCGCAGGCTGTCGGTCAGAATGAACCGCCCAGCGTCGAGGAATTGCGCCTGTTGCGCGAGGAGATAGATCCGGAGAGGTTGTATATCTAGGGAATGGCCGCGCTCAAATCCCTGTTCTTTCTCATCCTTGTCCCCGGTTTGTTGATCGGCTATCTCCCCTATCGAATTTCAACCAGCGATACCGAGTTATTTGCGTTGGGTGTTCTCCGTTTTCTGGCATTTCCACTTTTGCTCACCGGCTGGGTTGCCATGTTGTGGTGTTTTTGGAATTTCCTCGTCAACGGACGAGGCACACCCGCGCCGATCGCCCCGCCAAAGGAACTGGTCTCGGTGGGACTTTATCGTTACATCCGCAACCCGATGTATGTCGCCGGAATCATTGCATTATTCGGCTGGATTCTCTGGTCACCGTCGCTTCCACTAATCCTCGCACCGTTCCTATTTTTCATAGCAGCACACTTGTTTGTCACTGGCTATGAGGAACCCACATTGAAGAAAAAGTTCGGCGCGGTGTATGAAGAGTATCGCCGGCGGGTCCCGCGCTGGATACCAAGGTTCAACTAAAATTCCAAGCATGTCATTCTGAGTGGCGCTTTAGCGTCACGAAGAATCTCTGACACACCATGAAGAGTTCAACCCTGAGGAGAGATTCTTCGTCGCTCCGCTCCTCAGAATGACATGATCCCGACTTTTCAGACAGTCTCTTAGAAATAAGGGAGAACCCATGTCCCCACAAGAGTATCGCAAAGAAAAAGATTCGCTCGGCGAACTGAACGTCCCGGCCACGGCATTATATGGCGCGCAGACCCAGCGCGCGGTGGAAAATTTTCCCATCAGCGGACTGCGTCCGTGGCGCGCGTTCATCTGGTCCATTGCGGTGGTGAAGCGCGCCGCGGCGCTCGTGAACTTTGAACTCGGTTTGTTCAACGACCGTGAAGTGGACGGCAAACATTTCACTGCGGGACAGCTTTCAAATGCCATCACCCAAGCTGCCGCGGAAGTGATGGACGGCAAATGGGACGACCAGTTCGTCGTGGACCCGTTCCAGGCAGGCGCGGGGACGAGTCACAACATGAACGCGAACGAGGTCATTGCCAATCGCGCCACGCAAATGCTGGGCGGCGATCTTGGCAAGTACTATGTGCACCCGAATGACCACGTCAACATGGCGCAATCCACGAACGATGTGATTCCCACTTCGATCCGTCTCGGCGCGTTGTGGCGCGTGGATGAGTTGTTGATTTCGTTGAACAATCTCCAAACCTCGCTCGAGGATAAGGCAAAAGAGTTTGATGACGTCATCAAATCAGGTCGCACGCATTTGCAGGATGCGGTCCCAGTGCGGCTGGGTCAGGAGTTCGGCGCGTATGCAAAGGCTGTCGAACGCGACAAGGAACGTGTCCGCAGGGCGGCTTACGGGTTGAGAAGGCTTGGGATTGGCGGGACAGCTGTCGGGTCCGGTTTGAACGCCCATCCCGAGTATCACGCGCGCATGGTGAAGAAATTGTCCGAGTTGACCGGGCTGGAGTTGTATGAGTCCGATAATCTGTTCGAGTCCATGCAGTCCATGGCGGACGCGGCGGATTTCTCCGCCTCATTGCGGACTCTCGCACTGACTCTCATCCGCATCGCCAACGACTTCCGCCTCCTTTCGTCTGGACCTTCGACCGGGCTCGACGAAATTCGCCTTCCCGCCGTTCAACCGGGTTCCTCGATCATGCCCGGCAAGGTCAATCCCGTGCTGGCGGAGATGTTGGATCAAGCCATGTTCCACGTCATCGGCTGTGACACGACCGTGGCGCTGGCGGCGGGGGCGGGACAATTGGAGTTGAATGTGATGATGCCGGTCATCGCGCACAACTTATTCGAAATGATGCAGGTGATGATCGGCTCAGTGAACGCATTTACCGAGCGCGCCGTGCGAGGCGTGACCGCCAACCGCGAAAAAGCGGAAGGTTGGCTGGCGAAGAACGCCATCATCGTCACCGCGCTCAACCCGGTGATCGGATATTCGCAAGGTGCGGCATTGGTGAAGGAAGCGTTGGCAAAGAATGCTTCGATCAAAGAGTTGGCAATCGAGAAGGCAAAATCTGGCGAGTTGAAACACCGCGATGAAGATCGTCCTGTGACTGTGGAAGAGATCGAGTCTGCGTTGGGTGATCTGCGCAGGTTGACTGAAGGAGGAATTATGGGAAGCGAATAAAACAGATAGGTCAGTTATCCCACACGCATTTCGAGACCGCCAGTTTTGCTGTAAAATATCTGTGTGGACACCAACTTAACCCTAGACTTCAAACTTCATACATCTACTGATATTGGCCTTGATGAGATTGACGAATTGGACAAGAGACTTGAAAATTATTTGGGTGTGTTTCAT
>JRYF01002133.1_pt1 | contig 13205 bp, 9 predicted proteins | sample 235331 | NCBI WGS metagenome assembly JRYF01 (sample SAMN03074217, study PRJNA261475) | activated sludge metagenome | biome: Wastewater Treatment Plant; feature: Wastewater; material: Activated sludge; isolation source: activated biomass of a wastewater treatment plant treating hydrocarbon... ...
CGAGCGCGGCGAGATCGCCTACATCGAAGAACACCGCATGGTCTACGAAAACGGCCGCCCCCAGCGTAACGAAACCCGTTATCAGGACGCCGACGGCCAGGAAATCGCGGTGCTGACGTCGAATTTCACCGCCAATCCCTACGTACCCAACTATTCCTTCGAGGATCGGCGCTTCGGCCGCCAGGACGGCACCTTCGTCGATGGCTCCTGGGTCAAGATTTACGGCCGCAGCGACCAGAATGCCCCGGTCCAGCAGGATATGGTGCGCCTGCAAAACAACATGGTCACTGGCCAGGGTTTGCACGTCTACCTGCGCGACCATCTGGACGAACTGGCCGAAGGCGACGCCACCAAGCAAGTGCGGTTCCTGGTTCCGCTGGAAGGTCGCGATTTCACCTTCCGCATCCGGCGGCTGGACCAGCCCGTCGAACCAGGCGCGGTGGCCTTCGCCATCGAGGCGGACAGTTGGTTCCTGCGCCTGTTCGCCCCGACCCTGGAAGTCCAGTACGACCGGAATACCCACCGTCTGTTGTCCTACCGGGGCGCTTCCAACCTGCTCAGCGCGGATCGCGGGGTTCAGAACGTGACCATCACCTATCGCTATACGGATTGAATTTCCCTCCCCCTGGCGCTGCATACTGAAGCACGGCAGAGTCCTCGAGCGGCCGAACGGACTTGGTTCGGGCTCGGGTTAGCCGACAAGACTTGTAAAGAACGACGAGAAATTATGCGGCGGCGGTTGATTGGATTGCTGGTGGGGCTGTTGGTCGGGATCGGCGGGGTCGTTCTGGATCTGTCGCCGGTCGGGGTTTCCTTCGAACAGTCCGTCGGCTTGACGTGGCTGTTCGGCATGCGCGGCGCGGTGGAGCCCCCCGAAGAGGTCGTCGTGGTCGCCATGGACAACCGCACCGGCGCGCTGCTCGATCTGCCGACCCTGCCCCGGGACTGGCCCCGGTCGATACACGGGCGTCTGGTCGATGCCCTAGTGCAACGGGGCGCAGCGGTGATTTTGTTCGACGTCCACTTCGGACGAGAGAAGGAACCGGAGGACGATCGACTGTTCGTCGACGCCGTGGCGCGCGCGCGCCGGGTGGTCATGGTCGAACTGCTCACGGGTAAGCGCCAGCCGATCAGCGACTCCCAGGGTCGTCACGTCGGCATGGTTTGGGCCGAGGAATTGGAGCCCCCCTTCGCGGCGCTGGCGAACGCCGCGAACGGACTGGCGACGTTTCCGCTGCCCAAGGAGGGAGCGGCCGTCTATCAATTCTGGGTGTTCAAGGACAGTACCGATTATGCGCCCACCCTACCGGCGGTCGCCTTACAGTTGTATGCGCGGGATCACCTGGCCGCGCTGCTGGACCGGGTGCGCGCCGTGGCGCCCGCCGAGGTCGCCCGATTACCGAGTGCCGAGGAAGCCCTCTCCAACGCCGGACAGTTGCGCAATTTGATGCGCGGCCTGCGCGCGATCTACGATTCCGTCCCGGAGGCGCCCGGCGCGGCGGCCGGCCCGCGCGATTCATCCATCGATCTCGAAAGAGCGCTCCAGGCGCTTTACGCCGGTTCCGCCTACCGCTTCCTCAACTTCTATGGCCCGCCTGGCACGATCCGCACCGTGCCCTACCACGCGGTGATCGCGGGCGGCGATCCCAACGTGCCGGCCGAAGCGCTCGACTTCACCAACAAGGTCGTATTCGTCGGCTATTCGGACCTGTTCGATCCTGGCCAACCGGATCGTTTTTACACCGTGTTCACGCGCGACGACGGGGTCGATCTCAGCGGCGTGGAGATCGCCGCCACCGGCTTCGCCAACCTGCTGACCGACCGTTCCCTGACGCCCGTCGCCGTTTGGACGGCGGTCCTGCTGTTGTTGCTTTTTGGCCTCGTCGTCGGCGCCGCCGTCTATATGCTGCCGGCCTACATCGGCGTTCCCACCGCGTTTGGGTTGGCCGTCGCTTACGCCATGGCCGCGCAGGGCCTGTTCGACGAGTGGGCGCTGATCCCGCCCATCGCCACGCCGCTCCTGGTCCAGTTCCCGCTGGCGCTGCTATTCGGGCTGCTCGGGCAATACTGGCTGGAACGCCGACGCGGGCAGCGCATCAGCGCGGCGATCAACTATTACCTGCCGGACGACATCGCCAGGGATTTGGCCCAGGATCGGATCGATCCTGGCAAGATCAACAAAGTCGTCTACAGCACCTGTCTGGCGACCGACATGGCCGGTTTTTCCACCATCGCCGAACAACTGCCGCCGGGCGAACTGGCGGTCTTCCTCAACGACTACTTTGAGACGCTGGCCACGCCCCTCAAGCGCCACGGCGTTCACGTCACCGAGTTTCGCGCCGACGCCATCATGTGCGCCTGGACCACCGATCAGCCCTCGGTCGAGCCGCGGCGCAAGGCGCTGTTGGCGGCGCTGGAGGCGGGAGAGGCGATCAAGGCGTTCAAGGCCCGCCACGAAATGCCGGGCGCGCGCCTGCGCATCGGGCTAGAGGCCGGCTGGGTGTACGTGGGCCACGCCGGGGGCGGAGGCCGTTTCGTCTACAGCATCGTGGGCGATTCAGCCAACACCGCGTCGCGGGTCGAAGGACTCAACAAGCACGTCGGCACGCAGATTCTCGCCACCGGCGCCGTCGTCGAGGGCTTTGAGGACCGACTGGTCACGCGCCGCCTCGGGGCGTTTCAGTTCGTCGGCAAATCCGAAGCGGTGCCCATCCACGAAATTTTGGCGGAAGCCGGACAGGCGACTGAGGACCAAACACGGTTGTGCGCGGCGTTCGCGGAGGGCCTGGCGGCTTACGAGGCGGCTCGTTGGCGGGAGGCCACCGAGCGATTCCAGCGGTTGCTCGACGACTTCCCGGACGACGGACCGGCGGCCTTTTATCTGGGGCGCTGCCAGCGCTTCCTGCGCGATCCGGACCAGGCGGAAGACCCGCAAGTGATCCGGATGGACGCCAAGTGACGCCTCAGCGCTCGTAACAGCCTGCCGCAAAAGTTTTGAGAGGTTCTCATTCCCGCGCTCCAGCATCACGGCCATTCGCTGAGCCGAGATCGATCTCGGCGTTACTGGGGAGAGATTGCGCTAGCGCTTCCGGGGGCGCCGAACTCCAGCCCGGCGTCAGGCGGTTAGAATCTGGATGCCTCTGAGAGGCCTCTCCAAAAACTCTATCCGGACTACGAGGTTTTTGTCACGAATTTTTAATATTTCGTATGTTACCTTTCCCGTTTGAAATTTTGCCATCACCGCTCTCGACATGCGGCCGGAATTACCAACTCCGCGCGCAACTATCGTATCAACCGATTCGGAAGTCATGCGGTTGATGATCGCTTAACCTCTCTCATAATTCATCTGGAGCCTCACTTATGCGCATTGAATCCGAGTTGCTGGACGATCACATCCTGAAAATCACGCTGGAAGGGCGCCTCGACGTTGAAGGCACCCAGTCCATTGACATGAAGTTCACCGCGCTTACGGCGACGAAGAGGGCGGCGGTCCTGGTAGATCTGACCCACGTCAGTTTCCTCGCCTCCATCGGCATGCGCACGCTGCTGAGTTGCGCCAAGGCGGTCTCCAACCGCGGCGGCAAGATGGTCCTCTTCAACCCGCAACCGATGGTCAAAGAGGTTTTGGATCGTTCTGGCGTTGCGTTGTTGATTCCCGTATATGACGATCTCGCGGTCGCCAAGGGTGCGTTGAGTGAATTTCGGCCAGGCTGATCGAGGATTCATCTCTAAGAGGCGTTTTTGTACAGCCTCTGGCAAGCTAAGTCATTGAAAATCAACCTCCCCACCCCAGCATTTCCCTCTTACGGGGGAGGGGGTTTTTGTACAGTCTCTAAGACCGATGCCGATGTCCCCCAGCTCGCACGAAGTATTGGTCATCCAGAATCGCCTGTTAGAAATGAGCCGAGTGGAGCGATGGCTCGCCGGCTTCATTGAGAAATGGGAGATCCCCGCTGGAGCGGGCTTCGCGGTGGACTTGGTGATTAACGAGGCGGTGGCCAACGTCATCAGCCATGCCTACCGCGATGGCGCCGACCACCAGATCGCCGTTTCACTCACGGATACCCCTGAAGCCGTCGTCGTCGAGATCGTCGATGACGGCGAAGCTTTCAATCCCTTCGATGCGCCGGCCATGGCGACGGCTTCCGACCTGGAACAGGCGGCCATCGGCGGTCGCGGCATCCATTTGATCAAAAGCTACAGCGACGACTATGATTACCGTCGTGTTGCAGGCCGTAACCGCCTGAGGCTTGCAATACGCAAAGAGCGCGGCGGTTAGTCAAGGTCCTCGGAAAGAGCGCTTTTGACGGTTCGATGAGAAATTCAGGCGCAAGGTCTTCCTGGGTGAATGAAAGGCGGAAAACGCGGAAGCGAGCGTGAATGTACCGCCGATCAGCCGGCCATAGCCCTAGCTGTACCTCTCGAGCGGCAAACCCCGGAGAATGACCGCGATGGATCAGATTCCCGCCCGCCACGCCTTGTTCGAGGGCGTACCCCCGAGCACTTTGGAGTCGCTGCTCGACCGCTGCGAGATCCGCTCGCTGCGCGTTGGTGAGGTCCTGCTGGCGCCCGGCCAGATCAACAAGCATCTGTATCTGTTGCTCGAGGGGCAGTTGCAGGTTCGCATTGATCGCATCGACTCCGAGCAGGGGTTTCCGATCGGACCGGGCGAGTACACCGGTGAAATCTCCGTCATCGATTGCCAGCCGGCGACGGCCTTCGTGGTTGCCAGCGAGCCCAGCCAGGTCCTCGTTCTTAACGAGGAGGAAATCTGGGAAAGACTCTTTCCGGTACCCCGGATCGCAAGGAACTTCATGCGGTTGTTCGCCGACCGCTTTCGGGCGCGCAATGAGGCGATGCGGAAATCCCTGGAACAACAGCTTCGCTACGAGCACCTGCAAAAAGAACTCGCCATCGCCCACGAGATTCAACTGGGCATGTTGCCGCGCGATCTCGACCTCGAACCGGCCATTGAGGTTGTCGCCGACATGATCCCCGCGCAGCAGGTCGGGGGCGATTTCTACGATTTTTTTCCGGTAAACCCGGAAGAGTATGGCGTCGCCATTGGCGACGTATCCGGGAAAGGCATTTCGGCGGCCCTGTTCATGGTCCGGACCATGATTCTCTTGCGGACCGAACTGCTCAAGGATCGGCCGATCGATGAAGCGGTTCGCGGGCTCAACGTCATGCTCTGCGAAGAAAATCCGACCTGCATGTTCGCCACCTTGATCGCGGGAATATTGAACAAGCGCACTGGGGTGTTCCGTTATGTCAATGCGGGACATGACGCTGTCGTGTTCGGCGAGCGGGGCGTCAACTATCGACCGCTGCCTCCGCCGAGGGGTATCCTGGTCGGACTCGACCCAGGCGCGACTTACGAGGTCGCCTCGCTCGTGCTGGACCAGGGCGATGTAGTGCTGCTGTATACGGACGGGGTTACCGAGGCAATGAATCACGACCGCCATCTATTCACGGTGGATCGGCTTATGGAATGTCTGCGGCAAATGTCTGGGGTTTCCCCCCAGGAGCTGGCGGAGCGCATCAAACGGGCGGTGCGGGAATTTACCGCCGGAGCCCCGCCGTCGGATGATGTGACCCTCTTGATCCTGCGATATCAGGGGGCTTGGACCTGAATCCCGGTTCGCGCCCAAGCCGAACCTTCAACCGAGATGCTGGATGAGATCGGTGTCGTGTTCGATCTTGCGCGCGAAATGGCTGGCCATGTTCACCAGCATTTGGGTGCGAATGGAGCTTTCCAGCGCGTCGAGGCGGACTTCTAGGCACACGGTGTCGCTGATCGCCCAGACGTCGGCCGTGCGTCGATTCTGATTGAATAGTCCTACTTCCCCAAACACCGTGCCGGGTCCCATGGTGGTCAACCGGAGCTTTTTCCCCGCGCTCGTGTTGATCGAAACCTCGACTTCCCCGGTGATGAGGAAATAGAGGCAGTCGGCCGGGTCGCCCGCGCTGATGATGCGCTCGCCCGTGGCAAACCGGCGTTCGGTGGCGGTGTTCCTGACGGCTTCCAGTTCCTCGGCCGTCATGCCGGAACAGAGATACTGCTGGGCCAGATCGGTCACGGCAGCATTCGTTGCCAGGTGGGCTCCCACGCGAGCCAGCAGGTCGTTTTCGCACCATTCGACCGCGCGGTCGGTGTCGTCAAAATCCAGCCAGCCGGGATCCTGTAGCGCCGATTCACCGCGGCTCTGCACGTGCTTCTTTAACCGGTACAGGTGCCGGCATTCGGTAAAGAACAGCCGTTTTCCCTGGCGCGCGGCATGAGCGCACAATTCGCTCAAGACCAGAATCGACGCGCGATCCATTCCCACCACGCGCCGGAAGTCGACCACCAGGACATCCAGTCCCGGCAGCGCCGTCAGCAATTGGTAAGCTATTGATTCGGCGCTGCCAACCATCAGTTCACCCTGCAATTCGTAAATGCCGATCCGATGCCCCTCTCTGGCCAGGGTTTCGATCTCGGCGGCGTTACGCCGCCGGCGCGAAGGAAAGCGGGCGCAGTCGTAGTGCCGGCGAATCACCGAAGTCGACGTCGAGCGCGTGACGTTGAACAGATGCAGGCTGAAGTCGTTGGAAAGCCGTTTGCGGGCTTCGACGCCCCGGACGCTGTTGCCCTTGGCGTCCAACAACGGCGAAAAGACTCCCAGCCCAAACTGGCCGGGCAACACCGCCATGATGCCGCCGCCCACGCCGCTCTTGGCCGGCATGCCGACGTGGAAAACCCATCCCCCCGAGTAGTCGTACATGCCGCAGGTGCCCATGACGCTCAGCACTTTATCCACATAGCGGGACTTGATCGCGACGACGCCCGTGACGGGATTGACGCCGTTGTTCGCCAAGCACGCGCCCATCAGGGCCAAATCTCGGGCGGTGACCAGGATCGAGCACTGGCGAAAGTACAGGTCCAGGACTTCCTCCGGCGTCCGGTCGACGATGCCATGCCCGTACAACAGGTGGGCGATGGCCCGGTTGCGGTGGCCGGTCTCGCTCTCGGAGCGATACACCTTGTCGTCGATCTCCAACGGTCGTCCGGCATAGCGCGCGAAGGTGTTCAGGATGCGCGTCATCGGCGGCGCGTCGGGATGCGTTTCAATCAGGCCGGTGGTCGCGATGGCGCCGGCGTTGATCATGGGATTCAAGGGGCGACCCGTCCCCGGTTCGAGGCTGATGGAGTTGAAGGCTTCCCCCGAAGGCTCGACGCCGACCTTGCTCAGGACGTAGTCCAAGCCGCGATCCTCCAGGGCCAAGCCGTAGGTGAGAGCTTTGGAGATCGACTGGATCGTGAACTTCTGGCGCGAATCCCCGACTTGATAGACATGCCCGTCGACCGTGGCCAGCGCAATCCCCAGCCAGGCCGGGTCGGCGTGAGTCAGTTCGGGAATATAATTCGCGAGATCCCCTCCCGTGATCTCACTCAATTCGCCATAGAGTTGCTCGAGATATCGTTGGATGGGAGAAAGCTTTAGCGCTTCGACATTCAAGGAAGTCTTTGCGGAAGACGGCATGACTCTTGGCTCGTTAGTATAGTGGATGGGGGTAAGCATCTGCAAAGGATGTGCCGTGTTGGAATGGTGGTGATGCGGATTCTACTTGATCGCAAGAAGATCAAGATCAAACTGGAACTGTTGTTATGATCAATGCGCACTGCTTTGAGGCGCCTGAGTCTATTGCGCACCAAAAGAGTGCGTCCAGTGCGTGGGCTGTTATTCAAAATCCTTGAAAAACTATCATTCACTATTCTGGCACGCCTTTCTCATGATTTTTTCCAAACCAATAACATTCGTGGTGTTCCATGCCATTAACCGAAATCGATATTTCATTACAGGCCAATCCCTCCATGCGAGACGATCTGCCCAAAGCGCGTTTCACCAATTTATGGCGGCGCTGTCTCGTACCCGGAGCGCAAAGCGATATCGACGCCATTTGGGAGACGATTCAGGCAGGATATGGGGAACCGAACCGGCGTTATCATGGCAATTCCCATCTGCTGCATTCTCTAGCGCAATTCGATCTGGCCATCGGTTACGTGGAGTCTCCGGACGCAGTGGAAACCGCGATCTGGTTCCACGATGTCATTGTCGAGCCCGGTCGTAAAGATAACGAGCAACGCAGCGTCGATCTGTTTCGGGAGGTGGCAAGCGATGCTCTGGAAAGTGATTTCGTCGATAGGGTGACCAATCTGATCCTGGTCACCACGCATTGCGCGCCACTATGCACCGAGGATCAGCGGTTGATGTGCGACATCGATCTGGCGAGTTTTGGCCGTTCGTGGGAGGGTTTTCTTGAGGATTCGGCGGCGGTGAAAGCGGAGTTCCGGGGTGCCGAGGAGGATTATCTGCGGGGCAAGCGCGCGTTCCTGCAAGGATTGTTGCAGCGCCCACGCATCTTTCGGACCGAATTTTTCCACGACCGTTATGAGGCTCGGGCGCGGGATAATATCGCGCGCTTTATCAGGCTCTTGGAAGAGCAGCAGAGCGCTTGATTCAGGTCGAATCCTTTCGTTGTCGAGCATGTCGATGAGCGGTGAAGCCAGGAATTTCCTCAGCGCGACGCTGAAGAATCATCTGTCGGAAATCGGAAAGGTGCTGAAGGAGTTTGAAGATTTTGCCCAACAGCGTCGGATTCCGGGGGAAGCAATCCAGAAGGTGAAGGTGACGTTCGACGAACTGTTAAGCAATAGCGTGTCCTACGGATTTCCCGACGGCGGGGAGCATGAGATCGAGGTAGTCGTGGAGTGGGCCGGGGGATACTTGCGGATCACCATCACGGATGGTGGCATCCCCTTCAATCCGTTTCAGCAGGAGCCGCCACAGCTTGGATGGTCTCTTGAGGAAGCGCCCGTCGGCGGGATCGGCATCCATCTTGTGCGTGACTTGATGGATGAAGTTTTCTACCGACGGGTGGGTGACCGGAACGTGGTCACCTTGGTCGTGAATTGGTGAGAAGCATCATTTCGCGGCGCCGAGCAACGCGGTGATCGCTTCGGCTTCCGTATCGTGCAACTGCAAGAGGCTGTTGAAGCCGGAGGTCACCAGGACTTGGCGCACGGTCTGGTTGGGATTGCAGAGCCGCATTTCTCCCCGCGCGTGCTGGAGGAGCTTCGCGGCGACGAGAATCACGCGCAAGCCGGCGCTGCTCACGTAGTCGAGCTTGTCCAGGTTGAGGAGCATCTTGTGGTTGCCGGCTTTCACCAGACGAACCAGTTCGTCGCCGGTTTGGCCTGAAGTGCTGGTGTCAAGACCCCCTTCCAAATCGACGACCGTGACGCCATAGCTCTCGCGTGTGGAAATCCGCATGTGCTCGCCCTGCATGAGGTTATAAAGCAAAGCCCTCTCGCTGCTTGCAGGAGAGGGGCTGAGTATGGATCTGGAGGAGAGAGGCTACTACCGGCTGTAGCAGGTCCGGGTGCCGCCAACAGTCGTGCAGACCCAAGTCCCGTCGTTACCCGCTTCGATCACGGTCGGTAATGCCTTAAGAGGATTAGGACCCGGACAAAAACCCTCTTCACCTTGTTCGGCATCGGCGTCGCATTCTGTCAAAGACCCAGGCACATTGCAGGTACAGATCGCCGGGTTCCAATTAGGCTTGTTGGGGTCGAGACTTACAAGTACCCGCTCACCACCGGTTTGGGGGCACTGGATACCCGTCTCATCGAGCAATTGTTGATCGAGATCACTACAAAGGGGGAGAACAACAGGCTCGGGCTCGACGACTGTAAACTGACCATCCTGACCGTAACAGAGTCTGGCGCTTTTAATTGTTTGGCTTACGCCATTAACGGTGAGCTTCATGTTGCTATCCGAAGTGATACCCCCGGGCGGATAGTAGAAGATACGCACATTCTCCTCTGACTTCAGAATAGCGAAATTGATTTTGAAGTTGGAAGGTGACGTGTTCGATACAGTAAAGCTGAAGGTTTTTCCTCCATTTAGCGTGTAGGTTGCACTTCCATCTGTGGAGGAAAACGTACCTGTCGAAGTACCAGAGACATTCCCGCCTATCTCTTTGATCGAATTAATTGCGTAGGTATTACATGTCCCACTTCCTTGGGAGATAATTTCCACGACCGAGTTCGTGGACTTACCATTTGATGTGGCAAACGCGCCCCCTGAAAAAACCAACCCTAAGGCAATGGTCGAGACCGACAACCAGCGGGAAACACCAATTCTCATTTCAGTAACCTCTCAAAAAGTTTGGATCAGGATAGGTGATGGTTAAAAGTTAAGCGTGAATCGCCCGATGATGATGCGTTCGGGAAAATAGGGGCCAATCGCTGGCTCATCCCGAAACTGACGATAGCTGTCGTCCTGGTAGTTAAACTTCTCATCGAACAGGTTGTTGATCCCCAAACTGAATACGCCGGCCCGCTTCGGCAACCGATAACCCAGGGCGGCGTCGACCACGAAAAACTGGTCATCCCCCTGACCCTGCGTCGAGAACGCCGAACGCCGCACTTTTTGATCGACATACGTCCCCGCCAAGGTCGCGAAAAGCCCCGACGGATTGAAATAGCTCACACCGACCGGCACGCTGAACGTCCTGACCCGCTCGGGCAGGTTGTCGAACTCCGTGGCGATCCCGATCTCGCTCTCGTACAGGTCATAAATAAGCTTCGCGCTGACCCCGATCCGATCGCTGGGCGTCCAGTACAGATACAGTTGGTGGTACTGTTCGTCCCGATCCTCGAACCGGGCGAAGCCCTCGCCGCTCTCAAAATCAACCCCAAAGACCGGCTCTTCCATATCGCGCCACGTCGCTTCGCCGCCGATGGCCAGAGTCGGCGCGATGCGCCAGTCGAACCCACCGCCATAGCGCCAGGACCGGGTCGCGTTGATGTCGTCGAAGAACTGGTTGAACCCGGCGACCTGGGTCGGCTCCAGGGTGCGGTTGCTCACCAGCGCCGGCTTGACCACTCGGAAGGCGGCGGCGCGCAAGCGAAGCTGGTCGGTGAGGCTCCACTGCACCCCGAACTTCGGATTGAAGCTGTTGGTATCGAGCGGCGGCTCCTGATAGTCGTCGTAACTGGCGCCGAGCGTCCAGGTCACCTGTTCCGGGTAACGGAGATTGGCATACACGTAACCGCGTCGATGTTCGATCTCGCGCCGGGCGACGTCATCGACTTCAAACACTGGACCGAGCTCGGCGTCCGTGATGACCAGGGCGGTCTTGAGGTCGCGGTCCACGTCGCTGGCGGCCACCCCGGCGACGACATTCCAGCGGTCGCCCTGCCCGAGATACTGTCCCTCGAATTGCGAACCGTCGTCCTCCGCGCGAGCTTTGACGCCGAGCGTCGTGTCGGGATCGAGACTCTCGGAATAAGTCTGCCGCTCGTCCCGGTCGCTGCCGATGTAGGAGAGCAGGAACGTTGAACCCGGTGCCGGGGTATAACGCAGGCCGAGCCGCGCCGTGCCCTGATCGCGCTCGATCCGCTGGTCGCGCCGGAAGCTCGCGGGATCGAAGTTGAACGCGAGATCGCCTTCTTCCGAATCCCGATGGCCGAATTCCGCCTGAATGTTCAGTTCCGGCGTGATGGCCCACTGGCCATAGAGATTGAAGACGTTTTGCTGGAGATCGTTGTTGGGCCGCCAGCCGTTGGTGTCGTAGGTCAATCCCCCCAGACTGAAGGAGAAGCGGTCGTACACCCCCGAAAGGACTGCTTCCGCGCCCCAGGTATCGTTGTTGCCGCCGAAGGCGCTGGCGTTGAACTGCGCCTGGTTCCGCTGGAACAGCGGGGTAAATTCATTGAAGCCAGGCGTCGCCGGCCCGCCGAGCGTGACGATATTCAGGTTGGTCGCCGAAATGGACGGCTGCACCGGATTGATGTTGATGTCTTGCAGCATCTGGGCTTGCAATAACTCGCTGACCCGGGAAATCTCCCGGCGGCGCGTGTTGCGGTAGCTGTCCGAGAGAAACCGGTGCGCCGAGGCGTTGCCGGGGTCCAGCGCCAGCGATTCGGTCGCGGCGTTCAGACCCAGTTGCTCGAAGCCGAGATCGTTGAAGGCCCGCGCCAGGCTGGTGCCCCGGGCGGCCCGGTCCTGATCCAGCAACAGACGGCCGCGGTACACGGCGCGGTCGTCGTTGAGCGCGATGGCCTGCTCCAGATCGCGCACCGCTTCCACCGGCCGGTTGACCGTCTGCTTGAGAATACCGCTGTAGAAGAAGGCGGTGGGGTCGCGCGGGTCGAGGTCCTTGGCGATGGCGTACTGCTCGGCATCGAGCGGATAACGGCGCTCCTCGAAATAGGCTTTGCCCAGATAGGCGCGAAGCAGCGCGCTGGAGGAATCGAGGCCGACGGCGGCTTCCAAATCCCGGCGACCGTCCGCCAACTGACCGGCGCTGATCTTCGCCAAGCCGAGCCCGAGATGGCCCAGCGGATCGGCCGAATTGAATTGAATGGCCTGCTCGAAGGCGGCGCGGGCCTCGTCGTTGCGGAACACGGCGAGGGCGTTGAACCCGAGCACGATCTGCGTCCGCCCCAGTTCTGGCGCCAGCGCCTCGGCCTTGCGCGCGGCGGCCAGCGCCGGGCCGCGTTCCCCCAGCATCAACCACAGTTCGCCCAGCCGCGCCCAGGCCAGAGCATCCTCGGGATGCGCCTCGACGGTGGCGAGCACGGTATCCCGCGCCGCTTCGATCTGGAAGTTCGCCTGCAGTGCGTAGGACAAGGCGATGCGGGCCGCCACCGAGTCCGGACTCAGCTCGACGCCGCGTCGGGCATCGGCCAGCGCCGCTTCCCGCTCGTTCTGGACCACGGCGATGATCGAGCGCAAGGCGTAACCCGGCCCGGAACGGGGATCGCGCTTCAGCAGTTCGGCGAGATCCGCGCGGGCCTCATCCACCCGCCCGACGGCGAGCAGGGTCGAGGCGCGGACTCCAAAAAACCGCGCATCATGCGCGGATGGAGGAATCTGTTCCAGGGCAGCGAAGGCGCACCCGACCTCGTTGCGGGAGGCGCAGGCGGCGGCCTGCCCCAGATCGCCCGCGCCGAACGATCTGTCGGCCAGGGACAGAATCGGCGGATAGTAGAGCGCCCATTGCACTTCATCGCGCGGCCGGACCAGGATCCGGGTTTGCGGCGCTTCGCCCGCCGCCGCCCGCGCCGACTGGCCCGGTTGCAACGCGACCTGACCCCGGTCGTTGGCGGCGGTCACCACCCCTTCGAACACGGTGATGGTGGTCGCCGCGTCGTC
>JRYF01013514.1_pt1 | contig 13174 bp, 11 predicted proteins | sample 235331 | NCBI WGS metagenome assembly JRYF01 (sample SAMN03074217, study PRJNA261475) | activated sludge metagenome | biome: Wastewater Treatment Plant; feature: Wastewater; material: Activated sludge; isolation source: activated biomass of a wastewater treatment plant treating hydrocarbon... ...
AAATTTTATTTCAAAATCATCTCTCTCTCCTTGTGTTCTTTTTTCCTATAATTGACTTTTCTGTGTGGACTCACTTTTGCAGCAATGCAAAGAACGTGACTCAGATGTAAATGCTCACCGCCCCAGCGTCCGGTCTATTTGCTTTCTGTGGCGGGCAAAATGGTCGTGGAAGAAGTCAAGCATACCATCCATCGTCATTCGGCCGGCAAGGGCGTGGCGGAAAATTTCTTTGTTGTACCAATCGGGATGCAGGTTTTTCAGCACAAGTGAGAGTTCAGTGCGGATGGCTCGCCACTCAGTCGCCAATTCGTCGAGTTTGACATCTTCCCTGAAATGGTCTTCGTTCACAATGGCAGGTGCCTTATATTTAACAGGAAGCAAAAGCGACAGTTTCAACAGGACGCTGCGCATAGTGGCAGCGAAACTTGCCTTTTTTAAAGTAGCTGGGCTGCTTGTTTTCTTTTTGACATACTGCACGGATCTACCTTCCGCAAGCATAAGGTGCTGCATGACATCCAGTGCCGACCACGCACCCTGTCCCGGGCGGGCCGCCAATTGCTGGTGCTGGTAGTTTTTCAAATCGGCCAGCAGATGTTCCAGCGCTTCGTTCAGTTGATTGATTTTGAGCCTGTGCGATTTTTTCATGGCCGTTGTGGATGGTTTAGATGGTTAGATGGTGGGATGGTTAGATGGTTGAGGGGGGTAGAAAATTACCGAAACCATGCGTATTCGACCTCGGTGAGAGCCTGCCCCGATTTTTCGGGGTCGCATGTTGGTAGCGTCCCGGATTGATGAACGTGAGTTCATTTTGCCGCTTCCGGTTTCGTGGCACGTGTCATTTCCCTTTTGCCGGGAGGGCCTTGCAGTGTTTCCACCTCAAAGCCCACTGCCTTGAGTATCCGCCGAAAAGCACCTTTCGCACAGTAAGTAACCAACACGCCACCGGGCCGAAGGGCATCGAACATTTTTTGCATCATCGGGACTTCCCACAGTTCCGGTTGGGCATTGGGTGCAAAAGCGTCGTAGTAAACCAAGTCGAAGTCAGTGGGCAGGTCAACTTCCTCGAACTTGCCGAGCAATTTCACAAATGTAAAGTTTTCACCCAGAGGAATTGCTGTTCCCCAGTTATTTTGGTGCATTTCATAAAAAACAGCACCCTGTTCACCTGCCTGCAACAAGTTGGGGTATCCCAAATCAGCAACCAAAGTATCTTCGACGGGAAATGCCTCGATGGTTGTGTAATGGACTTTAAGGCCCAGCCGGATAGATTCCTGATAGGTTAAAAAAGCGTTCAGGCCCGTCCCGAACCCAATGTCCAACACCTTGAGTTGTTTTTGGATAATGGCTTTGTAAAAAAGCCCCGACTCAATGAAAACATGGCGGCTCTCTTGCAATGCGCCGTACTTGGAATGGTAGCTGACGCCAAATTGCTCCGAAAAAATGGACTTGGAACCGTCCTGTGTCTCAATTAATTTCAACATCACCAATGAAATTTGCTCATGCAGCGTCCCGGTTTCCCTGATCCGGGGTAACTACTTAGCAGGGGGTGTTTTTGGGGAAAAATTTTCAATTTTCCCCCCAAAAACACCCCCAAAATGCGGGAGGAGGGAGAAAAAATGAAATTTTTTCTCCCTCCTCCCGCACCCTCCTAAACAGTTACGCTCCGGGAACATAGTGCTGCCTTAGGGAGCCGGGCTACGAGCACGCACTATGCCCTCCTCAGCTGAATCACCCCCAACCAGTGCATGACCCTTATGATGGGATAAACCGGGTCGAACTCCCACCATTTGTTTGCGAAATTGGGGCTGTTGGGGTGCTTGTGGTGGTTGTTCTGAAACAATTCTCCGAGCATTATCAAGTCGAAAGGCAAGGTATTCTTTGAGTGGTCGTCGTTGTCGTAGTTCTGATAGCCGTATTTGTGGCCGCACCAATTGACGACGGCCCCGTGAACAGGCCCCATCAAAAAATGTACGGGCAGCAGCAGGAACATCCACCATTCGGTAGCGAACACAACGTAAAAAGCGACATAGGCACCTATCCACAATATACGGGAAGTCCAGCCATAGCCCCACTTGTCGAGGGCATCCCACTTGGGGTAGTTGCCCAAAAACTTGGGTGAAACTTTCAGCGTATTCGTTACCAGGCCATGAAAAATGTTACGTGTGTGCCACATCATGCCAAAAACGTCCTTAAAAAAGTTGGGCGAGTGCGGGTCCTTCTCTGTGTCGGAATAAGCGTGGTGCATCCGGTGCATGATGGCATAAGCGCTGGGGGTGAGATAGGAAGCACCCTGCGCCAAGTAGGTAACGAAATGAAAAATCCGCTCCCACACTTTGCTCATTGTAAACATCTTGTGCGATGCGTAGCGGTGGTGGAAAAATGTCTGAAAAAACAGGGATGTGAACCAGTGGGCGAGGAAAAAGATAACTACAGGCATTTGCTCGTTTTTCGTTAAAAAATTAATTTACAGGCAATTACGTTCTTCTTTTACATACTTCCCGGCTATTTAGCCGACGAGCAAAGAACAACAATCAAACAAGGCGCAATATTCGTGACTTCCTGGAATAACTCACAAACCTCTTGTTAATTTTTGCATCAACAGATTGTAAAATTTGGTTTGAATTAAAACATGGAATAATATTTGAAAAATACCTCGTTGTTCATCATTTTGCCAATCAGGTTTTTACAGATGAATTTTTTTTGAATTTTTCAGGCTCGTTTTGAAACAAAAACCCCTTAGCCCAACGTTGAACCACCCCGAAAAAAGCATTGGTCACAAAAAAGAGGACTGCACAGACATTCAACCACAGTCCCATGAACAACGTAAAGAAAAAACTGCTCATCGCCCTAACTACCGCAACAGCACTCACCTTCACCTTGATCATCGTCTATCAGACCGACATGATTTCGAGGTTAGGCAAATCATTGGCAGCAGAAACAAAACGTGCCGACGCTGCACATCGTGAGCTTGCCGTCAAGACCAGCATCATCGAAGAACTATCCTACGAAAATGAACTGCTGAAAGACAGCATTGAGGCGCTCAATATAGAGGTAGCCAATCTTCAGGATGCCATCGTCGAACTAAACGGCATTATCAAAAAACTCAATAAAACCATAAAAAACCAAGCAGATCAAGTTGCCCGTTTGACTCAAAAAATCCATGCGCTCGAAAAGTCGGGCGAAGCCAATCGGGAAGAAATAGGACGACTGGAGCAAGAGCGCAGCAGGCTGCTCGTCAAAATGGAAGAATACGACAAGTATCGCCAAACCGTGATGGAACGGGAGGCAGCAGCCCAACGCGAGAAAGAGGAGGAAGAGAATAAATTGAAAGCAGCACAGCAGGAATTGCTCAATCAAACGCTTTCGGCTACAAGCCAACAATCCGTGGAAAGCGGGTCGGAACAGATTGTTCTGAACCAGCCTCCCTCCATTGATGTACCTGCCCCGGCTTCAGCTCCGACACCCCCAATTACCCATGAAATAAGGCACAACAACCAAAAGCGGTTGGCGAACATCAAGGCCAATACGACTGTGCAATTTAAGGACATCGTGCTGCGCAAAAAAGAAACCGGCAATGACCTCAAAAAAATTGGCCCGCATGATTGGATTTACACTTTCATCGAATTTGACCTCGACAATCCAATGAAAGAATTGATCCTGAATGAAACTTTCATGCTCGTCATTCATGATCTCGACAATAACGTGGTCGTACCCATGATTGAAAGCAACCCTGTTTTCCCGGAGAGTACAAGCGGAAATACGGGTTACAGGTTCATCTACAACGGTTCGCCTGTCAGCATTCGGTACTTCAACAAACAGCAAAAACTGGGAGCCAACTACGAAATACGGTTATTTCACATCAAAGGTGATTTGCTTCTCCAACTTGACAATGGCAAGAAGCGCATCGTCCAACAAGGTGATGTCTTGAAAATACGTTAACGATATATCACCATTTTAACTTAGGAAAGCCTTTATCTCAATAGAAGTTGTTTTTGGGCAGTGGCTTTAAAGCTGCTGCCTTTTTTTTTTTGTCCATGCAAAAAAAGATGCATACTCGTATTCCCGCATGAATCCCTAACTTTCCAGCATCAAATTTCTGCCGGATGAAAAAAACGAACAAACTCAACACGTCAGGTGCAAGCCATTCTGTCCAGAGTGCAAAGCCATATATACTCCAAGTCAACTGCCTGCTTTCCCATTTTACAAAAATCATCCTGCCGGCACTGCTGATCATTTCGCAGTTTGCCTGCATTTCCCCAAAACTGCCGATGGTACACCAAACGGCCCATCCGAATGCCAAACCATTCGGCGCACCTGCTTACAGCGATGTGTGCTTTTCAAGCCGGTGGGTAAGGCCCCGGGACGAACGTGATACCTTCGATACCTTTGTAGCGGCCCGGCAATTTCATGCAACCTCCCTGAATTGGATTTACACCACCGATGCTGATTTTATCAAAAAAGCCATTTCGTTGGGTTATAGTGTTCAAGTTGCGCTGTCCCCTACCCTGCCGGACCTTCCATTCACCAACGAAAACAGACTGCATGGCCGCATGTTGAACGCAGCGGGCCTACCAGTATCTGCCCCCTGGATGAAAGGCTGGAACCATTGGTGGGGCTGCGTGAACCACCCGGATTTTTGGCAGACATACTTGGCGCATATCGGTGCTGGAATTGACGCAGGGGTATTCAGTTTTCAAGTGGACGATCCGGCTATGGGCTTTTTGTTGCTTCGCAACAAATGGGAAGATGTCTGCTACTGCAAACATTGCCAACGGATAGCCGATAGCTTGGGCCTGTCTCCCCCGGACATCCAGGAAGCATCCGTGCGGGCATTTCACAAAAAAGTAAAAATGCGTGCCGAAGAGCTGGCCTGCCGTCCGGTCACCTTTTCTTGCAACAACTTCGAGGGTGACTGGGAATTGTTTCCTTTTTCCGAGTTTGATTTCGGTGTAGCAGAAGTCCCGGAGCGGCGAGCCAACCCTGAATATCTCTACGCAGCCATCCGGGAAGCACGGCGACAGGGAAAAGGGCAGATTTTCAGCTTCGCAAACGACAGGGAATGGCTTGTGCAGAAAATGATAGCAGCCACTTACGCCTGCGGAGCCAACATGCTCGTGCCCTGGGACGTGTGGGTGGGTGGTCAAAACCGTTATTTTGGTAGCCCTGAAAAATTCGCTCCGCTGTTTGGGTTCGTTCGGGCGGTCGCTCCCTGGCTCGACGGCTATGAGGATGCAGCCTACACCACCACTCAGGATGACCTGCGATTGGTGGACACCCGACCACTACCCGTGAGTTTTAATGAATACCGACGGCAAATCCATGCATTTGTGCGCGCCAAGCCTGGCGACATGGAAGCTCCCGTTGTCATTCACCTTGTTGACTGGCACGTATTAATGGAACCATTCACCATCCAATTGAACGAACGGCGTTTTTTCAAAAAAGGAATTTCGTCTGTGGAACTGATCACGCCTGTTGAATACGATGCCGTGTTGCACGAAAAGGCAGCTACGAGCGGCAACTTCGCAGAGCTGGCCATTGCGAAGCAACTTGATTTCATCAAGGATGGTGATTTGATAAAACTACAAATCCCGAAACTCGACTTACACTGGGGGATTTTGATTGTGAAATGACCTTGAACTTATTCCAACCTGCGCCGTTTCCCTGCCTTTAACTAAAGTCAGCCATGTCGAAAATCAACCTGTTCTGGTTCCGTCGAGACCTGCGCCTGGAGGACAACGCTGGCCTTTACCATGCGCTAAAAAGCGGCCTCCCCGTGCTGCCGGTTTTTATTTTCGACAAAAACATCCTCGATGATCTGGATGATAAACAAGATGCCCGTGTATCGTTCATCCATCAGGAAATCAGGCGTTTGGCTCTGGAACTGCAAACCCAGGGCAGCGGAATTTTGGTGAAATACGGCACCCCCGAACGGGTCTGGTCGGAATTGCCGGATAATTTTGAAATCAACGCCGTTTTTACCAACCACGATTACGAACCTTATGCCCTGCAACGCGACGAAATGGTGCGCCAAAAGTTGAACGAAAAGGGCATTTCCTTCCACACTTACAAGGATCAGGTCATTTTTGAAAAAAACGAGGCCGTGAAAGATGATGGCGCTCCTTACACGATCTTTACCCCTTACAGCCGGAAATGGCTGGCAAAGCTGGAATCCAAAACAGCCTTGATGGAAACCGGCGAAGGTCGTCAACAAAGTATTTCTTTTTACCTGAAATCCTATCCCACTGAAAAATACTTCCACAATTTCCTGAAAACCAAGCCTTTCGATTTGCCCACGCTGGCGGACATGGGCTTTTCCGAAACGGACACCCCCTACCCCGCCCGCACGATCACGCAGGGTTTGATAAAAAATTATGGTGAAACGAGGGACTATCCCGGCATCACGGGCACATCCCGCCTCGGCATCCATTTCCGCTTCGGGACAATCAGCATCCGGGAAAAAGCTCGCAAAGCACTCGGCCTGAGCAAGACCTACCTCAACGAACTTATCTGGCGGGACTTCTACGCAATGATACTATGGCATTTCCCGCACGTGGCAGGTGCGCCTTTCCGACCGGAATACGCTGCCGTCGAATGGCGCAACAATGAAGAAGATTTGCAGCGCTGGCAGGAAGGCAGGACGGGATACCCCCTCGTGGATGCAGGAATGCGGGAACTGAACGCCACGGGCTACATGCACAACCGGGTACGCATGGTGACGGCCAGTTTTTTGACCAAACACTTGCTGGTGGATTGGCGGCTGGGCGAGGCTTATTTTGCAAAAAAGCTGCTGGACTTCGATCTGGCGAGCAACAACGGTGGTTGGCAGTGGGCCGCAGGTTGCGGGACGGATGCTGCTCCCNNTTCAACCCTGCCGCTCAGTTGGAGAAATTTGACAAAGACCTGCTCTATGTGAAAAAATGGGTGCCGGAGTACGGTACGGCGGGCTATCCATCACCTATTGTCGATCACAAGATGGCACGGGAAAGATGTTTGACAGCTTACAAAAAGGCACTCGAAAGCCGCTGAAATGAGGGGTGAGGGGATGAGGAATGACGAGGCCCCGCCAGCGCTCTGCCCCGAAGTTGTTGGCGGGAACACCGGCAACGGCGGAATGATCTCCCTGCTCTACTCAATATAAATGACCACGTCCACCCTTCGGTTCTTCCACTTCGGGTTGCTGTCCTGAACCGCACCTTTCCCTTCAATGTATATTTTGTCCACGCGGTATCCCTTGTTTTTCATATAAACGCCCACTGCTTTGGCCCTTTTTTCGGAAAGCACGAGGTTGTAGGCATCGGAGCCGATGTCGTCCGCATATCCGATGATTTCCACATTGACGACTTTGTTGTTCGTGAAAGCCTGCTGGAGGAAATCATTCAACTTGTCGGAATCGGACGGTTTTAGATTGGCATCGTCAAATTCAAACAGGATAGAATGGCGCAGTTCACCGGTGCGTGTGGGTTGAAGTGCAGGCAGCGCCCTGTCCTCTGACAGTTGAGCCTGATAGACCGGGAGTTTGAAAAGTGGGTCGAGCAGCAAGTTGAGGTTATAGTATGCCCTGTTGTCCCAACGGGGTATCACGGCCTGGTTGCGATAGGGGTAATAATCCGCAGCCAGGATGTCTATATGCAAAGTATCATAGGCATCTACACAGAGGAAAAACCGCCCGTCGTCATCGGTATCCACAGCAGGGCGATTGCGAAAATAGACCGTTGTCTTCACCGGTAGTTGGGTCAAGGAATCCCTGACAAAGCCCTCTACATAAGTAATAGGGTCGCTGGACAACTGCTCCGGCAGGTCAAATTGATAAATGTCCATACCACCGTGCCCACCTTTCCGGTTGGATGCAAAGTACCCTTTTTTGCCGTCGGCTGTGAGGTAGAAACCCAGTTCCCTGTATGGAGAATTTACAGGCATTCCGAGGTTGATGGCATGTCCCCAATTGCCGTCGGTGTCCATTCTGGCCATGAAAATATCCTGCTCCCCGAAGCCGAGGTGGCCTGTGGAAGAAAAATAAAGCACCTTGCCATCGTTGGTGATATAAGGAGCTTCCTCGTCCCCGTTGGTATTGATGTTGGGGCCGAGGTTCTGCGGTTCGCTCCAACTGCCGTCGTCCATGCGGTGGCTCACCCAAATATCCGTTCCGCCGAAACCACCGGGGCGGTTACTGGCAAAATAGAGGGCCGTCCCGTCGCAGTTGATACTCGCCTGTGATTCCCAGGCATCGGAGTTGGCAAGTCCCTTTGTTGGTTTTTCATCGAAAATCCTGATCCCTTCCAGTTTGGCCTCCCAAATATCGCAGGGGCCGAGGGTTTCGGGCCTTTGGCAAGCCGTGAAAAAGATACGCCGCCCATCCTGCACCATGGAGACCATGCCTTCGTTTTCGGCTGTATTGAAGTCTTTGATGGGAGCGCCACCCTGCCATTCCCCTCTGGGCCGGGTGCTGAAAAAGAGGTTCTCGTCGGCCCGTTCATTTTTCCTGGTCGTGTAAAACAGCGTATTGCCGTCGTTGGAGAGAAATGGAAAGTATTCGTCGGCACTGGTATTGACTGCGCTGCCCAGGTTGATCACGGAGGGAATGCTCCAGAACTTGGCAGAATCCAATGCCACGTTGCAGGCGCGGATACTGCCCTCCAGTTTTTCGTAGTAGTCGGCTTCGATGCGCTGCTCTTCGATGCCATTGTAGGCGAAGTAAGCAGGTTCAACACTTTTGAGGGAATCGAATTGCGTGAAATAGTGCAGCGCCAGGCGGTAGTTTCCTGTTTGGTAAAGCATTTTCCCCGATTCGTAATAAAGCGCCCGCGAGAAGCGGGGATTTTTTTTCAGTGCCTGTTCATAGTATTTGGCGGCTTCCTCAAAATCTCCCATCAACTCGTAGCAAGCCCCGGCGCTCCTGACAGCGGGGGCGAAGTTGGGAAATCGTTTCAGTACTTTTTTGAAATTGGACAATGCCTCCTTGTATTTGAACTGCAACAAAGCCTGCTCGCCTGCATGATGGATTTTGGCGTATTCGTCGGGTATGATGAACATCTTGGAAGGCTCCTCTTGTGCATTCAATCGAAGGCCAACGGATATGAACAATAGGAATAGTACAGTTTTGGGCATGATGTGAGCGAGTTTTGGATCAAATTTGTGCAGCAAAAATAGGGATGTTTCACGGTTGAACTGGCAGATGGGGATAATGTTGCCAAAGACTTCGGAATATAACGAGAACAATTCCACCGGAGGGCGCTGTTGCAATAAGTCAAAAAGCATACCGCCAAGCACCCTGGAGATCGAACTGACAGCACCCCGATTTCTTTCTGCAATAATTTCCCGCCTTTTTGGAACGAATCACGAAACTTTGTTTGTTAAGTGCAGTATTTCTGAAGATTAATTTCAGGTTAATTGCGCATTTTACAATACGCAATACGAAGCGCTTTGCTACCTTTAACGCATCAATCCTTGTGCAGACCATTCAACAAAGCACATTGACAAATTTTGCAATCAACTGGTTTTCAATTTTTTATCAAATTGAAAAGCAAACATGACGGAAACCATTTAGCCCAAATTTTCATCTAAATCAGGGAAGGAATCGGAGGGCATGAACGTTTGAACCTGCCTGAAACCTGCCATCCCCACAAAAATTTCGACCCATGGATAAATGGCGTAAACTCAATGGCGACCCCCTTCGACTGCCGATAAAAACGGCTGTGGAGCATACGATCATCCGGGAGACGGAGGCTGGCCACCGGCTCAAAGTCTGTATCGGTTCGGATTCGCTCGTGCGGAACGGCACAGTGGAATTCGCTACTGTGATCGTTTTCCTTAGGGAGAAAAAAGGCGGTTTCATGTTCATCAACAACTCCAAAATGGAAATTCAAATGGGGTTGAAAGAACGCATGATCCTGGAGGTGGCCAAGTCCGTCGAAATCGCCTACCACCTGTGCGATCTGCTCGACAAATACCACGTAGAACTGGAAGTCCACGCCGACATCAACACGGATCCGGCGTTCCAGTCGAACCGTGCGCTGAAAGAGGCAATGGGTTACATCCTGAGCATGGGCTTTGTTTTCAAGGCTAAACCTGACGCATTTGCCAGCACATCCTGCGCCGACAAGGTTATCTGATCCACTGTGTACCGGTTGAGATGGTTGAGGGAGTTGAGATGGTTGAACCACAAACCATCCATTCTTCTCAACCATCCAGCCAACCATCCAGCCATAGACCAAAAAAAATCTCTCTGTTTTGAAAAAATTCCTTTCCGAAGCGCTAATGATTCAATAAATTTACATTTTTGCCTCGCATTTCACCCCATCTTCAATCGTTAACCTCTCTAATTTTAGAGCGCTCCCAGAAAGTAGGCTACTCGGTCTGAAAACAATTTCTCCTTTTTCCCGGACTGCCAGATGGCAACACCGTCAGTAGCATTGATGTTACATGACGGGTTCACCCGAATCTTAGTTTCTTACAACAAAAATCAGAGAGAACGTGCTTTACAAAGTAAAACTCAAGAATGCAAGCGAACATGTCTTGCTGGATGACCACGTTTTTGAGTGGCTTACATCCGATCCCTACCTGGTAAAAGTTGATTTCATCAACAACTTGCGCCGTCACTCCAGCGGCTGCGCCGTTTTTCAAAAAACATGGAAAAAAAATGACGGCTCATTCAAAACGGAGACGATTTACCTGCACAAGTTAATTGCCGAGAAGTTCCTGATCCACACCAAAACAGCCGAAAACAACCTCGTTGGTGCGAACAACGGCAACAAACTGGATTGCAGGCTCGAAAATCTCGTCTATCGTTCGAGGGCTGTGTCGAGCCGAAAACGAAAGACCATCAGCAAGACCGGTTACACGGGAGTTTATTTTGAAAATGGTCGCTATCGTGCGGTAATATCCATTCATGGAAAATCCGTCCATATCGGCATGTTCGATACCCCGGAAGAGGCTGCCATTGCCTACAACAAAAGATCGAAAGAAATATACGGCGACATGGGCAAACTGAATGTTCTCAAAAGAACCAAGCCAGACGGCACCGCAGAAAAGGCAAATGGAAAAGCGTGATCCGGGAGGTAAAAAACAGGTAAAATTGGTTTGAAAAGGTTTGCTGGGTTGCATTTCTCCCTATCATTGCGGCATGAATCTCAAAAATGACTTGTTCCTGCGCGCATTGAATGGCCAGCCGGTCGAAAGGCCACCGGTCTGGCTCATGCGTCAGGCGGGCAGGATACTCCCGCAATACAGGGCCTTGCGAGGAAGCCTTTCCGGTTTCAAAGAACTCGTCACACGGCCAGAACTCGCCGCAGAGGCTACCTTGCAACCTATTGACGAATTGGGCGTGGATGCTGCCATCCTCTTTTCCGACATCCTCGTGATACCGGAAGCCATGGGCCTCGATTATGAAATGGTCGAGCAAAGAGGGCCTTTTTTTCCAAAAAAAATCAGGACGCTTGCCGATGTTGAGGCCCTCGCCAGCGGAGAAGTAGCTGCCGAACGGCTGGAATACGTTTACAGCGCGCTGCAACTGACCAAAGCAGAACTCAATGGACGTGTACCGCTCATTGGATTTTCCGGTGCGCCCTGGACCCTGCTGGCTTATATGGTGGAGGGTGGCGGCAGCAAGACCTTTTCTACCGCAAAAAAATTCCTTTACACTCAACCGGATGCCGCCCATAAGCTCTTGTCGAAGATAACGGATACGGTCATCGCCTACCTCAGGCGCAAGGTTGCAGCGGGTGCCGATGCCGTTCAATTGTTCGACTCATGGGCAGGCGTATTGTCCCCTGCATTGTACCGGGATTTCTCATTGCCTTATCTCTCCAGGATTTGCGAAAGCCTGACCGATGTTCCCGTCATTATTTTTGCAAAAGATGGCTGGTTTGCCTTGGCGGAAATCGCCTATCTGAAGTGTCGGGCCGTTGGTCTTGACTGGACAATAGACCCCACCCTGGGCAGGGTTTGGGCAGGCCAACACAAAGTTCTGCAAGGTAATCTCGACCCCTGTGTATTATATGCCGACCACGCCACCATCAGGAACAAAACCCTTGAAATGATCAAAGCATTTGGAAAAAGGCACATTGCCAATCTAGGGCACGGTGTTTATCCCGATACACCCCTGGACGGCGTAAAGTGTTTTGTTGAAACTGTGAAAGAATACAGGTACAAGGCCCCATAAGCAGTTGGCAATTTTTCTTTGAAAGAGGAAGCATTTCCGGCCCCACTTGCTAACTTTGGTGCTCGGTAAAGGGTCAGCCGAGGGCAGATAAAATTGCGTTTTATTTTTTTGTGTTCCTTAATTCAGAAAACAGAAGACACCAATGGGTTGGTTTAAAAGGTTAAAGGACGGGATTCAGACCGCCACGACATACAAGAAAGAAGCACCGGACGGTATCTGGTACAAATGCTCCTCTTGCCATGAAACGAGCACAACCAAAGAAGTCCGTGCCAATCTTTTCAAGTGCCCAAAATGCAACTACCATCTCCGCATTGGCTCCCACGACTATTTTGACATCATCCTCGACCCTGGTTACAGCGAACTTTTTACCGATCTCATATCGGTGGATGCCCTCGATTTCGTGGATTTGAAAACCTATACGCAACGCCTTGAAGATGAGCGAAAAAAATCTGGTCTTACCGATGCAATTGCCGTTGCGGCCGGTGATGTGAACGGGCAGAAACTGGTTATTGCCGCCATGGATTTTAGTTTTATAGGCGGATCGATGGGCACGGTGGTAGGGGAAAAAATCGCAAGGGCCATTGATTTTTGCATAGAACATGGCGCTCCCCTCCTTATTATTTCAAAATCGGGCGGAGCACGCATGATGGAATCCGCCTACTCTTTGATGCAAATGGCAAAAACCTCTGCCAAACTTACCCGGCTTTCCAAGGCCGGCCTCCCTTATTTTTCTTTTATGACCGACCCGACCACGGGCGGTGTCACTGCTTCGTTCGCCATGCTGGGCGATCTGAATTTTGCCGAACCCAAAGCGCTCATTGGTTTTGCAGGCCCCAGGGTCATCAAGGAAACCATCAAACGGGACTTGCCCGAAGATTTTCAAACTTCCGAGTTCCTTCTCGAACACGGTTTCCTCGATTTCATCGTGGACAGAAAAGACCTCAAACAACACCTACATGACCTCCTCCTGATGTTCGACAAAAAAACGGCCCATTAATCCTGACTTGTCCTGAAATA
>JRYF01005440.1_pt1 | contig 13172 bp, 9 predicted proteins | sample 235331 | NCBI WGS metagenome assembly JRYF01 (sample SAMN03074217, study PRJNA261475) | activated sludge metagenome | biome: Wastewater Treatment Plant; feature: Wastewater; material: Activated sludge; isolation source: activated biomass of a wastewater treatment plant treating hydrocarbon... ...
CTCCGAAAACCTGCTGCTCAACATCCTGCCCGCACAAACAGCCGAAGAACTCAAACAACATGGCAAGGCCAAGGCCCACCATTACGATGCCGTCACGGTGCTGTTTTCCGATTTCAAGTCATTTACTCAGATTGCCGAACAGATTACTCCCGAAGTACTGGTGGCCGAACTCGACGAGTGTTTCCAGGCTTTCGATGAAATAATGGGCCGCCACGGCATCGAAAAAATCAAAACCATCGGCGATGCTTACCTGTGTGCTGGCGGTCTGCCCATCCCCTCGCCCGACCATGCCGGGAAAGTGGTCGAGGCAGCACTGGAGATGCAGCAGTTCATGCAGGCATTGCGGCAACGGCAGCGTTCGGAAGGCAAACCTGAATTTTTCTGTCGCATCGGCATTCATACCGGCCCGGTCGTGGCAGGTGTGGTCGGAAGGAAAAAATTCGCCTACGACATCTGGGGCGACACGGTGAACATGGCCGCCCGCATGGAACAAAGCGGCGAGGCCGACAGGATCAACATTTCCCACAGCACCTATCTCTTGGTGAAGGATAAATTCCGCTGTACGCACCGGGGCAAGATTTCAGCAAAAAACAAAGGAGAAGTGGACATGTATTTTGTGGAAACGACGGGATGAAAGGCCAAAACTGGAGCGTTCTGTTTTCCCGTTTTGAGGGGCATTGTTTTTTCAAAAAAAAATTCATCTCCCCCGGCAGCGTTTGCCGCCCCTCGTCCGTATTCAAGTTGGTTTAAAGAAATAGGCGTTATTTGTTGAAGGCAGTCCCGTTTACTCTCACTAAGCATTTATCAAATCAAGTCGGGGCTGCCTTCATTTTTTTTCCTCCCTGTCCTGCCTGCTCTACTATCATTTCTATCTTATCCTGCGATGGTTCGTGCTTTTTGTTTTTGACTTTTCCCTTGCATGGCTGAATACCTGCGGAATTGAACCACAACCAATATTTCACCTTACGGGCTGTGAGGAACCTTATACAAGCACATTCGCCCGTCTCAAAATCTCACCATCCTTTCCAAAGTCTCCGAATTTGTCAATGGCTGACCAAACGAAATCAATTGCTGTTTTTTCAACCGAAAGGGGTTGCGTAGCTTTGCACCATGCGTTGCCACAGACGCTGCTTTTTCCCGTTGGTGAAACAAGAAAACAAACACATGGCTTGCTTAGGGACGAGGCATCAATNNTTGATGCCTCGTCCCTTAACAAGCAATTCGCTGAAAAACAATGTGTTGTGTTGTTCAGGATTCGTCTCCAACCCTTCTTTTTTTGAAAAAAATAAATCAGCATGAAGAAAATCATCACTACTTGCACCGCCCTGCTTGCCGTTGTTTGCTTGTTTGCGCAAACTTCGGCGGGCTACTGGAAAGACATCAGCCACACGCAAATCAAATTGCCGGAGAACGCCATAGTCGAACCTGGCCCTGCGCTTTACCGTACCGTTTCGCTCGATGTAAACGCCATGGCAAATTATCTGCGCATGGCTCCCATGGAGAACACCGACGCTGCCCAAACCCACCCGCTCACGCTCCATTTACCTGCACCTGATGGCGACATGGAACCCTTTGCCGTGTGGGAATCTCCCATCATGGAACCTGGCCTGGCAGCGGCTTACCCGATGATAAAGACCTACGGCGGGAGGAGCCTCGCACATCCGACTACCACCATTCGCCTGAGCATGACCCTTCACGGATTCAACGCCATCGTGCAGACGGGTAACGGGACTTGGTTCGTCTCTCCTTATGCGACGGGCCAGACAGCGGCCTATATGTGTTACTGGCTGAAAGATGTCCATTTCAACGACAACGAGCCGATGGGGGATTTTTGTGGAGTTGGCCACCCGGAGGAGGAGGAAGAGACCCTGAACACCATGTTCATGGGACTGAACAACCGAGGTGCCGGCCCCATCGTCAATCTTCATACTTACCGCCTGGCTGTTGCTACCACGGGTGAATATTCTTTTGGAGCAGGCAATACCGTGCCGTCCGTTTTGTCCTCCGTGACAAATGTTGTGAATCAAATCAACAGCGTTTTTGAGCGGGATGTCGCCATACGCCTAGTGCTGATTAACAATACAACGCAGACTTTTTTCTTCAACCCGACAACCGACCCCTATTCCAACGGCAATACCTCCGCAATGATTGACCAAAATCCGCCCGTGCTCAACGATGCCTACACCATAGGCGGTTATGACATTGGGCACGTGTTCTGCACCAATGCGGGCGGCCTTGCGCAACTGGCCTCTGTCTGCGGTACCAACAAAGCGAGGGGCGTGTCTTGCAGGTTCGGGCCATACAGCGGCAATTTATTTTACATCGTGGCAGGGCATGAAGTGGGCCACCAGTTCAACGCAACCCATACGTTCAACAAATGCGACAACGAAAACGAAAACCCTTCCACTGGATATGAACCGGGCAGCGGCAGTAGCATCATGTGTTACAACGGCAATGGTGTTTGTGGTTCCAACCACTTGCAAGATATAACAGACGACTACTTCCACGCCAACTCCATCGAGCGCATCATGACCTTTAGCCGGAACACGAGCACCGGAGGTTCCTGCGCACAAGTAATTGTCACTGCCAACAATGCACCGGAAGTGGAAATCCCCATTGCAGGTGGGTTCCATATCCCCATCAGCACTCCTTTTGAACTTACGGGCACAGCAACGGATGCCAACAACGACAACCTGACTTATGTTTGGGAGCAATATGACATTGGGCCGGCAAGTGATTTGGGAAATCCTTCAGGTCTTGCACCGCTGTTCCGTTCCCGTGTTCCCGGGCCTTCCCCCACAAGGGTTTTTCCTAGAATGCAAACCATCGTGGCCAACGGCAACGACCCGCAAGAAGTGCTGCCCACGATTACAAGGCCGATAACTTTCAGATTTACCGCTCGCGACAACAACGCACAGGCAGGAGGAGTGGATTACAAAGAGATTCAGTTCAACGCAACAGCGGCGGCAGGGCCTTTCCTGGTGACAAAACCCAATACCTCCAGTGATTCCTGGGAGGCCGGCCAATATGTGGAAGTCACCTGGGATGTGGCCAACACAGATAACGCCCCCGTGAATTGCAAGCATGTGAACATCCGCCTTTCCACTGATGGCGGCTTCACGTATCCCATTACTTTGCTTTCGCAAACACCCAATGACGGCAGCGCTTTCGTGGTCGTGCCCGATCTGGAAACAAACACGGCACGGGTACGTGTGGAAGCAGCAGACAATATCTTCTTCGACATTTCCAATCAAAACTTTTCCATTGTTCCTCCTTCGGTGCCTGGCTTTGCGCTGGTTCATACACCTGAATCGGGCCAGGTTTGCATCCCGGCAGGCTTTGATATCAATTTGCAGACAAGCTCCCTGCTTGGATTTGACCAAGACATTACCTTTTCGGTAGAGGGATTGCCAGCCGGTGCATCGGTTTCTTTTGATAAAAACCCAGTGACTCCCGGCGAAAATGCCATCCTGACCATACTCACCGACAACGTGACGGCTCACGGTGTTTTCACCGTTACCGTAAAAGCAGAAGCGGACGGCCTTCCCATTGCCGAAAGAACGGTTGATGTCCAATTCATTTACAGCAATTTTTCTGCTCTCGCAATCGCCACGCCTGCCGACGGTGCTTCCGGTCAATCGGGCTTGCCCACCTTCACCTGGACGCCACTGCCAAATGCACAGACCTACGACATCCAGATTTCGACAAGCCCTTCCTTCAATCCGATAGTGGATCAGGCTTCCGGGCTGATGACAACCAGCTACAACCCGTCGGTCACCCTGGATGACAAAACGATATATTACTGGCGCATACGGGCTGCCAATGTGTGCAGCACCGGCTCGTTCATTGACCCGGCCTCGTTCCATACCATTTCGCAGACCTGCCAAACAGTGGTGCGGCCTGACACCTCAATCGTGATATCAGGCGCGGGACTACCTTATATTCAGAGCNNGCGATATCAACGTTAGGAACATCAAAGGCAACCACGATGCAGTGGGAGACATGGCCTTCCGTTTGAAAAACCCTGCCGGGGATTCCGTGATATTGTTGTCGGCACCTCCCTGCAACAGCACACTGTTTAACGTGGGTTTTGACGACGAGTCGCCTTTAGCAACTGTCCCATGTCCGCCCAACACTGGTTTGAACTACAAGCCCAACCAACCTCTCGCCGCTTTCAAAGGCGGCAACGTGCAAGGCGAGTGGACGCTCGTGGTGGCTATCGTCAACACTTTGGGCAATGGTGGCGTATTCAATGGATGGGCGATTGAGTTTTGTGCTGCGCTCACAGCGAAAGACCCCTTCCTCGTGCTGAACGATACCCTGCGGGTGCCTCCTTCCGGTAACCGCCTCATTTGGCAAAACCGTCTGGTTGTGGATGACGAAGACAATACATCCGATCAGCTTCAGTTTACCATTGTGAAAAATACAGAACATGGGTTCGTTTCGTTGAACGGCACCCAACTGGGAACGGGCGGGAATTTCACGATGAAAGATGTGTATTCAAGCGCCGTGCGATATACCAACACAAACCCTGCGGCTACTTATGATTATTTCACCTTCGCTGTAAATGACGGCACGGGTGGTTATTTCGGTACGCCGCGTTTCAACATCGTGATAACAGACAATGCGGATCCAGTAGCCGTTGAGGAAACTGCCGGCTCCCGTTTCGGCTTCACGTTGTTCCCCAACCCGACCACCGGTATGGTTACTGCCAGTTTCGATCAGGTAGTACGAGGCAAGGTCAACATATCTATCCTGAATGTGCAGGGTAGCACGGTGCTGGAGCGTAACTTCGATCAATTGGGCGACAGGGTGACGCTGGATACGGCAGGGCTGTCTTCCGGCATTTATTTCGTCCGTGTGAAAACCCAAACGGGTGTTATGACCAGGAAACTCGTAGTCGAGTAAAATTTGCCGATCTTCCCGTCGGCCATGAATTTCAATTGCAAAAGGAGCAGCTTCAAAACGAAGCCGCTCCTTTTTCTTTTTATTTTGTACTTTTGTGATCAAATTTAGCTTCTCCCATCCAAGAAAGATGAAACGGCGAGGATTTTTTATGGTGAAATCCCAATCCTCGCAAGGGTTTTCATAGAAAAGAAATTTTATACACCTCTCATCCCTTTGAGAAAGCTCCACAACGCCGGAACCCTGCACGGCACTTTATTTTTTTCTAAAACTATCAACAACAACCATGAAGTACCTCATCACTGGAGCTACCGGCTACATCGGTATTCAGCTTGCGAAACGTTTGGTTGCTGACGGGCACAAAGTCCATGCGCTTTACCGCAGCGAGGAAAAGACTACCGAATTGAGAAAAATGGAAGGAGTCAGGCTTTTCAAAGGCGACATTCTCTATCCAGAAAGCCTCAAGGAAGCCGTTTGGGGCTGCGACGGAGTCTTTCATGTGGCAGCTTTTGCCAAACCCTGGGACAAAGACCCACAAACGTTTTATAGATATAATGTGCTAGGGGCACAAAATGTCTTTGATGCAGCCCGAAAAGCGGGAGCCTACCGCATCGTGTTCACCTCTACCGCCGGGGTTATCAGCCCCTCCAATGGCGTGGCATCCGACGAAAACACGCCTCGTTCGGTTGATTATTTCACAGATTATGAACGCTCCAAGGCGCAGGCCGAAGAAAAGGCAGTTGATCTGAGCAAGGCGGGCATGGAGATAGTCATAGTAAATCCGACCCGCGTATATGGCCCGGGCCTGTTGAGCGACAGCAACGGTGTGACCCGCATGGTGAAGCTGTTTATAGAGGGCAAATTCCGCACCTTGCCCGGCGATGGGAACAGCGTGGGCAACTACGTTTTCATTGATGACGTGGTGGAGGGCCATGTTTTGGCTATGGAAAGAGGTCGGGCGGGCGAACGCTATATTCTTGGCGGCGACAATGTGTCTTTCAACGACTTTTTTGACCTGCTTTCCGACCTCACGGGCAAGAGCACCCGGCTTTACAAAGTACCCTTCCCCGTCATGAAAATTGCTGCACATTTAATGGAACTGCGGGCCAATCTCATTGGCACACCCCCTCTCCTCACACCCCCCTGGGTGAAGAAATATCTCTACAATTGGGAACTGTCAATCGAAAAAGCCAATAAGGACTTGGGTTACAACCCAATTTCCATTGAGTTGGGCCTTGAAAAAACGGTTGAATGGCTACTCCGCAACAGCGGTAGCAGCAGAAAAGCCGGAAGGAGAAGGAAGCGCAGTTTGCAACATTGATCGCCATGTTTTTGGCTCACTTGCTGCTCACCGTACCCAGGGTCTGGCTGGCAGCAATTCGTTTTTCGGCAAGGGCGACATAATCTTCCACCGTTTCAAAACCCACGAATTTGCGACCGTCGCAGAGGGCGGCAATGGCGGTAGTGCCACTGCCCATGAAGGGATCGAGCACAATGTCCGTTTCAAAAGAATAAAGCTGGATGAGGCGATGGGGCAACTCCACCGGAAAAGGGGCGGGATGTCCGACGCGACGGGCCGATTCGGCGCTCATCTGCCAGATGGTCTTTGTCCATTCGAGGAACTCATCGCGCCCGATGGTATTCTTTTTCAGTGCTTTTTCTTTTTTCGATAAAACCCGCTTGTAATTCCCTTTTGAAAAAACGAGGATGTATTCATGCACATCGCGCAGGATGGGGTTGGAGGCACTTTGCCAACTCCCCCATGCCGTGCTGGCGCTGGCGCTCGCACCTTTGTCCCAAATAATCTCGCCCCGCATGAGGAACCCCAGGTCAATCATCATTTTTGAAATGAAAGCCGTGAGCGGCAGGTAGGGTTTCCGGCCCAGGTTGGCGACGTTGATGCAGGCACGGCCACCCGGTACAAGTACCCGGTACGTTTCACGGAAAACCCTTTCGAGCAAGCCGAGATACTCTGCCAGTGTAAGGTCTTCGTCGTAGTCTTTGGCGGCATTGTAGGGCGGCGAGGTGATCATCAGGTGAACTGAGCCATCAGGAATGAGGGACATATCCTCGGCAGAGGCGCAAAGGATGCGGTTTTCGAGGTTTTCCGGGAAAGGATTTACGGGTTCTGGTAAACTTTCGGTATTTTTTTCATCCAGTTCCTGATAAAGACGGGAATTGTAGAAGCGGGTGGAGTCGTGGTTGATCCTGCCGTTTGTGCCGAAAGAACTGGTCTGGGTACCTTGTCTGTTTTTTTCCATCCTGAAGGTGGAGGGTAAGTGTTAATGGCCTGTTGAAGATGGTACGATACGCAACAAATTGAAAATGAATAGTTTGTTTGAGGTTGAATTTTCATTTCCCTGCGTTTCGTCAATTGTTGGCAAAAATACAAAAACCTCCTTCCGATCAGCTATTAATTCGGCACCAGCGACATCATGTTCATAATCCGGGCGTAAAGTTCTTGTGGCTTGAAAGGCTTGGCCAAATAGTCGTTCATGCCGATTTCGTAGCATTTGTCCTGCTCCTGTTTGGTAGAGTTGGCCGTCAGGGCGATGATGGGCACATTGCTGAATTCCCTGATTTTGCGGGCTGCTTCGAGGCCGTTCATCACGGGCATCTGGATGTCCATGAGGATGAGGTCATAGCCATATTCCTTGAATTTTTCGATGGCAATGAGGCCATTTTCGGCAATGTCCACGGTGACGAGATTCGACCAGGAAGTGAGGACTTTTTTGGTGGCAATTTGGTTGAGGAAGTGGTCTTCGACAAGCAGCAATTTGAGCGGAACCTCTGGTGCATCTCCGGTGAGCAGCTTGGACTGGCGGGGTATTTTGACCGGTATTTTGATGGCAAATTCAGTTCCTTCACCGGGTTTGCACTGTATGTCCAATGTGCCGTCCAGGGTTTTCACGAGTTTGGAAACGATAGCGATGCCCAGTTTTCGCTTTTGTGAGGTGGAGTCTTTTTCATCGAAATTGACTTCGAGCAGTTTTTCTGCCTGCAACAGTTGGTTGATCTCGCTCCGGGAAAGCACAACTCCCGAGTTTTTTACCAGGAGCGTGAGGTTCATGGCATTGGTTTTTGCATCCTTTCCTGCCACGTGAACGCTGATTGCCGCGTCCTTTTCTTTGTAGGACATGGCGTGGTCAATCAGGTTGTAGAGTATCTGGGTTATCTTCTTGGGGTCACTGGTTATTTTTTCGGGCAACGTATCGTCCGTGTCAAATTCCAGCGGCATATTGGCTGCGCCGGATTTTATCTTCGTGATGTTGCTTGCTCCTGTAAAAAAGTCCTTTATGTTGAATTCTTCCTCCTCCACCTTCACGTTGTCGGCCACCATGACGGAAAAATTCAAGAGGTTGTTGACAGCAATGGAAAGGTCGCCGACCGATGTTTTCAGGCCTTTTATGAAATTGGCCTGCTGTGAGTCATTGCCGGTATTTTCCAGCAGGAACAAAAGGTTGACAATAGAGGAAAGCGGTGTGCGGATTTGAAAACTGAGGTCGGCCAGCACGGCCTCTTGTATTTTGGCTGCCTGGCTTGAGATGTTTTTTTCAATGAGCAGTTTTTCCGACATTTTCCGCTCGGTAATGTCTTGAATACCGCCTGCCAGCGTTATCTGGCCTGCATCGTTTATCTGCACTTTTGCATGGATGGATACATGGCGGATGGTGCTGCCGTTCACCAAAATGCGGTGCTCGGCTTGCTGCAACTGGCCCGTTTTGGCTACATTTTCAAAATAAGCCTCGATGTCGGGGCGCTCTTCGAGGGGCACGAAGTTCAGGTATTCGGATAGGGTAGGGGTGAAACTGCCGGGCATGAGGGAAAAGATGCGGAAGACTTCATCAGACCAGGTCATCTCGCTCGACACGATGTCCATATCCCAAGTGCCGAAACGGGCCATTTTTTCAGCTTCCAGATAGCGCTTTTTGCTCTGCTCCAACTCCCTTGCGGTTTCTTCGAGCTGAAGTTGCACTTTGGACCGCTGGAGCGAATAGCGCACGGAACGCCCGAAAATTTTGCTGTCGAACTGCCCTTTGATCAAAAAATCCTGCGCACCTGCTTTCACCGCTTGATTCCCAATGATTTCGTTGTTCAAGGAGGTAATGATGATGACGGGTACGTTCGCTGCTTTTTCAAAATAGGAGGTCACGGTTTTAAAACCGGAGGAATCGGGCAGGTTCAGGTCGAGCAGGACGATTTCGATGGGCGTTTTTTGGAGAATTTCCAAACCTTCGTACAATGTTTCCGTGTGGTACAGTTCATACTTGAATCCTACATCCTCCAGGTATGCTTTTACGGCTTCGGCATCCTTTGCGTTATCTTCGATCAATAATACAGGTGTCTTATATCTTGTATTCATAAGTTACTCTCAGTATGTAGTTTATCGGCCTATTCCGGTCTCGGACAAAATATTGCCGAGCCATACAGTATAAAAGCCTAGGTTATCTCGCAGAAGTTTTATTGTCGGAATTCCCATCCGATGGAGTTTTGTTCCTCGCTTATCCTGGTGGGGAGAATGGCAGTTTTCAGCCAAAACTCCTCTATACGTTTGATGATGTTGGAAAAACTGTCGAAATCAACTGGCTTGTTCACGTAGCAGTTGACATAAAGGTTGTAACTGTTCAGTACGTCCTGTTCAGCGTTGGAAGTGGTCAAGATGACAACAGGGATGCGCCGGAGGTACTTATCTGCCTTGATTTCCGTCAAAACTTCTCTTCCGTCTTTTTTTGGCAGGTTGAGGTCAAGGAGAATGAGGTCGGGCGTGAGGGCTTTTTCGTAAGGCCCTTTTTTGCGCAGAAAAGCAATTGCTTCTATGCCGTCCACGGCAACGTCGAGGTTAACGTCCAATTTTCCCTCTTTGAGGGCTTCTTGGGCGAGCCTCACATCTCCGGGATTATCTTCAATCAGCAATATGTTGAAAGGCCTTGATTTATCCATTCTATTGTTAATTCTGGCAGCAATAAAATTTATTGTTCGTTATTTATCATTTTTAATAAAATAATGAACAAAAATTCACTATTTTTTAAAAATAACATTTTAAAAAGAAGCAAAATTCAAAAACAAAGCAAGGGCTTGGTGAATGGAGCGACCGGAAAAGACAACAAAAAGCTATTTCGCTGGCAGCCTATATCCTGCCGGATTGCGGCATCACGCAAGTAAAAAAGATGCCAAACCACGAAATGGCCTGTGTGCCTGAACCGGTTTGAGGGAAAGTGAAAAAATGAGACGATTGGAAGTTGGAAAAATATAGCAAGGAGGGGTTATTTTTGCCCCCGACCCTGTAGCAAACCTTTACGTTCCGATATGCAAACTTTACACCAAATTCAGGAACGGTTCGAGCAGTACATGCTGGAAAACAAACTTTCCGGCTCACCTGCAGAGCTTTACCGTCCGGTTGACTATCTCCTATCCCTTGGGGGCAAACGCCTGCGTCCCGCTGCCCTGCTGATGGGGCACTTCCTCTTCGCCGACGACGTTGAAAAGTCAATGCCTGCCGCCTATGCCATCGAGGTTTTTCACAATTTCACACTCATGCACGACGACATCATGGACGCAGCGCCGCTTCGGCGCGGGAAGCCTACCGTTCATGAAAAATACGGCCTCAACGCTGGCATTTTATCCGGCGATGTCATGCTCGTTTATGCTTATGACTACTTGCTTCGCCTGGAATTGCAACGCCTGCCTGCCGTGCTGAAGGTTTTCAACCAAACGGCCATTGAGGTGTGCGAAGGACAACAGATGGACATGAATTTTGAAACCAGAAATGATGTGACCATCGGTGAGTACATACGCATGATCGAACTCAAAACCTCCGTGCTTTTGGCCGCAGCGCTGCAAATCGGTGCTTTGCTCGGCAACGCTGACGAAGCCGATGCAAAGGCGCTCTACGAGTTTGGGCGAAACCTCGGCATCGCTTTCCAACTGCAAGACGACGTGTTGGACACTTATGGAGACCCGGTGAAATTCGGCAAAAAAACTGGAGGGGACATTGCCCAAAACAAAAGGACTTTCCTCTACCTGAAAGCGCTCGAATTGGCCAGCGATACGGACAGAAAAGCCTTGCTCAATCATTACAGCAACGCCGCCAAGGACAACGAAAAGAAGATCCGGGAAGTCATTGGCATTTTTAACAAGCTGGATATCAAGGTTTTAGCGGAAAACGAAAAATTGCGTTTTCAAGATGCGGCGCTAGGCTATCTTTCCAGTGTAAATGCCCCGCCCAAGCGCAAAAAAATACTTGGAGACTTCGCCCATTCGCTCCTGCAAAGGGAGCTTTGACAGCAGAATGAAATTTTTGAATCAATTGGGCTGCTAAAGTAAACTTCTATTGCAGGAAATAAAAAAAGGAGCAACCACCGAAGCGGTTACCCCTCACACTATGAAACACTATTATTCTAGTCCTTGGGGAGGAAATCAAAATAAAAGCAAATGAGTATTGTATTTAAGTTTGGGAGAAAACAAGGCAAGTACCAGTAAGAAAAGCGACCCAAAGGTAATGGGTTAAATGCACTTTTAAAAAAAAATCCAGAAAAAAATGCGAGTTGTTTGTGCCGGTTAACTACTTTCTATTTACATGAACAGTTTTATTTTTCTATAAAACCTACGAGCGCAAATAATGTTCACAAAATTTCAATATTTAATTTACAGATTTTGAGGACTTTTTATAATCTTGCTCTTTCGATGATTCGTAGTTGGCCCCAATTAACCTAGCAACGTGAGTTTAACTAGATGAGCAAAATTTGATGCACTACACGACACATCATACGTAGCCAGAAAAAATTGTTTCATAAAAAAATCTTAAAATTCTGCCTTAAAGAGTGTGAGGGTGTTTCAAGACTCTCCAGTGCTTGATCAGGCTAAAATCAAAAACATGAAGAACTGTCAGAAACTTATGGTTAAGGCGATTTTGTATTTCTCATTGCTGTTCACCACGGAGTATGCTTATGCGCAAATGGACGAAACAGCTTTCCAAAACCTAAAGGTGGATGTGGTCTATCTTGCATCCAATTTGCTGGAAGGCCGGGAAGCTGGCACAAAGGGCGAAGAAATGGCGGCACGCTACATCTCGAATCGCTTTCAGTCCATCGGGCTTGCTCCCAAAGGAAAGGATGGCGCTTGGCTCCATCCCTTTGATTTTCAACTCAATACGAATCCCCATGCTACAACGGGCGGTGAACAGCGAACAGGCCACAACGTGGTGGCTTACCTGGATAACGGTGCGGCCACTACGGTAGTCATCGGCGCTCACTACGATCACTTGGGCATGGGTGTGCCCGGTTCCACCCTCCATACTGGCGAACCGGCCATCCACAATGGGGCCGATGACAATGCAAGTGGTGTGGCGGTATTGCTCTACCTGGCCAACCATCTCAAAAAAAGCGATGCCCCCCGCAACAACAACTATCTCTTTATTGCCTTCTCCGCAGAGGAACTGGGCCTCATCGGTTCCAAAAAATACATCGAGAACCCGACGATTGACCTCGGCATGGTCAATTACATGCTGAACATGGACATGGTGGGCAGGCTCAACGAGGAAAAAGTATTGGCCGTGAACGGTGCGGGCACTTCACCTGCATGGAAGGAGGCGCTCGAAAAAATCAATGTGGGAGGAATCAAGGTAAAAACTTCCGACAGCGGGATTGGCCCATCCGACCATACGTCGTTTTATTTGGCCGACATCCCCGTGCTGCACTTCTTCACCGGCCAGCACAGCGACTACCACAAGCCCAGCGACGACAGCGAATTAATCAATTACGAAGGCATGTCCGACGTGGCACTGTTCATCGCCGGATTGATAAAACACCTGGATGGCGCGGGCAAGTTGGTTTTCACCAAAACCAAAGACGAACAGCAGCAGGCAGCCAGCTTCAAGGTAACCCTCGGCGTGATGCCCGACTATGTTTTCGACGGCGAAGGAATGCGCATAGATGCCGTGCTCGATGATCGCCCCGCAAAAAAGGCGGGTCTGGAGAAAGGCGATATCGTCATCAAAATAGGTGAAATCGAGGTGAAAACGGTGTACGATTACATGGAGGGGCTTAGTAAATTTCAAAAAGGGGACAAAGCAAAAGTCAAGGTGCTGCGCAAAGGAGAAGTCGTTGAAAGGGAAATTACTTTTTAAAGGTCGCTTTTACAAAAAAAGCAAAAAGCATGAAGATATGCCCGGTTGCCAAAGTGGGTCTGCTATTTTTCAGCAGACCCGCTTCTGTTGGTTTTCCGGTTGCTTTTTTTCTCAGAAGCTGTTTAAGGAACGTGTCCGAAAT
>JRYF01004037.1_pt1 | contig 13158 bp, 29 predicted proteins | sample 235331 | NCBI WGS metagenome assembly JRYF01 (sample SAMN03074217, study PRJNA261475) | activated sludge metagenome | biome: Wastewater Treatment Plant; feature: Wastewater; material: Activated sludge; isolation source: activated biomass of a wastewater treatment plant treating hydrocarbon... ...
GCACGAGGGGCAGGCCAGCACGAGGGGCAATGCATCCCCCATGCCCACAAAGCAAGAGCCCGGCGCATCGGCCGGGCTTCTATGGGGTAGATCGGTCTAGTTCAAAGATCAGGCATGAGCGCTGCGCCGATCCACTGCCCCACTAAGAAGACCCATAGCGCGTCAATCGGCGCACCAGTCACCAAGAGAACGAATCCGCAGACTGCAGCCCCTACGGAAGACAGTAGCGCAAGCATGACGCGGGCGGCAATCATGCTGCAGCCCCTTTATCGTTGAATCTCGCCCCGTAATGCTCTGCCATCCGGCGCACTCTGGCGATCCGACGATAGAATGCCGCGCGTCCGTGTTTAGCGTAGAAACATTCTTGGGCGAAACTACTATAACGGAATGTCGACCATTCCCAAATCAAACAATATCGGCGCCGCGCCCTTTCGGTAAACCGGACATTCCCGACAAGCCCGATAGGGTCGGCCGATTCGACATCGGCCAGTGTCGCACGTCCCGCTATCCAATTCGATAGCGTGCGAGTGTCATTCATTGAAAGCGGCATGACGTCACTCCGAAATGTCGAAATAAACCCGCCCATCCGATCCGCGGAACAAACGCGACGGACGCACCCCTTCCATAGCGAGTCTTTCGTATTCCTGCCATTCGGCATCGGTGCTATTCGGGCCGATCTCACATTCGCGCATATCCCCGCTGACCCATTGAATCAGTAGCGCCGACAGTTCATTGTCAGACCATGCGCGGATCTCTTCATCGGTCCACCCGCCCGAGGATCGAACGAAAGCCCGGAAAGCTTCCCGTTTCTCTTCAGTGTTGAGGATCGGATAGTCCGGCGCATCCTCGCACGCATGACGCCAAGTAATCGGGCCTGCGTCGCGTCCGATCTCTGCCACGCTAGCTGAGTAGTCGCGAGGTGCGGCATTACGGAAGAATTCGGTAATGTCCAATTCCATGGTCTCACTCCCCATAAGATGCGGAATTGGCCCGCGGATGCGATTCCGTGCCGGCGACGGACCAATAACCCGACAGGGGGCGCGCGGTGCTGAAGTTATTGCCCTTGAAGATGCGCCAACCGATATATCCGCGTTTCTTGCATTCTTCAGCCGCAATTCGCCCGATAGTTTCATGGCTAAAACGTGCATCGATGATCAAAACCGATCGATCCCCAGTGGCTTCAATCGGGGCAACATAGGCGGAATCAAACCGGGGCGGAATGGACCCGGGGATATAACCCGTGGAATTTTGATAGAACTGGGCGAATATCATGACGTCACCCCTTCGATTGTGAAACTTCACAATAAACCGGCGCCCCTTGGGTGAAATCAACCCGGGTAAAAGAATCGCTGTAAAACGGATCGGCACTCGCGTACAAGTGCAATTCTTCCGGGGAATCTTCATTGCCGATGATGACAAACGATTGAAAGGGCGGAAGACCCGGAACCCCTTTCAATGCGGTATCTTTCAACCATTGCACGTCGGCGGGTTCATTCAAGAATTGATAACGCATCATTCTGCCCCTTCGGTTTCTTCGTCACACTCAGCACGGTATTCCCGTTCATTCTCCGCAACGATTCGGGCCGATTCATCCGCGGCATATGCGGCATCGATTGCATTATCGTGAATAGGGGAATAGTCGACAGAAGATGCCATGCCTTCCCCCATGGTCCACCCGGAAAGAAACCCGCGGCCGCGCGGTAATCTAAGAACAATGCCGCGGATCACGTCCCTGCAGTCATCATCGCAAAACCAACCGTCATGCTTGATTCGCGCGCCCTGTACTTCGTCGCAGAATTCAAACCGCAAACCGTAGGCGCGGCATCCCTGCAGGTAGAACCCGCGGCCGTCCCGATTGTTCGGGGTCGGCGCATGGTAATAGTCGCCAGTGCAGCTGGTGCGCCGATCCTGCAAACGCTGGCGCAGTGAACCCGCGGGCAGAGTGCCGACATATCGGGGGAAAGGGAAACCCGCGAACGTGAACGCGGGGAGGCCGCAATTCTGCAGGCTAGGTGTGCGATTGTGGAGTTTCATTCCGTGCCCCCCTTACCGTTGACGCACGGGTAAGACTCCGATTCACCCGGGCGGGTGGAATCGTGCCATTCAATGAAGAAACACAAGGGCGCGCCCCGGACGTCCCAGCGTCCGCCATCCCCCCATTGCCCATTACAGACAATCCGACCGGAGTAGCCGAGATGACGCGCTGCCACGCGTGCCGCGCCACTCATCGACGATGCCATGACTGAGAATCGACGGACGGAGCAATAGTTAGCTTCACCCCCGAAAGTGTCCGTGAATTCGACATTCCACCGCGTGACAGAATGTCGACGGATGAAGCGCTGCAGTCTGTCCATAGCCGATGCGAGACCCGGAGTCGGATTCTGTGCAAAGGCGCGCCGGGCTTGCGCGAGATGTTGGCGGGCCTGATTCACCCGGGCGGTTTGTTGCTCGTTCATGGGTCAATCCTTCATGCAATGGATTTGCCGGTCGAAAAAATGTGTTCTTTCAATTGCGAGGGAGTCATTCGTAAACCTCCAAAGTGTCCCGGGGTTGATGATGGGGGAATGCTGCAGCATCGACGGGATGCGTCATATCGGCGCGCCGCTGCGCACGGTAGCGGTTTTCCCGGCCTACGCATGCCATGCAAAGAATAAGGTTCGCACCTCCCCCGAGGGGATAGCGGCGCACCTCGGGATTGTCAGAATGTGGGCCGGACCCGTCGCATGCGAAGACCTGCAGCCCCTGCGGAGTGTGAAGAGTGAGGAGCGGCTTCATTTTCAACGTCCCCCGAAACAATCGGCCATTTCGGCCACCCCGAGACAATCCAGATAAGCCTCAAGCATCCCGACGTCGGCACCCCTGTAGTCTGTCCACGGGGTGAACCAATCCTGCACTTGCAGGCGCACCCCCGAATATCCGACGCGGCCCGACAGTTCCCCGATGATGCGCACGGCAGGCCCGCCCGTGGACAACAGCACGCAAAATTCTGCGGGGGTGAACTCCCGCGGGTCACTGCACCAGTCGGAACGGTACTCGATTGAAAGGGGGTCATCCTGAATACGCTGGCGCGCGTCATCCTCGGATTCACATTCGCCCGCGTCAGATTCAAGCTCTGCAAGCTCTGCGGCATCGTCGGGGCATTGATCTTCCCACCATCCGAGGGAATGGTCCGGGTTTTGTGCCAGTGCGCGAGGCGGAAAGCTCGAGTCGTCACGCATCATGCGCAGTTCGTCCAGTCTTTCATAGTCGCACTGCAGCGCGGCGACCATTCCGGCGAGTGCGGCATGGGCGCTGCGCCCGATTTCCTGCAGCGCGGCATCTTTGCTATCTGTGTCTTGAGTCATGATGTAGTCCTATGGGTTGAATGTCATTCAGTACAGTCGTCCGACTCCAGGCGATCTTCCTCGGCGCTTTCCCACAGGGCGAGGGCTTCGCGGCCGGCCGGGCCGCCGAACACGGGACCGCCATAGCCGATGTTGCGCGCGTGCCGGATCGCCGCCAACGACAGCGTGCCGTCGACCAGCCGGAACGTGCGCTGGTCGCCGCCGGCGATGTTGGCGATCGTGAATTTGGTGGTCTTGGTGGTCATGCTGGTTTCCTTTGGTGGGGTCAGACAAGCCCCAGCGCGCGCAGAGTGCGAAGCACGGGGAACGAAAGGGCCACGCCTGCGGCGCAGCATGCGAGAAAAACGAGAGTCATTCCTTGTCCCTTGTCTGCGCCGTCGACACTGTGTCAGCGGCCTGGATGCATCATCGGCACCATGTGGGCCATTGTCAAGCGGCATTAGGGGCATTGTTACAATTTTGTCGGGCGTGGCATTGTGACTCGCCATCCCGCTAGGCCCTAGGTAGCCCGGCGCCATCCCGCTAGGCCCTAGGTAGCCCGGCGCCACCCCGCTAGACCCCTGCAGCGCTCGGCCCGACGTGCCGGGTCAACCCCCTGCCAGAAATACCGTCACCCCTATGCTCACCGCGCGCACGCCCGCGCGCACGCCCGCGCACACGTAAGGGACGCGAGGCCCAGGCGCAAGCTCGACCGATCGCCTGCAGGCCCGCCACCTGGACAGAAGGCACGAGCGCCATTCCTTACTTTGGAACCCCCGCTCGATCCTATTTTTTCCAGCTATGGTCAGAACCAAATATCGGGACCAACTTGAGCCGGCAGACCAATCAAGTCGCGCCTTCCGGCCGAGAGTCACGCCGTAGCCCCTTCGCCCTGGCGTTCTAGACAATGCTTTTCCTTACTTTGAAGACCCCGCTCGATCCGAATTTTTTGGGGAAAAGTCACAATGAAAATTCTCGCCGGACCCGTTGACAAGGCTTGCCGTTGTGCTACAGTCCCGATCTATGCAATGCACACACCAACCGAGGACACCAAATGTCTGACCTTGATCACGGCTTCGAGCCCTCGCCCCATCTGATCGCCAAGTTCAAGTACATCCTTCAACTGCCCATTGCCACCAACGAGATCGACGACATCATGACCAACCCGCAACGCAAGTCCGGCAGCTTCGCCTCGCAAGTCCTCGATCTGGCGCCCGGCGAGTGCGCTTCCAAGGCCCGCATCTGCGACCCCACCATCGAGGTCAGCCGCCTCAAGGACGAACTGCCTGAACTGCGCCAGCAACTCCGCAACTCCGTCGCACCGGCCGTCCGCAACGCCACCGAGAAGACCGGCGCGTCCTACGGTGTCGAGGTGGGCGAGACCATCACGCCGAGTGGCAACCTGTACCTCGTCGCCATCGTGACCCGCAAGGCCGAGTGAACCTCACAAGGGCCTTGCAGTCATTCGATTGACGCAGTACATTCCACTCATGGGCAGCACCCGATCAGTCATCCCGCTACAGGGAAATGACGACGGACATGAGCCTTCTCTGACGGGCTACCACCCTCTGCGGGAGCACACCACCATGAACACTCCGACGTTCAAGCACACACCTGGGCCGTGGCATTACAGCAAAGGCAAGGTCAATCACTTCGTAAGCACGGCCAACGGTGATGTCATTTGCAAGGTTGACGGCAGCCGCATTCCAAGCATCGATGCAAGGCAGGAAGCGACGGCACGCCTGCTCACCGCTGCGCCGCAGTTGCTATCCGAACTGAAGTTCCTTGTTGGTGTCGCAGAGCGGAACGGCGTTGACCCGTGGACGTTGAGGGGGTGCCTCAAGGTCATTGCTGAAGCGGAGGGCAAGTCGTGAGCAACCATCTGTCCCAAGCGATGTTCCGGCTTGCCGAAGCACGGTTCGGTGGCCCTATCGGTGCGACGGTAGGTGGCACTGAGAATCTATGGCGAGATTCGGCACGCTGCGCACTCAAGGCTTTGCTTGGCGCAAACAACTACGATACAGAGATGGGGCAGGCTTATTGCCAATCCCCGTCAGATCCACAAGCCTTTGCGAACCTCTACATCCTCTTCGCCGTTGTTCTGGAAAGCGAGGGTCTGTGATGACCGCCTACAACATCGAAAAGGTCAAGCCGCCACCCAAGAAGCGCGGCATCAAGCCCGGAATAATTCTCGGCCCGAGGGTAGGTTCACGCCCTTGGCACTTGCTCAATCTGTCTGTCGGCCAGTCCTTCTACGTTGAGGTGGAAAAGGACATGGCATCGACCATGTGCCATCTGTCGACCAGTATTTTTCGCAACGGCCTGCAGGGCAAGATCGAGTTGCAGGCACTGCTCGCCATTCATCCGAAGACGCGAGAGGTGATCGAACTGGTTCGGGCACTAAGGGTGAAGGAATGAACCCGCTGGCCCACGATCCCGACTGGGAAGATCCGAATGGCGGCGAAGCGATCCCTCTCGCTCAACCGAGGAAGAACAAGATGCCTACACCATCGCTGAACATCTCATTGCAGCAAGCCCTGAAGACCGCAGGGGATGCAGGAGACATCAAGTCCCTGCGAGCCCTCGCCATCCAGGAGAGCCAGCGTGCGCAGGAATACCTCGATCTGCTCGCCGCAGTAGTCCTCTCCTTCCGAGGTGCTGTGTACGTGCCGAAGAACTACAAGGACATCTATCCTGTTCGCAGGCTTGCAATGAGCACCATTGGCGACACGATCAAGATCGAGGACGCCACGAGGATTGGACTTCCCGCATCGCCATCGCCACGCAATGAAGGCGCCCAGCTATGAGTGACGATTTTGTGAAGCGGCTACGCGCAGTCGTCGACCACGTCGAGGCGCTGGTGGCTGAGAACCAGAAGTTGCACGGCTGGGTCCAGAGCGCAGAGCAATCGGCCGGCGTCCTACAGCGCAAGGTCAATGCTTACGAGAGTCGCATCGAGGCCGACCGCGCCGCGATGCAGCAGGCGGTGAGAGCGTTGGAAGATCCGTGCTATGACGCTATGGCAATCCGATTGCGCAAGCAGGCCCTCACAGCACTCCGGGGGCGGCTGAAATGAATTCCAAGAATGTCCGCGGCATTACCTTGCACTATGAGGACGGCACGTCCGAGACCCGCCTTCTCGTCAAGCCGAGCCCCGCGTTCCATGACGAGTTCGACGAACTGCGCCCACTCGTTGCTGCCGCCAAGAACCGTGAGGCCGAGAAAATGAGTTACGACCCTTGGACAATTCGGCTTATCGTTGCTTGCATTCTTATCACAATCGCGCTCGCCTTCGTAACGTTCTGAAAGGCAACAATGCCAACCAATCCATACAAGAACTTCATCCCGCACCTCGTCAGTTCGGATGCCAAGACGGACGACCTGGATCTCGATCTGCATCGATCGAAGGAGCCTTCAGGTGGACAGTGGCGCAGCATCGGATTGATCAATGCGCTACCGGGCGAAGGGTTGCTCGTGGACATGGACGGCGGCAAGATGATGTGCGTGCAGTTCAATGAGCGCATCCTTCCGGGCAAGGTGCGAGACGAGCACCTGGGCAAGCGGGTTGCCAAACTCGAACAGATGGAAGGGCGCAAACTCTCGAAGAAGGAGTACACGCAACTCCGAGAGCAGGTTGAGTTCGATCTGCTGCCTCGCGCGTTCGTCCGACGTACCAACGTCCCGGTCATCTTCACCGAAACCAAGTGGTCGGATTCTTCGCTCTTGATGATGATCTGCACGGCTTCACAGAAGCGAGCCGACGACGTGGTTGCGTTGCTCACCGCGGTGTTCGGCGAGACCTTGAAGCCGTGGAAGATCGAGATGGGTCGACCGATCCCTGGCAGTCTCACCACGCTGGCTTGCGACGGCTTCTTGTTCAACGAGCACACGCAAGAGGAATGCTCGTTCTATCCGACCGATGCCGCCGTGCTCAAGGGCAGCGGAAAGAAGACCATCCGCATCAAGGACAAGGACATCCAAGAGCATGACGTTCAGACCCTCCTGAAGCAGTCTTACGCAGTCACCGAACTTGCCCTTCGGTATGGCGAGGATGAGGACGCACCGACGCTCACGTTCACCGTCAACGACAACTTCGTCTTCAAGCGGGTCACACTGCCTGACGTCCAGGTGACGCCACTCAAGGAGGACGCATTCGGGTTCGCCCTGTTGTGCGCTCAGACCTACGTGAGAATGATCCGTGAGATCATCGCGGCGTTCGGCGGAATGGCGCAACGCCCTCAAGCCTCAACATCCAATCTCGACGAGGACGACGAACTGTGATCACTGCCAAGCCCGGCGAGCCGGACTACGCCAAGCAGCAGTGGAGCGTTTGGCAGCAAGGCGCTACGGCCGCCCGAGAAGGCAAGAAGGCATCCGACAATCCCTATCCGGCGCTGCGCTATGAGTTCGTCTCGTGGCACAACGGATGGGCGGCAGCAACCCATCAGATAGCCAAAGAGGACGACGAACTGTGAGCCGCTTCCGTGACGTACTCGCCCACCGGGGGCGGATCATCCTCTTCACCAGGACCGCTTCGGTTGGCGTGGTGTTCGAGCGTATGGCCGAGCGCAATCACGCGCAAGTCGTCTGCACCCGAGGGTGGGCTGATCCGACCGGCCCGATTCAGGCGTGGCACCGCATCTTGGCCGCTCGTGACTACGGTGTGCTGTCCTGCGATCAGCGCACCTACCTCTCAGGTGCGTGGCGGCTTGGCGGCACCGACTACGTGTGGGTCGGCGACTGCTTCGACACACCGGAGGTTCATGCTCGCTACCTGAGGGCTTGCGGCAAGGCACGCGAGCAGGGTGTTGACATTCGGTTCTGGACATTGAGCGAGGATGCAGTCTGATTAAACCGACAGCAACGAAACCCGCGTTGTGCTCTGGTGGAACTGAGCGCGCGGCCTAACGTTGGAGCTAAGGCGCCGACGTAGGGCCGCAGGCCCGTAGGAGGTCGCACTTGAGCGACCAGTTAGGCCCGGCGTGGCCGAAGCGAAAGGACATAGGAATGAAGCGACCCAGAACCTACAGCGTGCCACGCGGCAGCGAGACGCCGCAAGAGCCGATCAGCGGCATCTACTGGACGCACGAGGACGACGAAGGCGACGCCGTGTTTCACGGGCCCTACCGCAACAAGTGGGACGCCGAGGAAGCTATTGACCGGTGGCTGTTTGACCAAGGCGAGGTGCCTGCATGAGGATTGGTGAGAACTTCGCGGTGAACTACATGAGCCGCAACAACGATGCGCTGTGGCTTTGGCTGGACGTGAAGCTGGGCCGCTTCTGGTACGTGTTCATGTGGCACAAGGGCCAGCGCCCGTACCTGTACCGCAGCACCGACGCCACGCCGCCCGACCGCGAGTACGCGCGCAACGAAGGACGGTGGTTCTTCGGGCGCCATGTGGGCCGGAGTGATTGATGGCCTAACGTGATCTAGGGCGCACTTTTGCGCCCCTAACCAGATAGGGGCGCAGTCGCTCACCACAACCATGACCCAACACGCACCACTCCACCAGTCCGTCACCCGATGCCGCCCGAGCGGCTGCGACAGGCGCGATCAGTGCCTGCGCTACGTGTCGCCGCTGCCGAGCGTCGGCGCGTCAGTCGCCGACTTCTCGCTGGCGCTGGATGGCGGTCAGACGCGCGCATGCCAGCGATTCGTGGCGTTGGCCGACGCGCCTGCGCCGGCGCGGCCGACGCGCGAAGCGAAGCCGTGGCCGAGCGATGTGGAGTAGCGCGCTGCTCTACGAATTAGTTTGAAACGATGAAGACGCTCACCTCGCTTTCTCCCGAGATCATCGAAGGTGCGCACGGCCCATGCAAGGCTCACAGCGGCTTTGCCGTTGCGCTGCATCACAAAAATCACGATGTCGTCGTGATGGCAAGCAGTAGGGCCGCTTTGGCCGAGATCGTCCATCAACTCAATCCGAACCTCTCGATCAACCCAGCCGGTGTCTACCCCGTGACACTGATCCACGACCGCCATGTCATTCGCAAGGATGGAGACCTATGACAACAATCCGCGTCAAATTCGAGCGCAAGGTGCTCGAAGCGATTCAGCACGACGTTCACATCAACAACACCGTCATTCGCAAGTTGAGGGCAGAAGGCATTCCCGTCGAGCATGGCCTTTGGTTGCGCAGCGTGAAGCACGGCCGGCTCTCCGTCTTTAACGAAGGCCCGATGATCGTTTACGAGTGGACGCCTGGGTCCGACTCACCGGATGAGGATGATGAACTGTGAACGACTTCAGCATCGATCTTGAGACCCTGCACACCCGTTACAACGCGGCAATCCTGAGCATCGCCTGTGTGCAGTTCGACATTGCAACCGGCAATCTCGGCAAGGACTTCTACGTCGAGGTTGAGTTCGACTCAGCCATCAGGGCAGGCAAGGTTAGCGGCGGAACTTTGGCTTGGTGGGCGCAACAGAGTGACAAGGCTCGCCGCATCTTCTCGGACAGCGCGAATAAGCAACCGCTGTCCGTCGCTCTCGACAATCTGCGGACCTTTTTGCTGAAGACCTCGGTCAAGCAAGGCGACATGCGGGTGTGGGGCAATGGGGCCACGTTCGACATCACGATCCTTGAGCATGCTTATGACAACGGGGCTGTCGGTCTGCCTGAGCCTTGGGCTTATTGGAATGTCCGCGACATGCGCACTCTCATCGACGTCACCGGTCTTGACAAGAACGAGTTCCCGCCGCGCGAAGGCGTACATCACAACGCACTGGACGATGCCCGCTATCAGGCTCGCGTCATAAGCGTGGCATGGCAGCGTGTCCGCAGCAAGTCAAAGATGGCACCTATCGGCAGGCTCAAGGTCGAGGACGACGAACTGTGAACAAGAAGAAGCCTGTCCTTTGGGGTGTTCAGACACAGCGAATCCTCGATCTGCTTGAGCACCAAGGCCCAATGACCCGAAGCGAGGCGTGCGCGATGCTCAGGATCGACCGCCAGTCAGCAGCTTCGATCTTTTCCCGTTTGACGCGACCGACCAAGCGACCGGAAGATCGGCCAAAGCGGATTCACATCTGTGGCTATCGCAATGACGAGGAAGGACAACGCCGTTATCCACGGGCAATCTATGCCATCGGCAACAAGCCGGATGCGCGTCGCCCAACGGCTGACCCGAAAGCCGCGAAGCGGCGCTACTGGGCGAACCGCAAGGGGCGATTGCTCAACAGCGTGTTCGCTCTAGGGCTCACCAGGGCTCAACGAGAACAAGTCAAAAACCCTACAATGCCGTAGGACATTAAAAATGTCTTGCGTCATTCCAAGACATTCAATACAGTCACATCAAACAACAGGAGAGAAACCCCAATGAAAGGAACGACAGGAACGGAGGCCGAGGTGTGCAACGACATCGCACAGCGTCAGGCACTCGGTCTGAACAAGTACGGTGTTTCCGTGGCCGACAACCCGCTGAATCTCTTCGAGTGGTTGAAGCATGCCTACGAAGAGGGCTTGGACCAGTCGGTGTACCTGAAGCGGGCTATGGCTGAAATGGGAAGAAGCCAGTCCTTCGTGGTTACTGGGATCAGAAGGCTAGCAGGCGAAGTCCTGCTGACCACGGAGTTCGACGAGCACGTCACGACCCGACTGGAATCAGGCGATCGGGTCGTCCTCATGATCCTCAAGAAGCGAGGCTGACCCATGTTCGACTTCCTGTCCGCTCCCAAAGCGGAAGTCCTTCTGCGGCGTCAACTCGAAGAGGCGCAACGTGATCGCGTCAAGCACATCACTGCCGCCGAAGAGCATACGGCTTGGGTCGCCATGTTGGAGATCCGTATCGCTCGCATCCGTTCTGAACTCGATCCTTCTGTGCCCGTCCAGGCTGGCGAGCACACGTTGCCCCAACCCTTCACCCCCCAGGAGATCGCATGAGCGACATGAACACAGGTGACGTCTGTCGCCGTCTCGGTGTCAACGTCAGCAACGAATTGCTGTCAAGCCTCGGCATCGAACCGGCCGAACGGAACCGTCGAGCCTACCTCTACAGCGAGGCGCAGTGGCCGACGATCTGCAAGGCCGTGAGTCGCTACGTCGCCAGCCGGATCGACGCTCCCACGCCGCCACGGCCGGCGAAGCCCGAAAAGGCATCGAAGGCCAAGCCGACTTCCGGTTCCGCCGACACGAAGCCGATGTTCAACGAAGAGGATGACGATGAACTCTGAAACCACGCCGAGCGCCGTGTTCGTGCGTCAGGTCTTCCATGTGACGCGCGACGGCATCACCGAGCAGAAGGACATCCCCATTCGGCTCACTGACGACATGCGGTTTGCCGTCAACGTCCCCGACTACGTGTCGAACGCGATCAACGTCAGCAGCGAACTCTACGGTGACAGCGCGAACGACGTGCTCAACAAGTACGAAGAGGTGTGCGACGACTACGCACGGTGGAAGCTCGGCTCCGAGAGCAAGCCAATGCTCCGACTGCGTGTGGCCTTCTCAGCGCGCGATGGTGTGAAGTTTCGAGGGATTGCTGCCATTGCGGGCATGGCCCTGCTGCCCGTGTGGGTCGTCGACAAGAAGGATGCCGGGACGTTCGTCTTCAAGCGGGAAGGCGACAGCCTGGGTCATCGGACAGAGATCGATCCGACCTCCGATGTGCTGCTCGCAGACACCCCGGAGATCCGCCAGAAGATCGAGGTGCTGACCAACACAATCACCGTGGCTTCCGACATTCTCGCCCTCGTGCCGCGGGCAAGCGATCCCGCTGCCTACATCATGGCGATCGAGACCGACCTGAGCAAGACCGAGCCGGCGCAAGCCGACACTCCCCCTGTCGTCGAAGACGACGATCTGTGACCCCAAGGAGAAACGACATGGCTACCAAGAAGACTGCCGCCAAGAATGCGACCCCGAAGAAGACTGCCGCCAAGAAGGCTTCAGCCGCGAAAGCCGAGGTGTTCCGCAGCGACTACAAGCCCGGCGCTCGGGTCAAGGTGACGCGCCGCAACGGCGAAGTGGTTGCCGGCCGCGTGGTCGAGGTCTTCAGCAAGGCTACGGGCGCCTTCATCAAGGTCAACTACGGCACGAAGCAGATGCCGCTGGTCGGCGACTTCCGGCCGCGCGTGGTCAAGGGCTACTGACTCACCCGCGCGGTGGCACAGGCGACTTTCTTCTGATCCCTCACGCAGCAATGCGTGTGATCTCGACTTGAATCGAGGTGCCTTGCTCGATGACCGGAAGCAGCAATGCCTCTCCGGTCATTTCCATTTGGATCGCTTCTCCTAGCAACGCCTGCCCGAATAGCACTGACTCAAGTGTGAGCGTCATATCAATCTGCGGCAAGGCCGGCGCACCAAGCCGGACAAGCATTTCGGATTCGATTAGGACGTCCATGCCTATCTGACCACCCTAGGCGTGAATCGCCACCAGGGCTCGATGGTTGCAGTCAGCCGCAACATCGGCGGCAAGGTGTCAGACTCGATCAACCAAATGAGCGTGAGATCCTGCTGTGCCGATCCGATGATCTGCCACGTCAGTTCTCGATCCTGCTCGACGGCGTTCAGCGTGTCCCAGGCAAGCGTTTGATCGGCCTCGACATCGTTCGCTATGCCCCACGCAAGATCCACGTCTCGCTCGACCCCGTTGAGGATGTTCCAAGCGAGCGCCTGATCGGCAGTCACAACACCCGCAGGAGCCTCGATATCCCATGAGAGGGGGCGATCCTGCTCGACGGCGTTCAGCGTGTTCCAGGACAGCGCTTGATCGTTCTGAGCGGCATTGGTGATGCCCCACTCGAACGTTTGATCTGACTGAACCGCGTTGAGGATGTCCCACGACAAGGAACGATCGGCCGAGACCGTTCCTGCCTGTTCCTCGATGTCCCA
>JRYF01000891.1_pt1 | contig 13150 bp, 11 predicted proteins | sample 235331 | NCBI WGS metagenome assembly JRYF01 (sample SAMN03074217, study PRJNA261475) | activated sludge metagenome | biome: Wastewater Treatment Plant; feature: Wastewater; material: Activated sludge; isolation source: activated biomass of a wastewater treatment plant treating hydrocarbon... ...
ACTTTTTACACAACCCCCGGGGGGAGGCTAAATCTTCAAAGACACCCACAAATTGCCCTATCACTACAATCCTTTATAGTCAGAAAATTTTAAAAAATTTTATTCCAAAATCATCTCTCTCCAAAAATCATTCTTCCTTGCCGGAGGCATGGTTTTATCATTGACTTTCGGAGTGGGCTCATTAGTTTGGTGGGTTTGATGCGCATCAAACCCATCAAACTCCTCAAACCTCTCAAACAAGTGACTCGCCCTCACCTTAGCAACACCACCTCTCCCTCCATCCTTTCCACCGTTCCGTCCACCAGATGGATTTCGGCCAGGTAGAGATAGGTGCCGGGTTGGGCGGGTCAGCCCTTGATGGAGCCGTCCCAGCCGGCGAGGGGGTCGTTGGGCTGGAGGTTGCGGCCTTCATAGACCAGGCCGCCCCAGCGGTCGAAGACCCGGAAGGAGGCGACCGTCTCGACGGCAGGGTTGGCATATACCACCAGGCGGTCGTTGATGCCGTCGCCGTTGGGAGAGAAGGCAGAGGGGATGTAGATGCGGACTTGGCGCTCCACCGATATGGTCAGTCCGTCGGTGGCGGTGCAGCCGTTGGCATCCGTTACGGTTGCCTCATAGCGAATGTTCTTGAGGGGCGAGGCATGTGCGGTGAGGCAATTCGGGCAGTCGAGGTAGTCGGAGGGCTGCCAAAGGACGAGGGGGTTGACGAGGTTGGTCTGGGCCGAAAGGACAACTGTTTGCCCAATCACGATGGTCATGTCCTCACCCGTGGCAAGAACCACCGGAAGGGGTTGGGGCAGGACGGCAAGAGCTGTTTTAAAACAGCCGCCCGCATCTTCCAACAGCAAGGGGTAAGTGCCGGAGGGGAGGTTATCAAATACAGGCGATGAGGAGAACACGGAGCCGCCGTCCACGGAAAATCGCCAGGGTGGCTTACCGTTCACCATATCCGTGAAAAGGATATATCCATCGCTGTCGCCGAAGCAGGTGGGGGCTTCCGATGCCCACCCAAAATCCACGCCGGCCGGCAGTTGGACGGACGAGGTGGACGTGCAGCCATAGCTGTTTGTCACCGTGACACTGTAAGTACCGGGGGCAACAACAGATATCGAAAGCGCTGTACTGCCTTCCGACCAGTGATACAGCGGGTTGCCGGGGGCCACCGTGAGGGTGACCGTGTCGTGATGGCAAAAACTTCCGTCCTGGAAAATGTCGGCAACGGGCGACGGGTTCACGCTGAGCAGCAGGCAGGCAGTGGAATCGCAGCCGCCTGGGCGGGCGAAAACATGGCAAGCCAGCGTGTCCGTGAAATACAGGTTCCCGTTCCAGTCAAATCCGTCGCCTGCGCATACGCTGCCGGTCTGAACGACGAGCAACGTGTCGCCTCCGGCAATGGTGTAACTCCCTGTCACCCAACAACCATTGGCATCGGTTGCGGTCAGGTGGTACGAACCTGCACCGAGTCCGGCCCTGTCGGGCGAGTCGGCACCATCGTTCCAGGAATAGGTGTACGGCAGGACACCGCCGCTGACGTGGGCCGTCAGGTGGCCGCTCTCGTCGCACAGGGCCGGTGCGCCGTCGTAGGTGATGAAGGCGACGAGGCTGTCGGGGTGGCCGACCACGAGCGTATCGGGTTTGGAACAGCCTTCCGAATCGCTGATGATGAGCGGGTACATGCCTGCTGCAAGCCCGTCCGCAAACGCTCCGGCAAGGCCGTTTTCCCACTGGAAATCGTAAGGCCCGGTGCCACCTGCCGCACCGAGGAGAACGCTCCCGTCGGACAGGCCATGGCAGGAGGGTGGGTCAAGGGCCGGCAGGAGGCGCAGCACGTGGCTGTCGAGCCTGCCGGGCCAGGGACTACATGAATTTCGCCCAGATGGCTTTGCTGACAATTGACGGGTACGATTTCAGCCTGAAAATCCATGGTCCCGAACTCGCAAGGAACCTCGACCTGTGCAATGGCCGAATAGCCACACTCATCCGTAACGGTAACCATATATATCCCCGGTGGAACCTCCTCCAACCATTCTCCCGTCGCTCCGGTACTCCAAACGAAGTCAAATGGCCCGAACACGCCCTCTGCCTCTGCATAGGCATAACCGTTGCTGTTGCCATAAGTGGCGGGTTCCTTCAAATGTGCTGATGCGGTCAAGAAAACGGGAGAAGGGCCCAAGTCCCTGCACCGTTTGACCGAACAGCCGCTGCTGCCGGTAACCGTTACGCAGTGTTCCATGCCATATACAGCCACGATGCCCTGGGTCGTTGCCCCATTGCTCCACTGATAGCTGTATGGCCCTGCATTGACCGAATTGGGAACCGCAACCAGGTTAAACCCGTCACATGACATGGGATTCCCTCCGCCTGCAATTATCGTCAGGCCAAATCCGCATAGCTCAAATAAATAATCATTTTGCAATTCTGGGCACATACCATGTGTTACCACTACTTGATAAAAGCCGGGTTGCAATCCAGCAATATCCTGCGTATTGGCGCTGAAGCCATTGGGACCTTCCCAGGAGAAGGAAAACGTGTAGTGTTCGCCGCCCGATACGGTCAGGTTGATGGCCCCGTCGTTTGACGAAGCACCGGAAACGGCATACACCTCGGCCAGTAGCTCTATTTGCGCATTCAGTTCCTCACAATTGACAAGGGACATTTCCAGCGGGACATGGCAAACCCCATCACCATAAGAAACCGTCACGGAATAAGTACCTGCCTCAAGTCCCGTGATTTCAGGAGAAGTCCCCCCCGTGTTCCAAAGAAAGGAGAGAGGGCCAGTGCCGCCGCTGACCGTCAGTTGTATCGCTCCGTCGTTTCCCTGTGATGTCACCGGTGAGAGCGCATAGGAAATATCAGGGGCAAACGGTTCTTCGATCACAAACCCGCAGGCTTGCGCATAACAAAGACCGGCAGAAAACACTTCAAGGCAATATTATCCGGAGGGCAACCCTTCGGCGACAGCAGAATAATCGCCGGCACTGACCTGCTGCAAGGGAACACCATTGGTGTCGGTCCATTGAAAAAGGTAAGGCCCGCTGCCAACACCCGCAGGTATGGTGACTTCGACAGAGCCAGTTCCCGGCCCGTTGCAACTGTTGTTGATTTGAACAAGAAAATTGGAGAAGGTAAAATCGCAGGCAGGCACGTTCACCGTGAACTCGGAAGTACAACCACTGCTTCCGGTGACGACCAATGAATAATCACCGGGTTCCGTCAACATGGCCGGATTCTGCACGGTATAGATATCAAGTCCATTGGGTGCGAACCAAACAAAATGATAAGGCCCGTCATTGCCATCTACTTCGATTTCGATACTGCCGTACCCACCGGGGCAGATGCAATTGACCAGGACGGGTGTCACAACGGTGCTGGTTTGGCAGGTTTCCACGTTTATCACTGTTTCAGCTTCGCAGCCCGTGAAGTCGGTCACAACCACCGTATATTCACCGGGAATGGAAATATCGTCCGGCGACTGCTCGTAAGATTGATAACCCGAAGGCCCCTGCCAGTGATAGGCATAAGGTGCGTTTCCGCCGGTGACTTCGACGCTGAGGGCGCCGAAGGTGTTGGGGCAAACACAGGTAACACTCACTGGCTCCACCGTGAAGCATTTTTCCACATCAGTGGTGAGCACCGTAGCGCAGCCGTAGGCGTTGGTGACGGTAACCGTATAGGTACCAGGAATGATGATATCATCGGGGTCTTCCAAAGAGGAGGTATAACCACCTGGCCCTGACCACTCGAAAGTGAAAGGTCCGGCTGAAGCCTTTCCGGGGTCCGGCTCGGCAGTGACCTCGATTTTTCCAGTGGCGCAGATGCAATGCACTTGCGTTATTTCTATGAGGGCGCTTGCTTTTTCGGTCAAAAATGTGGCCAGCAAAGTCAGCGCAAAAAGGTATAAATTCTTCATTGCAGTACGGTTGGTTTTAGTCATCCCCGAAGGAGTTGAAAGTTGTGATGATACAATAGCTTTCCAGGGCATTGCCCGTGCAGGTAATACCAAAATCTCAATATCTATTATTGTGAAAAATCTCAGGCGGCCGTTTCAGGCTCCTTCCCGAACACATACAGCAGGCCTTCTGTGTCCATGACATACAACCTGTCCTCCTCCACGATCGGAGCGGGCGAGGCAAAGCTGTTGATACCGGTGAACTCGAATGGATGCGTCCATTCGAGTTTCCTGGTTTTTGTGTTGAAGGCTGCTATCTTGTAAAAGGTATCCCACGTGTTTTGCTCGTTCTTCCACAGCATACGGGAAGTAAAAAACAAGCAATCGCCTTGCCTTGAAAGTTGCCCGGTTTGCTGTACTTTGACTCTTGATGCCCTGAACTCCTCCGTTTGATCAAAAAATGAAACTGCCTTTATTTCCAGGTCAATTTCCCAGAAAAAGTAGTCGCTCAGTCCGTAAATCTTCCCCTCGTCCGGGACTAAAATGGAGTTCCTTGTCGCCGGCAGGCAGGTTTGAGGCCGGACCGGCCTTGCATCGAAGTCATGCCAGCTTATCCCATCCGGCAGTTCAAACCAATAAGCGGTCATTTCCCCGTCGCCGGCCTGCAGTTCCAATATCCTGCCGGCATAATTGACTATGTAGAGCTTGTCCTTGTACAGGCCCAGTATTTTCTGGATGCGCTTATATCGTTCCCCCGTTTCTCCGTCGGGGTTGGCGATTTCTTTTTGCCATTTAATGGTGCCGTCTGTGACGTCTAAACATGCCAATACATTTGGGGTATCTGAAAATTTACAATACACAAGATTGGTGTCATAGGCAGCGCCGACCCAAAGAAATTTTGAGTCAGTACTCCATATAGTTGAGAAATCCGACATACGAAAACCACATGTGATTCTTGTGTCTTTTAGCATTATTACAATAATGTCATCATTGAACACGCGTTGAAATAACAAAGAAAAATCAAGTTCCCGTTCAACTTGGCCAGTATCCATCCGTAAGAACATCGCTTTGAACTCAGGAGTACCTATGGTTTCTGCGTATAACCAATTATTTTTGCTAATAACAGTCACCTTTCCTAAGCTACCACTTTGAGTTTGCCAAATAGGTCTAAAGGTATCTCTGGCAACCTTTTTCATTCCACGCTTTTCTTTGAGAGGATAATATATGGCGTGCTTATGGGTAACGAATTCAAGAAAAACGTCATTGATCTCTTTTACTTTTCGATACATCATTGGATTTTAATAAAATTGTAAATTTCATTGCTGGTATCTGACACTTTGTCCAAAAACTTCTGTACGTCACCCACATCGAAAACTTGATTGAATTTTGTGCCCAACGCTGCTTCCAAATCATACGCCTACTGCTGAAAAACCGTCTGAAACTGCGATTTAATAAACTCCTCCGCATCGGCGAGGTTCTCAAAGGGAGCATGGGGGTTATGCGATTTGAGCAGTTTTCGGGCATCAAAGATATAATCCAGTTTGGATATACCTGCCAGGCGCCCAGCTAAGGCATATCCCCAAACCGCCCCTCAATCAGTCCCCACTTTTTGCTAACTTTGCATCCGGCTCATGTAAAACAACCTTCCATGAAAAAACTGCCTATTGGCATTCAGACGTTTAGTAAAATCAGGGGCGAAGGCTACCTGTATGTGGACAAGACGCAGCAAATCCACCGGCTCATCACGTCAGGTGATTACTTTTTCCTCTCCCGGCCCCGGCGTTTCGGCAAATCGCTCACCCTCTCTACCATCCGGGAGATATACGAGGGCAACAAAGCGCTCTTCGAAGGGCTTTGGATTGAAAGCCAATGGGACTGGAGCTGTGTGCGGCCGGTGGTGCACATTCAGTTCAACGAAATCGGGTACAACACGGGAGGCCTGGAGGCTGCCCTTCACAAGACGCTGGATGAACATGCTGCCGCTCACGGCCTGGCACTTAAGAGCAACGCCTACGACCAGAAATTCCGGGAACTGATACGGGAACTCGCATCTCTGAAAGGCAAGGTCGTCGTCCTCATTGACGAGTACGACAAGCCCCTGATTGACTACCTCGAAAAAGACCAACTCCCCACGGCTTTCGAGCATCAAAGCATCCTCAAAAACTTTTGCAGCGTCCTCAAAAGCGCTTGTCCTCGACATCGAAGGTTTCACGCTCGAAATGTTCCGGGAAGACAAGCCTGAAAACATCCCTTCCCGGATTGATGAATGTGAAGCCATCCTTTCTACCAACCCGCACGAAGTCAGCAAAGGCGAGCCTGCCTATTCGCCCCTGATGGACAGACTGTTCATGCCTGACATCAAGGACTTCCACAGCCCGGAGAAGTTCTACCACACGTATTTTCACGAGTTGAGCCACTGGACAGGCCACCACACCCGCCTGAATCGGGACATCAAAAACCGCTTCGGAGATGAAAAGTACAGCAAAGAAGAACTCATTGCAGAAATGTCAGCCTGTTTCCTCGCTGCTCATTGTGGCATCGTGGTAGAGGATTTGGTAGAGAACAGCGCCGCCTACCTTCGTACCTGGATTAACGCCTTGCATGGTGACGCCCGTCTGTTGATGACGGCTGCCAGTGCTGCAGAACGGGCTGCTAATTTCCTGATTGAGGGAACGGCTGCGACAGTAGTGGAGATGCTGGAAGAAGAAGAACAGCTTCAAGCGGCGTGAACCTAAGTTCCTGGCAAGTTGCCACAGCATCTGCCAGGAACTTCTCAATTTCATTATACCTTTAACCTTCTAAATTTTTCATACTATGAACGACAATCAAATCGTCATTTACCAATCCCCGGATGGACAAATGCAAATCGATGTTCATCTTTCCGAAGAAACCGTTTGGCTCGACCAGCGCCAGATGGCAGACCTCTTTGGCAGGGACTACAAGACCATTTCCAAACATATAAATAATGTGTTCCGGGAGGGAGAATTAGACCCAAATTCAGTTGTCGCAAAATTTGCGACAACTGCCGCAGACGGCAAAACATATCAAGTTGAGCACTACAACCTCGACGTCATCATTTCCGTCGGCTACCGGGTCAAATCCAAACGGGGGACCCAGTTCCGCATCTGGGCAACACAGGTACTGAAAGACCACCTGGTGCAAGGTTACACCCTTAACGAAAAGCGGCTTCGGGAATCGGAAGACCGTTTTCAGCAATTGCAAAAAGCCGTGGCCTTGGCCGCAAAAGTCAGCCAAATTCAGTCACTTAGCCACGACGAAAGCGAAGGCATTCTAAAAGTGTTGGATTTGTACGCCTATGCTCTTGATATCCTTGACCAGTACGACCATCAGCGCCTTGCCATTTCCGGAACAGTCGAAAAAACGGCCTATCGCCTGACCTTTCAGGAATCCGTCCAACTTATTGACCAATGGCGCATGGAGCAAGGCACCGGCACCCTTTTCGGCAATCAAAAAGACGACTCTTTCAAAAGCTCCCTCGAAACCATCTACCAGTCCTTCGGTGGCAACGACCTCTATCCCAGCATCGAGGAGAAGGCGGCCAACCTGCTGTATTTCATTGTGAAAAACCACTCTTTCACCGACGGGAACAAGCGAATCGCCGCCGGCCTGTTCGTTTATTTCCTCGACAAAAACGAAATCCTCCTTCGTCCCGATGGACAAAAACGCATCGCCGACAACGCCCTCGTCGCCATCACCCTGATGATCGCCGAAAGCCGCCCAGATGAAAAGGACATCATGGTGAAACTGGTCGTCAACCTGATCAATCAGAAGAATTAAGGGAAAATAAAAAACCACGCACACCCACCCACCCATTTGAAAGGTGTGGCCATCGAAAAACCAACCCGACAAGCCAAGACGCTGCCGCAGCCCGTTCTTTCAGTTAGTCCGTTTCTCTTCCTGCCTTACAGCCCAGGCAGCCGTAGCGTCCCCGCAACAGAAGCAGTACCTCCATTGCATTGCGTCACTGCCCCTGTTTTCCGGCCACCCGCAGCCGAACCGATTTCAATCTCCACGAACCGGTTAGTCCCATCAACCCACGAAAAAGAGCCTCCAACCGTCCCCACCCACCCGTTTTCAGCGGTGTGAAAAAATCACCTGTCACTCCTGCCAAATGTGCTGCCGAAGGCTTTCCTGCCAACACCTCAACCCAAAACACAAGCCACCGTCAGCACACCCGCACCAGGAGCAGCTTTGATGGCTGCACCTGCTTTTTTGCCAACCCATCAGGAGCGACAGATGATTTTTCACGAGGGTAGTTGCCCCGGGCTACTCACAATGATTTAGAAAAACTCTCAGTTGTCAAGGAATTCTTGACAGCTTCAAACGATGGAAAAAATCGTATGCCAGATGGCTTACCATGACGTTGCATGATCATTTCATCCAGCAACGATGCATAATCATACAGATTGACCAGTGATCTAATTCGAGGAATTGAGCCGGTTAATTCTTTTATTCGGCTCAAAATTGCTTTATCTTTGAGCCAAATAAATCCGTTTTTCGGCTCATGCGCTACAATTGGCAACAAGATGATTGGGGGAGATTCACCTTCGACCTGTCGGCAGTGGAATCTCATCTTCTTTTGTACACTGAAAAAACAGCACACCTGACAGGCATGCTCCGGGCCTTGCCCGAACACCTGCGAAGCGAAGCCGTGGTCAACCTGATGACCGCCGAAGCACTGAAAACCTCTGAAATCGAAGGAGAATTCATCCAGCGGGAAGACGTCATGTCCTCGATTCGGAACAACCTTGGGTTGAACCCGGTACCGGAAATCGTCCACGATCTGCGGGCCATCGGCCTGGGTCAAATGATGGCAGAAGTTCGCAAAAACTTTGCAGGACTTCTGAACCAGGATGACCTTTTCCAGTGGTATCGCCTCCTGCTTTCTTACCGGCAGGATCTGCAAACCGTTGGACAATGGCGCCAGCACGCCGAGCCGATGCAGATTGTCTCCGGCCCTATGGGAAGGCAGCGGGTTCACTTCGAAGCCCCACCCTCACAAGCTGTCCCCGGAATGATGGAGGAGTTCATTGCCTGGTCCAATCGTCCGCCCACCGGTCAGGAAACCGGTAACAGAAACGCCCCTGTCCGTGCCGCCATCGCTCACATTTATTTTGAAAGCATCCACCCCCTTCGAAGACGGCAACGGACGTATTGGCCGGGCAATTGCCGAAAAAGCCCTCTCTCAAGGACTTGGGGCGCCTGCACCATACAGCCTGTCGAGCGCCATCGAGTCGGACAAAAAAGCCTACTACGCTGCCCTGGAGCGGGGGCAACAGTCCAACGACCTCACCCTATGGCTGGAATATTTTGTGCCAACGGTGCTGACAGCCGTGGAGCAAGCTGAAAATTTCATCGTCTTTATCATCCGCAAGGCCCGCTTTTTCGACCGCTTCCGGGACCAACTGAACGAGCGGCAATCAAGGGCTATCCTCCGGATGTTTGCCGAAGGCCCCGCCGGTTTCACCGGTGGCATGAATGCCCGCAAGTATTGCGGCATCACCGGTGTTTCCAAAGCGACTGCCACCCGTGACCTCCAATTTCTCCAACAAATCGGGGCGCTCTTACCCACGGGCAGCGGCAGAAGTACCCGATACGAACTGAACCTCGATGATGAAAAATGAACTGTTGCAGAATTTGGGACGACTCGAAGCCAAGGGGAGGAATACAATAGTCTGATTTTCTCCAGCATTTTTAGGCTAAGCAATAGAATGCCAACCACTTGTGATATTATTTTTCAAATCGCCTTCCTATCTTTCGACTTTCATTCCAAGCATCATGGGAAAACTGTAAACCAAACTCCTGCCTTAGCAGGAAGAAATTTCACCAACAAACACTAAAACCTCGCATGGAAAACCTCTCCTCCTTCCTGTCAAAAATAAAAAACCTCATCGCCGAAGATGAACTGGAGCAGGCCATCCAACTGCTCCGCCAGACGCTGGCTTCCGACATGCCCCGGCTGAACGACGCCATCCAACAGGCCGGGAGGTTCAAGCATTTGCGGAAACAAATCCAGTTGGGAACCGTCAGCTTTGATGATGCGACGTTGACCCAAAACCAAATCCGCTTCGGTCTGCTGGATTTCATCCGGGAAATCGAGCAGGAAGGCCGCACCTCCCTCCCGCAGGATTTGAGGGAAAACCTCATCCCCGGCGACAGCATCTGGTCGAACAACCTCAAACAGGTGCTGCAACGGTTTGTGGCAGTCGGGAGCAAGCCCACTTCCATTTACCAGCACTACGGCTGGCTCATCGAGGAGTTTTTGCGGAAAATGGAAACGCCCGCCGGTAAGGAACCGACCCTGCGCCGCCTGTCTTTCATGGCCGAGGCATTCCAGAACAGCCTGCGCTACCTCTGTTTTATCCAGGTGTCGCAAATCCTCCAGCAGGAGCAAACGTCCCGGAACCCGCTGCTGACGGAGTTTCTGGAACAACCAGCAAACAGTTACCTGACTTTCGACTACTGGAACCTCCTGCTCGTTGCCACCGACCTCCTGCGGGAGCGGGAGCCGTTCGTCCCCGAAATCGCTGATACCGTTGACGAATTGTCCGACACCGGCAGCGACCTGTACGGCGTCGCTGTTTTTTTACAGGACTACCGGACCAAACTGCTGCACAATTCCATCCCCGCAAGCGAACCGCTGCCCGAGCTGCTCGACGAATACCTGACCGCCCTGGTGTACTGGCTGCGCCATCTTGCTTTCCTGGCAAAATACCGCCTCGTTTCCATCAAGGACATCAACCTGAAATACCGCCTCGGCACCGGCAAATATTTCGTGCACCAATACGGCGAACTGCACGGGATGTACACGGAGGAAGGCTACGAGTACCCCGATTACTCGGTGGAAAACCTGTTTACTTACAACCAGAGCGTGCTACTATTCAGGGGGAGCAACGTCAAGGACTGCCTCGACCACATCGAAGACGAGTCCACATATATTTCCCTCTCTCCGCTGGTGATTGACCAGAGCGTGTTTGCCAACAAAGCCACCCAGACCCCGGAAATCTACTACTTCACCGGGTACCACCAGCGCCAGTACCATTTTGCCCAATACAAAAACGAACTGGTCTTCGGCGGACGGGCGGACATCCCTTCCAACAAACACCTGCGCATAAAAGCCACGAACCTCGACCAGCCGAAATACGACGAGCTGTTCGAGCAACTGGAGCAGGTGTGCAAACCCTTCAAAACCCGGTCCTGATGAGCAAACCCACCTCCCCCTTCAAATTCCTCGATGCCTACGCACAGGAAGATGCCGACATCTTCTTCGGGCGGGAGGCGGAAACCCAGGCGCTCTACGATGCCCTGAGCGGGGTGAAACACCTGCTGGTGTACGGGCCTTCCGGGGCGGGCAAGACCAGCCTCATCGAGTGCGGGCTGCGCAACCAGTTTTCCGACGCCGACTGGTACGCCCTCACCATCCGGCGGGGCAAAAACATGGCGGCGTCTGTGTTTGCGGAAATCAACAAGGCGCTGCAACAGAAAATCGAACTGCACCCCGACACCGGGCTGCCCGTGGATACCAGCATCGGCTTCGGGCAGGCCATCGAAGACCTGTTCGCCGAGCGCTACCAGCCCGTTTACCTGCTCTTCGACCAGTTCGAGGAACTGCTTATTTCGGGGCAGGAAGCGGAAAAGCAGGATTTTTTCACCCGGCTGCACGACCTCATCCGCTACAAAGTGCCCTGCCGGGTCATGCTCATTATGCGGGAGGAGTTCATCGGACACCTGTCGGAGTTCGAGCCGCTGTGCCCCAGCATCTTCCAGCACCGTTTCCGGCTGGAAAAGATGCGCCGTTCGGCCGTGCAGGGCGTTATTTTCAACATCCTCGAAGCGCCCCGCTACCAGTCCCGCTTCCGGGTGGACGACAGCGAAAAACTCGCCGCCGGCATCCTCGAAAAACTGCCCGACCGCCAGCAGGAAATTGAACTCGCCCATGTGCAGGTCTTCCTCAGCGAACTCTGGGACCGGGCCAGCGATGCCGGTGCCGAGGACCTTCCGCCACTGCTCCACCGGGGCCTGCTCCGCACCGGCGACAACCTGGAAACGGTGCTCGACAGCTTCCTGAAAAAACAACTCTCCGAACTGGAAAGCACCCACGGCGACAAAGCGCCCCTCGAATTGCTGGCCTGCATGATTTCAGAGCGGCACACCAAACTCCAGTTGGGCGTGTCCGAACTGCAACTCGACCTGCAGGAGACCGGCGTGCCCTTGCAAACACCCCTTCTCGAACTGTTGCGGGATTTGGAGAGCCGCCGCATCGTCCGGCAACTGAAATCGGGCGAGGCGGTGCAGTTTGAAATCAGCCACGACGTGTTGGCGCTGGTGGTGGGGAAGAACCTGACCACCGAGATGAAACTGCGGGAAGACGCCGCCCGGCTGTATGCCATGTACGAAAAAGGCACCGGTTCCCTCTCCCGGGAGGCGCTGGATGAACTGCGTTTTTACCAGCAGTACAAGCCCTACCCTGCAAAACTGGCGGAGCGGTTCAGGGCCAGCGAGCAGCATTGGGCGGAGCAGGACCGGGAGGCGCTGGAAACGGCGCAGCGGCAGGCGGAGGAGGAGCGGGTGTTGCGGGAGCAGGCGGAGGTGGGGGAACGCAAAGCCCGGCAACAAAGAAGGATTGCCGTGGCAGTGTCGTTTGTGGCTGTGGTGTTGGCGGCAGTTGCGGGGTGGAGTTATTTGGAGGCGCAGGAAGCAACTGAAAAAGCAGAATTGGAAAAAAACAAAGCCATCCAAAGTGATAACCTTGCACAAGTAGAAAAAAAGAATGCCGAAGCCTCAGCCCTCAAAGCTACGGAAGCCTTACAAAAGGCCCAAATGGCGGAAGCTGCCAAGGTGAATGCGGAAGTTGATGATATTTTAAGACGGGCGACTGAACTACAAGTACGGCAACCCGCCCAGTCTAAACTCCTTAAGAATGAGTGCATTAAAATTTTACAGGAATACCCTGACAACCCCATTTTACAGGAGAGACTGAAAAACCTTCAAAAACAACAGTAATAAATCACAAACCAAGAGCCTATGAAAAAGATATTTCTTCTCGGCCTATTGATTTTATCCGTGCATACAATTTATGCCCAGTCCTGCCGTGATATTTTGAACAAAGCCCAAGCCTCTTATCAAGCGGGCGACTTGCGCCTTGCCATGCGGCAGTTACAGGATGCTGAAATCTGCGACTATAAGAATGAATTGCAGAAGGAGCGGCAAAAGTTGCAGCGGGTGCGGCTCCAATTTGAT
>JRYF01002569.1_pt1 | contig 13137 bp, 13 predicted proteins | sample 235331 | NCBI WGS metagenome assembly JRYF01 (sample SAMN03074217, study PRJNA261475) | activated sludge metagenome | biome: Wastewater Treatment Plant; feature: Wastewater; material: Activated sludge; isolation source: activated biomass of a wastewater treatment plant treating hydrocarbon... ...
GCGACACCGTGGCCGACGTGCGCGTGCCGCACAAGGGCGACGTGGCGGCGCAGGTCATCGAAGGCGCTTACGAAGTCCTGCACGGCTTCGACCGGGCGCAGGAATCGCGCGATGCCATGCGAGCCATCACGCTGGACGCAGGGGAATCGGAAGTGTTCGCCCGCGCTGCGCTGGCGTTGAAGTACGACGAGGACAAGCCCGCGCCCATCACGGAATCGCAAATCCTGATGCCGCGCCGCCATGACGACGACCGCCGCGACCTGTGGAGCGTGTTCAACCGCACGCAGGAGAACTTGACCAAAGGCGGCCTGTCCGCCCGCGCCGCGAATGGCCGCCGCCAGACCACCCGGCCCGTGCAGGGCATCGACCAAAGCGTGCGCCTGAACCGCGCCCTGTGGCTGCTGGCCGATGGCCTGCGCCAGTTGAAAGCCTGAATCCCCACGCGGCAGGGGCAGGCAGCAGCCCTTGCCGCTTCTCTCGCTGCTGCATCCCAACCGCAAGGAGTTATCACCATGAACGCCGTACTCAAAACCGAAACCGTCGCCATCGAAGCCGCCGCACCGCTGGAAGTGGCCGACCCGACCAAGAACCTGATCTTGGTTCCCCTCTCGCAGTTGCTGCCGCGCCGTTCCAAACGCAACGTCCGCACTACCCCGCGCCAGTCCATCCCCGAACTGGCCGCGAGCATTGCCCGCATCGGCCTGTTGCAAAACCTGATCGTCATTCTTGCCGCCGATGGCGAGGCTTACGAGGTGGTGGCAGGCGACCGCCGCCTGACCGCCTTGAAGCTGCTGGCGAAGAAGAAGCGCATCCCCGCCGACTACGAAGTGCCGTGCCTGCTGGTGGCCGATGCTTCCGCCCGTACCGTCAGCCTCGCGGAGAACGTGCAGCGCGAGAACATGCACCCCGCCGACCAGTTCGCGGCCTTCGCCGCGCTGGTCAAGGAAGGCCGGCCCGTCGAAGACATTGCCGCCGACTTCGGCGTGTCCCCGCTGGTGGTGCAGCGCCGCTTGAAGCTGGCGAACGTCTCGCCGCGCCTGATGGCCGACTACCGGGCCGGTGGCGTGACGCTGGAACAGTTGATGGCCTTGACCATCACCGACGACCACGCCGCGCAGGAAGCCGCGTTCTTTGGTGCGCCGGAATGGCAGCGCAGCCCGTCCAAGCTGCGCGAGCGCCTGACCGAGCGTGAAATCGACGCCACGCACGCGCTGGTGCGCTTCGTCGGGCTGGACACCTACCGGCAGGCAGGCGGTGGCATCCGCCGCGACCTGTTCGCAGAAGGCGATGCCGGAACCTACCTCACCGATACCGCAGTGCTGGAAACGCTGGTGCGCGACAAGCTGGCAACGCTGGCCGAGGACGTGCGCGCCGAGGGGTGGGCATGGGTGGAGGCCGTGCCGCATCTGGCCTACGAGGAACGGCAGGCGTTCCAGAACGCCCCGCGCCATCGTCGCGAGCCGACCACCCGCGAAGCCCGCCGCATCGCCTCGCTGGAAACCCGCCTCGAAAAGATCGACGCCGAACTGGAAGAAGCCTGCGACGCCGAGGACGAGGCCAAGGCCGAGAAGCTGGAACAGCGGCGCGATCAGGTGGTCGGGGAACTGCAAGACGCGGAGGATGCCTTGCAGGGCTATGCCCCCGAGGTGCGCGAGGTGGCCGGTGCCATCGTCACCATCGACCGCAACGGCGAGGCCGCCATTCATCGCGGCCTGCTGCGCGAAGCCGAGGCCAAGGCGCTGCGCACGCTGGAAAAGCTGCGGCGCGGTTTCGGCAACACCGAAGGCGAAGCCGCCAACGACGAGCACGAGGACGCCGACGACGCGCCCAAGGCCGCGAGCCTGTCCGACCGGCTGGCGCAGCGGTTGAGCGCCCACCGCACGGCGGCGCTGCAAATCGAAGTAGCACGGCATCCGCAAGTCGCGCTGGCTGCGCTGGTGCATGGCATGGTGCAGACCGTCTTGCAGCCCGACGCCTACGGCGATGGCCTGCCGCTGGGCGTGCGCCTCACGGCGCAAGACCGGCTGGAAGGCATGGCCCCGGACTGGCCGGAATCGCCCGCTGCCGTGGCGCTGCGCGAACTGCAACAGGTGGCCGGTGAAGCCTTGCCGGAGGACAGCGGCGAACTGTTCGCCGCGCTGCTGGCGAAGTCGCAAGACGAACTGGTGCGGCTGCTGGCCGTGTGCGTGGCTTCCACGGTGGACGTGGTGACGCCTCGCGCCACGCCGCACCAGCCCGGCGCAGAACTGGCGCAGGCCGTGGGCCTCGACATGGCCGCATGGTGGAAGCCGACCGCAGAAGGCTACTTCAAGCACGTTCCCAAGGCCGTGATTCTGGATGCCGTGGGCGCGTTTGCACCGGAATCCGTCACTCGGCTGGCGAAGCTCAAGAAGGCCGACATTGCCAGCGAAGCCGAGCGGCTGGCCGATGGTACGGGGTGGATGCCCGCCATCTTCAAGGCCGCAGGCCCGCAAGATGCCGCGCAGGAGGCAGGCCCGGAGCAGGACGCCCCGGAGGATGCCGAAGCAATGGCGGATGAACCCGCCGAGGCGCTGGCCGCTTGACCCGCGCCGAAGGCAAGCGCCCCGGCCTCGACCGGGGCGCTTCGCTGCAAGGAGAAGCCCCCGTGACCCGCACTACCACCAGCCGCCCGCGCATGGCGGCGATCTACGCCCCCGGCACGGTACGCGCCCGCCGCTGGCACGGCGCAGGCGACGTGCGCGGCTACCGCCCGCCCTCGGGCTGGTCGGCCCGCGCCGACCTCACCGACATTCACCCCATTACGGGCCGCGCCTTGCCGCGTGCCGCGTGGTGGCTCATCGAGACGAAGGAATAACCGCGTCCAGCACCGCGCCCAGGCCGTTCCGCCCTGGGCGCGGTGAAACGCAAAATCCGGGCGCGGCAGTGGCCGCGCCCGGTGTCAGACGCCAACAGCCGATTCAGAGCGCCGTCCCGCTTTGGCACTTGCGGGCGCCGCAGGCCGACACCTGATGCAGACGGAACGCCGCAGCTCAGGTAATATAGTCCCCTAGACTATATTGGAATACCGCTATGGCCCATACCACCCGCCAGAAAGACAAGCTGATCGCCCGTGTCCGTCGCATCAAAGGACAGTTGGAAGGCATCGAACGCGCCTTGGAAGCCGAGGCCGCCTGCGTTGAGGTATTGCGCCAAATCGCGTCCGTGCGCGGCGCGGTCAGCGGCTTGACTGCCGAGGTGATGGAAGACCACCTGCGCGAACACGTCCTGGCCGCTGCGACCGACAAGGAGCGACATCAGGGCGGCGAGGAAATGATCGAGGTCATCCGCGCATACATGAAATAAAGCTGCCGCCTTCCGGCGGCCTCACATAACAACAGGAACTTGCTGATGACCACGAATAGTCCTCAAACACCGGGCCACGATCATTTCTTCCTCGGCGGCGACCACCAGCGCAATGAACGCAAGGTGTGGCTGGTGATCGCGCTTACCGCCAGCATGATGCTGGTGGAGATCGTTGCCGGCACCGTGTATGGCTCGATGGCGCTGGTGGCCGACGGCTGGCATATGTCCACCCATGCCGGTGCAATGCTGATCGCCGCGCTGGCCTACCGCTTCGCGCGCCGCCATGCTGGCGATCCGCGGTTCACCTTCGGTACGGGCAAGCTCGGCGATCTGGCTGGCTTTGCCAGTGCGGTACTTCTGGCCCTGATCGCCTTGCTGATTGGCTGGGAGAGCCTGGTTCGCCTGACCCAACCCATCCATATCGACTTCGAGCAGGCGATTGCGGTGGCCATCGTGGGATTGATTGTCAATTTGGTGTGCGCCTGGCTGTTGAAGGACGATCATTCCCATCACGGTCATCATCAGCATCACGCCCACGATCATCACGGCCACGACCATCACCACGAGCAACATGAACCGGGCAAGGCCCGTGACAACAATCTGCGCGCAGCCTATCTGCATGTGATGGCCGACGCCCTGACATCGGTGCTGGCAATCGTCGCGCTGTTGTTGGGGAGCAGCTCCGGCTGGACATGGGCCGATCCGGTCATGGGCGTGGTCGGCGCGCTGGTGATCGCAAAATGGTCGTGGGGTTTGATCCGGGACACCGGCAGCGTGTTGCTCGATGCCGCTGCCGAGGGCGAGGAAGTCCGTGAAGAAATCCGGGAGGCGATCGCGCCCACGGGCAGCGAGGTCACGGATCTTCACGTGTGGCAGGTCGGCCCCGGCCATTACGCGGCGATCGTTTCGCTGATAACTCAGGAGCCACGAGAGCCTGCACATTACAAGGCGCTGCTCGCCCATATCCACGAGTTGGCACACGTCACCGTGGAGGTGGAACGTGGGGCGGCTGCATGAGCGCCTGTGCGGTGTTGAAGCGTTCGGCAAGTCTCTCTGCATGATGCTCTGAACGGCCTGGGCGTGTCGGCGCGATGCGCCGCCGGGCTTTCGGGCTACGCCCCGTGCCGACTTCGCTGTCACGGCCATTCGGCTTCAATCCCTCACGCCTCCGCGCCTGCGGCGCTGCGCGCTTCGCTTGCCTCCAGGGGAAAGCCCTGCGGGCTATCCCCGCCGCGCGATGCTTGGCGCCCCTCGATGCCGCCGAACCGGCCGCGCCGGCTCGGCCCGGCCAGCGCCCCGCCGCGATAGGCGGGGCGCTGGCGAACACGCTGGTGCTCGCTGCGGCAGGTTGTGCAGGTACGTGCCGTCCTCAACGCTGGCGGTTCCTGCCCATCACGTCACGAAGGACGGTTCACGGACAACCCGCCCGGCATCGCTATGGAGCTTCCACACCACGCCTCAAGACTGGCGCCGCAAGGTGCGGCGGGGGCGTTCTCGCCTGTCATCGGGTGGTTGACCTGGCCCGCGTCAGCGGGCGAGCCGGAGAAGCCTTCGGGCGGGGATGCCGAGTCGGCCCCATCTCCTTTCGGAGCGGTTCGGCCCAAGGCGTCCTTGTCTCGTTGTGAATCCTGGCGGGGGCGCGGCTGCGCCTCGGGCTTCATGGCTGCAACCGTCCGGCGAAAACAATTTCCCCGCCGCTGCGCGGCTTCCTCGCGCAGCAAATTCTTTTCGCCTCCCGGTTCTCCACTGCGTTGCGACCGCATGCGGTGCAGCCAGCCCGTCCCCCGCCGGCCGGATCACAACAAGGACGCGATGGGCGCGACCCTTGTTCAACCGAAAGGAGAAAACATCATGGCCAACATCGGCACCTTCACCGCAGACAAAGACGGCTTCACCGGCACGCTTCGCACGCTGACGCTCAACGTCAAGGTCAAGCTGGTTCCCAATGACAAGGGCTACACCGAGAACGCCCCCGACTTTCGCCTTCAGGCGGCCGGCCACGACATCGGCGCGGCGTGGAAGAAGACCAGCGAAGCCGGGCGGCCCTACGTGTCCGTATCCCTCGACGACCCTTCGTTCCCGGCGACGGTCTATGCCCGCCTGATCGAGAACGAGGACGGCACGCACGACCTGATCTGGTCGCGCAGCAAGCCCAAGGCGGCGTGACCGCCGCAGCGCCCCGCCCATCGTGGCGGGGCGCTGTGCTGCTGATCGCAGCACATCACCACCTCATGCGCGCGGCTTCGCCGTGTCGCGTTCCTTCAAGACCACCGCCAGCTCCTGGCGCACCTGCGCCAGCAGCTCATCGGCCTTGCGTGGGCTGTCGCCCGCGTAGGCCAGTGTCAGCAGCGTGAGCGGGTGGATCTCCATTACTTCGCATAGCTCGGTCAGCTTATGCAGGGTCGGGCTTTTGAGGTCGCGTTCGAGGGTGCTCATATAGGTGCGGCTGGACACGTCAGAGAAGGCTTCCTGGCTCAAGCCACGCGCCTTTCTGACTGTCTTCAACGCCTTCGCCAATGAGTTCTTAGCCGCCACCTATGGTTTCCCTAGAAAAACCAAGATGACAGCCCATTGCGCCCTATAGGGCTACAATCTATAGTGTTCATTTGGTGTTCTAAGTTTTTGTGCCTCTACGGAAATCCGCATCGGCAGGTTCCGGCAAAGCCACGGAACCGCATCCGTGCTTGCGCACGAAGGCGTAAATCCGGTTTCGCGGTTCTGCGCTTTGGCGTGAAACCGCATTCGTGCATCATTGGATTTGTGGAATTGCCGACCATGCCCCAGCCACTCGCCACCGCCCCGGAGCGCGCGCAACTGCTCGCCAACGGCGAGGCCCGCGCCGCTGGCAGGGCCATCGACCCGGTGCCTGTGGTGCGGCTGTTCACGCCGGACGCGCATGTGACCTGGCTGCTGGCCGCGCTCGACCCCGCCGACGGCGACACCGCATGGGGCCTCATCGACTTGGGGTTGGGGATGCCGGCGCAGGGCACTGTCAAGCTATCCGATCTGGCCGGCATCGTCGGGCCGTGCAAGCAGCCCGTGTTACGCGACACCTATTTCCGCCCTACGCGCACGCTGTCGGAATACACCCGGCTGGCCGAGCGCGATGGCGCGATCCCGGATTGAATACGGCCGACTGTGACTTTTTCAGTCTGGCGTCATACCGGGCAGGTCTTAATCAGCATTCTTGCGGCGTAGCCCCACCAGTCTGATCCAAATAGACATGATGCCCAGCGCGGGTTGCGGCAGGCTGGCCTGTGCAGCACTCCAAGTTCGGGGCGCTGCCGCCGCATCATTGAGACGAATATCGCAACGCATCGGAGCCAATCGGTCTTGACAACCCCATTCGCCGTTTTAACTCATGACGCTCTGACGATGGCGATGTAGCGCGTAGTTCTTCCGTGGCGGCGAGTCCTGTTCGCAGGAGGAGGCGTCATGGTCAATCCTCATCACCTCGCACATTGGTATCCGACTGCCGCATACCTGTATGTCTTTGGGCTGGATGCGCTCGCGCTCGCTTGGGAGTATCTGCGCAGGCATCCCGATTACCGGCTCGACTGGCTTCGCCGTCATCGCCGGCCAGACACGGCGCATCGCTGGGGCTTACGCCTACTGGAAGACCCGGCGCTCGATGCGCGCGACGCGCATCCGGCCTGGCTGCCCGGCCATGCCGCCGTGGTGCAGCTCTACCCCGATGCCGATCCGTCACAGGATGCGGCGACCTTCGCGTTCTGGCGCATCCCCGGTCACAAGCAACTGCTGCATGACGGCAAAGGGCTGGCGCTGATCGCGCGCAGCCCAGGTCATTGCCTGCGCTTCGCGCTCGCGCCCGGCCTGGAAGACGGCATGGCCGTGGCCTATGCCCAACGGAGCGGCGCCGCCGCGCCTGCGCGCGGTCGTGCGCTCCACGGAGCACTGGCGGCCGCCAAGCCCAGACCGACACCTACCGCACTGCTGGAACTGCACAGCTTGCAGGCGCTCGACGCGACCCTGGCGGGCGCATCCCTGCGTGACGTCGCGGAAGGACTGTTCGGCGTAGATGCCGCAGCCGATTGGTACAGCGATGGCGGGCTGCGCTCCAAGGTGCGCCGCCTGGTGCGTCGCGGCGATGCGCTGATGCGCGGCGGCTACCGCCGATTAGCACAGCTTCCGCCGCTTGAGAAGGGTCGCTTTGAGGACGACGCAAAACGACCCTGAGCGGCAAGGCCGCGTTTTCTGAGACTGCCTCCATCCGGTCGCGCTGTGTGGCCGGGCGTTTTCAACCGATGGAGGTTCACACCATGCGTCCCGCTCCTTTGCGGCCTGCCGCCGCTGTCTCGACCGCTGCCGCGCAGCCCCAACGCTATCTCACCAACGACGAAGCCGCCGAGTACCTGCGCCTGTCGCCGCGCACGCTGGAAAAGCAGCGCGTGATTGGCGGCGGCCCGCGCTTTCGCAAGTTCGGCCGCCGCGTCATGTACGCCGTGGCCGACCTCGATGCCTGGGCCGCCGACCGCAGTTTCGAGACGACCTCCGATCCCGAATACGCCGAGCACCACTCGGCCGACAGCCGTGCGCGCTGATCGGCGGCGCGCGGCAGACCATCGCTATGTCCAGCACTGCGCTGCCATCCCGGCAGCGGCCGTTGCAGGAGCGCGAACAGCTCGACCTGTTCCGCGCCTTGCCCGGCGACATGGCGCCGCGCGACAGCCAGGACTTGATGGCCTATCCGTTCTTCTCGCTCGGCAAGTCCAAGCGGGTCAAGCCCATCGACTTCCGTGCGGGCAACGTGACGATTCGCGTGGAAGGTACGGCCGAGCACGGCATCGCCACGATTTGGGATGCGGACGTGCTGATATGGGCGGCCTCGCAGATCGTGGAAGCGAAGGACGCGGGCCTGCGCCCGTCGCGGCTGATGCGCGCGACGCCCTACGAGATCCTGCGCTTCATCGGGCGCGGCAAGTCGCTGCGCGACTACCAGCGCCTCAAGGCCGCGCTGGATCGCCTGCAATCGACCACGGTGGCCACGTCCATCCGCGAGACGACCGGGCGGCGCCTGCACCGCTTCTCGTGGATCAACGAATGGAAAGAACTGGCCGATGCCCGCGGCACGCCGCTGGGCATCGAGCTGATCCTGCCGGACTGGTTCTTTGCGGGCGTGCTCGACGCCGCCCTGGTGCTGACCATCGACCCGGCGTATTTCCGGCTCACCGGCGGCATCGAGCGGTGGCTGTACCGCCTGGTGCGCAAGCACGGCGGCAAGCAGGCATACGGCTGGCAGTTCGACTTTCGCTATCTGCACCAGAAGTCCGGCAGCACCGCGAAGCCCTACGACTTCGCCTGCGATCTGCGCGCGCTCGTCGCGCGGCAGTCGCTGCCCGGTTACGTCCTGGGCATCGAGCGGATGCCGGACAACGGCATGGAGCTGCTGACGTTCCGGCCCGTGCCGCAGACGGCACGGGGATAACTTCGGGAAAACCTGTGAATGGTGTCGTGCTATCAGGCGTGCGGGGTATCGTGCTATCAGGCGTGGGACTATCGTGCTATCAGGCGTGCCGATCGTCCGCAAACCCGCGCCAGCATTGGGTTTGCGCACCCTCTAACTTCCCTAACTTAATTTCTCTAACTTTTAGTAGAGAAACGCCGCTGCGGTGGACAACCACCACGCGGCCACAAGCGCAGCTGCAAAAGCCCGGCTTTCCAACACGGAGGGCCGCGCCATGATCGTCGCTCTGCTCAACCAGAAAGGCGGCGTGGGCAAGACCACGCTCGCCACGCACATCGCCGGCGAGCTGGCGATGCGCGGCCAGCACGTCGTCCTGCTGGACGCCGACCCGCAGGGTTCATCGCTGGACTGGACACAGCGCAGAAGCCAGCAAGGCTTGCCACGGCTGTTAAGCGCCGTGGGCCTCGCACGCGAAACGCTGCACCAAGAGGCGCCAGAACTCGCCAGGCGGGCCGATCACGTCATCATCGACGGCCCGCCACGCATCGCGGCACTGGCGCGCTCCGCGCTGCTGGCGGCCGAGCGCGTGCTGATCCCCGTGCAGCCCAGCCCTTACGACCTGTGGGCCAGCGCCGAGATGGTGGCGCTGATCCGCGAGGCACAGGTGTTTCGGCCTGCGCTGCGCGCGGCCTTCGTCATCAATCGGCGCGTCAGTACCACCGTGATCGGGCGCGAAGCGCGCCAGGCGCTGGCCGACCAACCGCTTCCTGCGCTGCGCGCGGAAGTGCATCAGCGCATCGTGTTCGCCGACAGCGTGGCCGCTGGCCGGCTTGCACGCGAGACGGCGCCGGACAGCGCCGCCGCGCGCGAAATCACCGCGCTGGTGGACGAACTGCTGCGGTGGCCGACATGACAGCGAAGCCGCCACCTCGCGCAAAGCGCGTCGGCATCGGCGCGCGTCCACCGGCGAATCCGCACGCCGAGGCGTGGATTCGCCAGGGCGATGCCGATGCACTTGGCAAGGGCGACCTCTACACGGCTCGCCTGACCCTCGACATCACGCCCGCGATGCGGGCGCGCATCAAGGTATCGGCTTTCACGCAGGGCGTGACCGTGGCCGACCTGCTGCGCGGCCTGCTGGAGCGCGAGTTTCCAGAACACCGCAGGGAGAACGCCCCATGACCGCATCCGCTTCGCCTGCCGCTGGCGCGGCCACGGCTGCGCTCGCAGCACCTTCCGGCCAGCCTGCCAGCGCGCCGCTGACGCGCGTGGCGCTGGCCTACATCGAACCGCGCTTCAAGCTCTATTTGCGCTTCGGCGAACCTGCGCGCACGCACCAGCTCGACCGTTGGCGGCGCTGCGCGGTGTTCCTGCCGGGCGCCATGTTGTGCCGCATCCGCTGGCAGGCCAACGACTACGGCACCGTTCGCTGGCAACTCATGGTCATGCAGGCTTGCACGCCGCTCGATGCGGCACAGCGCATCCCCGGCGTGCAGCCCGGCGCACGCCTGCTGCTGCACGCCGAAGGCGAGATGCAGGTGCGCGCCGTGCTGGAGTGCATCGACGCCATCGAGGCGCTGGGCATCGCGCCCGTCAGCGTCTCGCCGGCGTACTGGCGCACGCTCGCCAACCGGCTCGCTGCCCGCCTGCCGCTGCCCGAATACACCGCCGAGCGGCACGCCGCCTGGCTGACCGCGAGGGCACTGCCATGACCGCCGTTTCCACTGCCGGCACCGCGCCGCGTCCTCGCTCGCGCCTGCGCGCTCGCCTCGTGCTGGCGGGCCTGTCCGCCTGCGGCCTGGCTGCGCTGGCCTGGGCGTCCTTCGTGCATCCGCTGCCGCGCCTGATCTACAACCCGTCCGACAGTGTGGCGGTCGGCTGGTATCGCGTCGATCCGCCGGGCCACGATACCGGCTCGCTGCCACGTCCTCTGTCCGTGGGCAGCATCGTTCTAACCACGCTGCCGCCAGACGCTGCCACGCTGGCCGCGCAGCGCGGCTATCTGCCGGCGCGCGTGCCGCTGCTCAAGCGCGTGGGCGCCGTCGCGCCGCAGGAGGTGTGCATCACTGGCCGCGTTGTCCGCATCGACGGCGTGCCTTCGGCCGCCGTGCTGCCCGCTGACCGCTGGGGCCGGCCGCTGCCATCCTGGCAGCAATGCCGCCGCCTCGAACCCGCCGAACTGTTCCTCTTGAGTGTGACCAACCCGGCGTCGTTCGACAGCCGGTATTTCGGGCCGGTCAGCACATCCGCCGTGATCGGCGTCGCGCATCCGGTCTGGCTGGAATCCCGCCCATGAAGGCCGTCGATTCGCTGCACGTCGCCGTGCATCTCATCGTGCCATCCGGCGTGTCGTTCTGCTGTTCGTCGCCGTGTCGTCGCGCGTGCAGTGCGGGTGCATTCGCACCGCACTTCGCGCTGCCTTCGGCGCAGCCGTCCAACGTGCAGGCGTCTTGCCTCGAACGCGCCCGGCCAGCGGCCGAGTCCGCGTTCGCCGGCGCGCTGGCTGCTCGCGCAGCAGCGCCGCCGGGCCGCCGCTGCCCGGAGCGACAGCGAAGGGCAAAGGCGGAAGGCAAGACAAAAGTACGCGGCACCGGGCCGCGTCGAAAGCCAGTCTGCACGTGGGGTTGGCACGGCACGGAGCGGCTTCGCCGCCGTGCCGCGTGTGGCGCGAGGCCCACGCCAAGACAGGGCGGCCCGCGTGCTTCGCACGCCGGGGCACGCCCCAGCTTTCATGGAACGCAGCCATGAGCGACCGCCGCGATGACGATTTCCGCGTGCGCCCCAGCGCCCCGAAGAACCGGGGCAAGGGACAGGGGCAGAGCTTCGTTTCCAAGGTGCTCAAGCAGACCGGCAAGGCCAGCGGCGGGAAGTCCTCGGTGCGCCGTCCTGGCGCGACGGGTGGCACCGGCCAGCGGCCCGGCTCGCGCCTGGGGCGCGGCCATACGGCGGCGCGCTTCGCGGACGCGAAGCTGACGCCCATGTCCCGGCGCGTGACCATCAAGACGCTGCTGGTGAATCACCAGCGGGCCAGCCCGCAGTCGCTCGCCAAGCACCTGCGCTACATCGAGCGCGACGGTGTGGGACGCGACGGTGAACCGGGTCAAGCCTACGGAGCGCAGACAGACGTGGCCGACCTCGACGCCTTCAAGGAACGCTGCGCCGACGACCGGCACCATTTCCGCTTCATCCTCTCGCCCGAGGATGGCGCGGAGCTGGAAGACCTGCGCACCTACACGAGGCACCTCATGGGCCGCATGGAGGCCGACCTGGGCACGGGCCTCGATTGGGTGGCCGTGAACCACTGGAACACCGACAACCCGCACACGCACATCGTCGTGCGCGGGCGCGACGACACCGGCAAAGACCTCATCATCGCGGGCGACTACATCGCCGACGGCTTCCGCCATCGCGCCGCCGAACTGGCGACCGAATGGCTGGGGCCGCGCACTGAGCTGGAGATCCAGCAGACCTTGCAGCGCGAGGTGGAGCAAGAGCGGTGGACGAGTCTGGATCGCACCTTGAAGCGCGAGGCCGGCGACGATGGCCTGGTGCATGTCGAACGGCTCAACGAACCTCGCTTGCAGCGCCAACGCCTGTTGCTGATCGGCCGCCTGCAACGCTTGCAGCGCCTGGGCCTGGCCGACGAGACGCAGCCCGGCTCCTGGGCCATCCATGCCGATGCCGAGAAGACCTTGCGCGCCTTGGGCGAGCGCGGCGACATTATCCGCACCATGCAGCGGGCCATGAGCGGCCAGCCGCGCGAGCTGGCGGTGTTCGAGCCGGGCGACGATGGCCGAACCATCATCGGCCGCGTGGCCGCGAAGGGGCTGGCCGACGAACTGCGCGACCGGGGCTATCTGGTCATCGACGGCGTGGACGGCAAGGCCCACTACGTCGCGCTCAACGCCCGCGACGAGTTGGCGAACTATCCGACCGGGGCCGTGGTGGAGGTGAAGGGATCGGCCGACGTGCGCGCGGCCGACAGGAACATTGCCGCGCTGGCGAGCGATGGCCTGTACCGCACCGACCACCACCTGGCCGTGACACAGGGCCAGGCCGTCCCCGGACGCGATCCGCAGGAAGTTGTGGCGGCCCATGTCCGCAGGCTGGAAGCCCTACGCCGGGCGGGCATCGTGGAGCGCGTAGCCGAGGGGCTATGGAAGGTGCCGGGCGACCTGCCCGAGCAGGGCCGCCGCTACGACGCGCAGCGCCTGGGCGGCGTGGCCGTGGAGCTGAAATCGCACCTGCCCATCGAGCGGCAGGCCCGCGTGATCGGTGCCACCTGGCTCGACCAGCAGTTGATCGGCGGCGGCTCGGGCCTGGGCGACCTGGGCTTTGGCGGAGAGGCCAAGCAGGCGATGCAGCAGCGCGCCGACTTCCTCGCCGAA